>LR025278.1_pt2 | contig 30398 bp, 34 predicted proteins | sample 2322641 | NCBI scaffold set LR025218.1
CAAGTGCATAGGGGAGATGAATTGAAATTGGTGTACCCTCAGGCCGATTGCCCGCCGGAACGGTTCGTGACGTTGAATTTCCATCATTTTCTGCTGCAACCGCTGGATGAGGGGGGGGATCGGCGTCATGAACCGGCCACCGTGTCTTATTGTCGTTCCCATCCGCGCTGGCAACTTTCCCTGCAGATCCATAAATGGTTGGGCATCCCCTGATGAACTACTCTCCCTAAGCCGAGGCGCAAAACGGATAGAATAGCACTTTGAGATTTGCCAGTTGGGGGACGCATGATCGATCGGGAAGGTTACCGACCCAATGTCGGAATTATTCTATGTAATGAACATAATGAGGTTTTCTGGGCTAAACGGGTACGCCAGCAAGCCTGGCAGTTTCCTCAGGGAGGGATTCAGGCGGGGGAAACCCCCGAACAGGCCATGTATCGTGAGTTGGCGGAGGAAACGGGGTTGTTGCCCCGGCATGTCCGGATTCTGGGGCGTACCCGCGACTGGCTGCGTTACGATGTCCCTTCCCAATGGTTGCGACGGGACTGGCGCAGTCATTACCGGGGTCAGAAACAAATTTGGTTTCTGCTGCGCATGGTGGGCAACGATTCGGATGTTTCTCTGGCAACTACAGAGCAGCCCGAATTTGATGATTGGCGTTGGAATACCTATTGGATCCCCATGGAAAGCGTGGTGGAGTTCAAGCGTACGGTATATCAGACTGCGCTCGAGGAATTGGCTTCGTTTCTCGAGTTGTCACGAAGGGATTGACAAGCATTCTGTACTGACCTATAGTTTCCGAAGGTTTAGATCGATTCTAATTTAATTTCTCACCCAAGGAGCAAGACCATGAAACTGGCAGGTACTCAAACCCATGAAAATCTGAAAGCAGCTTTTGCCGGAGAATCCCAGGCCAACCGACGCTATCTGTATTTTGCAGCCAAGGCCGATATCGAAGGGCAAAATGATGTGGCTGCCGTCTTCCGTTCCACGGCCGAGGGTGAGACAGGGCATGCCCATGGTCATCTAGAGTATATGGAAGCAGTGGGGGATCCGGCCACTGGACTGCCTATCGGTTCCAGTCGCCAGAATTTGAAGGCCGCCATTGAAGGGGAAACCCACGAGTACACAGACATGTATCCTGGCATGGCTAAAGTGGCTAGAGAGGAAGGGTTTGACGAAATTGCCGACTGGTTTGAAACGCTGGCTAAGGCGGAACGCTCCCATGCCAATCGTTTCAGTCAGGCCTTGAACAATCTGGCGGACTAACCCGGAAAGGAAGACACATGACTGGCGAAGGCAATCTGGAAGCGCCCATTCGACATCCGGTGCCCTGGAAGAGTGCGGATTTCTGGGACAGGGCGCAGGCCGAAGGGGAGATGACACGCATCTATGACATTTGTCAGGGGTGTCGGCGTTGTTTCAGTTTGTGTCAGGCGTTTCCGTTGTTATTCGATGCCGTGGATGCCACACCTTCGGGAAAGGTCGAGGAGGTTGCAAAAAAAGTCTTGTGGGATGTGGTGGATCACTGTTATCTCTGTGATCTGTGTTACATGACCAAGTGCCCCTATACGCCTCCTCATCCTTTCAATCTGGATTTTCCTCATACCATGCTGCGGGCCAAGGCCATTCAGTTCCGTGCAGGTAAAACCCGATGGCGCGATAAACTGTTGGCCAGTACGGATACCCTGGGTAAACTGGCAACGATTCCTATCGTGGTGAATGTGGTGAATGCGGTCAACCGACCTGGTTTCACCCGTACGGTGATGCATCATACCCTGGGGATTCATCGGGATCGGCTTTTGCCCGCCTATGCTTCCCCACCCCTACGTCAGCGTGTTGTCCCCAACGAAAATTTTACTCCCCGACCGGGCGCGCACACCCCTGGAAAAGTGGCGTTGTTTGCCACTTGTTATGCCAATTTCAATGAGCCGGGCATTGGTTTGGACCTGCTTAAAATTCTTGAGCATAATGAGGTTCCTGTCCGATGGGTGGCACAGGAAAAATGTTGTGGCATGCCTCGACTGGAGTTGGGGGATTTGGATGGGGTTGAAATCCTGAAGAATCAGAATATTCCTGTTCTGGATGCGCTGGTGCAGGCGGGTTATGCTTTGCTGGCACCGGTTCCTTCCTGTGTGCTGATGTTCAAGCAGGAATTGCCTCTGTTGTTTCCCGAGGATGAAGCGGTGGCGCGGGTGGCCCAGGCTTTTTTTGATCCCTTTGAATATTTCATGGCCCGTCATGGGGAGGGATTGTGGAAAACGGATTTCTCCCAGCCCCTGGGGCGGGTGTCTTACCATGTGCCGTGTCACCTGCGGGTCCAGAACATCGGATTGCGTACCCGGGATCTCTTGCAGATGATTCCAGGGACTACGGTAACCACGGTGGAACGCTGTTCTGGTCATGATGGAACCTGGGGAGTCAAGGTGGAGTATTTCGAGGACTCCATGAAAATCGGCAAACCGGTATTCAACCGCATGAAGGAGGCCAAACCGGAGGTGGTGGTGTCGGATTGTCCCATTGCGACCCGGCATATCGTTCAGGGTATGGGTGAGGCAGTGGCACAGGCCCATCCTTTGACCTTGGTGCGCCGTGCTTATGGATTACCGGAGGAGTGATATGTCACTGACCCTTGACGATTTATGGTCGCTGGAATCCTACGCCCGGCAACGTCCGGAGTTTCGGGCGCGGGTCATGGCCCATAAGAAACAGCGCACCGTCCATGTGGGGAAACATTTGACCCTGTTATTTGAAGATCGCCTGACGATTCAATACCAGATACAGGAAATGTTGCGCATTGAAAAGATATTTGAACCCGAGTCCATTCGGGAGGAATTGGCCTCCTATGTTTCTCTGATTCCCGATGGCGATAACTGGAAGGCCACCCTCTTGATTGAATATTCCGAAGTCACCGAACGAAAGCGTATGCTGACACGTCTCAAGGGGATCGAACGCGCTCTGTGGTTGCAAGTTGAGGGGTTTGAACCGGTGTTTCCTGTGGCGGATGAAGACATGGAGCGAGAAACTGCTGAGAAAACTTCGGCGGTGCATTTTCTGCGCTACACCCTTTCCCCTTCCCAGCGCGAGGCGGTACGGAGTGGGGCAGCGTTGACGGTGGGCGTGAATCACCCTGAATATCCGGTGATTCGTTTTGTCCTGGAGGAATCCGTGCGTCACTCCCTCAGTTCCGATATTACCGCCTGAACAAAAGAGGGGGGGGAAGTTGATCTGTAAGCCGGGTTCTGTCTAGGACAGTCATTCCTCTAGGCCGCCAGTTACCTGACGGCTCCAGCAACCTACCCGGAAGCGGCGCGAGCCACGCCAATGCTTCCCTATTTGGTCTTGCTCCGGATGGGGTTTAACTTGCCGTCAGCGTTGCCGCCTCCGCGGTGCGCTCTTACCGCACCTTTTCACCCTTGCCGTCATCCTTCCGGATGCTTGGGCGGTTTAAGTCTCTGTATCACTTTCCATGGCCTCGCGACCTCCGGCCGTTAGCCGGCATCCTGCTCTGTGGAGCCCGGACTTTCCTCCCCGGAACGAATTCCGCGGCGACTGTCCAACCAACTTCCCTGATCCATTCTACCAGAGGGAAGCACCTGCCAGTCCAGAATTTCTCCTGCGCCCAGGGGAACCAGGGTTTGGTCTTCAAAGTCTTGGGTAAGAGGCACCGTCCAGGGTTGACGAATCAGTGTCACCGTTTCGGAGTTACGGGGTACACGGTAAAAATCGGCCCCAAAATGACTGGCGAAACCCTCCAACTTGTCCAATGCCCCCAGGGCATCGAATACTTGTGCATAAAACGGCAACGCCACCGGTGCACTATAGATACCGGCACAACCGCAGGCGGTTTCCTTGTTCTGCCGGTCATGGGGCGCGCTGTCGGTACCCAGAAAGAAACGGGGATGTCCCTTTGCCACAATGGCGCATAACGCCTGGCGATGCTCCTCCCGCTTGAGTACCGGCAAACAGTAGTAATGAGGCCGGATTCCGCCTTGAAACAGCGCGTTTCGGTTATAGAGCAAATGCTGGGGAGTCACCGTTGCCGCCACCCCGGCACCTGCCTGTCGAACAAAATCCACGGCAGCCTCCGTGGTGATGTGTTCAAAAACCACGCGCAAATCCGGAAAACGTTCCAGCAAAGGGATCAACTCTCGCTGGATGAATACGGCCTCACGGTCAAAAACATCTATGCCAGGGTCGGTCACTTCACCATGGACTTGCAGCGGCATCCCGGTTTCTGCCAAAGCCTTCAACACCCCCTCACAACGCATCAGGTCGCGCACTCCCGCTTCTGAATGGGTTGTGGCTCCCTGGGGATAGTACTTGAAGCCCACCACGAATCCACTGGCTTGCGCATCTTCCACTTCATGAGGGGTCGTCGATTCTGTCAGATACAGGGAAAGCAAAGGGGTACACCCCGCCCCCTCCGGCACAGCCGCCAGAATGCGCTCCCGATAAGCCCGCGCCTGCACCACTGTGGTCACCGGAGGTTTGAGGTTGGGCATGGCCATGATGCGCCCAAATACCCGCGCCGAAGGTGGAACCACCGCACGCAGGGTCGCTCCATCGCGCAGATGCAGGTGCCAGTCGTCTGGCCGGGTCAAGGTCAACGTTTCCCTCTTCATTCCACCGTCACGCTCTTGGCCAAATTGCGGGGTTTGTCCACATCGGCTCCGCGCAGGCACGCGGTATGGTAGGCCAGCAATTGCAGGGGCACCACGTGGACCACCGGACTCAGGATCCCCTCATGGTCCGGAAGCCGAATCACATGAATCCCCTCGGAAGGAGAAAAATGACTGTCATTGTCCGCCAGCACATACAATTCCCCCCCCCGCGCGCGTACCTCCTGCAGGTTGGACTTGAGTTTCTCGAGCAGATCATCGTTGGGTGCCACGGCCACCACCGGCATTTCTGCATCCACCAAGGCCAGCGGTCCATGCTTGAGTTCTCCGGCTGCATAGGCTTCGGCATGGATGTAGGAAATTTCCTTGAGTTTGAGTGATCCTTCCAGAGCGATGGGGTAATGGGCCCCTCGGCCCAGAAAGAGGGCATGCTGCTTGCGGCAGAAACGTTCGGCCCAGAGCCGCAACTGAGGTTCCAGATTCAACACATGCTGCACTTTGTTGGGCAAGCGCCGCAAAGCATCGAAATACGCCGCCTCAGCCCCTTCAGTCAATACCTGGCGCGTCTTGGCCAAGGTCACCGCCAGAGCAAAAAGCGCCACCAATTGCGTCGTGAAGGCTTTGGTGGAAGCCACCCCAATTTCCATACCGGCACGGGTCAGGAATGACAACGTCGACTGGCGTACCAACGAACTTTCCGGTACGTTGCAAATGGCCAGGGAATGGTGCATTCCGAGGGATTGGGCATGTTTCAGGGCAGCCAGGGTATCCGCCGTTTCTCCCGACTGAGAAATGGTAATCACCAAGGTCTCCGGATCTGGCACTGAAGTCCGGTAGCGATATTCGCTGGCGATTTCCGCCCGACAGGGCATGCGCGCAATGGCCTCCACCCAGTAACACGCCACCAGGGCCGCATGATAACTGGTGCCACAGGCCAATAACAGAACATTCCGCACACCAGAAAAACACGCCTGAGCGCCCACGCCAAAGAGGTCGGGCGTGAATCCCCGAGCCAGAATCGGTTCCACCGTATCCGTCAGGGCGCGGGGTTGTTCCGCAATCTCCTTTTGCATGTAGTGATCGTAAAGCCCCAATTCGGCAGTTTCAGGCGAAAGATGGCTGATGCGTTCCTGACGATTCAGCGGTTCTCCCTGCAGTGTCATCACACGATAACCGGCGGGGGTGATTTCCACCACATCTCCGTCTTCTAGATAAAGCATGCGCCGGGTATGAGCGATCAAAGCCGCTGCATCGGAGGCAAGAAATGTTTCTCCTTCACCGAGACCGAGCAATAGAGGACTTCCCTTGCGCGCTGCCAACAGAAGATCGGGATAAGACCGAGAAATCAGGGCAATGGAATAAGCTCCTTCCAATTGCCCAAGGGCAGTACGGAAAGCTCGTCCAAGGTCGGGCTCCTGGCGCCCATGGAAATGCACCAGATGTGCAATCACCTCCGTATCGGTATCAGATTCGAAAATATAATTTTGTGCTTGCAGAAATTGGCGCAGAAATTCGTGGTTTTCTATGATGCCGTTATGCACCACCACCATCTCGTTACTACTTTGGTGAGGATGGGCATTCCGGACACTGGGAACGCCATGGGTGGCCCAGCGGGTATGCGCAATGCCCAGAGTGCCCGTCAGTCCTGTGGCCGCCACTTCCCGTGCCAACTCGCTGACTCGACCCGTACTACGCACCCGCTTCAATTGACCCGAATCCAGTACAGCCACGCCCGCCGAATCATAACCCCGGTATTCCAGGCGTTTGAGTCCATCGATCAATATCGGTACGATGTCTCGGCGTGCCAATGCTCCCACGATGCCACACATAAACTTACTCCAATTTTGGCGAATTCAAGGCATTATGGGTGCATCGCGCCACGCTGGCAACTGTCCCCGGTTCAAACCGGTACAGCACTGGGCAGGCCTGGGGCAGCATGGCGCGCGTCTTCGAGCATCTGGCGAAAAGCCTGCAATACTTTCTGTAGGGCGGGTCGCTTATAGGGAAAGAGTTCCACGGGATCCATGCCATGGACTACGGCACTACTGTCCGCTTCAAAAATCAATAATCGTCCATCCTGCAATTCGGCACAATCCAATACCACGTAGTCCAAACCCAGTGCGCGCTGCACCTGAGCCAGAGAATTAGCCTGACGTCGGGCAAAGTCAGATTCAAAGTGTTCCATGAAGTGAGCTTCTTCTTCCCTTTTTTGCGCGGAATCCTCCATCCCTCCATTCAGGTAATGAACCATCCAATGGTCAGAAATGGCCAGGTGGCTGGCAAAGGGAACACCCCGCACCAAAGCAATCCGGTATTTCCGGAATAAACCATCAGAACTACGGTAATCCACGAAAGGAGAAACAAAAAACACCCCTTCTTCATTCTGTGCCAGGGCCAGGTAGTCCCGCCAGCCTTCCATCCCGTCGATCTTCATGAGCCCTGTGCCTGCATGAGAATCCACGGGGCGTACAATCACCGGATAGACTCCCCCCCCTTCCCGGGCAAAGGCATGCTCCTCCCTTGCCCACGTTTCCAGTGTGGATCGCTCCACCCGTTGCGCCATGGGAGCGACCACTTCAGGTATTCCCGCCAGGGTCAGAGCCACCCCATCCCGGGTCAGTCCGGCGATCCGCGCCGGGTGATTCAGTACGGGTCGGGGCCAATGCACCAGAGCCAATCCCAGGGCCTGGAGCAAGGGAAGCGTTTGTTCGGATTCTCCCACTGCCACCATGGCCACATCGTGTTCCGGTATCTGCGATGGGAAAAGCAGTTCGGGAGAAATGAATAACTGATGTAACTCGATGTCTGAATCCTCCACCAAAAATTCCAGTGGCGTATTGGCATTCAATTCTCCCGGAACCATCAAGGCCAACAAGCGCAGGGCCGGAGCCCGGGCTGCGGGTAACACATAGGTCTGCCGTTGGCGCAATGCCTGCATCTGCACCTCCCGCGCCATTTCGTGGAACCCCCTCAGATGCAGGAGAATAGCCAGATCCAGAAAAACTTCCGGCCCCCCCTCATGGGGCGGGAGAGAGGTGCGTTTGATCAGTTCCTGCCCCAGTTCCGTCAGATCTTCTCCGTGGTAGGTGCGCGTCATCAACTGTGCCAAACCATGATACGTGACTGGATTCATGACAATTGAATTCTCCCTGTTGAAAAACGTTGTCCCAAATGAAGCACGGCGCAGATCAATGCCTCCAGATCCCGTGCCCGGGTACGATGATTCACCAGCGCCAACCGCAGGACGCGCTGCCCGCGCACCAGCGTCATCGAGGGAACGGCAATTCCAGATTCCTGAAGGGCAATGGCAATCTGTGCATTCAATGCGTCCACCTGTGCGGGTTCTGCCCGATAACGAAAGCAGACGATGTTGAGAGTGACGGGCGCCATCAACTCAAGAGAGGCTTCCTGGCTCACTTTTTCTGCCACGAAACGAGCCAATGCACAGGTGTGGGCCATCATGGCCCCCAACCGCTCGGTTCCGTACCGACACACGGTCATCCAGGTTTTGAGCGCACGGAACCCGCGCGACAGATCGGGGCCCAGATCGCAGGGCCAATCCTCTCCTGCGGCCGTTCCCCGTTCCTCACGAGCCAGATAACGGGCAGACGAAGAGAAGGTTTGGCGTTGTAGCGAACCCTCGCGTATTAATAAAAACCCGGCGTCGTAGGGCACTTGCCCCCACTTGTGAAAATCGAAGGCCAGAGAATCTGCCTGTTCGATCCCCTGGAACAGAGGAGCCAACTCGGCACTCCAACAGCCCAGCGCACCCAATGCTCCATCCACATGAAACCATAGAGACTGTGTCCGGCACAGAACAGCAAGGGCTGCCAGATCATCGATGGCCCCGGTGTCCACAGTGTCGGCGGAACCCACCACCATGAAAGGAGTCAACCCTGCCTGACGGTCTTCCCCGATTTGAACCTGGAGCGCTGCAACATCCATCCGCCCGGATTCATCCAGGGCAACCAGATGCAGGGATTTTTTCCCCAGCCCACTCAAATCCAGTGCCTTGTGCAGAGAACCATGTACCGTCGATGCCGCGTAGACCCTCAAGGTATGCGCCCCCACCCCCTCCTGACGAACCCTTTCCCCCCATCGGGCGACTCGTGCCACCCACAGGGCCATCAGAGTACCCTGGGAGGTTCCTGTGGTGAATATCCCTTGCGCCGTCTCAGGAAAGCGAAACCATGCCCGCACCCAGCGCAGGATTTGTTGTTCCACCGCCACGGGAATCTGATCACGACCGCCCAGATTGGCGTTCAATCCCCCCGCCAACATTTCAGCCAACATGCCCACCACCGTCCCGCCACCATGGACCCATCCCATGAACCCAGGGTGCGCATTTCCTACTGCATAGGGAAGGATATCCTTCATGAACCGTTGATGGATCTCCTCCAGAGACTGTCCTCCACCGGGGGAGTTTTCCTGGAAAGAGTGGCGCACGGAATCCGGGATGGGCTGCCACACAGGTCGTTCCGTCAAGTTCTGCATATAGTCCAGAAGATCATCGAGCATGGCATGGGCCTGATGCCGTTCACTTTCCCAATCTTCGGGATCCAAATTTGACCGGGGGAATTCCGTCATAAAGACCGATTGAACCTTTCCGTTTCGTGCGGGACCACCCAGCGCCGTACCTCCAGGGGCGTCATGCGCAATAACTGACCGATGTCGTTGTAATCGTCAGGCAAGGCTGCATCATCCCACCCGTTGTCGGAATGACGGGCCAGATTGACCGCCAAAGTCACATTGCGCACTCTGGACGAAGTCGCCTGCGCATCTTCCATCAACATGACCAGTAATTGGGGCAATCCCCATCGAATCACCAGTTCATGCTGCAACGCATGTACGGTAAACCCCAGCACCTCTTCCTGAATGTTCTGACTGCGCAAGGTGCTATCCATCTGCTGGGCCTCGCGAATTTTGAGCATGGGCAGAGGCGCAAAAATCCATAACAACATTTCCGCCAAATCATGCAGCAGGGTAGCCACATATACTTCACCGAAACGCCGATCATTGAGACGAATGGCCCACTCCCGTGCATAATCTGCCGCCCGTTCGGCGCGCCTTTCCACACGCTGCAGATTGGTCAGCGCTGCGGGATGCTCGTTCAATTGGTCCTCAATAGAACCCAGTCCTCCCATGACCTTTTGATAGAAAGCGTCCAGGCCCAATACCAGGATCGCCTGTTCCACCTCGATGATTTCGGTTTCCTGGTGGCGGGACCGATGATTCTGTAAATAGCGTAACACATGGGCCATCAGAAGGGGATCACGCAAAACGATGCGCGCCACGGTCAGTACCGAAAGTTGCTCCTCGTCGAAGCGCAGCATCTCCAGATCTGCCAGACTGTTTCGGGATACCGGCAATATTGAAGTCTCCAGAAAAGAGACCCATTGGGATAATGTTTTGAATTCCTCGGTCATCTTTGTACCCTCCGAACCATGGATAGCCAGGCCCCTTGATCAGTTTCCCGGATTCACACGGACCATGCCGTTTTCCTGGGCAGTCCCGCTGAGCATTTTTCCGGTAACCGTACGCACCTGCACATTCTGACCCAATGCCGCATTGTTCAGTGCCTGCCCATCCGTACTGATCTTGAAACCATCCCCCACCACCTGGACTTGAACCGTCTGGCCTTGCTGGACTACGTAGGCCTCGCGCATCATATCCTCCCTCAGAACCTGTCCTGCATTCAGTCCCTGGCGTAAAACCTTGCCAGTCAAATCGGTCTGTCGAGTCACCGCCCCAGAATGATCCAGTACCCCATGCCGAATTTCAAAATCCGTTTCATTCAAGGGAGTATCCCGCATCAAGGGGTGACGGGCCACGTAGTAGTCAGCGGTCAGAATCACCCGCACAGGCACCATCCGACTCCACACACTGCCATCGGTTTCGTTGGCACACCGCAAAGCCACCATGAAACGTCCCTCTGGTCGAACCCCGGGGGGAAGAGACAACTGCGGGGAGGGACAGTGTTCCGGCCACTGGCCGTAGGTAGGATGTTCCACCACCACGGAAAGTTCCCCCTGATTCCCAGCCCATTGACTTTCAACAAAGTGCCGTATGGCCACCACCAGCGTTTCCGCCGTGTCTGCCCAACTCTGCCCAGTCACCAACACGAGGCTCAACAACCCCATCCTCATCCATTTTGCCATTACGCCTCCCGCCCTTGAAACCATGAAAAAGGGGCATAACCTCCTTTTAATCTTCCCTTAACGGATATTCCCAAAGGAATACCATGATCACTGGAAATCCTTGGCATATTATGGGACAGGAAACTCGTGATGGCTACCGCCCTCGATCGCACGTTGCAATTTCAGCAGAGCGCCCTGCATGTTCAGGAAACGCGTCAGGAGTTGATCGCGTCGAACATTGCCAATGCAGACACCCCCGGTTACCTGGCCCGTGACATCGATTTCCGGGAAGCGCTGGCCACTGCCTTGCAGCAGGGGAAGACCCCGCCTTTGTCGCTGAACACTCCCTCCCCCGATCATCTGGGCGCCAGTACGGGAGAAAATGCGGCAGGTTCACCGCTTCTGTACCGTGCCACGGTTCAGCCCAGTGCGGACGGGAACACCGTCAACCTGGATGTCGAACGCGCTCAATATTCCGAAAGCGCTGTGCGCTACCAGGCCAGCCTCCGGTTTGGAACCCAGCAGATCCGGGATATCCTGAGCGTTCTGAATTGAGGTAAATGACCATGTCCCTCTTCGATGTTCTGAGCATTTCCAGTTCGGCACTGACAGCCCAGTCAGAGCGCCTCAATGTGGTGGCCAGCAATCTTGCCAATGCAGACAGTGCGACGGGCGCCGATGGCCAACCCTACCACGCCAAACAGGTTATCTTCAAAGCCATTCCCCTGAACCACCAGGGCGGCACTGCTGTACAGGTGGATCAGGTCATCAATGACCCTACCCCCATGAAAAAAATGTATGACCCAGGCAATCCGCTGGCTGACCCCCAGGGCTTTGTCACGATGCCCAATGTCAATGTCGTGGAGGAAATGGTCAACATGATTTCCTCTTCCCGGTCTTACCAGAACAACGTGGAAGTTCTGAATACGTCAAATACGTTGTTACTCAAAACACTCACTCTTGGTCCATAGGAGCCCCGCCATGACCACCGTCAACCCTACCAGTGCATTGATCGCCCAACTGAACCAATCCAACAGTTCTCTGGGAAATTCCAGTTCGACTTCTTCCAGCCAAGCCTTGGGCAGTGTAACCAACACGAGCGCAGCGGCCATGCAAAACAATTTCATGACTCTGCTGATCACCCAATTACAAAACCAGAACCCCATGAATCCCATGGACAGTGGGCAAATGACCTCCCAATTGGCCCAGATCAGCACGGTGAGCGGCATCAACCAGTTGAACACCACCCTGACCGCGCTCAATACCAGCCTTTCCGGAAGTCAGTCCATGGCTGCCGCCACCAGCCTGATCGGACATAACGTCCTGGTTCCGGGCAATACTCTCCAGTTGACCTCAGGCAGTCCCGCCAATGCGGGGGTAACACTTCCTCAAGCGGTCAGCAATCTGACCGTGGCCATCAAAGACAGTGCGGGAACCGTCCTGAACACCCTCAATCTGGGCGCTCAACCGGCGGGGGTCGTTCCCATCACCTGGAATGGATTGGACAAATCCGGCGCTCAGGTTCCCTCGGGGAACTATCAGATAGTCGCCACCGCCACTCAGGGGGGCGCTTCCGTCACCGCCACCCCCCTGTCTTCCGGCAAGGTGGGTTCAGTCACCATGGGCAGTCAGGGCGCTTCTCTCGATTTAGGTACCCTGGGCAGTTTCAACCTTTCGTCCGTCGCCTACATCCAGTAACTTCACTATCTCCAAGGAGCAACCACCATGGCTTTTCAACAAGGACTCAGCGGACTGGATGCCTCTGCCAGCCAATTGAATACAATTGGCAACAACATCGCCAATGCCAGCACGGTCGGATTCAAATCTTCCAACACACAGTTTTCCGATATCTTTGCCTCGGCCTTCAACAGTTCGAGCAGTACCGCCATTGGAATTGGAACCCAAGTGTCCAGAGTGTCCCAAAGTTTCACTCAAGGTAATATCCAGTCCACGGGAAATCCCCTGGATATGGCCATCAATGGTCAGGGTTTTTTTCGGATGAATAACAACGGGAACATCAGTTTCACCCGCAATGGCCAGTTTCAGTTGGATAAAAACGGGTATCTCGTGGACTCCAACGGGAATCAGTTGACCGGGTATCCTGCCACCTCCACAGGAACTATCATCGCGGCCACCCCCACCCCGATCCAGATTCCCACCGCCAATCTGGCGCCCACCCCCACCAATCAAGGCACCATAGGGGTGAATCTCGACTCCAGTTCCACGGTTCCCACCACCACGCCCTTCAACCCCAACGACCCCACCACCTTCAATAATTCAACTTCCATGACGGTCTACGACAGTCTGGGCAACAGCCATATCGCTACCTTGTACTTTGCCCTGAAACCATCGCCCGCCGCCTCCTGGAATACCTATCTGACCGTCGATGGAACCTCCGTACCCGCCGTTGTTCCCCCCGCCGCCCCCACTCCCATTGGCACTCTGGGCTTCAATTCCAGCGGCACCTTGACCAGTCCTGCCGCCGCCCCCCCCTTGCAGTTGGGACAGATCGCCGTTTCCCTGCCCCTCACCAATGGCGCAACCACGCCCCAGAGCATCACACTGGGTTTTGCCACTTCGACTCAGTATGGTTCTCCCTTTGGCGTCAACCAGTTGTCACAAAACGGCTACGCTTCAGGACAGCTGAGTGGATTTACCACCAGTCCCACCGGGATCATTCAGGGTAATTATTCCAACGGACAGTCAAAAAATCTGGGACAGGTCGCGCTTGCTAATTTTGCGGATCCCCAAGGCCTCCAGTCCCTGGGAAATAACCAGTGGCAAGAAAGTTTTAACTCGGGGGCCGCCTTGGTGGGCGCACCGGGCAGCGGAAATTTGGGAGCGATTCAATCCGGTGCCGTGGAAGGTTCAAACGTCAATCTCACTTCCGAACTGGTGGACATGATCACGGCTCAACGCAACTATCAAGCCAATGCCCAGACCATCAAGACGGAAGATCAACTCACACAAACCCTGGTCAATCTGAGATAAGCACAGGACATTCGCCATGGACCGTCTCATCTACACTGCCATGACCGGCGCTTCCCATATTCTGGAGCGCCAGGCCACCATTTCAAACAATCTGGCCAACAACAACACGACGGGTTACCGCAGTGCCATCGACAGTTTCCGCGCCATCCCTCTCACGGGAGAAGGATTGCCCACCCGTACCTTCGTCGTCAACGGCTTATCCGGCTATGATCTCACTCCCGCCACGCTCACCCATACCGGCAGGAGCCTCGATGTCGGGATCACCGGCAAGGGCTGGATTGCCGTTCTTTTGCCGGACGGCACGGAGGCTTATACCCGGAACGGAAACCTGCAGGTGTCCACGGACGGAATTCTGCAAACCAATACTGGTTACCCCGTCATCGATGACAATGGCGAATTGGTGGCGCGGGATCAGATCGATATCCCCCCGAACACTCAGGTGACCATCGGACCGGACGGGACCATTTCCACAGTCCCCGGCGGCATTCCGCCCATGCCCAGTACCACCGTGGGCAAGTTGAGACTGGTGGATCCCTCCGAAGACCAGTTATATCGCGGAGAAGACGGACTGTTCCGCACCCGTGACCAAAAGCCGGTTCCACCCAGCACCACCGTCACCCTCACGCCAGAAACCCTGGAAAGCAGCAACGTCAATGCCATTTCCGCCATGGTCGATATTATTTCCATCTCAAAACAATTTGAAATGCACATGCAAATGCTCCAAACCGCGCAATCCAACGACCAACTCGCCACCCAGATCCTGGCCTCACTCCGCTAAGGGAGATACTCAATCATGCAACGTTCTCTATGGATTTCAAAGACCGGACTCGAGGCCCAACAAACCCAGATGGATGTGATTTCCAATAATCTGGCCAACGTGGGAACCAACGGATTCAAAAAATCGCGCGCAGTATTCGAAGACCTGCTCTACCAGACCATCTACCAGCCTGGTGCTCAATCTTCGCAGATCACCATGTACCCTTCCGGCATGCAACTCGGCACCGGGGTGCAACCTCTGGCGGCCGAACGCATCATGACCCAGGGCAATCTCCAGCAAACCGGCAATGCCCTGGATATCGCCGTCAATGGGAACGGCTTCTTTCAGGTCCTGTTACCCAATGGAACCATCGCCTATACCCGGGACGGCTCCTTTCAAACGGACAATCAGGGCAATCTGGTCACTGCCGCAGGCTATCAGGTCCAGCCTGCCGTCACGATTCCCCTCAATTCCACCAGCATCACCATCGGAAGTGATGGAACCGTATCCGTCACCCAGGCCGGGATCGTCAATCCCCTCCAGGTGGGAAGTCTCCAGTTGGCCACCTTCATGAATTCCACTAATCTGCAAAGCATGGGGGGAAACCTGTATCTGGAAACCCAGTCTTCCGGCACGCCCAATTTAAGTGCGCCGGGCTTGAATGGTGCGGGAACCTTGAACCAGGGATATGTGGAAACTTCCAATGTCAGCGTGGTGGAAGAACTGGTCAACATGATAGAAACCCAACGCGCCTACGAAATCAATTCTCAGGCGGTCCAGGCTTCAGGGCAGATGCTGCAAACCTTGGCCACCATGAGATAGGCCATCATGCGCCCCTGTTATCAAAGATGCGTGGTTCTTTTCTTGCTCGTGACCCTGGGTGGCTGCACGGCCACTCCGTCCACCCATATCACTAATCCATTGACAGCGCGTCCCCTTGACTTGTATAAAACCATTCCCCCAGATACGGGCGGAATTTATCAAGTCGGCTATGGCCAGCACCCGCTGTTTGAAGATGTGCGGGCCCGCAATCTGGGCGACACCATTCAGATCCTGCTTCAGGAAAGTTCCAATGCCACGGAAGCCGATGGAAATTCCCTGATCCATGCCGGGTCCATCAGTTCCACTACCCCTGCCATCATCGGGGCAGTGACTGGTCAACACATACTGGACGGAATCACCTCGAACAGTTCCTCCTCCAACAAGTTGACCAACACCAACAACAACAACGGCAATAATTTCCTATCCGGTTCCATCACTGCCACCGTCATCGAGGTACTCCCCAATGGCAACCTGAAGGTCAGTGGAGAGAAATTGGTCTCCGTCAACCAAACCGATCAGTACATCCGAATCTCCGGTGTCATCAACCCGGTTTACGTCCAATACAACAACACCATCCCCTCCACCCAGGTGGCCGATGCCCAAATCGAATACAGAGGAGGAAACACCAACATCGATAATGCTGCGATCAAAAGCATGCTCGGGCATTTTTTCCTATCCTCCGTACCGTTCTGAGTACGTCATGCGCGCTATCCTGACCTTCTTCCTGATCACCTCCTTGCTGGCATGCTCTCTGGGCGCCGAAGCCCGGCGTATCAAAGACCTCGCCACCATCCAGGGGGTCCGGCATAACCAGTTGATCGGTTATGGGCTGGTGGTCGGTCTGGATGGCACCGGGGACATGACCATCCTGACCCCCTTTACCGTTCAGAGTTTCCTCAACATGCTGACCCGGATGGGGATCAATACCCCTCCCGCCAGTGTTCTCCAGACCATGCTCAAGAATGTGGCGGCGGTGATGGTGACTGCTGACCTGCCGCCTTTTTCCCGTCCTGGACAAACCATCGATGTCACCGTCTCCTCCGTCGGGAATGCCAACAGCCTGCTGGGGGGTACCCTGTTGATGACGCCGCTCAAGGGGGCGGATGGGCAGGTGTACGCAATGGCGTAGGGAAACCTGTTGGTGGGAGGGGTAGGAGGAGGAGCCAAAGGATCCAAGGTTCTGGTCAATCATCAAAGCGTCGGTCTCATTCCCAGCGGAGCCACGGTGGAGCGTCTGGTTAATTCTCCCTTTTCCCAGGGGGACTACATCACGCTCGAATTGAATGAAATGGATTTCACCACCGCCACTCAAATGGCAGATGTCATCAATCAACAACTGGCATTGGGCCAACCCATCGCCGCCGCTCTCGATGGACGAACCCTTCAGGTTCGGGCACCTGGGGGTACGGCCCGAGTTCAGTTCATGTCCCGCCTGGAAAACCTTCAGGTGGATGCAGGAATTCAAGAAGCCAAGGTCATCATCAATGCCCGCAACGGTTCCGTGGTGATGAATCAGAATGTCACATTGGAAGAATGCGCCGTGGCCCACGGTAATCTCACCGTGGTCATCAGCGCGCTCAACCAGGTCAGCCAACCCAATCCGTTATCCAATGGAAGTACCGTGCAAACCGGACAAGCTGCCGTCAACATCAAAGAGGACAAGGGCGCACTCATTTTGCTCAATAAAGGGGTTTCCCTCAATCAGGTCATCCGTGCGCTGAATACCCTGGGTGCCAAACCGGAAGACCTGTTGTCCATCCTTCAATCCATGAAAGCGGCGGGCGCATTGCACGCCGATCTGGAGATCATTTGACATGGCCCACGACTCCCCCCCTCTCTCCGTCGACCCCAACGCCCGTCTGGCCTTTGACAGCCAGGCATTGGGTGCACTGCGTTTGAAAGCGCACCAGGATCCGAACAAATCGCTTCCGCAGGTCGCCAAGCAGTTCGAAACCGTCTTCATGAACATGATGATGAAATCCATGCGCGCCACGGTGCCCCAGGATAGCCTGGGTGACAGTCAACAAACCAAGATGTTCACGGAAATGCTGGACAAACAATTGGCTCAGAATGCGTCCAAGGGACATGGTGGATTGGGATTGGCAGACCTGATCGTTAAACAGTTGTCCCCCCATTCCTCCATTTCACACCCTTCTTCCCCTCTTTCTAAAGTTGTCGTCCCCACGGCCGATAACCTGGTGAAGAAGGGGATTCCCCTCAAACCCTTGGGAGTTCGCCATGACTGATATGATGACCAGCATTGGAATCAGCGCATTGAATGCGGCCCAGGCCGGTTTGCTCACCACCGGAAACAATATTGCCAATGCTTCCACTCCAGGTTATAGCCGCGAGCAAACCATACAGGCGGCCCTGCCCTCGCTGGGCACAGCCAATGGATTCATTGGTCAAGGGGTCAATGTCACCACGGTACAGCGCATCTATAGCAGTTTCATCAATACCCAGTTGCAACAACAGCAATCCACTTCCAGTCAGTTGACGACTTATTACAACCAGATCCAACAAATCAACAACATCATTGCCGATCCTGCGGCCGGGTTGTCTCCTGCGCTGCAAAACTTTTTCAGCGCCGTCAATGGGGTCTCGAACGCACCTGCCTCCATTGCGGCACGTCAAGGTCTGATCAGCAATGCCCAATCATTGACCGGTACCTTTCAAACTCTGAATCAGGTCATGACTGGGTTGGCCACCAGCACCAACCAGCAAATCAGTTCCAGTGTCGTGAATATCAATGCCTATGCCAAACAAATCGCGTCCCTGAACCAGAGCATCCTCACGTCCTCGGCCAGCAGTACATCCCAGCAGCCCAATTCCTTGCTTGACCAGCGCAACCAGTTGATCAGTCAACTGAGTCAGGAGATCAATGCCACCGTACTCAAACAATCCAACGGATCAGATACCGTGTATATCGGCAACGGACAACCCTTGGTGGTCGGCAACCAGGCCATGACGCTAAAAGCCGTTCCCGCTCAGTCCAACCCTGCCCAACTCGATATCGCCTATGTCACACCCAGTGGAACCACCCTGCGTCTTCCCTCCAACAGTATCCAGGGGGGAAATCTGGGGGGGTTGATGGCCTTTCAGAATCAAAGTCTGGTCCCCACCCAAAGCCAGTTGGGATTGATCGCCACCGGTTTGGGCATGACCATCAACGCCCAGCAGCTCCAGGGTCAGGATCTCAACGGGGCTTTGGGCACCCCCCTGTTTCACATTGCCTCTCCCGTGGTCATTGCCAACCAGGCCAATACGGGGGCCGCCACAGTCAGCGCCACCATCACCCAGGCCAGCGCGTTGACGGGAAGCAATTACACCCTGTCCTATAACGGGAGCCAGTACACCCTGACGCGCCTGTCCGACCAGAGTATCACCACCAGCAGCACGATGCCCATGAACGTTGACGGACTTTCTCTTAATGTGTCAGCCACACCCAGCGCAGGGAACAGTTATCTGATCGAGCCCACCATCAACGGGGCCCAGAATTTGAAGGTCATTCTCACCGATCCCACAAAAATTGCTGCCGCCATTCCTGTTCAGGGCAATGCTTCCTCGACCAATATCGGGACTGGAAGTTTGTCTGCGCCTGCAGTCACCTCGGGCCTCCCCCTCAACCCGAATCTGCAGGACACGGTCACCCTCACCTTCACCAGTCCCACCACCTACAACGTCACGGACAGTACCACAGGAACGACGCTCGCCTCAGGCGCCTCCTATACCCCCGGAGGAACAATCAGTTATAACGGATGGAGTACCACCTTGAACGGGACTCCGCAGACCAACGATGTTTTCACCGTCAGCGCCAATACCGGTGCGAGCACGGACGGCAATAATGCCGTGATCATGGGCGCGCTGCAATCCCAGAATACCTTGCTGGGGGGCACCGCCAATTTCGCCAGTGCCTACGCCCAGTTGGTCAACCAGGTAGGAACGCAAACCAGTCAACTGCAAGTCCAGTCCACTGCTCAAACCAATCTGGTCAATCAGACGACCCAAAATCAGCAGTCCATTTCGGGGGTCAACCTGAATGAAGAAGCCGCCAACCTGATTCAATTTCAACAAGCCTATCAGGCCGCCGGGAAGGCCATTCAAGTGGCCAATACCATGTTTACCACCGTCCTCGGCATGCTCAACTAAAGGAGGTCACCACCATGGTTCGCATCAGTACCGGCACCTTTTACGATAACAGCATCCAGGCCATGAACCAGCAGCAGTCGGCACTGCTCAATACCCAGTTGCAACTGTCTTCCGGTAAACAGATCAACACCCCGGCAGACAATCCTGCCGGAGCCGCCCAGATCATCGATCTGACGCAGGCCGCCGGCATGAATACCCAGTATCAAAACAACATCACGGCGGCCCAGAACCAGATGTCCATGGCCTCCAGTGTCCTGCAAAACATCACCACCCTGGTACAAAACGTCCAATCCACGGTTATCTCGGCCAATAATGCGTCGCTCAACAATTCCAACCGCCAGACTCTGGCCACCACGCTCCAGCAACAACTCACTCAACTGATCGGGCTGGCCAACAGTCAGGACGGAACGGGGAACTATCTGTTTTCAGGCACCAAAGGATCTACCAAACCCTTTATCGTCACCTCCAGCGGGGTACAATATCAAGGCAACAGCGGGCAACAACTGATGCAAGTGGCCAGTGGGCGCAGTATGCCCACCAACGTCAACGGCGCCGACCTGTTCATGAGCATTCCCAATGGGAACGGGTACTTCGTCACCAGCAACTCTGCCAGCAATGCGGGTTCTGGCGCCATCAGTCAAGGCGGTTTGGCCTCACCACCTCCCACCCCTGCCCAACAGGGCAACCACTACACCCTGACTTTCAGTATCACCGCAGGAGTCACGACCTACACCGTGTCCGGTACCGATGCCAGTGGCGTAGCACTGCCCGCCGCCAGCCTTCCATCGGCCAATCAACCCTACACCAGCGGTCAAACCATCGCCTTCAACGGCATTCAGTTCAACATTCAGGGACAACCGGCCAACGGAGACAGTTTCAACGTGGCTCCCAGCACCCATGTCCCCATTTTTCAGACAGTACAAAACCTCATCACTCTACTCAACACCCCCTTGCCCGCGGGAAACAGTACCGCATCCAGCAATTTCACCCAACAACTCCAGACCGCCGAAGGAAATCTGAATCAGGGACTCAACGCCATCCTGACCGGCAATGTTGCCTTGGGAACCAACCTCAGCACCCTGACCAACCTGACGGCAACAGAAAACAGTCTGAACATTCAGTACCAGTCGACCATATCCCAAATACAGGATACCAATTACACCTCAACCCTCAGTCTTCTGTCCCAGGAAAAACTCAGTTTGCAAGCCGCCATGCAGTCCTTCACTTCCATCTCCAGTCTGTCATTGTTCAACTATCTGCGCTGATTACATTTGTCCATAGTCAATGCAGCAGTCCAGTGGTCATTCGTAGCCCCATCTCGATACTGGCATGAATCATCCGCTCCGCCAAAACAGGCAAGGCAGGTAGGGAAAAGTCCAGCACGATGAACCCTACCGCCAGGGTCAACGGGAAACCCACCGCAAAAAGATTCAACTGGGGAGCCGCGCGTGTCAATACGCCCAGACCCAGATTGGTAACGAGCAAAGCCGCCAATACGGGCAAGGACAGTCGCAATGCATCCACGAACAATGCCCCCGCCCAGATCAGCCCGATTTGCCACCCCTGAGCATGGAATTGCAAGGCAGGATCCAAAGGAATTTGCTGAAAACTATCTGCCAATGCATCGATGACCAGCAGATGTCCATCCATGGACAGAAAAATCAGCGTAAAAAGAATCGTCAAAAACTGTCCAACCAAGGGTCGAAAAGTTGCATGGGTGGGATCATAGAAACTGGCAAACCCCAACCCCATTTGCAGCCCCATCATATCGCCCGCCATGGTCACCGCCGCAAAAACGATGTTCAAACAAAAACCCAGAATAAGGCCAATCCCTATTTGCTCCAGCAGAAGCATCCCCCCCTCGAGGGTGACCAGGCTCACAGAGGGATGGGTCGGAGGAAGAGCCGGCGCGATGACCAGGGTCAAAGCCAAGCCAAGACCAATCCGCACCTGTACCGGAGCAGGCGATTGTCCGAGCACGGGGGCCGTGGCCAGTACCGACAAAATTCGGGCCAAGGGAAGAAAAAACTGGGCGATCCAGGCATCCCACTGCGTGGAGGTGACCGTCAACAGATCCATGATCAACCCACCATGGCGGGGATTCCTTCATAAAGACGGTGAATGTAGTCCACCATCAAACTGATCATCCAGGGTCCGAGAATGACCAGTACCAACACCAACCCCAACATTTTCGGAATAAAGGACAGGGTCATTTCATTGATCTGGGTAGCAGCTTGAAAAATACTGATGATCAATCCGATGCCCAGCGCCACCAACAGGATGGGGGCCGACACGACCACCGCCAGGGTCAGTGCCTGCTGACCCAGGGTCATGACACTTTCAGGCGTCATCATGGATTGAAACTCTGCACCAGGGAACCGATGAGCAGGTTCCAGCCATCCGCCAGGACGAACAGCATCAACTTGAAAGGCAAAGAAATCACCGATGGTGAGACCATCATCATCCCCATGGACATCAACACACTGGCCACAACCATATCGATGATCAGGAAGGGAATGAAGATGACGAAGCCAATCTGAAAAGCGGTTTTCAACTCGCTTGTCACAAAGGCCGGAACCAACACCTTGAAGGGGACCTGATCCGGTGTTTGCAACGCAGCGCTATTGGATATCTTGACGAACAGCGCCAGGTCACTTTCACGGGTTTGGTGAAGCATGAAGGTTTTCAGGGGAATACTGCCTCGATCCACCGCCTCCTGAAGAGAGATTTTTTCTTCGCTATAGGGAGCCCAAGCCGTGGTATACACTTTATCGTACACCGGGGCCATGACAAAAAACGTCAGAAACAGGGCCAACCCAATCAGAACCTGATTGGGAGGAGAGGTCTGGGTCCCAAGCGCCGAACGCATGAGGGAGAGCACGATGATAATGCGCGTAAACCCCGTCATCATCAACAGCAAGGCTGGCAAGAAACTGAGGGAAGTGAGCAGGATCAGGGTTTGCAGACTGAAAGAGTAGGTTTGCACTCCTCCCGTACCGGGTGTACTGATTACCCCGATACCCGGCAGAGTCGCTCCCCATACCCCTTCCACACACCCCCCCAGTAAAAGCCCCAGGCCCCATTTCACCGAATTTCTCACCCCTCCAACTCCCTGTCCTTTCCACCGGGTCTGGGCAATATGTGCAGGGTCTGGACCTGACCAGGGGCGACGCCCACCACCACCCACGTATCCTGAACTTCCACCACCACTACCCGTTCACGCTGCCCCACGGCCAGGGAACTGACGATACGCAGGGACTGCCTGCCTTTCCCTGCGGAGGAAGAGGCCCACTGAAACTTTTTCAAAGCCCAAGCCACCCCCGCCATCAGGGCCAATACCAGCCCCAGACTCAGGACGATCTGTATTCCGGTGGTCCAGGTCAGCACCGTCGGTGGTGCGTAGGTAACGTGTCCACTCCCGGACTCCAGAGCCCAAACCAACTCCGGGCCGACACCCAGCCCCATGACAAAAACAAGAAACTTCATCGATTCAAACGACGCATGCGTTCCGAAGGCGTAATGATGTCCGTCAGACGAATGCCGAATTTCTCATTGACCACCACCACTTCCCCTTGCGCGATCAAAAACCCGTTCACCAACACATCCAGAGGTTCTCCCGCCATACCACTCAATTCCACCACGGATCCTTGAGCCAGCTGCAACAAGTTTTTGATGGGCATCTTGGTACGCCCCAACTCCACGGTAATATTGACCGGAATGTCCATGATCATTTCCAGGTCCTGATGCCCGGACACCGGTGGTTCCTGCCCAAAGGTCTGAAAGACATGGGGTTCTGTCTGAAGGGGCGGAGAGAAAGGGCGCTCCTCGGCCAAGGCATGGGCTTCCGTCAGCGAAGAGGGATCCACCGTGCTGGTGGCCGCCGCCTGTTCCGCCATGGCTGCACCCCAGTCATCTGCGCTAATTTCCTGATCTTCTTCATTCATTGTTTCATTCCTTCTCCGTTGAGCCCCTCCGAAGCAGACAAAAGACGCTCGACTTTCAAGGCATACTGGTTGTTGAAAACGCCATAGTGGCACTCCATGACAGGCACATTGTCCACCTTACCCTGTACCAGTTCATTCATTTTGAGGGGAATCACATCGCCGGGCTTGAGATTCAGGAGTTGTGCCACAGTAACGCGCCCCTCTGCCAATTCCGCCACCAACTCGATCATGGCGGATTGCACCTGAAGCGAGAGCAGTTGCATCCAGCGTCGGTCCAGAGACAGGTGATCTCCCTGCATGGAACTGTAAAGCAGTTCCCGAATGGGTTCGATCATGGAATAAGGCAAACAGATATGTACTCCGCCTCCCCCGCCTCCCCCAAATTCCACATCAAACGTGGTGGCAACCACCACTTCGTTGGGGGTTGCGATGTTGGCAAACTGGGGGTTCATTTCGGAACGAACGAACTGAAATTCCAGGGGGTAAATCCCATCCCAGGACTTGCCATAAGCCAGAAATAAAGCATCCAGCATCTTCTGGATGATACGGTGTTCCGTCTGGGTAAATTCCCGTCCTTCCACGCGGGTATGAAATCGTCCATCCCCCCCGAACAAATTATCCACCACCAGAAAAATCAAATTAGGATCAAAAACGAAGAGCGCATTTCCCCGTAAAGGCTTGGCTTGAACCAGATTGATATTGGCCGGGACCTGCAGGTTACGTATGAATTCACTGAACTTGAGCACCCGCAACTGCCCCACCGAGACATCCGCTGCACGCCGTACCAGATTGAATAACTCAATTCTGAACAAACGCGTAAAACGTTCATTGATGATCTCCATGGTAGGCATACGCCCACGCACGATTCGTTCCTGCTTTCCCAGATTGTAGAGGCGAGCCCCTTCATGAGATTCCTCTCCGGCTTGGGCAGATTCCTCTCCCCCCTCACCCGTCACACCGCGTAATAGGGAATCGACTTCTTCCTGAGAAAGGAAATCGCTGTTCATGGTCTATTGGATGATGAAATCCGTGAATAAAACATCCACCACGCCATCCCGGCTACCCCCATCTTCGTTGGGTTCGGGCAAAAAATCCTTGACCGATACCGGTTTTTGAGGCGCTGGAACCACGGGTTTGACGTCCGCCTGTTGCAAAGCCGCAGATAAACCGCCCGAACTTCCCGAAACAGGGGCAACAGGTGTCTGTGCCACGGGAGCAGCAGGCGGTGAAAGATCGGGGGGAGGGGTTTTCTTGAATCCCAGAATCTTGTTGGTCAAATAGAGAATTTCTGCAGCCAACCGTTTCTTGCCTTGCAGGGTTTGCAATTCCGAAGCCCGTTTACTGGAAAGCAGTTCCAGCAAGCGACTGCGGATCTCCGGCATTTCTTTCTTGATTTTTTCTTCCAGTTCCGGATCGTATGTCTTCAGGGTAATGCCCAGTTGCATCACCTGATCTCCTTGCTCCTGAACCAGATTGACCGTAAATCGATCCAGGGGAACAAACAGGGCGGGAGCCGTAGGTTCGGAGGATTTTTTCTTGTTTTCTTCCGCATGAGCCTTGTTTTTAACCAAAAAGAACCAGGCCGCCCCACCGCCCGCTGCCAGCACCACCAGCACGGCTGTAATGATGAGAATCAGAGTTTTCTTGGACTTGCGAGGAACTTCCTCTACCTCAGCGGATGCTTTTTTATCATCTTTTTTCGTTGACATCTCGTCACTCGTCCCCAAATAAGGTAACCATCACGCAAAGGTATCCACCAACCCAACCCCCTGTCGGATCACTCCCCCCCTTGCGCCCATGGGCACAGAGGATACCTCAAGCGTGCGTTTCGTGGCAGAGAAATTTTCTCGCGCCATCTGTCGCTGCGAAGGAGAACCCTGCGCCCCCTGATCGCTCACGGTCGCTTGCCCAAGAGACAATCCGCTCCCTGCCAACATCTCCCGCAAATGGGGAAGCGCGTGTTGAATTGCCTCACGCACCGCCGCATGAGGCGAACTAAAGAAGGCATCGGCCTGGGCCCCCGACACCTGCACCACGACGCTCATGGGCCCCAGATCCGGGGGATTGAGATGCAATTCGGCACTTTGCTGGGACTGGCCTACCATCCAGGTCACCTTCTGGGAAAATTCCGTTCCCCAACCCATTTGCCCAACGGGAATCATTATGCTCGAAGATGCCGTCTCTGCGCCGACGGTAGCGCCGCTCGAGGACATCAGAAGGCCATTGAGTGCAGAATGTCCCGGTGCCGTATGCGCAGAGGGAGAGGTCAAAGAAACCGCCAAGGAATCAGGGCTCCCCTGACCGCCGGAAGTTCCCACGCCGGAGGATAGGGAAAAAGACCCATTCCCACCCACCGAAAGCGAAAAATTCGGCTCGTTTCCGGAGGTCAAAGACGTTGTTGTTGCCGCATTCTTCTGCACCACCGACCCTTGCCCGGTTCCCCCAGCGGCCCCCGCGGAAGAAGACAGGGCGGCGGCTCCCCCAACGGCTGCCTCCGAAGGCACAGGGGTTTGTTCCGTTTTCGCTGGTGGCATCCACACATGGGGAGGCATCAACGCCGCCACCCCCATTTGTCCTGCCAGAGAACTCTGAGAAGACTTTTTGGTAGTCGGTTGGGATACCACCGTTCCATTGGCCGAAGAAACGTTCGTCCCCAAATTTGCGACCACGGCGGTGGTTGCTCCGCCCTCGATGGCCCCGCCCGCCATTTGAGAGGGATCAAGGGCCTGAAGTTGGCCTTGGATCTGTTGCTTTTTTTCTGCGGAATGCGCAGAAATCGTTTGAACGGCGGGCGTCTGACTTTTGGTCACCCCGGAATTGGCGGTGCCTCCCGACTGAGAACCCTTCGTGGGGGGTGAACGACCCTCAGAAGCATGGGGGGACTGTTCCTCTGGACCATGAACGGAAACTGACGTTCCCGTAACGCTTTGCGGACGTTGAGCCGAGGCCCCATGGTCAGACAAGCGCTGAGACAATAGTGCCGTGAAACTCCCCTCTCCGGTCTGTTGGGCAGCGGAACGGGCAGGCTTGTTGGCTCCGGAAACTGGCGCGTTACGAACCACGGGTACGGGTTGCATCATGACACTCCTTTCACTTGGCTTCCGATAATAGATGCGCGATTTTTTGCCCCACCTGCTCATCCAGTGCTTTTTGTTCGATTCGGGTCGTCCGTTCCTGTTCTTTGGAGCAATGACGTTCGGACAATACCTCCATGGAGCGCACCTGACGATGGGCCTTCTGAACCGTCACCTGCCCCTGGCTCACTTCACTGCCCACTTGCGCCACCACAACCTGCTGCTGCCGGACAGCCTCATCCAACCGTCCCAGAAAGTGCTGGAAATTCATCAGAGTTTCAAAGGCACCGCCCACCTGCATGACCGCTTGGTAACGCCCTTCGTAATCCTCACGAAACCGGATCAACATGTCCAGTTTTTTTTGTTCTTCATAGTGGCGTCGGTTGACCTGACCCAACTTCCTGCTCGCTTGATCGCTCCGTGTTTTGGAGAGCGTTTTCAAGATTTCCAACGGGAAAGGACGAGTCACGATGCAACGCTCCCAAACAGGTTAAGAAATTGTTCATTTCCCGACTCCAGGCCCGCCTGCTCCTGGATCCCTTGTACCAGATAATGTTCCATGTCAGGATACCTCTGTATGGCTTCATCCAGCAAGGGATCCGAACCTGGAACATAGGCACCTACGCTCACCAGATCACGGTTGCGCTGGTAGTGGGCATAGAGCTGCTTGAACCGTTGCACCTGCGTCATCTGGCGCGCAGAAACCAGTTGATTCATCGCCCGACTAATGGAGGCTTCCACATCGATGGCGGGATAATGCCCTTGTTCCGCCAAACGGCGCGACAATACGATATGCCCGTCAAGAATGGCCCGGGCGCTGTCGGCGATGGGGTCCTGTTGGTCATCGCCCTCTGTGAGAACAGTATAAAAGGCAGTGATCGACCCGCCTCCCTCGACTCCATTCCCTGCACGTTCCACCAGCTTGGGCAAACGAGCAAAGACCGAGGGAGGGTAACCTTTGGTGGCCGGTGGCTCCCCAATCGCCAGGGCAATCTCGCGCTGGGCCATGGCATAGCGCGTCAATGAATCCATGATAAGAAGGACATTCTGCCCCTGATCCCGAAAATATTCCGCAATGGTGGTGGCATAGGCGGCGCCCTGCAATCTCAAAAGCGGACTGGTATCGGCCGGAGCCGCCACGACCACAGCCCTTGCCATCCCTTCCTCGCCCAGAATGTCATCGATGAATTCGCGTACTTCGCGCCCCCGTTCCCCGATCAGGCCCACCACGATCACTTCGGCCTCGGTGAAACGAGCCATCATTCCCAACAAAACACTCTTGCCAACGCCGCTGCCCGCAAACAACCCCATGCGCTGACCCCGGCCAACGGTCAACAATGCATTGATGGCGCGCACACCGACATCCAGAGGCTTGCTGATGGGCGTTCGGTCCAAGGGGTTGATGGGGCGGCTTTGCAACGGAGCAGCCTCCCCCTCCCCTAAAGGACCCAATGCATCCAATGGGCGTCCGGCACCATCCACCACACGGCCCAACAATCTTTCTCCCACAGGCAGATGACGCACCCGGTCACTGAGGCGACGACGGGGAAGCAGACGTTTACCCAAAGGGGTGAACGTGGGCGGAATTTCCGCAGGAACGACGCGCGCTCCGGGAATCAAACCATGCACTTCATTTTCCGGCATGAGAAACAGGCGCTCTCCCGCAAACCCCACTACTTCCGCTTCGATTCGGTGATGGGGCAATTCGATCACACACGTGCTGCCCACCGGCAGACGTAATCCCACCGCTTCCATCACCAGTCCCGTTGCCTTGACCAACTGTCCGCTCACTTGCAATGGGTTGGTCAAGGCAACGGCATCCCGGGCAGCCGCCAAACTTTCACGCCAACCTTCGTTTCGATCAGAAATCGTCATGGTCCGTTTCCCTCCAACCAATCGAATCCCTGACCCAGGGTGGCCACCACATTCTGCCAGCGGTGCGTCAACGAAGCATCGATCTGACTATGGGCCGTATCCAGCCTGCACCCCCCCCGTTCCAAGGTTGCATCTTCCAGAATTTTCCATCCACTATGAGACAGATGCTCGCCCAAATTCTCCCGTACCAGGACTGCATCGGCCGGATTCAAGGTAAGATGGGCGGCTTGATTGAAATGAGGCAGCATCTGCAAGGCTTCCCGAATTACAGGCAGAATCAATTCGGGACGCACCTGTAACGCCTGACGAACCATCTGACGGGCCACCTCGAGAGACAACGCCAGAAGATCCTCCACCACCTTTTGATCCACCTCATGCAGTTGTTTCGTCAAGGAGTCCAAGGTGGCGGCCAATTGCGCCACCACCTCGGTTACTTTATTCCGCCCTTCTGCGTACCCCGCGTCATAGCCGATTTGATAGCCCTGGCGATGTCCTTCCAGTTCGGCCTGCTGGTGAATGACTTCCAGTTCTGCCGCCGTGGGCAAAACCAGTGGAGAAGGGGCAGACTCGGACAGCGGAGACAAACTGAGGGACGAAGGGCTTACCTTGGAATGCGCCGGGTCAAAACTCGGAAATTCCCAGCGCGTGAATGCGCCCACGGGCATCTGTCCCTTTCCTTCAAACTCAGACAAAAGCGTCATCTCCTTTTCCTCCCAGGGCAATCTGCCCTTCATCGGCCATGCGCCGAATAGTCTTGATGATTTCCTTCTGCTCCGCTTCCACATCGCTGACCCGCACCGGTCCCTTGGCATCCAGATCCTCGCGCATCATTTCAGCTGCACGCTGCGACATATTCTTGAAGATTTTTTCACGCAATTCAGGACTGGCACCCTTGAGCGCCACGATCAACGATTCGGACTGTATTTCGCGCAGGATCAACTGGATACCACGATCATCAATCTCCATTATATTATCGAACACAAACATCTCATCGAGAATCTTCTGGGCCAAATCAGGATCATAGGCGCGCATCGCTTCAATAACCGAGGCTTCCGTCGTTCCCCCCACATAGTTGAGAATTTCGGCCGTTGCCTTGGTTCCCCCCTTGATGCGCTTTTTCGTGGTCGCCGATCCCATCAACAGTTTGGTCAGTACATCATTGAGTTCACGCAATGCCAAGGGCTGCACTCCATCCAGCGTAGCGATGCGCAGGATGACATCATTTCGGGTTCGCTCCGTCAACGCATTCAGAACACCCGCGCATTGATCCGGTTCGAGATGGGCCAGAATGGTCGCAATGATCTGCGGATGTTCATTACTGATCAACTCGGCAATGCTGACGGCATCCATCCATTTCAGGCTTTCAATCCCGCTGGTGTCTCCCCCATGCAAAATCCGCTCGATCAATCCGGCGGCCTTGTCATCCCCCAGTGCCTGATTGAGCATTTTCTTGATGTAATCCGATGAATTACTGCCCACCGACGTTTTTTCTCCCGCCAGTTGATGGAATTCATCAAAGACCGTACTGATCTGTTCTTTGGTCAGAGACTTCATGGATGCCATGGCTGTACTGATTTTCTGGACTTCCTTGGGAGACAACTGCTTCAACACTTCGGCAGCCTCATTTTCTCCCAGGGCCATGAGAAACACCGCGCATTTGTCGACGCCTTCGTCACTCATTCCCGTACATCCAGTCACGTAACACCGAAGCCACAATCGCCGGTTCCTGCAGGGCAATCGCGCGCGCTTTGGTCAACTTGGCTTCATGTTGAGAAGTTTCGGAAAGCGCCTGTCCATTGGCTCCATACCCGGCACCTTCCAGTGCTTCCTCGCCCTCTCGCTCTCTTCCTTCCTCGAGTACATCCATCACCGAAGCCACCGGTGGTTTGAGCGCCTGATTGAAATTACGCACCGCAGGCCGAATGATCCCCAGCATCAGGTACAAGGCCACCCCAAGGATCACCAGGTATTTCAAAGCATTCTTGACCAGAGCCACGTTCTCGGGTTGTTTCCAGAGGGGCATTTCC
>LR025229.1_pt1 | contig 25699 bp, 36 predicted proteins | sample 2322641 | NCBI scaffold set LR025218.1
TTCTTTTCGACGGCGGGGACGGGATGAGAGTTGGAACGGGGTTTGACATGCGGGTACCGGGCAAAACTATCGCGATCCTGACGGCTCTTGCCAAGAAATGTTTTGGCGAAGACGCCGAGGTGCGTTTGTTTGGTTCTCGCGTTGACGACTCAAAGCGGGGCGGGGATATCGATATACACGTAATAGCCCCAAACGCAACCTTGCGTGACGAGATGTTTTTTCTTGCAGAAGCCGAAAGACTGCTTGACGAACGTGTGGATCTTCGTGTCCAGCGTAACGAAGCATTGTTGATCGACAAGGTTGCGGTCAAAAACGGGGTGGTTCTTCGTGGATGAGAAATCGGGATAGGACGGTGTTAATGGAGCGGGTTGGAGCGCTTCCATCGGCTGATGATTTTTCGTCAGTTTCCATTATCAGAAACAGGCTGATGCGCGAATATCCAGAGGAAACAAAGAAGCAAATTGATCGCATCAATTTCGTTATGGATGAATCGCCGCAGTTGGTTGAGATATTTCTCGGTGTAGCCAGGTACGCCGAAAAGTTCGGCATACAAATTTCGACAGATAAGTTTCGCCACCTGGCGAGCATAAAACGCGGATTTGTACGCCAATAAGGTTTGATTATCGAATTGCCGGATACCCGCTTGTGGTCATTCGAGTCAATCGCGTGGTATTTCACCTTCTTTTTCTGAGTACCCCACCAATGCCCTGCAAATAAAAACAGCCTGGAGTTTTTATCTCCAAGCCGTTATTTTCACTGGTGCCGGCACTAGGAATCGAACCCAGGACCTTCTGATTACAAATCAACTGCTCTACCAACTGAGCTATGCCGGCACGGCGATGGCGAACATTATCTCATTTAACCAGCGTAAGTGTGGGTTTTTTTGTTGACGAAGTTTCTTTTTTCGATTCAATTGCAGAAACCGATCCCTCTCCGGTAGTTTTCTTGGCTTCCCGGATAGAGGAGGAATCCTGTAAGGGATTTTCTTCTGTCTCTTCAGAGGACAGACGGGAAATCGCCAAACTCAAGGCAGGCCCCTCGGTAACCGAAGAAACGGTGGAAGATGCTTCATCCCATTCATGCTCATCCGGGGGAAAAGCCATACCTTCCCCTGTCTCCCGTGAAAAAAGTCCCAACACGGCCTTCCAAGGTACCCACACTTGCTCCGACTTTCCGTTGAAACGGGCATTGAACTCGATGCCTCCATTGTTCATGGAAAGTTGGCGCGTAGCGGAGTTGCTGATATTGAGGATGATCTGACCTTCCTTGACGAAAGCCAGGGGAACCCGTGCTCCTGTCCCCTCCACCAGAACATGCAGCAGGGGAGTCATGGTGTTGTCCTCGCACCACTCCCAAAGTGCACGGGCCAGATAGGGTTTGGTTGAACGGGACACGATCTTACTTCCGCATGGCCTTTTCAGCCGGCGTCATGGAATCGATGAAAGCAGGGCGGGAAAAAATCCGCTCAGCATACTTGAGAAGGGGAGCTGCTTGCTTGGGCAACTGAATCTGATAGTGATCCAGACGCCACAAAAGGGGCGCAATGGCCACATCCAGCATAGTGAAATCTTCACCCAGCATAAACTTCTGCTTAACGAAGATAGGCACGATTTGCGCCAGATTATCGCGCAGGGCTGCCCGGGCTTTATCTGCCAGGCCTTTGGCCGCAGCCCCGGATTCCAGGGTAACGACATGGCTGAACAGTTCCACTTCAAAGCGATGAAGAAACAGTCGTGCCCGGGACCGCATGACGGGTTCCGGGGGCATCAACTGCGGATGGGGAAAACGCTCATCGATATACTCATTGATAATGTTTGATTCGTGCAACGTGAGATCGCGCTCCACCAATACAGGCAATCGGTTATAGGGATTCATCACCGCAATCTCTTCCGGCAGATTGAATACGTCCACATCCACGATCTGAAAATCCATACCTTTCTCATACAGCACGATACGACTGCGTTGGCTGAAGGGACAGGTGGTCCCAGAATATAGGGTCATCATAGGATATGTCTCAACTTGGGCAATCTCCCATTCTAATGGATATCTTTCCAGAATTCTCGTTTTAAGGCACGCGCAACCAAAAATAGTATCAGCAGAAACCCCATGACCCACAATCCCAGATGAAGACGGGCTGAACGGGTTGGTTCTGACATGAATACCAGAAAATTGACCAGATCCCCCGCAAACTGATCGTACTCCTGGGGACTCAGACTGCCTTTTTGAATCAGTACCAGCGTGTCTTTCCCTCCCTGCTTCTGAAGCGCCTGCTGCCCCTGCAGTGCCCACAGGACATGGGGCATGGCTACATTGGGAAAGACACGATTGTTCCAACCGCTGGGGCGCTGGTCATCGCGATAAAAAGAACGCAAATAGGTATAAATCCAATCTGCCCCATGCACCCGTGCTTCCACGGTCAGATCGGGGGGCGGAACCCCAAACCAGTTTTGGGCATCCTTGGCTTTGAGTACCACGGTCATGTAGTCCGCCACCTTGGCATCGGTCAGAATCAGGTTCTGTTTGACCTGTTTTTCTGATAACCCCAACTGTTCGAGCAAGTCGAAACGGGCCAGATGGGCACTGTGGCAGTTCATGCAGTAATTCATGAAATGCTGGGCGCCACGCTGCAATGAAGGCAGATTGGAACTATCCACTGGAGCCTTGTCCAGTTTCATTTCCTCATCGGCCTGCACACTGGCGCAGGACAGGCCCAGAAACAGGATCAAAAACCCTTGAATCAAGGCGTGATTCCATGCTTTGAAATAGTTCATGAGGTCACCCGTTCAGGCACTGGTTTGGTTTTGTCGAGCCGGGAATAAATGGGCATCAGCAGAAAGAAACCAAAATAAATCCCGGCACAGACACGGGCAATGGGGTTCACGTACCAGATCGTGGGTTCCTGAGTCCCCAGATAGCCTAAAACGAGAAAGGACAGTACAAAGGCAGTCAATGCCGACTTATACAAGGTTCCCCGGTAGCGCACCGATTTCACCACCCCACGATCCAGCCAGGGAAGCAGGAAAAAAATGAGGACAGCCAAGCCCATGGCCGCAATCCCCAACTGTTTCTGGGGAATGGCTCGTAAAATTGCGTAGAACGGGGTGAAATACCAAAGCGGAGCAATATGGGGAGGCGTCTTGAGAGGGTCGGCGGGGATGAAGTTGTTTTCCTCCAGAAAATAGCCGCCCATTTCCGGCAAAAAGAAAATGATGCCGAAATAAGCGATGAAGTATCCCGAAACCCCTACGATGTCCTTGACCGTGTAGTAGGGATGGAAAGGAATGCCATCCAGAGGAATATGGCTCACGGGGTCCTTGTGATCCTTGATTTCAATGCCATCAGGGTTGTTGGATCCCACCTGATGCAGCGCAACGATGTGCAGAAAAACCAGAACCAGCAGTACCAGTGGCAGGGCGATGACGTGAAAAGCAAAAAATCGGTTCAAGGTGGCATCCGAAATCACATAGTCGCCCCGAATCCACAAGGCTACTTCCGGACTGATGGCATCCACCAGGGAAACGATCACCTGAGCCCCCCAGTAGGACATCTGTCCCCAGGGCAGAAGATAGCCAAAAAAGGCTTCTCCCATCAGACACAGATAAATTGCCATCCCGATGATCCAGAGAAGTTCCCGCGGCTTACGGTAAGAGCCATAGAGAATTCCGCGCATCATGTGCAGGTAGACCACCACAAAAAACATGGAGGCCCCGGTGGAATGCATGTAACGGATCAGCCACCCAAAGTTCACGTCACGCATGATGTATTCCACCGAGGCGAAGGCGAAGCGCGCGTCCGGCTTGTAATTCATGGTCAGAAAAATGCCGGTAACGATCTGCATGACCAGCACGAGAAGGGCCAGGGAACCGAAGTAGTACCAGAAATTAAAGTTCTTCGGGGCGTAGTATTCTGCCAGATGTTCTCGCCAGACTTTTGTCAGAGGAAAACGTTCATCTATCCAGCCCATCACTTGGGAAACCATGATCAACCTCCCTTCTTGTTGGCACCGATCAGGAGACGTTGGTCGTCAAGATAGGTATAAGGCGGGATGCGCATATTGAGCGGTGCTGGCATGTTTTTAAAAACACGCGCCGATAGATCATATTTGGAGCCATGACAGGGGCAGAGAAACCCTCCCGGCCAATCAGATCCCATTCCTCCTTCATTGCCCGCTTTCAGTTTTTCCGTGGGAGAACACCCCAGATGGGTACAAATTCCCACCACCACCAGCATATTGTCATGCCCCGGCATGGCCCGAGCCACATTTTTGCACGGCTCCGGCTGCTCGGACTTGTCGGAGTTCGGGTCACTCAACAAATGCGCATTTTTTTCCAATTGCGCCATCATGGCAGGCGTCCGGTTGATAATCCAGACCGGTTGACCGCGCCACTCCTGAGTCACCATCATACCCGGTTCCACCTTGGAGATATCTGCTTCCACCGGGGCCCCTGCTGCTTTGGCCCGCGCACTGGGAAGCATGCTCAGAACGAAGGGGGTCGCAAGAGCCCCTACGCCCACCCCACCAATGGCTGAAGTTACCCCGATCAGAAGACGCCGACGCCCCCGATCTGCCTGAATTTTGTCCATGTCATTCACCTTCTTTTCAGCTATGGTTCGTATGGTTCGACAGGATCTGCACACACCACCGCTCGCCTGTCATTCTATCAAATTGAGGCGCCTAACTCCTGGTTTCCCATGATCTTGACAACTCGCCTACAGACATCTATAACAATATATTTATTAAGGGATTTTTATTTTCCCGATCCAGCGAAAAATAATATCCTGTCACAACTTGCCGAATATTGATCCAATGAAAAAACTTTGGTTACTTTTTACCCAGGCCGTCACCCTTTGTGCAGGGGGGCTTTTTGCCTTGAGTTTTTTTCGTCATATCTCTCCGGATGAACTCCCCCCTCCCTGGCCAACCGCTGCGCGCCCATTCAGTTCTGCATCCTCCTCCAGTGCCCCCGTGGGGACCCCCGCAGGAGAACCGCTGGGGTCTTACCGCGATGCGGTCTTACCGCGATGCTGCCCACCGCGCCATGCCCACCGTCGTCAACATATTTACACGCAAAACCCCGCCGCGCCGCGCCGATCTCCCTCCCGGCGATCCCCGTCAATTTTTTGGTGATAACGGCCCCCAGGATAATTCCGCAGCCCAAATGAGCCTAGGTTCGGGAGTCATTGTACGCCCCAATGGTTACATTCTAACGAATGACCATGTCATCGACGGTGCCCAGGAAATTCAAGTCGCCCTGTCTGACGGGCGTACCATCAAAGCCACTGTAACGGGCACGGATCCGGAAACCGATCTGGCTGTACTCAAGGTCGATCTTGATCATCTTCCGGCCATCAGTTTTGGATCCTCAGACCAGGTGCAAGTAGGGGATGTGGTCCTGGCCATCGGAAATCCCTTTGGCGTGGGTGAAACCGTCACCTCTGGCATCGTCAGCGCTTTGGGGCGTAGCCGTCTGGGGATCAATACATTCGAAAATTTTATCCAGACCGATGCGGCCATCAATCCCGGCAACTCGGGGGGTGCCCTGGTGGACAGTACGGGCAATCTGGTGGGAATCAACAGTGCCATTTATTCCAAGTCGGGAGGTTCACAGGGCATCGGATTCAGCATTCCCGTCAGCCTCGCTCATCAGGTCATGGAGGAAATCATCCGGAATGGTGGCGTAACCCGCGGTTGGATTGGGGTGGAAGTCCAGGACGTCACCCCGGAACTGGCAACCTCCTTTCAGTTGGAGAATGCCAGCGGAGCACTGATTTCAGCGCTCCTGAGGGGAGGACCGGCGCAGCAGGCAGGCGTTCATGCAGGAGACATTCTGGTGGGCGTCGAAGGCCATCCGATAGGGGATTCTCGTGACATGCTCAATCAAGTGGCGGCACTCAAACCCGGGCAGACCGCTCAACTCGAAGTTATTCGAAATCACCAGTCGCTCAAGTTTTCCGTTCATATTGGACGGCGGCCCAAGGGAACCATCCGAAATCTTGACGAACCCGGACAGTAAACCGGAAAGCGCCGGTTGATCTTTGTCCGCGTCGAACTTCTTCAGGATTCCGGGTTCGGCAATTTCAACGGTTCGGCTTCCTCCTCCTTGGGGGCAACCCGACTGGCCACCAGGATCCCCAATTCATACAGCAACCAAAGAGGAATGGCCAGCAAGGTTTGTGAGACTGCATCGGGAGGGGTGAAGATGGCGCCCACCACAAAAGCAGATACCACCACATAGCGTCGGGCGGCACGCAGTTGCGGTACATTCAGGATCCCCAGTTTGACCAGGAGAACCACCGCCACAGGAGTTTCAAAAGCCAAACCAAAGGCCAGGAACATACTGATGACAAAACTCAGATACTTGTCGATATCCGTCATCATTTCCACTCCTTGGGGTGCCGTATTGGCAAAGAAACCAAAAGCGAAAGGAAAAACCGCAAAATAGGCAAAAGCCATTCCGACATAAAACAGCAGCGTACTGGAAATGATCAGGGGCAAGGCCATGCGTTTTTCATGGTCATAGAGCCCCGGCGCTACAAAGCCCCAGATTTGTGCCAGCACGTAGGGGAGAGCAAGCAGAAAAGCTACCAACCCGGCCACTTTCATGGGAACGAAAAAGGGCGTGGTGACTTCCGTGGCAATCATATGCCCGCCGATGGGCATTTTACTCAACAGGGGATAAGCCAGCCAGGTATACAGTTTGTTAGCAAAGGGCAAAAGGGCCACAAACACCACAAATACAGCCGCCACGGCCCGAATCACGCGGGTACGCAATTCGATGAGATGAACGATAAATTCCTGAATGGTCGTGGATTCTTCGTTCACGATTCCCCCAAGCCCGGTTCTGAAGTGCTGTACATAGGCTGTGGCTCACGGGACAAACTGCGTAACGGCGCGGAACGCCGAACCCCGAAGGGATCACCGCCAAAGAGGGTTTGACCGACCTTCAGAGACTCTTCGACCCCTTGTACCAAGGGGGCATCCCCGTTCATGGCAGAAGACTCCACGTTCCCTGCATCGGCATCGCCGAGCACCGGGTTGGATGGGACAGGATCGACAAGGGTAGAGACCGGGGATACTTCACGCGGGTTGGTCACGGTTTGTACTTCCATGACCGGCTGGTTCAAAACCTGATCCACCGCACTGGTGGAAGCCGCAATTTGGCGCGCCGCTTCGGCACGGGCCTCGGCAATCTTCTTGTCCAGGTCTTTCAATTCAGCCTGCTGCAATTCCCGGTCGATTTCCGCCTTGACCGACTGGGTATAACGCCGAAAACGGCCAAACAGGACACCAGCCCCGCGCGCCACCTTCGGCATACGCTCCGGACCAATGGCGATCAGAGCCACCAGCCCCACCAAGCCAATTTCACTGAAACTAAAGTCCAGCATCGAATACCGTCCTCAGGACGGGGTCTTGTCCTGAGTAGACGCTTCCTTGACAGGAGAAGTGATGGTCTTCTCATCCAGACCACGTTTTTCTTCGGAATTCTCGGCAGTTGCGGTACCGGTCATGCCCTCCTTGAACCCCTTCACTGCTCCACCCAGATCTGCGCCAATATTGCGCAACTTTTTGGTTCCGAATATCAGCACCACGATCAACAATAACAGCAATAAATGCTGGATACTGAATAGATCACCCATGTTTCCTTTCTCCTCTGTGCCTACGCACCCTTTATTTATCTCCACTGCGGGGCAGTGGAGAGGATTTAATGCCGCCCATGATGTGAATGTGCAGGTGGTAGATCTCCTGCCCCCCTCCGGGACCGGTGTTGATCACGATACGGAAACCATCCTTCAGTCCCTGTTCCTGCGCCAGGCGCGGTGCCAGTCCCAACATTTTGCCCAACAATCCTTCATCCTGGGCCGTACATTCAATCAGAGAATCGCGATGTGCCTTTGGAATGATCATGAAATGCACCGGCGCTGCCGGGTGAATGTCATGGAAGGCCAGAATTTCCTCGTCTTCATAGACCTTGCGGCCAGGTAATTCGCCCCGTACGATCCGACAAAACAAACACTCGCTCATGATCCCGCTCCCTGAGGGGGTTGCGCGTCCTGACGCGCAGCCTTTTCGATATGTCCCGACACGCCTTCGCGCCGTGTCAACTCGTTCAATACTTCCTGGGCACTGCCTCCCTGGTCCACCAATAGCACGAGGGAATGAAACCACAGGTCTGCAATTTCGCGCACCAAGGCGGGATGATCACGATCCTTGGCCGCCAGAATGGTTTCCACTGCTTCCTCACCCACTTTGCGCGCCATGACATCCACCCCTCGGGCATACAAACTGGCCACATAGGATGAGTCTGGTGCAGCACCCTTACGCGCTTCCAGAGTCTGGCTCAGACGAGACAAAATTTCCACTTTTTCAGACACCATAGATTTCTCGCGGATCTTTCAACACCGGATTCGATTCGTGCCATTGATCTCCTTCCAGTATCCGGAAAAAGCAGTGGGCACGCCCCGTGTGACACGCAATCCCTCCCACCTGCTCCACCGTCAGAAGCAGGACATCTCCATCACAATCCAGTTGAATCTTTTTCACCTTCTGCACATGCCCCGACTCCTCGCCCTTATGCCACAGGCGTTGACGCGAACGGGACCAGTATACAACTTCGCCTCGACGCACCGTCTGCTGCAAGGATTCGCGATTCATCCAGGCCATCATCAATACCGTGCCCGTGCCCTCTTCCTGAGCAATGGCCGGCACCAGTCCCTCAGCGTCCCAGTGTAGCGCATCCAGCCAGGAAACGTCAGGCTGTGTTGGAGATACAGGGATCATAAACGGACCTCGATACCCTGACTGGCCATGGCTTCCTTGGCCTGCCGAATCGTGTATTCCCCATAGTGAAATATGCTGGCAGCCAAAACCGCATCGGCCAACCCCACACGCACCCCATCACAAAGATGTTGCAAGTTGCCTACCCCTCCACTGGCAATGATGGGCACGCCCACAGCCTCCGCCACGGTACGGGTCAGTTCCAGATCAAACCCTTCCCGGGTACCATCCCGATCCATACTGGTCAACAGGATTTCCCCCGCGCCCCGGCGTACCACCTCTTGCGCCCAGAGCACGGCATCCCATGCAGTGGGACGACGCCCTCCATGGGTGAATACCCCCCATCCCGATGCAGTGGCGGCACGCTTGGCGTCGATGGCTACCACGATGCACTGGGCCCCAAAAAAGTCAGAGGCCTCGGACACCAGATCCGGCCGCTGCAATGCTGCAGAATTGATGCTGACCTTATCCGCCCCGGCATTGAGCAACCGGCGTATATCCTTGACTTCCCGTACTCCCCCCCCCACGGTCAGGGGAATAAACACCTGAGCCGACACTTCCTCGATGATGGGCAGAATCAAATCCCTTTCTTCCGCGCTGGCGGCAATATCGAGAAATGTCACCTCATCTGCCCCCTGTTCATCATAACGCCGGGCAATCTCCACAGGATCGCCGGCATCCCGCAGGGCAACGAAATTCACTCCCTTGACCACCCGTCCGCCCTTGACATCCAGGCAGGGAATGATGCGTCGCGCCAGACCCATTATTGCCCAGCCGGCCAGGCGTTTGCCACGGCCACCGCCGCCGCAAAGTCGAGCGTACCCTCATAAATCGCGCGCCCCGTGATCACTCCGCTGATGCCTTCTTCCTGCACCTGACAAAGCGCTCGAATGTCGTCCAAACCATGCAATCCACCACTGGCGATCACCGGAACATGCAATGCCCGAGCCAGTTCCACGGTCGCCGCCACATTCACCCCGGTCATCATGCCATCCCGACCGATGTCGGTATAGATGATTCCCTCCACCCCGTAGTCCTGGAAACGACGGGCCAGATCCAGGAACTCGTGGCCGGTCAGTTTGGACCAACCTTCCACCGCCACCTTGCCGTCCCTGGCATCGAGCCCCACCAGAATTTGGCCAGGGAAGGCATCACAGGCCTCGTGCAGAAACCCTGGATTCTTCACCGCCGCCGTACCAATGATGACCGCATCGATGCCATCATCCAGATATCGCTCGATCACTTCGAGAGAACGAATCCCACCGCCCAGTTGAATCGGGATTTCCCCGCCCACCGCTGCCACAATCTCCTTGAGCGCCTGTTCATTAACAGGCTTTCCCGCAAACGCCCCATTCAAGTCCACCAGATGAAGGCGCTGGGCGCCCAGCGACAGCCAATGACGCGCCATTTGGGCCGGTTCTTCGGAAAATACAGTCGCCTCTTCCATCAGCCCTTGGCGCAAACGCACACAGCGACCATCCTTGAGGTCGATGGCAGGAATTACAATCATGGTCGTACCTTTTTCATGAACGTTGGGTAAAAAATCAGGGGGTCCAGTGAATAAAATTGGACAACAGGGTCAGCCCGGCAGCAGCACTTTTTTCAGGGTGAAACTGTACGGCACAAAGGTTGTCCCGGATCACTGCACTGGTAAAAGGAAAACCATACATCGTGGTGGCCGCACACTCTGCCTCATCGAATTCTTGCACGTAGTAACTATGGACGAAATAGAAACGGGAATCCGGGGCCAATCCACGCCAAAGAGGATGTTCCCGGGTTGCATGTACCTCGTTCCAGCCCATGTGAGGAACCTTGAGACGCTCTCCCTGGGGGCCAAACCGATCCTCGGGAAAACGGCGCACCTTGCCTGCCAACAGCCCCAATCCTGCCACATCACCTTCCTCGGAATGGTCGAACAACACCTGCAACCCAAGGCAAATTCCCAGAAAGGGGCGAATCTGCATCAATTCCCGCACTACCTCCAGAAGATGACGCTCGCGCAAACGTCTCATGCAATCGGGCAATGCCCCCTGCCCCGGAAAAACAATGCGATGGGCCGCACGCAACCGTTCGGGGCAGTCGGTGACTTCAACCTCGACTTCGGGGGCTACCCGGTTCAGCGCACGGGCCACCGAACGCAGGTTACCCATTCCATAGTCCACCACTGCAATGCGCATCACATTCCGATCCTGTATCAGAGAGAGCCTTTGGTGGAGGGGACTTGGGAAGCACTGCGCGGATCCAGAGTCACCGCCATACGCAAAGCACGCCCCAACGCCTTGAAAACAGTTTCAGCCTGGTGATGCGCATTACGCCCTTTCAGGTTATCCACATGCAAAGTCACTTGGGCATGATTGACAAACCCCTGAAGAAACTCCTGAATCAGGTCCACGTCAAAATCTCCGATGCGGGCACGGGTATAATTCACTTCATACTCCAGCCCAGGACGACCGGACAGATCCACTACCACCCGAGAAAGCGCCTCGTCTAAGGGAATCAGGGCATGACCGTAACGCATCAGACCCTTTTTATCCCCCAGTGCCTGAGCAAATGTCTGGCCCAGCGTAATACCCACATCCTCTATCGTGTGGTGGGCGTCGATATGAAGATCTCCCTGGCACGCCACTTCCAGATCCATCAAACCATGACGGGCCACCTGATCGAGCATGTGATCAAAGAAGGGAACACCGGTGGACAGACGGGAAACGCCTGTCCCATCCAGATCGAGGGAAACCGTCACGGTGGTTTCCAGGGTAGTGCGGGTCAATCGCGCACAGCGCATGTTCTTGTCCGTATTCATTGAATGTCCAACACCCGGCTCAACGCGTCGAGAAAAGCCAGGTTTTCATCGGGAGTTCCCACAGTAACGCGCAGACAATCGTGTAACAGCGGATGTGCCTGACTGAGGTTTTTGATCAATATACCATGATGCCGAAGTCCGTCAAATACTTGCCCGGCTCGGGGTACGCGGAACAGCAGAAAATTTGCGGCGCTGGGAAAAACCGTGACCGGAGCCAACGCTTTCAAGGACGCAGCCAGCAGCATGCGTTCCTGCACAATGGCCTCCACCTGCGTCTGCAGTTCGGCCCGATGTTCCAGCATCACAACCGCCGCCGCTTGATCCAACACGGAGATGTTGTAGGGAAGACGCACTTTGTCAATTTCCGCCAGTATTTCGACGGGTCCGCATAACCAGCCCAAACGCACCCCCGCTAACCCCAGTTTGGATAAAGTACGCATCAAGAGCAGATTGGGATAATGCCCCAACCGATCCTTGAAGGAATAAGTGGTGAAGGGGTAATAGGCTTCATCCACCACCACCAACCCGGGACTGGCCTGGATGACCGCTTCCACCGTTTGAGCATCAAAGCAGTTGCCGGTGGGATTATTGGGATAGGCCAGAAAAGTGAGCGCAGGACGATGACGGGCAATGGCTTCCAGCAACGCCGGGCCATTCAAGGAAAAGTCCGGATTGAGTGGAACTCCCACAAAGGTCACCTGAGCCAACTGGGCAATCAAGCGAAACATGACGAAGGAAGGTTCTACGCCCAGAATCACTGCACCTGGCTTTGCCACCGCCAAGGCCAGCATCTGGATCAATTCGTCCGAACCGTTGCCCAGCACCATGGCTGGCGTATCGTTCAAGCCCATCAAAGCACCCAGTTGGTGTTTGAGTTGGGAGGCAGAGGGCGAAGGATACCGGTTCAAAGCCAGTTCCCCCAGAGTCGAAGACAGTCGAGCCCGCAACGCAGTGGAGAGCGCGTAGGGATTCTCCATGGCATCCAGTTTTATCATTCTCTCTGCGGAAGGGACTGGGTAAGCATTCAACGCGCGGATATCTTCCCGAACCACGGTACGAACCAGGTCTTCCACGGCTAGACCTCATTCCGAAAACGACAGGCCGCAGAACGTGCATGGGCATGCAATCCTTCCTGCAAGGCCAGTACCTCGGCAATCTCACCCAGGTGACGCGCACCTTCCCGCGAGACCTTCAACACGCTGGATCGCTTCTGGAAATCGTAGACGCCCAGAGGAGAGGCAAACCGTGCCGTGCGCCCGGTGGGCAACACATGATTGGGCCCTGCACAATAATCTCCCAGAGATTCGGAACTGTATCGCCCCGCAAAAATTGCGCCAGCATGGCGTAACAAAGGCAAACAGTCCTCGGGTTGGGCCACGGACAATTCCAGGTGTTCCGGTGCGATGCGGTTGGACAAGTGACAGGCTTCCGCCAAATCACGGACCCGGATCAGTGCCCCCCGATCCGCCAGGGATTTTTCGATCACGGCTTGGCGCGGCAAGGTCGGCAGGAGCGCTACAATGGCCTGTTCCACCTGCTCCAGATAGTTTGGATCCGGACACAGCAATAACGCCTGGGCCAGTTCGTCATGTTCCGCTTGGGAGAACAGATCCATGGCTACCCAGCGAGGATCCGTGGAACCGTCCGCAATAATGAGGATTTCCGAGGGGCCTGCCACCATGTCGATTCCCACCACACCAAAAACCTGGCGTTTGGCGGCAGCCACATAGGCATTGCCAGGGCCGACGATCTTGTCCACTGCAGGTATCGTGGCCGTCCCGTAGGCCAGGGCCGCAATGGCCTGAGCCCCGCCCACAGTAAAGACACGCCGTACACCGGACAAGGCCGCCGCCGCCAGCACCAGTTCATTGCGCACGCCCTCCGGGGTGGGCACCACCATGAGGATATCCTGGACTCCGGCCACGGCGGCAGGAATGGCATTCATCAGGACGGAAGAAGGATAGACCGCTTTACCGCCGGGCACATAAAGCCCCACACGATCGAGGGGAGTGACACGCTGTCCCAGTTCGGTTCCATCCGCTTCCCGTACGCTCCAGGACTCCATGCGCTGATGCTCATGAAATGCGCGAATCCGTTCTGCTGCCTTTTCCAGCGCTCGCCGCTGCGACTGTGGCAACTCCTCCAATGCGCGCGTCAGGACATCTCCAGGCAATTCCAGCAACTCGGCTTGCGCCACGACCAGGCGATCAAAACGTTGGGTGTACTCAAGCAAGGCTTCATCCCCGCGCTTTCTGACGTCCTGAAGAATGGAACGCACCACCGTCTCGACCTGCTCATCCAGAGCACTGTCAAAGGACGTCAGACGGACCAGTTCCGCATCAAATCCCACCGTTGTAGAATCCAGTCGTCGCATTTTCATGGGACCTCTTCTCCAAAAGTTTCCTTCACACCCTGGGCAATGGCTTCTACCACCGGAGCCAGACGCTCCCGGTACAACTTCCAGGCCGCACCATTCACCACCAACCGGGAACTGATCTCCGCAATATTCTCCACGGCCTCCAGGGCATTGGCGCGCAAGGTATTGCCACTGCTCACCAGATCGACGATGGCATCGGCTAAACCCGTGAGTGGGGCCAGTTCCATGGAACCATACAACTTGATCAAATCCACATGGACGCCCTTGGCGGCAAAATGTTCACGGGCCAATTTGGCATATTTGGTTGCTACACGCAGGCGCGCACCCCGTCCTATGGCACCCTCATAGTCAAATCCCTGAGACACAGCCACCATCAGACGACACCGGGCAATACGCAGATCCACCGGTTGATACAGTCCTTCACCGCCCTGTTCGAGCAGAACATCAAGCCCAGCCACCCCCAGGTCAGCGGCCCCCCGCTGAACGTATGTAGGCACATCCGAGGCCCGCACGATGACCAGACGCACATCAGGTCGACTGGTGGGCAGGATGAGTTGGCGTGAACTGTCGGGGTCCACCAGCGGGACAATGCCAGCGCGCGCCAACAAAGGCAAGGTTTCGCCGAAAATCCGCCCCTTTGAAAGGGCCAGAGTGATCCCCGTAAAGGGCGTCGTACTGGATTGATTCATGGTTTCACCGCTCATTCAATCGTGCCACTGCGTTCTCTGCGGACCTCTGCCCCTAACGCACGCAACTTTTGTTCCAGGGTTTCGTACCCCCGATCCAGATGGTAGATCCGATCCACCACGGTTTCTCCCTGCGCAATCAATCCTGCAATCACCAGACTGGCAGAAGCGCGCAGGTCTGTGGCCATGACTGTTGCCCCCTCCAGTTGAGACACCCCCCGAATGATGGCAGCATTGCCTTCCACCTCGATGTTGGCCCCCAATCGGCGTAACTCCTGAACATGCATGAAACGGTTTTCGAAAATGGTTTCGGTGATCACGGTCGTACCTTGCGCCACCGCATTCATGGCCATGAACTGGGCCTGCATGTCCGTAGGAAAGGCAGGGTAGGGCGCCGTACGCAAACTGACCCCGTGATTCGGACCTGCCATGGTCAAATGAATCGTCTCTTCAGTACAACGAATGCGGGCATTGGCTTCCCGCAACTTGTCCAGCACCGCATCCAGTGTCCCGGGGCGTACCCCACGCAATAGAACGTCCCCACCGGTGGCGGCGGCGGCCACCAGAAAAGTGCCGGTTTCAATGCGATCCGGCATGACCGGGTGGGTGGTTCCCTGAAGGTGTTCCACCCCTTCGATGGTAATGACGTCCGTACCGTGTCCTTTAATCTTGGCCCCCATGGCAATCAGGCACTGGGCCAGATCCACCACTTCCGGTTCACGTGCGGCGTTTTCCAGAACCGTCGTCCCTGCCGCCAGAGTCGCTGCCATCATCAGATTTTCGGTACCCGTCACCGTCACCGTATCCATGAATATCCGGGCACCCTGCAAGCGGGTTGCCGATCCCACGATGTACCCATGTTCCACCGACAGATGGGCACCCATAGCCTGCAATCCTTTCAGGTGCAAGTCCACAGGGCGTTCGCCGATGGCACACCCTCCCGGCAAGGAGACACGGGCATGTCCAAATCGGGCCAGCAGAGGTCCCAACACCAGAATGGAGGCACGCATGGTCTTGACCAAGTCGTAGGAAGCCAGGGGTTCCAAGGCAGTCGATGCACTCAGAACCACTTCGCCGTGCTCACCCTCGACCTCCACCCCCATGCCTCTGAGTAAACGCAGCAACGTGCCCACATCGCGCAAGGCAGGAACCCGAGTCACCCGAAGCGGTTGAGCGGTCAACAGAGCAGCGCAGAGAATGGGTAAAGCCGCATTCTTTGCGCCGGAAATCTCAACGGTACCCGTGAGCGGTTGGCCCCCGGCAATGATCAGTCTATCCACGATGTACCTGTCTAGCGAACTTCCACTTCCGCCCATTGGGCAGGGGTCAGGGTGCGCATGGAGAGGGCGTGGATCTCCTCGCGCATGCGGTCTCCCAAAGCTCGATACACCAGTTGATGCTGAGCCACACGACTTTTACCTTCGAAAAGGGCGCTGACGATGATGGCCTCGAAATGTTGACCATCACCACTGACGTCCACATACTGACAGACCAGTCCACTTTCAATGTATTGCTTGATATCCTGGGGAAGTACCATGATCATTTCATCCTCTCGACACATTCGGGGGCTCAGGGGCGTACCCGCCAACCACTGCGCAATAAAGCCAAAGTCACCCATGATAAAGCCAAACAGGTACTTCCGACAATGAGCAGGGATTCCCAGGGTGAAACGTCACTCGCTCCGATGAAGCCATAGCGAAACCCATCGATAGCGTAAAAAAATGGATTGAAGCGTGAAATGAAGTGCCAGAGAGGGGGCAGGGAATGGAGCGAATAAAAGGCGCCGGACAGGAACGTCAAGGGTAAAATGAGAAAATTCTGCCAGGCCGCCATCTGGTCAAACTTTTCTGCCCAGACGCCAGCCAATACTCCCAATGCCCCGGACAAGCCCGTGGCCAGAAGACAAAACACCAGAATCCAGAGCAGTGAATGGATCTGGAGCGGAAAGAAAAAACCTGCCGTAATCAGCACCACCGACCCCACCAACAGCCCACGCAACATGGCGGCCAGTACATAAGCCAAAAAAAACTCCATTTCCGACAGGGGAGCCAGCAGCACGAAAACCAGATTTCCGGTTATCTTGGATTGCACCAAACTGGAGGAACTGTTGGCAAAGGCGTTCTGAAGCATGGCCATCATGACCAACCCAGGTACCAGAAATTCGGCATAACCCACCCCTGGGTACACGCTGATGCGCTGACCCAGGACTTGCGCAAAAACAACCAGATAGAGCAAGGTGGAGACCAGGGGCGCAAGCAAGGTCTGAAAAGATACTTTCCAGAAACGCAGCACCTCCTTGCCAAATAACGTCGCGAATCCCACCCCCATCCTAAGCCTCCACGTCTCGAATCAATCCCATGAAAGCCTCTTCCAGCGTGGCTGCCTGCTGTCCCTGCAACAAATCACTGATGCGTTCGCAGGCCACCAATTTCCCCTTGTGCAATACGGCCACACGCTGACACAGGGCTTCTGCCTCCTCCAGATAATGGGTGGTCAGGAGGATGGTATGGCCTGCGCCATTGAGTTTCTGAACAAATTTCCAAAGGGTCTGGCGCAGTTCCACATCCACGCCGGCTGTGGGTTCATCCAGCACAATGACCGGCGGACGATGGACCAGTGCCTGGCCAATCAATACGCGTCGTTTCATCCCCCCCGACAGCGCACGCATGTTGACCTCAGCCTTATCGGTCAGATGCAGGTTCTCAAGGATTTCGTCGATCCAGTCGTCATTGTGGCGCAAACCAAAATAACCGGACTGGATACGCAGGGTTTCACGAACGCTGAAAAAAAGGATCGAATACCAATTCCTGGGGAACCACCCCCAGAGCACGCCGAGCCGCTCGATAATCCTGCGTCACCTCGTGCCCCATGACTTTCAACGTTCCCGAATCAGCACGAGCCAGCCCGGCCAGTACGCTGATCAGTGTGGTTTTTCCCGCCCCGTTGGGTCCCAGCAACGCGAAGAACTCTCCCTGTTCGATGGTCAGATCCACCCCTTGCAAGGCCTGTAGCGCCCCGTAGGATTTCCGCACCGCGCGTATTTCCACCGCGGGCAATGATTGCTCCAGAGAAGACATCGGTTTCAGACCTCGACGATGCCTTCCAGCAAGGGAGAAAGACCATAAAGCGAGATTAGAACGTGCAGATTGTCAGGAATTTTTACGAAAACCAGTTTTTTCTTTCCCCGCGCCGCTTCCCGTAACCAATGCAGAAGCAAGGCTACCGCCGCCGAATCCAGAGTCGTCGTACGAGAAAAGTCGATGGTCACCTCCGGTCCCAGAGAGGAAAAAGAGGTGGAGTTCACCAAATCGGGTACCGTATCCATGACCACAGGGCCTTCCAGAAAAAGATGGTTGCCTTCACGCTGGATCATTTTTTTCCGGCGGTCTTGCTTTCCGCCTGTTTGCTCTTGTCCGCCATGGCCTGGATCAATCCACCGATCCCATGATTGCGCACGATATCAGAAAATTCGTTGCGGTAATTGGTCACCAAACTCACCCCATCCACCTGAATGTCGAACACCTTCCAGTCATCGCCCAACTTTTCCATGCGATAGTCGATGGGAACAATGGGACCCCCTGAGGGGATCACCACAGAATGTACCGTGGCTTCATTTCCACCATCATACAAATCCGAACCCTTGACCTTCAATTCCTGATTCTTGTATTGAGACAGTGAAGTGGCATAGGTCCGTACCAGCAGGTCACGGAACCCTTCGGTCAACTTTTGCTGCTGCTCAGGGCTGGCCTGACGCCAGTTTTTGCCCATGGCCAAACGTGTCATGCGCGTAAAATCAAAGTGCGGAAGAACTTTGTCCTGAATCAGGGCATAGGCTCTGGCGCGATCTCCGTTCTGAATGGCCTTGTCCTTTTTCAAGGTTGCCACCACCTCATCTGCGGTGTTGGAAATCACGGATTCAGGGGTGATGGCTGCCCACACCGCCAGATTCCACCCCACCAAGGTCACTGCCACTCCGACCCTTTGCCACACTGTCCATCGCTTCATGGTGCCCCCTTATCGGTTGAAGTCTTGTCGGCCCCACCGTCCTGAGCCTTATTGAAAAGAAACTGGCCAATCAGACGCTCGAGTACCATGGCCCCCTGCGTCAACTTGATCTCATCACCATTCTTCAGCATCTTGTCATCCCCACCGGCATCCAGTCCCACATACTGCTCGCCCAGAATCCCCGAAGTCAGAACCGAAGCAGAACTGTCCACCGGGAAGTGATACTGGGAGTCGAGAGCCATCTGCACCTCGGCATTGTAATGGAGCGTATCAAAACGCACCGAATGAACCCGCCCCACCAGAACCCCGGCACTGCGCACGGGGGCACGTTCCTTGAGTTGCCCGATATTATCGAAGTGGGCCACCACCTCATAAGTGCCTCCCGACCCATCCAGGCTCAAGTTCCCTACCTTGAAAGCCAACATCAGAAAAGCCACAAAACCCAACAGTACAAAAAACCCTACCCAAAGATTCAAGGTTGCTCGGTTCATCAATTCCACCCCTTCATCATAAATGCAGTCAACAACAAATTGAGGGCCAGGATGGCCAGGGAAGAACTCACCACCGTACGGGTCGTGGCGCCGGAAACCCCTTCCGCCGTAGGCGGTGCTTCGTACCCCTCGAAAGTGGCAATGGCTGCAACCGCCACACCAAAGACCAGACTTTTGATCATGCCATTGAGAATGTCATGGCGAAAATCCACGGCGGCCTGCATCTGCGACCAGAATGCTCCGCTGTCCACCTTCAACATGATCACCGTCACGAGAAATCCGCCCATGATCCCCAGGGCGGTAAACAGGGCAGCGAGCAAGGGCAAAGAAATCACTCCCCCCCAGAAACGGGGAGCCACGACCCGCGCCAACGGATTCACCGCCATCATTTCCATGGCCGATAACTGTTCCGTGGCCTTCATCAAGCCGATTTCCGCCGTGATGGCCGAACCCGCACGACTGGCAAAAAGCAGGGCCGAGACCACCGGACCCAACTCGCGCATCAGGGAAAGTGCCACCAGTACCCCGACGCTTTCCGAGGAGCCATAACTTTGCAAAGTCTCGAAGCCCTGCAAACCCAAGACCATCCCCACAAACAGACCGGACACCAGAATGATGATGAGAGACTGCACCCCGGCAAAATAGATTTCCCGAATGACCAGACTAAAACGTCGAAAACTGGTGCCTGAATGGCGCAAGATCTGCCCCAAAAACAGAACCACCGCACCGATTCTCTCGACGATGCGCAAGGTGGTATCGCCCACGTTGCGCAGGCCTTGTCCCCATGCGCCGCTCATGCCTGCCCTCGCTCATCGCCAAAATCCATTTTCAGGGTTGGCCCAGGATAGTGGAAGGGCAGGGGACCATCGGCCTCTCCCCAGACGAACTGGTGCACAAAGGGCAGGGCAGAGGCGTGAATTTCTTCAGGTGTTCCCTGAGCCACGATCACACCGTCCGAAACAAAATAAATGTAGTCCACGATCTTCATCGACTCCTGTACATCGTGTGTCACCAAAACGGAGGTTGCCCCCAGCGCATCGTTCAACTGGCAGATCAGGCGACCGATCGCGCCCATGGAAATGGGATCAAGCCCCGTAAAGGGTTCATCGTACAGAATCAACGCCGGGTCCAGTGCCGTGGCCCGAGCCATGGCCACGCGTCGTGCCATGCCCCCGGACAGTTCGGCAGGCATCAGGGACTGCACCCCACGCAACCCCACCGCATTGAGTTTCATCAGGGTCAGGTCACGAATCATGGATTCTGGCAAGCGGGTATGTTCGCGCATTTGAAAAGCCACATTGTCGAATACCGATAAATCCGTGAAAAGTGCGCCAAACTGGAACAGCATGCCCACCTGACGACGCATGGCGTAGAGTTGCGCTTCATTCATATGGTTCAATTCCTGACCCGCCACACGCACCGATCCCTGGCGCGCCAATAACTGCCCGCCCATCAGGCGCAAAAGGGTGGTCTTGCCACAGCCACTCAACCCCATGATGGCCACCAGACTGCCCTTGGGCACCGTCAAATGGATTCCCTTGAGCACCAGTTGGTCGCCATAGCCAAAATTCAGATCACGGATTTCCACCTGGTGGATCATATTCAGTCACTGCGGAGAAAAACAAGAAGGGCATACGGATAGTCTTCCCATGTTACCCCAGAACCGGACACGCTCACAAATCCCAAGGATTGCGCAGACTTCTTCGACCCTGCGCCCCTGATCACTTCCGGCGCCAAAATAACAGATCCCATACGCCATGCCCGAGGCGAACACCACGACTTTCAAAGCGGGTCAGGGGGCGCCAATCCGGACGCTCAATAAAATCCGCCCCCGTGTTTTCCAGTTGGGATTCGGCACGTAATACGACACGCATCTGCTCGGCATAATCCTGCCAATCCGTGGCCAGATGCAAATAGCCGCCGCCCTTCAGACGCTCGCTCAGGAGTTCCACGAAGGGCGGTTGAATCAAGCGACGTTTGTGGTGGCGAGATTTTGGCCAGGGATCCGGAAAAAAAATATGAATGCCCTCCAAAATGGCCTGGGGAAGCATGTGGCGTACCACTTCCACGGCATCATGGCGCATTACCCGGACATTGTTGACATTATTTTCGGCCAGTTTCTTGAGCAGAGCCCCCACGCCAGGGCCATGGACGTCGATGGCCAGAAAATTCCACTCCGGGCGCTGCAAGGCCATGGCCAAGGTCCCTTCGCCCATACCAAAACCAATTTCGAGCCCAAGCGGCGCAGTGCGCCCAAAAAGCGTCTGCAAGCGTTCGGGCGTAAGCAGATCCTGAGGCGAGTAATCCACCCCCCAGCGCGCCCACCCTTCTTCCAGGGCCCTTTGCTGAGCCGGAGACATGCGACCCTGGCGAAGAACGAAACTGCGGATCGGCGGATGGTCAGTCACTGAATCAGACCACTCAAAGGAGAACTGGCGCTGGCCCGATAAGGTTTTTTGGGCATTCGTCCCGCCCGCCAGGACAGCCGTCCGGCCTCCACAGCCAAGGCCATGGCCTTGGCCATCTGCACGGGATGGCGGGCCTGCGCAATGGCCGTATTCATCAAAACCCCGGCACAACCCAGTTCCATGGCAATGGCAGCATCGGAGGCCGTGCCCACCCCTGCATCCACGATCACCGGGATCTGGGCTCGCTCCAGAATGATACCCAGATTCCAGGGATTGAGAATCCCCATCCCGGATCCAATCAGGGATGCCAGAGGCATGATGGCGACACAACCGAGGTCTTCCAGACGTCGGGCCAGAATGGGGTCATCGCTACAGTAGACCATGACCTCAAACCCTTCCCGAATCAAAATTTCCGCAGCCTCAAGGGTTTCCACCATATTCGGAAAAAGTGTATCGGCATCCCCCAAAACTTCCAACTTGACCAGTGCATGCCCATCCAGTAATTCACGGGCCAGACGCAGGGTACGCACCGCTTCCTCGGCTGTATAGCAACCTGCCGTATTGGGGAGCAGAGTGTAACGGTCAGGCGAAATCACGTCCAGCAAATTGGGTTCGCCCGGGTTTTGCCCAATATTGGTGCGCCGGATCGCCACCGTGACAATTTCAGCACCGCTGGCTTCCACGGCTTCCCGGGTCTGGTTCAGATCGGCATATTTGCCGGTGCCCACCAGTAAACGAGAACGAACGGTACGTCCAGCCAGGATAAAGGGATCAGGAGAAACGGGAAAGGTCATGAGTGGTCCTGCAGTGAGTATCAATAGATAAGAATGGTCCGGGAACGGGGGTTCAACCCCCGCCCACCGCCACCACGATCTCGAGCCGATCGCCCTCGGCCAACGCCCTCGAATCATAGTGGCTGCGCGGCACAATGTCTCCGTTGCATTCGATGGCCACCCGACGTCCGGTCATACCCCGTTCGTCCAGAACCTGACGCACGGTCGGTACCGTAGCAAAAATCTGCGGTGAACCATTGATGAAAAGAGTGATCATGCTGGAAACGAACAGACTATAAAAAGGGAATTCTACCATGGGCACTTATCTGGCCAGAAGTCCCGGGAATCATCCCTTCCCGAAAAAGCAAAACTTCTTTCACATCAAGCCCCAAACCAAAACCTCCCCAGCGCCCTCCGCTCGCCACCACGCGGTGACAGGGAATCAGAAAAGGCAGCGGGTTAGCGCCACAGGCAGAACCCACGGCACGCACCGCCCGAGGCCGTCCGATCAGCGCTGCAATATCCCCATAGGTACGCCACTGTCCTACCGGAATGATACACAGGGCATCCCACACGGCCCGCTGAAATCCTGTACCTGACAGGTGCAAAGGAATGGGTTGGCGTACCACAGTAGGGCATTCCACTGCCGCAAGCAGCGCTTCTTCCCAAACCTCCTGCACTTGAAGATCAACCTTCCCACCCAGAGCCGAAAAACGCGTCGCCGCCTGGCGATATCCTGCCTCAGGAGTTCCCGTCAAAGTCAGCCAGCGTACCCCGTCAATATCAAATACCCAAGAAAGACACCCCAAGGAACAAGACGTCTGCTGAAGTCTGTTCATGGCAAAAATCGTTGCAATAAATCATTAAGAAAGCGCTGACCACGAAAGGTCGGACACAATCGGTGGGGGTTGGCTTCCAACCAGCCTTCCTCCTCCAATTGACTCAAAAGAGGTTGAAGTCCCTGCAAAGATAACCCGGTATGACGTTCGTACATCTCTCGGGGAACACCTTTGGACAAGCGCAGGGCATTCATCATGAATTCAAAAGGCAGATCCTGTGCGGCCACGTTCAAAGATTCCTCGATCGGTACCCCACGTTCCACGGCACGCATGTAGGCCTCGGGCTGACGAGCCCGGCGCTGACGCTCAATACCCCAAGGACCGGTCAATTTACCGTGTGCCCCGGCACCCAGACCCAAATAGTCACCAAAGCACCAATAATTGAGATTATGCCGACATTGATCCCCCCCGCGAGCCCAGGCAGAGGTTTCATAGGCCTCGTACCCCGCAGCAAGCAAAGCCCCATGGGCGGCCTGTTCCCCCTGATCCAGGGTATCGGCATCCGGCAAAGGCGGAGGGTGATGGTAGAACGGGGTATGAGGTTCCAGGGTCAATTGATAGCAGGACAAGTGCGAAGGCGCATACTGAAGCGCTTGGGCCACGTCTGCGCAAACCCCTTCAATGGTTTGCTCGGGCAACCCCACCATCAGATCCAGATTGAACCGCTCGAAATGAGTGGCAGCCGCTTCGGCTGCCCGATGCGCCTCCGATGACCCGTGTATGCGCCCCAACAACTTCAACTGGTCATCCGAAAAACTTTGAATCCCCACGGACAGGCGATTGATGCCTGCGGCGCGAAAGGCACGAAATCGTTCAGCATCCACCGTACCGGGATTGGCCTCCAGGGTGATTTCAGCTCCTGCCGCCAGCGGCACCAAGGCCCTGATCTCCTCGAGCAGACGTCCCACTCCTTCCGGCGACAAGACACTGGGCGTTCCTCCCCCAAAAAACACCGTTTCCACAGTGCGTCCCCAAATACGCGGTAACTGCATCTCCAGATCCTGACGCAAAGCCGTCAAGTAACGTTCTTCGGGCAACCGGGTTGGCATAACATGGGAATTGAAATCGCAGTAGGGACATTTGCGAACACACCACGGCACATGCAGATACAACGACAGGGGAGGCGTCAGTCTCATGCCTGCAGAAAGGGCAACAGTGATTGCCAGGCGCGGGCACGGTGACTTTGGGCATTCTTTTCGGCCAGCGTCATTTGAGCCGCGGTTTTCCCGCATTCGGGAACCCAGAACAGGGGGTCATAGCCAAATCCGCCCGCACCCCGAGGCGCGTCCAGAATCTCGCCAAACCAGCGTCCTTCGGCGATGCAAGGCGTTGGATCAGCCCCATGAATCACCCAGACCAGAACACAATAATAAAAGGCACGACGTTCGGTACTCCCGGAAAGAGCACGCAGAAGCGCTTGGTTGTTATCCTGATCCTGTCGTTGAGGACCAGCATAATGGGCCGAATCCACTCCCGGTGCACCCTGTAGCGAAGGCACACAGAGTCCCGAGTCATCCGCCAAGGCCGGGCGCCCACTCCGTTGGGCCACATGCCGCGCCTTGACCAGAGCATTTTCCACGAAAGTCCGATGAGGTTCGTCAGACCCCTCGATCCCCAGATCATTCTGGGCGATTACCTTCCAACCCAAGGGTGAAAGAAGCGCATCAAATTCACGGATCTTGCTCGGATTGGAGGATGCCAGAACGACCTCACGCCCCTCTGTCATCCTGCGACCAAACCAGTTTCCAGGGCCTGCATCTGCAACCCGATCAACTCCCGACATCCCTTGGATGCCAGGTCCAGCAACGCATCCACCTCGTTTCGCCGGAAAGGGACGCCCTCAGCGGTACCCTGTAATTCCACGAAATATCCATCGGCAGTCATCACCACGTTCATGTCCGTATCACAGGTGCTGTCTTCCTCGTAGTCAAGATCCAGAACAGGGACACCTTGCCAGATTCCCACCGAGACTGCCGCCACGGGTTGAAGGATGGGCGACTGATCCAGTATCCCCCTCTCCAGCAACTTGCTCACTGCGTCCTCGAGGGCGATATAGGCCCCGGTAATACTGGCCGTACGGGTACCTCCATCGGCCTGAAGGACATCGCAGTCCACATGCAGCGTTCGCTCACCGAGCACTTCCATATCCACCACGGCACGCAGGCAGCGCCCGATCAAACGTTGAATTTCCTGAGAACGCCCGGAGGGCTTGCCCAGGGTAACTTCACGCCGGGAGCGGGTGTGGGTGGCACCGGGCAACATGCCATACTCCGCTGTCACCCAACCTTTGCCCTGTCCTTTGAGAAAGGAGGGAACTCCTTCCGCCACGCTCACCGTGCACACCACACGGGTATCTCCGAAGGCCACCAAAACCGAGCCTTCTGCATGTTTGGTGAATCCGCGCAAGAACTCGACAGAACGCAACTGATCGGTTCGACGTTGGCTGGGGCGCATAGAGGGTTCTCTTCTCACGATAAAGTCATTGGACCCCGATTCTAGGGGGCTACAGCACAGGATGCAACTAGAGTATGATAGCCCGCAGTC
>LR025396.1_pt6 | contig 24971 bp, 23 predicted proteins | sample 2322641 | NCBI scaffold set LR025218.1
AGACGGGAGACGCGGGTTTTGATTTCTTCCTGATTCTGTGACCGACTCTCATTCATCCAATTGATCAGCATCATGAAGGACAGAATCCAGGCGGTAAGGATCAAGCCAACCATGATGCGAACGTCCCGTGCGCGCTGGATGGCTTCTTTCATGGGGTTTGGAGGAAGGATCTCATGGGATTATTCTACACACTCTGTTTCTATTGTGAACAGCGTTGCCAAGGTTCGGTAAAGTTCCAAATGACTTTCAACAGGTCAGGACGGCGTTCGCCAAAAAACGTTTTCTTCCCTATTAAATATTAAATTAATGTAAAAGATAATAGTAAATATAATTAACTTTAATTAATTTATCAAATCTTCCACAATACAACTCAACCAGCGGAACTCATGTGTAACGGTTCCAATCGCGTTTGTCAACTATCCTACGAGGAGAGCAAGTATGGCCGTTAAAAAATATGAGGCCGGTGTAAAAGAATATCGGCAGACCTATTGGGCGCCGGAATATGTGCCGCTAGACTCGGACATTCTGGCCTGTTTCAAGATTACCCCGCAACCTGGCGTGGATCGCGAGGAAGCCGCGGCAGCCGTTGCAGCCGAATCCTCCACCGGTACCTGGACCACGGTGTGGACCGATTTGCTGACGGACATGGACTATTACAAGGGGCGTGCCTACCGCATCGAGGATGTACCCGGCGACGATACCAGTTTCTATGCCTTCGTGGCCTACCCCATCGATCTGTTCGAAGAAGGTTCTGTGGTGAACGTGTTCACCTCCCTGGTCGGTAACGTATTCGGCTTCAAGGCTATTCGCGCTCTGCGCCTGGAAGATGTGCGCTTCCCTCTCGCTTATGTCAAAACCTGTAATGGGCCGCCCCATGGTATTCAGGTCGAGCGCGACAAAATGAACAAGTACGGCCGCCCGTTACTGGGCTGCACCATCAAGCCCAAATTGGGTCTGTCGGCCAAGAACTATGGTCGCGCCGTGTACGAATGCCTGCGTGGCGGCCTGGACTTTACCAAAGATGATGAGAACGTCAATTCTCAGCCCTTCATGCGTTGGCGCGACCGCTTCCTGTTTGTTCAGGATGCCATCGAAAATGCCCAGGCTGAAACCGGCGAACGCAAGGGCCACTACCTGAACGTGACTGCCCCGTCTCCCGAGGAAATGTATGAACGTGCCGAGTTTGCCAAGGAGATTGGCTCACCTATTATCATGCATGACTTTCTGACCGGCGGCTTTACCGCCAATACTGGTCTGGCGCGCTGGTGCCGCAAGAACGGCATGCTGCTGCACATTCACCGCGCCATGCACGCTGTGCTCGACCGCAATCCGCACCATGGTATCCATTTTCGCGTGCTGACCAAGGCGCTGCGCCTGTCCGGCGGCGACCATCTGCACTCCGGCACCGTGGTGGGCAAGCTCGAAGGCGACCGCGAAGCCACTTTGGGCTGGATCGACTTGATGCGTGAATCCTTCATCCCCGAAGACCGCTCGCGCGGCATCATGTTCGACCAGGATTGGGGCTCCATGCCGGGTGTATTCCCCGTCGCATCCGGCGGCATTCACGTCTGGCATATGCCCGCGCTGGTCAACATCTTTGGCGACGACTCAGTGTTGCAGTTTGGCGGCGGTACCCTGGGCCATCCGTGGGGCAATGCCGCCGGTGCTGCTGCCAACCGCGTTGCGCTGGAAGCGTGTGTCGAGGCGCGTAACGAAGGGCGAGAATTGGAGCGTGAAGGCAAGGAAATTCTCACCAACGCCGCCAAGGACAGCCCGGAACTCAAGATCGCCATGGAAACCTGGAAAGAGATCAAGTTCGAATTCGACACCGTGGACAAACTGGACGTGGTGAATCGTTAACCTTGGGGTCGGAACTCCTTGGAGCATAACCGAAAACTCTCGCAGCGCGTGGCCGGACGGCCCGCCAAGCGTTAAAGGAAAGGAAAGAAAAGAAAATGGCTGACATTCAAGATTACAACTCAACCCCCAAGTACGAAACTTTCTCGTATTTGCCGGCGATGTCGCCGGAAAAAATGCGCCGTCAGATTGCCTACATCGTGAGTCAGGGCTGGAACCCTGGCATTGAGCACGTGGAACCGACGCGCGCATTCAACTACTACTGGTACATGTGGAAACTGCCCATGTTCGGGGAGCAATCGGTGGATACCATCATCTCCGAATTGGAGGCTTGCCATCGCGCTCACCCCAACCACCACGTGCGTCTGATTGGATATGACAACTACTCGCAGAGCCAGGGCAGTTCCTTCGTGGTGTTCCGCGGACGGTAATCGGGGGTTGGGCGATCCGGCACAGGCCCCCCAAGGGCCTATTGAAACTGGAAGGATAAAAGCATGAGCGATTCCAAGGCTGAAAATAAGGGTTTTGCGCCCAACGGCGCGAGTGGACGCATGCTCTCGCGTGCTCGTCGTCAGGCGATGTCGCAGAGCGGCAAGGCAAGTTTGGGGCAGGTACGCAAGGCAGTGCCTACCATCGCGCCGGTACGCGTGCAAAGCGTGGAATCGGCTGCGCCTCAATCAGAGCCATTGAAGGACGATAGCCATGCCTCAAGTGACTGCGGTTGTATGCATGCCGTCGAGCAGAAAACGCTGGACACAGTTTGTGCCCTGGTAGAAGCAGAGCCCCCAACCACCTTGGGACTGACTTCTTCCAGAGTGCGTCAATTGTGCCAGGAGCGGCGGCGAGCACTCTCCAGCCAAGGGAAGGCGGCTATGAAATCTGCGGGAATGAATGCTGCCGCGACACGTCATGTGAGCAGCAACAAGACTGTGGGGGCTGTCGGATTGAGCGGGCGTGCCGCTGCACGGGCGCGCCGTGAGGAAATGTGTGTTAACGGTCGAGGCAATGATCCGGCGTGTCGTCCTTCCGGAAGAGTGCGTTCTCCCGCGGTTCCGGTCAAGGTCGAGATCGGCACCACCTTGAGCGGCAACTTGGTCACCGGCACCCAGGTCGAGCGTAGCAGCAAGGTGACCGGGGTTGAATCGGGCAGTTGCCGAGGGATTACCGGTACCGAATACATTGGTGCCGAACAGTATGGAAAGTTATGTGCATCCGTTCCACCAGCCCCACCTGCCAAGGTCAGCGTCAGCAACACCAGCCGGAATCAGCGTGTGAGCGGTGTGGAACTTGGTCGCAGTGCTAGGGTAACCGGAGATGAACATGGTGCCTGCAAGGCAGTGACCGGTACCGAATATCTGGGCGCGGAGCAATTCGAATCTTTCTGTGCCACCAAGCCGGTAAGTGCGCCAGCCAAAGTGGGGGTAGCCATTACCAGGGCAGGTTTGAACGTGAGCGGAACCGAAGTCGGGCGTAGCGTAAAGGTGACGGGAGACGAATCCGGTGCCTGCAACAGCAAACTCACCGGCAGTCAGTATGCTCAGGATCTGTCTGTCAGCATGTGTCAAGGCAGCGGCGTGCCGCACAAGGTGAGTGTGATGAGCACGGTACGCGACCAGCCGATTTCCGGAACAATGATGGAACACAACCCAAAAGTTACTGGCGATGAATATGGTGGTTGTCAGCCGATTTCAGGTACCGAATACATGGGCCCGGATCAGTATACGGCGTTTTGCGACGCGGATCGCCAAGCCGCATCGCGCGCTCTGATGGCAAGCCGCGGCGCCCGGGCGGGCATAGCGCTGAGCGGAACACTCGTAGAATCGGGAGGCAGGATGACAGGCGCGGAACGTGGAGAAAGTCAGGTTTTGAGCGGCACGCCTTATTCCGGCCCATATCAGCGAGTGTCGCAGCGAGGTATCAATAGCAACCCGCATCCGCTAACGTTTGGACCTGCAAATGTTTCGTATGAGGCAGAGTCCGCGCCGCAGGCGGTTACGGAGCAAAGCAGTTTCAGCATCGTCACCCCGGCACGCAAAGCTCAGGACAGCAGGCTGAGTCGCATTACCGGCAACATCTCCGGCGCACAAGGCCGTATCACCGGGCCAGTGAATTTGGCCGCCGGACTGGTTTCTGGCACACCAGAGTTTCGCTATCGGGATGATGCATACGGCGTTGCACTGATTGCGATGGAGCAACCACAGGTGCCTGAAGCTCAGCGCAGCCGCCTCACTGGAGATGGGCGCGAAGGAGGCTTCGCCATCACTGGCGCAGGTTGGCGGCGTAATGAAAGTATTACTGGCACCGAAGGGACCTCTGCCACGCGACGCAACCCAACCCTGCGCGGCAATCAGCGCAGCATGGCGATGCAAGTTCCTGCGATAAAGGATCGCGAGCATTTGCAAGTGCCGCCCAGCAAAGTTACCGGCAGTAGCGGTAACGCCGCTACCGGGTCCACCATCACCTATTCTGGCGGCGCCCGAGGCTAACCCAAATGAATACTCGCAACCGCCCTGGGCGTCATACCAGCCCGCAGTTTGCAGCAAGCCGCCCGCCCTACGGGTTGGGGACGCCTAACGGCGCTCTCCAGGGGCGGCAGCCGGAGACGCTTGCGGCTTCCTTGGCACTGGAGTCCAATCCGGGGTGTGCTATGCAGGGCGGACGTTTGTGCAGCCACCCGTTGACGAACCAAATGGAGAATCGGCGCTTACTGGCGTATGAGAAAACCATCAAGGAGCGCTTTGCCAATATTATCCCGGTCTTGAAGCGCATTGCCGGTTTGCAGCATGCAGCGGAGTTTGTTGCGCAGGCGCAAGCCATCGCGAACCAGGAACTTGGCTTTGACTTGCCGTCGCGCATCCTTGCGGATGCGTGGGTAACCGGTCTGGATATGCGCGCCTTATATGGCGAAACTGTGATGCGCACATTGCGCTTGCTGGCTGAGCAGGCCCGCACGAGCAATCCGCCGGAGGCGGTGGACGTAGATGAAGCGGTGTCATTCATGTTGGATTGCGGCTACCACGCGGTGGATATCTCGCCTTGCTCGGACGGGCGTTTGAAGGGCTTGGTGCGCTACATCCTGCGCTTGCCCACTGGAGCAGTGCGCAGCAGCAAGTCCTATGCCGGGGCGATGTTCGACGTGGAAGCCAATGTGAAACGCTGGATAGAAACCGAGTTGATGCGTTTTCGCGAGGGTCGCCCGGTGACTCCCGATGCAGGGACGCGTTACCTGAAAATGGTGGTGTACCACACCAGCAGTTCCGATCCTGCACACGAAGGCTGTGCTGCCCACGGCAGCAATGAGGTTCGGGCAGCGGAGAAAGGACTGGAGCGGTTGCGCGAGTTCCGCCAAGCGATCGAGAACAGTTTTTGCTGTGGTGCTTCGGTGGATACCTTGCTGATCGGTGTGGATACCGCCACTGATGCGATCAAAGTGCATGTGCCTGATGCAGATGGAGAAATGAGTTTGTATCGCGCGGTGGATAATCTTGCACTGTATGAACAGACCGTCAATGACGACGGGAATACTGCCCGGCTCAAGGTCTATCAGGCGATTCAGGTGGCCAGCGCCCAAGGTGGTGGCTGGGGTCGCGGTAACGGCGAGCCGCATGAAGGCATGCGGCGCTTGATTGCGACACTGTTGATCAATAACTTGTCGCAGATCGAGTATGTATGCGGCAACTGGGGCGGACGTTACCCGGATATCGGACATAACGAGCGCTTTATCAGCGTGGGTGACGGCTTTGAAGAATTTCAGTTGCGCAACTTGGCTTACTTCGCCCATTTGCACACCGTGGAAGAAGGCGCGCCCGATATGGATGTGGGGATCAATATTTTCAAGAAGCTCAACGTCAATCATGGCTTGCCGATCCCGCTGGCGATTCACTTTCGCTACGACAGTCGCGTGCCGGGTTGCCGCGAGCGCACGGTAGAGCGGTGCCAGCGGGTCCAAGCGGCGCTCGAATTGCGCTACGGCGAATTGGCCAGGCAAGGCCTGCTGGCATGCGGCATGACGGTACAGGACAAACGGCCCGGCAGCCCGATCGAGTCGATAGAAGCGAACGGCGCTTAAGGTTTTGCGGAGAACATAATGAAAATTTGTCAGGTGGAAAAGACTCTGGTTTCGACTAACCGGATCAAGGAGATGGGGCATCGCCCGCTGCTGGTGGTGAAAGAAAAAGGCGGGTCACGCAGCATAGCAGTGGACGCAGTGGGTTGCATCCCCGGAGACTGGGTGATTTGCGTGGGTTCTTCCGCCGCACGTGAATCTGCGGGGAGCAAGGATTTTCCCAGCGACCTTACCATCGTCGGCATCATCGACCATTGGGCGGAAGATTGAAATGGAAATTATGGAAGTAATTTCCGACCTGGTTTCCACACGTCGCATTCCTGGCTTGTACAGTATTTCGCTCAGGGTGCTACGCGATGCCAAAGGCCGGCTCAATGTGGCGGCCGACCCGGTGGGCGTACCACCGGGCAAATGGGTGATTACCGTGAGCGGTTCAGCGGCGCGCTACGCCACGGGCGATTACAAGATTCTTACCGATTTGACCATCGGCGGCATTATCGATGGTTGGGACCCTGGCACTGGCCAAACCGGTAAGTAAACATTTTTTTAACGCAAAAGGAGTACTGAAAATGGCAAACGTAAGCGGTATTGCATTGGGCATGATCGAAACACGGGGCCTGGTGCCAGCGATTGAAGCGGCGGATGCAATGACCAAGGCGGCGGAAGTGCGCTTGGTGGGACGTCAGTTTGTCGGTGGCGGTTATGTCACCGTACTGGTGCGTGGCGAAACCGGTGCGGTGAACGCGGCAGTGCGCGCCGGTGCAGATGCGTGCGAACGGGTGGGAGATGGGCTGGTCGCGGCACATATCATTGCGCGCGTGCATAACGAGGTGGAAAACATTCTGCCAACGAGCCCGGATACGGGCCTGGGTGGACGTGACGGGGATCTCAGTCAGGCTATCGCTTAAGTGGAAAAGGCGTGAGCATGTATACAGACCCGCGTTTGAGTGGCTATTTGTCACGTGCGCTCAGCCACGAACTGGCGGCTGTGCAGCAATATCTGATGCAGGCCAAGTTGACCGGCCTGTGGGGTTTATCTGCACAGAGTGCGCAATTTCGCCGGGATGTGAACGAGGAACTGGTGCACGCCGAGCGCTTGATGGAACGTATGTTGATCTTGGGTATTCCTTGTAATGCGACCCAATTGCCACCCATTCGCCCAGGTAGAACGCTGGCGGAAATGCTTCAAATCGATCGCGGGCTTGAGATCGAAGCGATCCGGCTTTATGAAGAAGCAGCGTTCTATTGCGCCAGGCGCCAGGATGGGGAAACGCAAGCGCTGATGCGTGCCTTGATGGAAGATGAGTTGGGACATCTCAAGGAATTGGATCAGCAATTGTCTGAGTTAAAAGGAGAGTGAGATCATGACGCAAGCTAGGGAAGAAGACACGGATATCGCCACGCCAGTAGCGTACAAACCGGTATTGAACCAGCGCTTTGATTTTGGCAACTACGTCGAGACAAGGCGCTTTCTGGATCAACTGGCAAAATTGTCCAGGCGCGAGGACTACTATCCGAATTTGAGCTTCGGCAAAACTTACGTCGTCGTCAGCATTGATGCAGAGGGTCTGGCCACGCTGGACAGGCGAGTATCCGCTTTCACCAGCGAGATGGAGACGCTGGCGGTCGCATCGGGCAAGGTCTAGCAGGTTGGCGTGGCGGATATCGAAGCGATCATTGAGGAGGTCTTATGTCTGTGAAGAAAATGGGATCAAGACTTGCACAAGGCGTACGCCAGATCAAGGTTCAGCAAAACGGGGAGCAGCCAGACATGGATCCGGCAAGCGTTCCGGTCATACCGGTCGCCAAAATGAAGTCGGCGCGTGTCGCAGTCAAGCCTGTATCCGCCAAGGCCGGCGAGTCGAGTGTATTGCATCCGAATCGGGTCTGGCCAGACTGAGAGATATTTCGTAATTCTGATTTACCTCGCCTGTCGTCAGTTACCGACTAATAAGGAGCCACCATGAATGGCGTGATCGACCAGTACCGTATAGAACAAGAACCCTATTACCATACCGTTGCCGACGAAGTTGATCTGTACGAAGCTGCCTATGGCGTGCGCATGCCGATGATGCTGAAAGGTCCGACAGGATGCGGCAAGACCCGTTTCGTCGAATACATGGCATGGAAGTTGGGAAAGCCACTGATCACCGTAGCCTGCAACGAGGACATGACTGCTTCAGACCTTGTCGGGCGCTTTTTGCTGGACGTGAGCGGAACCCGCTGGCAGGACGGGCCGTTGGCAATCGCGGCTCGATACGGGGCAATCTGCTATCTGGATGAAGTCGTAGAGGCCAGACAGGACACTACAGTGGTGATTCATCCCCTGACGGACAACAGGAGGGTATTGCCTTTGGAGAAGAAGGGAGAGCTCATTCATGCTCATCCCGATTTCCAGTTGGTGATTTCCTATAATCCGGGCTATCAGAGCCTGATGAAAGACCTGAAGCAGTCCACTAAGCAGCGCTTCGGTGCGCTCGACTTCAATTATCCCGAGCACGCGGTCGAGATGGAGATCGTCTCGCACGAGACGGGGGTACCCAGAGAAGTTTCCGACAAGTTGGTATCCATTGCCGAGCGCGCCAGAAACCTCAAGGGTCACGGCCTGGACGAAGGGATATCGACCCGGATGCTGGTGTATGCAGGCAGCCTGATCGCCAAGGGGGTCGATCCCCAGAATGCCTGCCGCGTCGCATTGGTTCGTCCGATTACCGACGACCCCGACATGCGCGATGCGCTTGACGCGGCAGTGACGACTTTCTTCTAGACACTAGCCATACAACGGAATTTACCGGAGCAGCAAGATGGCCATAGAACTCGAAAAATATCAGGATATATTGGACGAACTCGGCGAGCATGCCAGCGAAGTACTGCGTGCATCCTGGGGAGAAGCGGCTAGGGTGTTCAGTCCGCGAGGTCTGGAAGCTTATCTGCACGGCGCAACCGGTCTGAAATCGTTGGGCCGTGGCACCGATCTGGTGTTGTCCTTTATCCAGAGCGCGCCAGCGGTAACGCGCGAACTGGGCGAGGACGCGGTGAGTGATTTACTCGCAGCCGCTATCAAAATGTATTCCAAGACCAGTGCCACCGTGATCTCTCTGGTTTTTTCCTCCAGCCCAATCGCCGCTTCCCGGTTGGGCGACCCGGAACTATTCCGGGGCTACCTGCACCTGATTGATACCCTGCTCGCCCAGGCACCGCGCGGCGTCCGTCCGATGCTGGATCACCTAGGCACCCTGCTTGGGCAACTGACTCTCGGTGGTTTGCGCCGTTGGGCGCTCTGGGGCGCCCAGGCGCACAAAACCGATTTCAATGCCCAGATCAGATACTTCGGTTTGGAGAGCCCGGAATCCCTAGGCGTGCTGCAAAAGGAACGCAGGGGCACCTTGTTCATCGACGTGCAACGGCGCATCGGTATGTACCTGCGCGCCTTGTGGGGACGGGATTTCTTCATGCGCCCAACCAGCGGCGACTTCGAGCAGCGCGAAGGCTACCGGCCCTATATTGAGGGCTACATCATCCACTTGCCCGACGCCTATGATGACCTTGACCTTCCTTCAGGCAAGATCGATGGTGTGGAACTTTATCGGGCAGCCTGCGCCCATGCCGCCGCACATCAGATGTATACCAAAGAACCTCTTTCCGCCGAAGCACTCACGCCTTTGCAAATGACGGTTATCGGCACCATTGAAGACGCGCGCGTGGAGCAACTGGCGATCAATAGTTTCCCCGGCCTTGCACCTTTGTGGCAAAAACTTCACCACGCCACGCCCCACCAGAACGCGAGCATCGGTGATTATCTCAACCGCATCGCACGCGCGTTGCTGGACCCAGGCTACGCAGACCCAGATCCGTTGATTGCCAAGGTGAGAATGCTATTTGCCGAGCAACTGAACCAACTTGCGAGCAATCATCTCGCGTGGGACATAGGCGTGACGCTTGCCCACGACCTGGTGCAGATGCGGTTACCCTTCGTGCATACCAATATGCTGAGCGCGCCCTATCGCGACGACAATCGCTATCTGTGGGATTTCGACGAGGTATCGGAGTTTGCACAGGTGGCCCCGTGGCAGGAAAAGCAGGTGCGCAAGCATGTCAGCCTCATGGAGTTCGCCAATGAGGTCGAGGTCGAGAACGCAGGTGACGATGCGCAGGAAATCTGGGTATTATCCAGCGAACTTTTCCCCTATGAAGATCTTGGCAAGAGTTACAACGAGTTGGAAGGTAAGGAACCCCCTCCCCAGCCTTACCACTATGCAGAGTGGGACTACCAGATGCAACTGGAGCGTCCGGATTGGTGCACAGTGTTGGAAAAGCGCCCAATACCCGGCGAAGTGGAGGTCATTGACGACATTGTGGTCAAGTATAAATCCATCATCGGCAGGCTCAAGTATCTGATCGAAGCCATGCAACCGCAGGGTGTTCAACGCCTGCGCAAGCAGGAGGACGGAGATGAAATCGACCTGAATGCTGCGGTGCGCGCCATGATCGAAATGCGCATGGGAGAGCAGCCCGACCCGCGCGTCATGATGCGTAACGTGCGCAAGGTGCGCGATCTTTCAGTGCTGTTGTTGATCGACCTGTCCGAATCCACCAACGATCTCGTGCTGGGTTCGAACAACACGGTTCTGCAGTTGGCGCGCGAAGCCACGGTGCTGCTGGCCAATGCCCTAGACAAAATTGGCGACCCCTTCGCCATCCACGGTTTCGATTCCAATGGCCGGCACGACGTGGAGTATTATCGCTTCAAGGATTTTGACATGCCCTACAACGACTTGGCTAAGTCCCGTCTGGCGGGCATGCGCGGCCAACTATCCACGCGCATGGGCGCGGCGATGCGCCATGCCGGTTCGATTTTAAAGCGCCGACCCAGCAGCAGGAAGTTGCTGCTGGTGGTTACCGATGGCGAACCTGCTGACAATGACATGCGCGATCCGCAATACCTGCGCTTCGATGCCAAGAAAGCGGTGGAAGAGTTGACTCGATCTGGCATCACCACCTACTGCCTGAGTCTCGATCCGAGAGCCGACCAGTATGTGTCGCGCATTTTCGGCGCGAAGAACTACATGGTGGTGGACCACGTGCAAAGGCTGCCCGAAAAGTTGCCGCTCTTGTACATGGGTCTCACGCGATGAAGAACAGGCTGGACAGTTCCAACAGACTGGTGGTGGCGCACTCGTTGCACTGGATGAAGTGGTTGGGTGGTGCTTGATCCATGCTTTCGACCGGAAAAATGTTCTCCAATGTGCAGGGGGCTGCGGAGGTTTTGCGTGGAGGCGGGCTCGTAGCCTTTCCCACCGAGACCGTTTACGGCCTCGGGGCGGACGCTGAAAATCCTGCAGCCGTGGCCCGCATCTTCGCGGTAAAGGGCAGACCAGCCGACCATCCGTTGATCGTTCACATCGCGACCCCCGACCAGATCGTTCACTGGGCCAGGGAAATCCCAACCATGGCTTGGCACCTCGCACGGCGCTACTGGCCGGGGCCGCTCACACTGATCCTGCGTCGCGCCAGTTGTGTACCCGATATCGTTACCGGCGGCCAAGACACAGTGGGACTGCGTGTTCCCGATCATCCCCTCGCCCTGGCGCTGCTCAAGGCCTTTGGCGGTGGAATTGCTGCTCCTTCAGCCAACCGCTTTGGCCGGGTGAGCCCCACTACCGCAGCGCACGTTCGAGAAGAACTTGGGGATGCCATGGACTTGATCCTGGACGGTGGACCCTGCCACGTAGGCATCGAGTCCACCATCCTCGATTTGAGCGGGCATCAGCCTCGGCTGCTGCGTCCTGGCGCGATCACTCTTGCCGAGATCGAAGCCGTCCTCAAGCAACCAATCGCCCAACCGGGAAACGAAGCGCCGCGGGTGCCGGGCATGCTGCGCTCTCATTACGCCCCGAAAACCCCCGTCTGCCTGGTTCCGCCTGCGTATCTGGAAGCCGAAGTGCGGTGGCACCTCGGGCAAGGGCAGCGCGTTGCGGTATTGTCCAGGATTGCTCTCCTTTTGCCCGATGCCTGTCTCTGGAAGGGCATGCCGGACTACCCGGCGGGATGGGCACGCGAACTGTACGCGCGGCTGCATGCTCTGGATGTGCAATGTTTCGACTGCATTCTGATCGAGGCACCACCCATCGGGGTGGACTGGCAGGCGGTGCGCGACCGGCTGGAGCGCGCTGCTTCGGCGCATCATGTTTCTTCCCCAAGGTCAAGTCGTGGCATTTCGGCGCCGTTTGGGGAAGTGGGTGACCATTCGGTTAATTGAACATAGTCAACCGCTTACCCAGAACCCATGATCCATTTTGAGAAATTCATCATATGGAATGTAATGTGACCCTTCGCAGGAGAACGTCAAGCCCACTATGCCGTTGAAAATGTTGAGTGTACCGGAGCGCAGGTATAACATTTCATTCATGAACCGCAGTGCCCTCAGGTTATCCAGCACGGCACGGATCTGCTGGGCAGGCACCAGCGCATCGGTGGGGTACGGCCGCTTGGGATACGCCATGCAACTGTCCGGATCAGCCAGCATATCCATGGGCAACACACGATAACGATAGGGATCATCCATCACCCAGACAATGGCCTGACTGCTGGAGAAATGTAGAATCACATGATATACGCCGTGGTCGAGGATCAACTCTTCCACCACGCTGAGGACCGTATCCAGATGCCTGTCCATCACACTTTTCGAACGAGTCTGGTTAGACACCGTAACGAGAATTGAGGGGTCGCCAACGAACTGGCGCCAGTGACGGGGTTCTTCATAGAGTTGGTGCGTCTGCGGCAAATCACGCAAGGCAAAATCGGCACCTATAAAACCGAGCACAATTCCATTGGCATTGCGCACAAATTGAATGGCAGTCAACGAAGGTCGTAGCGCCCGCAGGCTGATATAGGCTTCGCACAACAGGAAATCGGTGGCCTGAACTCCTTCACGCAGGTAAGGCCACTGTTGGTAATGCTGTTCACGGTTTTTATCAAAAAACCCTGTGGCAAGCAGCGCTTCTCTCATGTAGGGCCGGTCTGACCGATCCCGTCCGAAATGTTCCACCACCAACCCATCGCTGCTTATGTTGGAAGTGATCTGCACCGCGTTCGTATCAAGCACATACAGGAATTTGCAGAAAGGCACAGAGGAAAACGCATCGCTCAATACGGTCTCCATCTTCGCGCGATCACTCCAGACTTGGCTACATGCTTCCGCCAATTGGTGCAATGGTTCGTACAGTAATTCTGTGAGCATTTCACGCTGCTGAACGATGCTTTTATATAAAGATTCCTTGGGTTGGTTCATAGGAGCATCCTCCAGGTTGTTGATTGAAGAAACGAGTGCCGCAGAGTATTCTGGTCAAGTGCCAATACCAATAGAGGCGAGGTAACTTTTGATAAATCTTGTGGAATGCTGGGCAACTGTGAAAATTATGCACAATTTAATGATTTAGTAAAAGTTAATTATGTTTACAATTGTGTTTTACTTTGGTTTAATATAAATCATGCCTATCCGTCATGCTACCTTGCACCAGTTCAAGATCTTCTATGCCGTGGCCCGGCACATGAGTTTTGCCCGCGCTGCCGAGGAACTCCACCTGACGCCGCCAGCCCTGTCCATTCAGGTCAGGCAACTCGCCGAGGCTGTTGGTCAGCCCCTTTTCGATCAGATCGGCAAGAAGATTTATCTTACCCAGGCAGGAACTGTACTGACAGTGGCCTGTCAAGATATGTTCGACCGACTGGAGCGTGTCGCTCAGGAACTGGCCGCGATCCAGGGAATAGAGAAGGGTAGTCTGAAACTCGCCACCCTCGCTACTGCCAAATACTTCATTCCCCGCCTATTGGGGGACTTCTGCGCAAAGCATCCTGGTATCGATGCTGCTCTATTCGTCGGTAACCGGGAGGTCTTGCTGGAACGGCTCGCGCGCAACCAGGACGATCTCTACATCCTGGGACAGCCGCCAGCCCACATGAACGTCGCCGCAGAACCTTTTGCTGACAATCCTCTGGTGATAGTGGTCCGGGCTGACCATCCTCTGGTACCGGAAGAGAAGATCGCTCCATCAAGCCTGAGGGACGTTCCATTCATCCTGCGCGAGCCGGGTTCGGGAACACGCCTGGCCACCGAGGAGTTTTTCGAGCGGCATGGTATCGCTCTCAAGGCGCGCATGGAGTTTGGTAGTAACGAGGCCATCAAGCAAGTAGTGGCCAGTGGTTTGGGCATGGCTGTGCTATCCGCCAGCACGATAAGCGCGGAACTCGCCAGCGGGGATCTGGCGGTGCTCGACGTGTGCGGCTTTCCTCTGGAACGAAAATGGTACGCGGTTTATCCTGCGGGAAAGCAACTTACCCTGACCACCAAGACATTCATGGAATACTTGTTTGCTGCTGCGCACCGGCTCGACAGGCTCCACATGCCATAGCAGTCCCGCCGGGTGCAAGAAGCGGCAGCCGATGTTCGGGTGAGCGTTGCGTCATCTTTATAAATTTCACGGGTTGCAGAAGTCGCAGCGGCCCGCCTGCGCCACTTTCTCCGGGCGCTCTGCCGTCACTTGGTGGTGGCACCTGACGCAACGGTGGATGTCGGCTCGGGCTTCTTGGGTTGGGGTGCCGCAATACTCACAGGGCAGGCCAGGGATGTGCTCGGCCAGTTGAAAGCCGGGGGCGTTGCAGATGGGGCAGAGAGTGCAAAGCTTGCGTACGAGGTCTTGAGCGGCTTGACCGATCCTCTCCATGCGCGCGGGATTGGCATGGGCGCGCGCATCGGTTTCGATGAATACCCGCCCGTTGGTCGATTCTGTGAGCGCCCAAGCAAAGACGGCCTCAAGTTCCGCCCAAGTGGCGATCCCCTTGCGAATACGCGGGTCCTCTTCGCCTTGCGGGCGCACCACCAGAGGGTGCCCGGGGAATCCGGCCTGGCGGGCGAATTCCTCGGCATCCTCCCATTTTGCGGTGAGCCGATGAGAGAAACTGGCTGGTCCCGAGGCTACACCGACCACCTCGATGCCCAGCGTATCATCGATCCAGACGATCATCTCCATGTTCCAGGAGAACATCCCGGTGAAGGGATCAGGCCCGAAACTCCCCTCGCTCGCCAGTCCCAGCGGAAGGCCGGACAGTTCCATGCCAATGCGCGCCTTCTTGCGCGCCGCTTCCAGTTGAGTACCTGGACGTGGAATCTCGCGGGTGAAGGTGCCCAGGGTATCAGTATCGAAGCCGCTTACCCGCTCGACCCGACAAGCCAGGGCAATATCCAGCACCGGCGCGATCACCCGTTCCTTGCCATGCTGGGTGAGCAGGGCCGCAGTTGAGCCGTTGTAGACGGATTTTCCTGAACTCATGACTTTCCCATCCTGCACGGTGAGTGCGGCTCTGGTTTCAATTGGGCGTCATTCGTTGCCATTGCCCGTCCGTATTGCGCTGGTAGATGCCTCCGTGTTCGTCGTCGATTTGAAAAAGGAACAGCCATCGATTCTCGACGAGTTCGCGCACGAGCTCATGTTTGGCAATGATTCGATCGATCTCTGCTTTCGGCGCTTCGAGAAATACGTTCAATCGCAAGGGTTCATGCACCCACCGCTTGCCATCATGGAGCGACTGCAGCGGAAGGCCGACACGCAAGTCACCCCCATTGCCTTCGAATACGCCGATGGCTCCACCCACGATGTTGTGCAGCACTTTATTGCCGCTGCCGAATCTTTGGTTGTCAACGACGGATCCGTAATACTGCATGTTGATCCAGTTGGCGACCACCATCGGTGCGGTCATGATGAGTTCCAGAACACCGAAGCCTTCATCCTTGCGCCACTCGTAGTCATGCAAAAATGCCCTTCCGGAAAGATCAATGCCTGTGGTTCTGGAACGGGGTGCAGCAATGAACGCGGCATTGCCGGCAAGACCCCATTCCGGAAAAACTTGCGACCAGTCCCGGCTGCGTTCATGGATCAGCGAGTCGACGATCTCTGGAGACGGATTCGAGATGCCAAGCAAATGGGACCGTTCCATGCGTGCCAGTTGTCCGGCTTGAGCGAGCCACTTGCTCAGTTGTTTCAGATCGGGTGCGTGAGTCGATTCCAGCCCTTCGATGTCGAACAAGGTGATCTTGTCAAGGGTCGTGTCATGCAACGCAGGTACAAACCGGGTATCCGACGGTATGGAAATGCCCTTCTGTGCAAGTTCTTTGCGCACTTTTGGATCATTCAGCAATGCAGCGATGACCCGGGCGCTGACTTCACCGGTCTGGCCTGCACAAGCCCCGCAATCAAGTCCTGTGGCATGAGGATTGTTGACTGTGCTGCTTCCGTGCCCAACCAGCAAAATCAAGCGTGCGAAATTGCTGGTCATCGACATGGCCTTTAAAATCATTTCTGCCGAGGCGCCGCGATTTTCCATGGGGATACCCACTGTCGGGTTCTGGGTTGATTTCTGTCGGGTTTGGGTTATTTCATGCCCATGAGAGACTGCCTCCAATGTTGGAGCGAGACGGTTGCGTAACTCGGAGGCGATTCCTTTGGTCTCTGGATGGGGCACGGTACGGCTCCACCCGAAACTGTCGCCTAGTAGTTTCGGGCCATAAAGCAGGCCCGCCGATTCTACAAACGAAAAACAGGAAGAGGGTGAACTCTTGAAAGCTTTCCAGGTATTGGCGCTGTGCAGACGTTGATGGCGGCGGTTGATGGCTTTTCCCACTTCCTGGTCGCTGGCCCCGTGAATATGCTCGTGGACCCGGTAGCCGGGCGTCAGTAGCACAGGCATGTGCATCCGCGCATCAGATGCCCCTAAAGGTACATATTCCATGAAAGCGCCAAAAAATCCGGCAAAGCCCACGGTTTGCACAGTGGGGGCAACGGTTTCCAAAGCCCTGCGAAACACTTCCGATCGCACATCAATGCAGAATGCGGCCTGCACGGCGGGACGGACAGGGTCAGGCTTCGTTATTGCTTGCCGGGCAGGGTTGGCAAGTTCCGCAATGATTTTTTTCTGGTAACCCAGTTCAAAAGCCGTTTGCAGCACAAAGTCCATTTGCATATGAGCTTGCGTGCTGCGTGCAGGGGCTTGCCCCATGGTTTGCACCGCATGCCGCCAGGCATCCTCCAGCTTTGGAGTCTGCCGCGTATTGAACAGAATCAGTTCCCAGGCAAGCCGGATGGCCAGCAGATCGACGATGGAGTCCTCCTGTCCTCCCACTAATTCCTGTTCCCAGCGGAGGTAACGTGTCCATGCTGCCCAACCGCCGATATTCAGTAAGGTGGCATGAAGAAAATCATCCGTCCTGTCCGTTGGGATGCTGAGTCTCTGTAGAGCCAGAGCAATCGTGTCCATAGGCAGATCAGGCAGTGCTGCGATTGCGCTCCTGATCTCCCGCAAGCCCATCATACCGGGGGCCAGATCAATTTCTGCAAAATGGCGCCATGCCTCGTAGAGAGACTCTTTCCGCCAGGGCATCGGCCAGATGGCCTGGCCTTGATCGAAATAAGCGGCAGAAAACTGGCTGATTCGTTCTATGACAAACCCGGTCCATGGAGTACCGTCCAGGTCTTCAAGGACATTTGAAACCAGTGCAATTTGGCCTATGGTGGGAGAGGTATCGCTGGCGATGGCCTTTTCAAATGTGGCGGTGCTGAGCGCGAGGTCATGTTCCCGGAGTGACTGTTCCAGGTCGACGCGAGCAATGCGACCTGTGGAGATTTGCTCCTGATAGTAACGCCGAGGCATGACCAGAGGGGAACCTGCCGCTCTGGCGAGGGTTTCGCCGGCCTGCTCGAAATCCTGATGACGCAGGCCAAAATAGGGGCTGACCGCCACGAAGGCGTTAAGTGGCCAGAGCGGCACGATCCGCTGGCATGCCGATTCCACCACGGCTTTAAGCGAAGCGGAGTTATAAACAACACGGATCCTGCTGATTGCATCGGTATCGTCAGCATTGAAGTCCATGGTTCTGACAGTTGAGTGCAAAGGAATGCTTGTCGTGCGGTTCATGATTGGACTCCTTTCGGTTGCGCATAGGGAACGGTTTGTATCGGCCAAAATCGTTGCAACAGCCGCGAGAACGGAATATCGACATACAATCCGTTATAGAGATGCACGTAGGCCCTGCGTGCCATCGGGTATTTCGCCAAGTTGGGCAAGTTCTGCTGAATCAGGAGGATGGAAAAAAATGTCAGCATCACCAGTCCGACGAGGGCGAATTGAGTGGGACTGGTGACCATTCGTATGGCCGGGAGGCTCGTTTCCAGCATGAAATGAAATGCGGCATGCAGGCTGAAATAAGCGGTACAGACCAAAGCGCTGAGACCGGCCGTACGTAGGGTGAACGCAGCCCCCATCCCCGCCTTGAAAGACTGGAGCAATAGTTGAGTCATGGCCACAGTGACGATTGTGCCCAAAGCATAGAGAGCGGGCTGACTCTCCAGCGCCACTCCAAAGGCAGCACCGACACCGATTGTCATGAGACTCGCGAAGGCGAGCACGACGAGCCACTGCCAGAAAGTTGGTGTGGACTGGGCGGAGCGCACGGCTGGTGCGCGGAAGATATCCACGCCGCTGCCCGAGGATAAAAAGGCATGCGCCTTATATAAGGAATGCGTCACCAGGTGCAGCATCGCCAGGCTATACAACCCAAGACCGCATTCCAGCAACATGAAACCCATCTGGGCAGTGGTCGTCCAGGCCAGGAATACCTTGATACTGGTTTGGGTCAGCATGATCAACCCGGCAGTAGCGATCGTAATGAGGCCGATGATGGCCAGGGCGTTAGAGGCGTTGACGGACTGGGACATGAGCGGGCTCATGCGAATAATCAGAAAAGCTCCTCCATTGACAATGCCCGCATGCAACAGGGCCGACACAGGGGTAGGGGCTTCCATTACCTGGATCAACCAGCCTTGCAGAGGAAATTGAGCCGATTTCAGGGCTGCGGCCAGTACAATGAGCCCGCTAGCCCATTGGAGTGCGGCTGGCAACGGACCGGTCATTGTTGCCATGGTATGAAAAACCGTCTCAAACTCCATGGTGTGCAGGGTGGAGCCGATGAGCAATACGGCGATCAGCAGGCCAACCTCGCCAACCCGGCTGGCAATGATTTTTTTACGCGCTGCGAGTACGGCGCCCGTTCGCTCCGGATAGAACATCAGGAGGTGATGCAAACAAAGGCTGGTGGTCATCCATACCAAGACGAACATCAGCATGTTGCCGGAAATGATCAATGTCAGGATGGAGGCGAGCGTGAGATTCAGCCAGGTATAAAATCGCCCCTGATTTTTTTCTCCTTGGAGATAGTTGCGCGCGTAGCGGGAGACCACGAATCCGACGAAAGAAACCAGAGAGAGCATTAACACCGTGACTGCATTGATATAGATGCTCAGGGCTAATGCCCCCATGTTTCCGGGCAATGCAAAGGAGAACGGGGTCACCGTCAGTGAGTTCCCGTCGGCCGCATACAGTAGTGCGGCAAGGGCCGCGCAGATGAAGGACAACCCAGCGGCGCCGTTGCTTAGACGTGCCATACGCTGGGCATGTTCGCCAGACAGAATGCTCCCGAACATGCCCATTACCCAAAGTAGCAACGGTACCGCAGAGATGAGTGCAAGGATAATGAAATTCAGATTTGATAGCATGACAATCTCCGTATATAACATGGTTGAGATCCTCTTAAGGGGGTTCGTCGACGCGCACAGGGAGCGATGTCTGAATTTCATTATGGCGAAACAATTCAATTAACAAAAGTTAAATGTGTTAATTATTATCATTTATAATAATTTAACGTAAAGTGATCCTGTTCCAAATTTGGATCTTTAGCAGGCTGCCGAAAAAGTCTGCGAATATAGGGAACTGGTAAAATCGAGGAGTTGCGGTTGGTGCCAACCGGGCATCACAACTTTCGCGTCAAGCCATGTAGAAGTTGGCGAATCGGTGCAGGGAGAGGATAGGTCATCAGTTCCGAAAGAGATCCCCAATGCCATGGGGAGGATGAAGAGGGAGGGACAGTGTCCCTGACCTTGAACGCACGGGGGGTCAGGTGCCAGTTAAAATGGGTGAGACGGTGAATGAAGGGAGGGGGTTCAAGCTCCGGATAGGGAGCGAGATCGAGAGTCAGGGAGTGACCGGCAGGCTGTGAGTCCATGATTTCCATGGGGAAACTCCATAATCCTCCCCATACGCCCGGAGCGGGGCGTTTTTCCATCAGCCATTGTCTCTCTGGCGTGCAAAGCAACAAGAGACGATGATGACGTTGGGAACGGACGGCTTTTCGGCGTGGGGTGGGATAACGCAGGGTTTCTCCGCGCAGGTATGCCTGGCATTGGGGCTGAAGAGGACAAGTCGTACATTGGGGGCGTGCGCGCGTGCAGAGCAGGCTTCCCAAATCCATCAAACCCTGAGTATAGGCTTCCAAATGCCGATCTGGCAGTTGAGATTCGGCCAGCGCCCATAACTCGGCGTCTCCCGGGTTGTCCAATGCAAAGAAACGTCCCAGAACACGTTTGACGTTCCCATCCAGAATGGCTGCGCGTCGTCCAAAGGCAAATACGGCAATGGCGGCAGCAGTGGAACGCCCAATGCCGGGAAGTTTTTGTAGTTCTTCGGGGGATCGAGGAAAAAATCCCTGTTGAACGATTTCCTGAGCCGCACGGTGGAGATGACGGCCACGGGCATAGTATCCCAGTCCGGCCCAGTGGCCCAACACGGTTTCCAGGTCGGCTCGGGCTAAATCCACCACATCGGGAAAAGCGGTCATGAAGCGCTGGTAGAAGGGAATGACCGTGCCGACTTGGGTCTGTTGCAACATGATTTCCGAGACCCAGATCCGGTAAGGTTCCTGGGTGCCTTGCCAGGGCAAGTCGTGGCGACCGTGTTGATGTTGCCAGGCCACCAGCATTTGCGCGAAGAAAGTCGAGGGGGGCGCGGGACAATTCATGGTAAATCGGTTAGAATCCGGGTTCAAGTTCGGTGCGGGTGTAGCTCAATGGCAGAGCAGAAGCTTCCCATGCTTAAGACGAGGGTTCGATTCCCTTCACCCGCTCCAGTCATGCCAAGACCATGATTCCGTCCATTTCCACCAAAGCCCCACGAGGGAGCGAGGCCACGCCCACGGCGGCACGGGCGGGATAAGGGCTGCTCAAGTGCCGGGCCATGGCCTCGTTGACTTTGGAAAAATTCGCCAGATCCGTGAGGTATACCGTGACTCGAACCAGGTTGTTCAAACTTCCCCCTGCGGCCTGGGTGACTGCCTGCAGGTTGGTCAGAACCCGTTCTATTTGGGCATCGATGCCTTCTTCCAGGATCATGGTGGTGGGGTCGAGCCCGATTTGACCCGACAGATAGACGGTGGAACCCACCTGAACAGCTTGGGAATAGGTACCGATGGCGGCGGGAGCGGAGGAAGTAGATAAAATGGTTTTAGACATGGGGCTCCAGGGGGATTTTATACGCGGGTGAGACGGACGACATCGGGATTTTCCCGCAAATTCTGCATCAAAATGGCCAAATGTGCACGATCCTGCACTTGAACCGTAAAATTGATCTCACTATAGGTACCATCGGCCTTGGCAATGGTGACGCTGTCGATATTCGAGTGTGCCTCGGCAATGGCCGAAGCAACCGTGGCCAGAACGCCACGACGGTTGAGTACCAGTACCTTGATCGCCACTTCGAACAGTTGACCGCTATTGTTTTCCCAGGCCACATCCACCCATTTATCCGGGTCGGTGCGAGATTGACGGATATTTTGGCAATCCTGCGTGTGAATCAGTAATCCCTGACCTTTTTTGATCAGTCCGATAATCGGATCTCCCGGAATGGGACGACAACAGGGAGCAAATTGCACGGCCATGCCCTCACTTCCGCGAATGGTGATGGAAGTGCGCATTTCGGGCGTAGGGACGGTATCCCCGTTTTTGGGCAGAAAGGATCTGGCCACCACGATATTCAGACGTTTTCCCAAGCCAATCTCGGCCAACACTTCTTCCCGAGTCTTGCAACGATCTCCTTTCAGAAGTTGTTCCCATTGATCCGTCGTGAGGGTACCCGGGTCTGCATTGAGGGCGCGCAGGGCTTGATGAAGCAGGCGTTCTCCCAGAACTTCAGCCTCTTCGTGGCGCAGGGTACGCAGATAATGACGGATTTTGGCACGGGCCTTGGCAGTGACCACATAATTGAGCCAGGCGGGGTTGGGGGTGGCCTCGGCTTCTGTAATGATTTCCACCCGATCTCCATTGTTCAGGATGGTACGGAGGGGGGCCAATTGATCGTTGATCTTGGCAGCCACGCAGTGATGACCGATATCCGTGTGAACGTCGTAGGCAAAGTCCACGGCCGTTGCCCCCCGTATCAGGGATTTGATGGTTCCCTTGGGGGTGAAGACATAAACGGCATCGGGAAACAAATCGACTTTAATATGTTCCAGAAACTCTGCTGCATCACCACTTTCCGATTGATATTCGAGCAATGACTGGAGCCATTGATGGGTTTTTTTCTGGACATCGCTCAAGGGTGTGTTGGAGGACTTGTAGAGCCAGTGGGATGCCACACCGGATTCGGCAATCTTGTGCATGTCCCGGGTGCGGATCTGGATTTCCACGGGGGTACCAAAAGGACCGAACAGAGTGGTGTGCAGGGATTGATAGCCATTGGATTTCGGAATGGCGATGTAATCCTTGAATTTTCCGGGAATTGGCTTGTAAAGCGTATGCAATGCGCCCAAGGCAAGGTAGCAACTGGACAGATCCGGTACGATGACTCGAAAACCATAGATGTCCTGTACTTGCGAAAAGGACAGGGACTTTTCCTGCATTTTCTGATAGATGCTGGACAGATGTTTTTCCCGTCCCTTGATAGACACGTCCAGACCGAAGGAGGCAAGGCGTTGTTCCAACGCAGTCAGAATCTTGCCTACCACCTCGCGCCGGTTGCCCCGTGCCGCTTTGAGCGCTTTACTCAATACAGTATAGCGATTGGGGTAAAGGTAACGAAAGCCCAGGTCTTCCAGTTCCTGGTACAGTTTGTGCAGTCCCAGACGGTTGGCAATGGGGCCATAAATGTCGAGGGTTTCCCGTGCAATGCGCCGTTGTTTATCAGACTTCATGGCCCCCAAGGTGCGCATGTTGTGCAGCCGGTCTGCCAGTTTAATGAGAATGACGCGCACATCCCGGGCCATCGCCAACAGCATCTTGCGAAAATTTTCGGCTTGGGCCTGCTGCTCTGTCTGGAATTCCAGACGATCGAGCTTGCTGACTCCCTCTACCAGTTCGCTCACCGAATGGCCAAACTGTTCCATGATCTCCTGGGCGGTCGTGCCCGTATCCTCGACCGTATCGTGGAGCAAGGCGGCGCATAAGGCTTGAGGGTCGAGATGCCATTCCGCCAGAATGACGGCAACGGAGAGAGGGTGGATGAGGTACGGTTCACCACTTTTTCGGAACTGCCCCTTATGGGCGCAGGCTGCCAGGTGGAACGCCTGCTCCAGCAGTTCGAGATCCGACGGGCGCAGATAGGTGGTGGCCACCCGAAGCAGAGGTTCGGAAGTCAGAATCTCGGAGGGGGTGGGCTCGCTCACCAGAGTCGGATCAGACTTTGTCGATGACTTCTGGCCCGGTTTTGCCTGCAGCGAGTTCGCGCAGCGCAATGACAATGGGTTTGTTGCGTTGCGGATCAACCCGGGGTGGGGAGCCAGAAGCAATTTGACGGGCGCGTTGAGTGACCGCCAGGGTCAACTCGAAACGGTTTTGATTGGAATGCAGAGAATCGTCCAGCGTGATGCGTGCCATGGTCAGGGTTCCAGGAGAGAGAAATCTAACGCGTTAAAAGTGAGGCATAACGGGGATACTGACAGGCGCGCCGACACCGTGCAGCGCGCAGGATGGCCGCCAGATCCCTGAGGGCCTCATCAAAATCAGCATTGATGATAGCATATTCAAACTCATTCTCGTGGCTCAGGTCATCCTGCGCCAGGGACAGGCGCATTTCTATGGTCGCAGGATCATCCTTGCCCCGTCCCTGCAGTCGGTTGCGCAACGTTTCGAGGGAGGGAGGGAGGATAAAAACCCCCAAAGACTCCGGGTAGAGTTGACGGACCTGGCGGGCACCTTGCCAGTCGATTTCCAGAATGACGTCAAAACCCTGGTTCTGCAAATCTTCAAGAGACTGACGAGTGGTCCCGTAAAAATTTCCATAGACTTCTGCCCATTCCAGAAACTGATTTTCTGTGCGTAAGGCCAAAAAGGCCGCAGGGCTGACAAAATGATAGTCCTGCCCTTCGACTTCACCCAGACGCGGTGCACGGGTCGTATGAGAAACGGACAGGCGGACCCGGGGGTCCTGTTTCAGAAGCGCAGCGATGAGACTGGACTTACCCACCTGAGGGGGCAGTGACAATGAATAACTGACCGGGCAGTGAGGGATCGGTATCGGACATCATTATTCCAGGTTCTGTACTTGTTCGCGCATTTGCTCGATATGCAGTTTGAGATCAAGGGAGACAAGGGACAATTCCGAGTGAAGGGCCTTGGAACCCAGAGTATTGGCTTCACGATGCAATTCCTGCATCAGGAAATCGAGGCGTTTACCGCTTTGCCCACCGGCCTGGACGACTCGGATCACCTCCTCGAGGTGCATGTCGAGACGGGAAAGTTCCTCGGCGATGTCAATTTTTGCCGACCATTGGGCAACCTCCTGCAGCAGGCGGTCTTCATCGACGCTCGCCAGTGATTCGCGCAGGCGCTGGGTCAGTTTTTCCTGGTAGGCGCAGACCAGTGCGGGCATTCGTTCCCTGAGGGGTTGGATTCGTGCGCTCATGGCCTGGGCATGGTCCAGCAGGAATTTGCCCAATTTTTGTCCTTCCCGGCTACGGGTGGCACTCAAGGAATGAAGTGTGGTGCGGGTCAGGGATTCCACCCATTCATCTGCAGGCGCGCGCTCCAGAGAATGGGGCAGGACCCCGGGCCAATTCAGGATATCCGCCACAGACAGGGGACGGGCATCGGGAAAATCTTTCCGGATGAGGGCGGCAGCCACACGCAACTGTTCCAGGGTGTGGGTGTCCCGGGAGAGGGACTCATTCTTCGAG
>LR025331.1_pt1 | contig 22907 bp, 22 predicted proteins | sample 2322641 | NCBI scaffold set LR025218.1
TCGGTCATGGCCTGGATGCTGTAGCGGCGACGCGAGAGCCAGGAGACCCCGGTGGATTCGCCCTTAGAACCCCCTGCCTTTAGGCATGGGGAGGTTTAGTATGCTGGTCGAAAATTCACCGGAAATTGGTACGTTTATGACTGCAGGAAAGAACAATGGGCTAAGCATTTCTGCATAACCCATTGATTGTTTGGCGCGCCCGGCAGGATTCGAACCCACGACCCCTTGGTTCGTAGCCAAGTACTCTATCCAACTGAGCTACGGGCGCATCCGAAGGATTATAGCATTGTTGTTCAGACAGTGACAACGGGAACGCCGAGGTCTTCGATTTTTTCTGCCAAGTCCGCCAACCAGGTTCCCGAAACTGCTCCCAGGCGTGTTCCTCCAGGTTGCAGAGAAAGACGCGCCAAAGTGTACAGCAGGATGCCCTTGATGGGAATCTGCGCATCCTTTATGTGCCGAATAAAGTCCAGATACCTCTGGACTTCCTCCGTCGAAGGCGCCACTCCATCCCGTGTCGTCATGCAGGTTTGAATCCAGGTGGGGCAATGCGGTGCGATGGTTGCCAGTCGATGTTGTATCTGTCCAAGTGATAGATGAATCTGATTGGCTTGCCAGATGTCTTCGGAGGAGCCCCGGTCAATCTTGAACCAGAGCTCCCCACCGTGTTTCGTGGAATTCTCCAGAGCACGAAGCACAGCAGGTTCTTGCACATGACTGCCGTTCGTGATGGTAATGATTTTGACCGAATGTAATGGCGGACGTTGCTCAAGAGCCCGTAAGGCAATATCCATGGCGCCGGAAAACTGATCTGAACTGGTTGGCTCACCATTTCCTGAAAAGGCAATGTCTTTCAGATAACGCAATTCAACGGGGACATACGTCTCCAGAAATGTTTCCTGGGTCACGGCATCCAATAGGAAATTCAGTTCCCGTTCAAGTTGGTCCAGGTCGGTAGGCGCAGCCTTGCCGCGCACCAGATCGGGTACCTGACAATACTCGCAAGCCCAGTTGCAGGCATTATTCTGGTTCAGATTGATTCCCACGGATACTCCGCCTGCACGACGGGAAACCACAGGATAAACCGTTTTTAGGCCGAAAAAAGGACGGTTATGGTCTGTAAAACTCAAGCGGGTCTCTGTCATGGGGTCCTGAGCATGGCCGGTGTAATTAAAGTAACGATGCTATCCTGAAATGCTGCCGTCTTGGGAATTATGGGGGGAACGTAGCTGTAAACATATTTTCCCATTCTGCCAGTATCCATAATTTCCTGTAAAATTGTCGGTCAACCCCTTTAGGTTAGATTGTCAACATGGCATTGATTGTACAAAAATATGGAGGCACTTCCGTCGCTAATCCCGAACGCATCCAGAAAGTTGCGGAGCGGGTAGCCCGGTTTCATGCCCAGGGACACCAAATCGTGGTGGTTGTGTCTGCGATGAGTGGGGAGACGGACCGACTCATTCGGTTGGCGAAGGAGATTAATCCTCATCCTGACGGACGGGAACTGGATGTTCTGGTTTCCACCGGGGAACAGGTCACCATTGCCTTGATGGCCATGGCCATCAAGGAACTAGGGATTCCCGCGCGCAGTTATACAGGGGGTCAGGTGCGTATCCTGACTGATGAGGCCCATACCAAGGCCAGAATTCTGGACATCCAGGCCGATCGTTTGCTTGCTGATATTGCTGCTGGCACCGTCATCGTGGTTGCGGGCTTTCAGGGTATGACGGAACGGGGGGATATCACGACCTTGGGCCGCGGAGGCTCGGATACCACCGGGGTGGCCATTGCAGCAGCCCTTAAGGCCGATGAGTGCCAAATCTATACGGATGTGGATGGGGTATACACCACAGACCCGCGCATCGTACCAGAGGCGCGCCGCCTCGCGACCATCACTTTCGAGGAAATGCTGGAAATGGCCAGTTTGGGATCGAAAGTGTTGCAAATCCGCTCTGTGGAATTTGCCGGGAAATACAAGGTCAAGTTGCGTGTGTTATCGAGTTTTTCTGAAAACGACAATGAAGGCACCTTGATCACCTTCGAGGATAGCAAAACCATGGAACAACCCATCATTTCAGGTATCGCGTTCAATCGCGATGAAGCCAAACTCTCGTTACTGGGCGTACCCGATCGCCCGGGAATTGCTCATGCGATTTTATCGCCCGTGGGTGAAGCTCATGTCGATGTGGACATGATCATCCAGAATACGGGAGTAGATGGTTCTACGGATTTTTCTTTCACCGTACATCGAAACGATTACCAGAAAACTTTGGATATTTTGACACAGTCCATCAAACCCCTGACCGGGGCTCGGGAAGTACAGGGCGATTGCAAGATTTGCAAGATTTCCATCGTGGGCGTAGGTATGCGATCCCATGCAGGCGTGGCCAGCCTGATGTTCCGTACCCTGGCGGATGAAGGCATCAACATTCAGATGATTTCCACTTCGGAAATCAAGATTTCTGTGGTGATAGACGAAAAGTATATGGAACTGGCTGTCCGCGCTCTCCATAAAGCTTTTGGCCTGGATAGCGAAAATTCTCTAATTGAGCGATAATGGCGCCTGCGTCAGACCGGAGAGATGGCCGAGTGGTCGAAGGCACTCCCCTGCTAAGGGAGCATGCGGTCAAAAACTGCATCGAGGGTTCGAATCCCTCTCTCTCCGCCAAATAATAGACATAACGAATTGATTTTATTGTGTTTTGTCAGGCAAGAAATACATGGTATGCCATTACGTTTTGCCATTGAGGCTCGAATGACCCCGTTCACCGTTGTACCAGTCGATATATTCCGCAATGTCCTTGCGTGCGGCGCTGACGCTATCGTAGGCCCGAAGGTAGACGCGCTCGTACTTGACTGACCGCCATACTCGCTCGACAAAAACGTTGTCACGCCACGCACCTCGACCATCCATGGACAACTTCACTCCGTTATCGATGACGGCATCGACGAAATCCTGTGCAGTGAACTGACTGCCCTGGTCTGTGGCGAACGGGGTATCAGATGGCGATCTGTCGTCCAATTTCCACCACCCCATCACCGGGTAATCTGAAGAAGTCCGTGACGTGTACAGAATTTCTTTCCATCCAGGCAAAGACAACTGTCACCCAGTGAGGCAAACCTTTCCCGTCCTCTCTGCCAAGAACAGTTTCATGCCCGATATAGTAGACTACATCGTCTATTTGAAGGGGACAGCCCTGCTCGAATGCGTGCCCAAGCACCTCGGGAATGTTTGGCCTCTCCATAAATCCATACCTTGCTGTTGCGCGCCAGAAATTGGGTTCGATTTCTACCAATGACAGGCGTTTAGAATTTTCGATCCATGGGACAGATTCCGACACAACGGTGAGCACAACTAAAAGTTCGTGTAACGCGCGGTTGTGTAGGACATGCCAAACCATGACGGGAGGTGTTTCGGACAATGTCCGGGTCAGAAAGACAGCGGTGCCAGAAACCCGGGGGATTTTACGGGACACGACTGACCCCAGGAACTCCTTGACTGAAACACCCCGCTCGGTGAGGGTTTGTACCACTGCCGTCGAGCCGCTGTGCCAGATCCACATTATTCCGTAAATCAGGCTGGCGAGAAGCAGCGGAACATAACCACCGTCAGCGATCTTGGTGAGGTTTGCCACGAAAAAACTGGTATCAATACAAAGAAAAGCACCAGCAATCGCGCCACTTGCGAACCGGTTCCAGCCCCAGATCTCGCGCATGGCAATGAAAAGAAGCGCGGAAGTCATGAGCATGGTTAGCGAAACGGCGATTCCGTAGGCCGCCGCCAGGTTGTCGGACTTCCCAAAGAAAAGTGTCAGGCTGACTGTGGCGATCATGAGCAACCAATTGATGGTCCCGACATAGATTTGTCCGTAACCTTCTGCAGAGGTCTGGGCGATCCGCACGCGGGGTAACCAGCCCAGTTGGATTGCTTGCCGGGTCATCGAGAATGCACCCGTGATAATCGATTGGCTGGCAATGATGGTTGCGATCGTCGCCAAGAGAATAAATGGAATAAGGAGAGGTCCCGGGCACAATTGATAAAAAATATTATCGGTCGTGGATGCGCCACCGAGTACGATGGCAGCCTGACCTGCATAATTCAGCGCCAGACTTGGCAGCACGTGCCAGACTTGGCAGCACTATGGCTGACCAGGCGAGTCTGATGGGACGGGGGCCGAAATGTCCCATGTCCGCATAGAGCGCCTCAGCACCCGTGACGCACAGGAAGACTCCTCCCAACACAAGAAAACTCGTAAAACCATTTGAAAAGAGAAAGCGAATGCCATAAATCGGGTTAAGAGCAACCAAGACTGCCGGATGCCGGGAAATCCCCCATAGACCAAGGAGCGCGATCGCAAAAAACCAGACAGCCATAATTGGGCCAAATGCCTTGCCGATTCGCGCCGTGCCAAGCGGTTGGATTGCAAAGAGTGCAACGAGAATCGCCACTGCGGCCGGCAGAACATAGGGCCTCAGGGCCGGCGTGGCAATATTCAATCCTTCAAGCGCGGAAAGAACCGAAATAGCCGGGGTGATCGCTCCATCGCCATAAATCAGTGCTGCCCCAAATAATCCGATGGCAACAATCGTCGGCCTTCGGTGTTTCTTGACAGCCAGCAGGGACATCAGAGCAAGAACCCCTCCTTCTCCGTCATTATCGACTCTCATCGCAAAGCCTACATATTTCACAGAGGTGACTATAATGAGCGTCCACAGAATCAACGAAAGTATTCCGAGGATGACATAGGGTGCAGGCGCGCTACCTGTCATGTTGAGAATGGTTTTGAAGGTATAAAGCGGGCTCGTCCCGATATCACCAAAAACGATTCCCAGGGCTGACAGCCCTAGGACACCTACGCCGGGGCCTGGTTTACTTTTCGTGCGACTCATGATTGGTCATTCCCTAAATACTGTAATGTTGAAATCGATACCCGGGTTCGATGGTCACAGGGCTTTGTCTCCTCGGATTGTATCAGCACCACGACTAGGGCACTGTGCAGGTATATGTAGCAGTTCGACGCTTGTCTTCTGCGCTGAAACTGTCGGGGTGGAAGGGCTTCGGTCAACCCATCTATCTGTGGAACCGGCAGGATCATGAATTGGACCTTGCTGAAATCGGATATTTCATGCGATAATCCTCGTTTGCGATTTTTCAATACATTAATTACGGGAGTTACAACATGGCACGCGTCTGCGCGGTCACCGGGAAAAAACCCATGGTTGGCCACAATGTGTCCCACGCCAATAACAAAACAAAACGGCGTTTTCTACCCAATCTGCAATATCGTCGTTTTTGGCTGGAAAGTCAGAACCGCTGGATTCGTCTGCGCGTCTCCAATGCGGGACTTCGTCTGATCGACAAGAAAGGCATTGAAGTCGTTCTCGCCGAGTTGGGTGGAACGGCTCTGCAAGGTTAATTCCAAGGAGAATTCTTTACATGCGTGACAAGATCAAACTGGAATCGACCGCTGGTACCGGTCATTTCTACACCACCACCAAGAACAAGAAAACCATGCCCGGAAAGATGGAAATCAAGAAGTTTGATCCCGTCGCTCGCAAGCATGTTCCGTACAAAGAAGCCAAGATCAAATAATCTCACACGGAGAGGTGGATGAGCGGTTTAAGTCGCACGCCTGGAAAGCGTGTTTAGGATAATATCCTAACGCGGGTTCGAATCCCGCCCTCTCCGCCAACTCATTAGAAAATCCGCTGCTTTTAGCGGATTTTTTTATTTCAATTCGGCAGTAGTTGTGCTTGGCTAACCCGGCAGTTCGGCCTTGCTCATAAACTGCTGAAACAGGCGGGCTGAATGCGGGGTAAAGTTACAACGAGAATCCGTTTTTCGGTTCGTGTTCACCTCTGCCGGAGAATATCTCTTCCATGGTATCTGCTCGGCGCTGGAATGCCGCCAAGACTGCAGGGTCGAAATGAGAGGGCAGGGTGCGCCCATCCCCATTGAAAATGATGTCAATGGCTTTTGCATGGTCGAATGCCGGCTTGTACGGACGTTTGCTGCGCAGGGCATCGTAGACGTCTGCGAGTTGCATGATCCGCGCCGGCAAGGGGATTGTCTCTCCCCTGAGGCCGCCAGGATAACCGCTGCCGTCCCAGTGTTCGTGGTGACCCAAGGCAATGTCATACCCCATCTTCAAGTAAGGAGAAGAATTCTTCGCCAGAATCTGAGCTCCAATAGTGGTATGACTTTTCATGATCGCCCATTCGGCGGGTTCCAAACTTCCGGCTTTCAGCAGGATATGGTCGGGAATACCGATTTTACCGATATCGTGCATGGGGCTGGCATAAAAAATGAGTTCACAGAATTCCTTGTCCAACCCTATTTGTTTCGCCAGTTCATGGCTGTAATGGCTGATTCTCTTCACATGATCGCCCGTTTCATCATCGCGAAATTCCGCTGCCCGAATCAGGGTGAATATGGATTCGACGAAAGATTCACGCAACGCATTGGTGCGCTCCTGCACTTTGGTTTCCAGTATCTGGTTGTGGTTTTCCAAAAACTCATTGAATTTCTTCAGTTGCAGCAGATTGCGTACACGAATTTGCAGATCCGTGTGGTCGATGGGTTTGGTAAGGAATTCTTCGGCCCCAGCCTTTAGTCCTTGCAAACGCGAAGCCCTGTCTTCCAAGGAACTGACCAGGATGATCGGTATCGACTGGGTGTCTGGATCCATTTTAAGTTTTTTGACCACCTCGAATCCAGTCATGCCCGGCATCATCAGATCCAGAAGGATCAACTGTGGTTTGAAACTCTTTACGATCTCCAAAGCTTGCTGCCCATTTTCGGCCAAAGCCGTTTCCAGTCCCTCACCTTGGAGCAGGATTTCGAGCAGACAACGGGTCTGCAAATCGTCGTCCACCACAAGTACACGGCTCCGGGTGTCATCTGCTGAGGTTCTCTGGAAGGATGTCATCACCAATGCCTCTGTCGGGTTCAAATTTTGAACCGGTTGATTGTGGTGCGCATATCATCGGCCAGATGTTCAAGGTGATCTGCGGCATCAGCGGTGGTTTCTGCAGCGGCACTGTTCTTCTCTGTCAATTGCGAGATCCTTTCGATATGTGTGGCGATGTCGTTGCTTGCGGCGGTTTGCTCGTTCAGGGCGGTGGACATTTCTCCCACCGTGTTGGCCGTCTGCCCTGACCCCGCCTTGATCTGATTGATGGCTTCGCCGGCCTGATCGGCCAATTTCACGCCTTCGTGAACCTGATTGACCATGACGACCATGCTGTCTACGGACTTTTTTGAAGCCTGCTGGATGGTATCGATCATCTGCGACACTTCAGCAGTGGCCAGACTGGTTCTTTCGGATAGTTTACGAACCTCGTCCGCCACCACGGCAAAGCCTCTTCCCAACTCTCCGGCTCGCGCCGCTTCGATGGCGGCGTTCAGGGCGAGCAGGTTGGTCTGGTCCGCGATTTCCTTGATGACCTCGACGATGGATGAAATCTTGGTCGACTGCATCCCGAGGTTTTCTATGGATTGCGAAGTTACTTTCGCAATTTCGGCGATCCGTTTCATTTCTTCCGAGGCGCGGTGAATGATCTTGCTCCCCTGCTCGGACAACTCGCCGGAGTGCCGTGAAAGTTTCATTGCCTCCTGGCTTCCTTCGGAAATGTTGCTGATGCTGACCACGATCTGCTCAACGGTTGCCGCCATTGCAGCAGTGGCTTCGCTTTGATGGGATGAGTCGGTCGCCACCTGATGGGACGACACTGAAAGAGAATGGGAAGATCCCGCCAGTTTCTCGATGCCGTCATGCACCTGGCGGAATGATTGCTGCAGGTTTGTCATGAGGTCGTTGAAGGCACCACTTGTCTGCCCGATTTCGTCTTCGGAATGCACATCGACGCGCATGGTGAAATCGCCGGTCTTTGCGATTTCCTGGATCGTCCTCTGCATTCTGCCTGCAGGTACCGATACAAGTAGGGTGAGAATGAACCGGATCAGCAGCCACAGGAAAATCTGAACCACCACCACAACGATAACGGAGGTCCAGACAAGTCGCTCCAATTTGGCACGATCGGCCGAGATGTCCAGATCGATGACCGAAGCGCCATTGTGATAGCCCACCGGCACAACGTGACACATCAGACAGTCGGTCCCTCTAAAATTGTGGCTCTCGGTATAAGGGATGATCCCGTGCAGCAGATTGCCCTTAATGCTGAAACGCTTTTTCCCATCATCCAGGGACTGTCTTTCTTCGTCTCCAACGGGTTGCTCTTCCGGCAGTCCCGCGCCGAACTGCTGTTGCACCAGTTTGTTCCGGATCAACCGCAGGGATTTGACATTCTCGCTTGAGCCCATCTTCCGGATGAAGAGTTTCCTCTGTTCCACATCGCTGATGATCCCGTTGAGCATGAGCATGTTGGCTCCGTTGATCACGCCGTCGGCCAACACCTCGATTTTGCTTTGCTCGTCCATAAGCATCGAATTCTTTTCGACACTATAGAAAGACATCGCAACGGCAATGCCGACCAAAAGCAGGATGGATTGAACAGCCAACTGAATTTTGAATGCAATGGCATGTTTCATGGAAACTTGTTTTATGAAACCGCTGGAGGTTTTGTTCATGTTGTTTGAACACTCTAAATTGATTGAGCGAAAAGCATTGTACCTACGATCTGTCCAAAATGTCCACACTATCTGTATTGTTCGTTATAATCAGTGGGAAGTTAAAATGTTCATGAACACGGATCAGGTATATGACAACTGGAGAAGCAGCACGCATGCTTGGCGTAGGTCTGAATACGGTCAAACGCTGGATAAACCGCGGTGATTTGCGGGGTGTTTGCACCCCCGGTGGCCACTGGCGCATTTCGAAAGAAGATCTTTACGCATTCATGCGCGGGAAGGGCCTGCCGATCCCGGGCAGAGACAAGACAACCCCGGTGCGCATGCTCATTGTCGATGACGACCCTTTCGTATGCACATTGCTCAGGGCAGTACTGGAACAGGCTGACTTCCCTTCGGAAACCCAATGCGTCCACGATGGTTACACGGGGCTGATGCGGATTGGCGCATGGCGACCGGATGTGCTGGTGCTGGACATTCTCATGCCCGGCATCAACGGCCTGGAGGTACTGAACCGCATCAGGGCGGATCCTGATCTTGACGACATGGCCATCGTTGTGATCACGGCGATCTTTGATCGGTCTGATGTCGTGCAGGCGGCACGATCCGCCGGGGTAGCAGCTATATTGCCCAAACCTGTGGAAGCACGTCGGCTTCTGGATATCATCGGCGCATGTATGGCTTTGCCGGTCCCTTTCCCTAACGAAGAGCGCGGGGCACTGCAAAGATGAGGAGTGAGGCGGGTATGTTTAAATCGAGGCTGGGACTGCGGTTGAGCGTTATTCTGGGTGCGGTCCTGGCCCTGCTGCTGGCCGGTGGATTGACCTGGCTTGATCACAACGAGCGCCAGTCCATGGCGGAGCAGGCAGAACAATCCACCGAACAGACGGCACTGGCGCTGGAAGCCAGCCTGAAATCCATCATGCTGGCCGGCGAGGGACCGATTGCGCACGACTGGTTGAAGCGTGTCAGGCAGACGACCGACTTCGATGATGTGCGTATCTACCGCCGCGACGGTACCGAGGCTTTCGTGGACAACGCCACCATTGATCGTGTGAACGTCTGGCTGGGCACGAAACACTTTGCACACCATGATCGGGAGGTCAAACCGGAAACTTTGCCCCCCTCCCTCGGGAAATCCTTCACCGCAGCCGCAGCCGGAACTGAGACCAGAGTCATTGAAAACGGTCGCCTGACCCTGCTGCTGCCTATCCGCATCGAGAATGCGTGTCTACAATGCCACGGCTATGATGGAGCCCCCGCTAATCCCGTGCGCGGCGTACTCAAATTGTCTGTGCCCACCAGTGCCTTGACCAAGGCCATGGCCGGTCAGCGCAACAAAATCCTTTGGTCGGTGGCTGCAGTTATTTTGCTGACGGGAGGGTTGCTGATGTGGTTGTTGAACCGCGAGGTGATCCGGCCCATTGGTCTGCTGCAGGCTGGCGCGAAAAAGATCGAAACGGGAGGAGACCACTCCTATCGTGTGACGCTGGATCGCACCGATGAACTGGGCAGTCTCGCGAACATGTTCAACGAACTGGTGAGCCACCTGCAGCAGCAGACGATCAAGCAGGCGACCATGTACGAAGCTGTCATTGGTCTTTCCCGGGAACTGGTGGACGAGGTGCTGCTCAGGAAGATCGGTGAACTGGCGATGCAATTGACGGATGCGCGTTATGCCATGCTGTCCTACCTGAAGGATGGCGAGAAGCAGTTTATTCCCCTGGGGATGGACGATGCCCAACTGGAGAAACTCAAAGGGCATGCGCCACAGGGACTGGGGTTGCTTGGGCTTCTGTGGAACGACCGTCAGGTGGTACGCGCAGAAAATATCACCAACCATTCGAAATCCATAGGTTTTCCAGAGGGTCATCCACAAATGACCTCATTCCTCGGGGTTCCGATCGAATTTGCCGGAAAGATGATCGGGGCGTTGTATTTGACGGACAAGCAAGGGGGGCAACCTTTTTCCAAGGATGACGAATCGGCAGTGCGAATGCTGGCATCCAGTTGCGCCGTGGCATTGTCCAACGCACAACAGTTTGAGCATCTGCAAGAGGCCAATGCCGAACTGGAAAATCGTGTGGCCGCGCGTACCAGCGAACTCAATAATGCCAACCGCCTGCTGCGCAGCCATGAAATCGAACTGGAACTGATGAATGACGAGTTGCGCCATGCCAGCGAGGCAAAAAATCAATTCCTGGCCAACACCAGTCATGAGTTGCGTACGCCCCTGAATGCGATTATCGGTTTCTCCGACCTGCTTCTTGTGAAATCCAAGGAACTGTCGACCAAACATAAGGAGTATGTGGAATACATCAATATCAGCGGTAGGCGCTTGCTGGAATTGATCAACAGTCTGCTGGATCTGTCCAAGATCGAGGCAGGCATGCTGGAGATCCATCAGGAACCTACAATTCCGAGCACTGTCCTCAAATTCATGGTCAATCATCTCAGACCTTTACTGGACAAGAAAGGGCTGGAAGTCAGTTTCATCCTGCCTGAAGAAGACCGCACGGCCTATCTCGATGCCGGTAAATTGCAACAGGTGTGGGTCAACCTGATTGGAAATGCGATCAAGTTTACGCCAGACGGGGGGCATATCGAGGTGGGTTTTCCCTCAAGGGCGACGATGCCCATGCCGTTCTCGAGGGCTGGGTGCGGGATAGCGGGATTGGCATCGAGCCAGCCGACATCGAGCGCATTTTTCAGCCCTTTGTCCAGGGTGAGGGCGGATTGACGCGGGAGTTCGGCGGCACAGGACTGGGGAGGACTGGGGCTGACATTGGTACGTCGCTTGCTGGAGATACAGGGCGGTTCCATCCGGGTGGAGAGCAAGCCGGGCACGGGCAGCCTGTTTGCCTTTACACTGCCGGTACAGATGGTGGCGGCTGAAGGGGAGGTGGGAATCCCCCTTCTGGAGGGGCAAGGGGAAAAGGTCGAATCCCAGTTGCTCATGGAAGTGGTCGATGAAGACCTCCCTGAGTTGGTGGAGTTGCCAGTGATTCTGATCGTCGATGATGACAAGGCTCGTGCTGCCGCAGTCTCCTCCTTGTTGCGAGAAGAAGGGTACCTGGGTGAAATGACCGATCTGGGTCATGTCGAACTTCTGGCGGAAGAAAAATGTCCTTTCCTGATCATTGTCGGCATACCAGACGACCCCGTGGACATTTATCGCCAACTGCATCTGCTGCGCTCGCGCAAGGCCACCCGCCATATTCCGCTGGTGCTGCTTGGCGGCAACGCCGAGTCACCCAGTTTTTCGCTGGGTACGGTGGATACCATGGACAAGCAGGTGACCAGGAATGACCTGGTGAATCTGATCAGCCGTCACGGGCGGCAAATTCAGCATGCACCAAGCATGACGGTGCTTGTGATCGACGATGAGCCCAGTGTGCGCGAATACATCAGGGAATGTCTCCGCGGCCAGGGCTATCGCCTCCTGCTGGCTGCCAATGGACGGGACGGCATTCAGGCGGCCATTGAACATGATCCGGATCTGATCATACTGGATTTGATGATGCCGGGCATCAGCGGATTTGAGGTGGTTGAGGAATTGAAGCGTCATCCCACAGCCTGTGATATTCCGGTGGTCATTTTTTCGGCCAAGGACTTGACGCGCGAAGAGGTCATGCGGCTTGGTCAGGAAGTGGAAAAAGTGTTGACCAAGGGGGCCACCAGTCGCTCCGATTTATTGCGAGAACTGCGCTCCATGGAATTGTTGTATCCGGTGCAGGCACGATTGATGGACAGCGTGTTGCGTTGCTACAATTTGCGCTACAGGCAACTTCGTTTGGCGCAGGAATGCAATCGCGCCGAGCGCTACGGTCAGACCTTTTCACTGGTGGGGTGGCAGATGGATTATTACGATGCCTATGTGAAAAAATATGGCCAGCACTGGGGCGTGGCTGCCCTCAAGGAAATCGTTGAGTTGGTGAATTCGGTCACCCGCGAAGGAGATGTGCTGGTTCGTTCCGGTGAGGCATCCTTCATGTTGATTTTGACGGGCACCGCGCAATCTGTGGCGGAACGGGTGGCTGAGAAGTTGCGATTGCGAATTCGCATCCATAAATTTCCCCTGGCAGGGGGGAAGACGGGGAATTTCACTGCATCCTTTGGATGTGTGCAATTCGGTATTGGTGCGTTCAGCCCTGAAGATCTGCTGAGGCAACTGAATGCGCTCATGGCGTTTGCCATGAAATCCGGTGGTGATCGCTGCATATGCTCCGAGGTGGGGGAATCATGAGCAGAATTCTGGTGGTTGATGACAATGTGCTAAATCTGCAGTTGGCCTGCATCACGCTCGAGATGGCCGGACACGAAACTCTGGGCGCTTCCGATGGCAGAAAAGCCATCGAGGTCGCAGAATCAGAGCCACTGGATTTGATTCTCATGGACCTGCGCATGCCGGTGATGGATGGCAAGCACGCGATGAAGCATATCAAGGCTAATGAACGGACGCGGCATATTCCCGTGGTTGCGTTAACCGCCAGCGCCATGAAAGGGGAACGTGAACTGCTTCTGGCCAGCGGCTTTGACGGCTATATCGACAAACCCATCGATGTGAACTCCTTTGCCCACACGATCGCCGAATTCCTCCCGAAGGGGTGAAAGGCTTCCGCGCAGACCCTGGAGTCATGCCTGGGTGATGACCCACTGGGCAATGGCTTCAAGCAACTCGGGGGAATCTCCCAGGGCCGTGGTGACCCGGATTTTGAGTGCGGGATGCTGATGATGCAAGGTTTCGATCAGAGCGGGGAGATCATGGCGCAAATGCCCTCCCTGCGCCATGAATAAAGGGACGATGATCAGATCGGTGACCCCTCGACGGGTTTGCTCCTGGACCGCCTGGTCCAGGGAAGGATGCATCAATTCGAGAAAACACAGGTCGACGTCCTGGGTCGGACGAAGGGAACGGACTTTGTCCAGAATGTCGAGAAAGGGGTTGGCCCAGAGCGGATCGCGGGCACCATGGGCAAAGAGCAGGATGCCTTGAGGCATTTCAATGCCTTCCGGTACTACCAAAGCCCCCTTCACCCCGGTCACTCAGGGAAAAATACTCGACCACTTCGAGACGTGCCTGAACCACAGGAACCACCACCAGTTGGGCTATGCGTTCCATGGGTTTGATTTCGAAGACTTCATGTCCTCGATTCCAGAGAGAGACCAACACCTGTCCCTGATAGTCGGAGTCGATCAAACCCACCAGGTTGCCCAGGACGATCCCATGTTTATGGCCCAATCCGGAGCGGGGCAAGATCATGGCGGCGAAGTTTGGATCGCCAATATGGATGGCCAGACCGGCAGGAATCAACTCGGCTTGCCCTGGGTAGAGGGTCACAGGTTCCTCCAGGCAAGCGCGCAGGTCGAGGCCTGCTGCGCCTGCAGTCCCGTAGGTGGGAAGATTGTCTCGTAGACGTGGGTCAAGAATTTTTACCTGCAGGGGAATCATGATGACCTCAATAAAATCAGGAAGAAATTCCGCGATGAGCCATCAGGGCCACCGCATGACTCAGGATCTGCCGGGCCAATTCAATTTTGGAGGCAGGTGGGAGAGGGTGACGCCCGTGGTCATCGAACAGAATGACTTCGTTGTCTTCCCGTCCCAGCGCTCGTTGAGCCAAATTACCCACGATCAGAGGGATCTTTTTGGCGAGACGCTTATGTTTGGCATACTCCTCGAGATTCTGACTTTCGGCTGCAAACCCCACACAAAAAGGAGGGTTCGGCAAGGAAGCCACGGTCGCGAGGATGTCGGAGGTGGGGACCAGGGTCAAGGTGAGGGGTTCCCCGCTTTTTTTGATCTTGTGACCACTGGGACAGGCCGGGGTATAGTCCGCCACGGCGGCAACGGCAAAGAACAGATCCGTATGAGGAATCTCGGATAAAACAGCATCACGCATCTGGGCAGCGCTACGCACAGGAATGAGGCGGCAACCGGCGGGGGCCGCCAGGGCAGTGGGGCCGCTGACCAGGACGACCTCGGCTCCACTGGCGAGGGCGGCTTCTGCCAGGGCGTAGCCCATTTTTCCGGAACTGATATTGGACAGGATGCGGACGGGGTCGATGGCTTCCACGGTGGGACCGGCGGTGAGCAAGACCTTTTTCCCCTGCAAACAGGGTAGAGGGTAACGACCGAGATGGGGGGACAGATGCGTCATGATCTCGTTGGGTTCCAACAAACGTCCCTGACCTGACTCTCCGCAGGCCTGGGATCCCCTGGCCGGACCCAGAAATACGACCCCGTCTTCCTGTAACTGCGCCACATTGCGCTGATTTGCGGGATTTTGCCACATGGCCTGATTCATGGCGGGGGCGACGAAGAGAGGGATGGTACGAGCAGCGACGAGGGTGGTCAGCAGATCATCTGCCAACCCCGCGGCGATGTGGGCCAAACAGTTCGCGCTGGCGGGAGCGATCAGGAGGGCATCGGCATGACGGACCAGATCGATGTGATCCATGCCTCCCTCACGCAGGGGTTCCCACAGATGCGTCGCCACCGGGCGAGTTGAAAGCGCCTGGAAAGTGAGGGGAGTCACGAAACGAGTGGCTGACTCGGTCATGACGACCTGAACTTCGAGGCCCGCCTTGACCATCAGGCGGGTGAGTTCGGCCGCCTTGTAAGCGGCCACCCCCCCGGTGACCCCCAGAATCCAGCGCTGGAGAGGGTGGGGTGATGTGAAGGGAAGGGCCGAATCGGCCATCCGTAAAATCCCCCTTCAGGCGTCCAGACCCATGGTCCGCGCCTTGCTGAGCAGGCTTTCGGCCATCCGGATGCTGGCGATATCGATCAGGCGACCATCCAGCGAGACGGCCCCGCGTCCTTCGCGGGCGGCTTGTTCCATGGCCTCCACAATGCGTTGGGCTTTGAGGACTTCGGCCTCACTGGGGGTGAAGACCTGGTTGCACAGATCGATCTGGGAAGGATGAATGGCCCATTTTCCTTCGTAGCCCAACACGGCCACCCGATTGGCCGCAGCAATGAATCCGTCGGGATCGCTGAAATCGCCAAAGGGACCATCCACAGGGCGCAGGCCATAGGCTCGACAGGCAACCAGCATACGGGTTTGTGCTGCGTGCCAGGGGTCTGTCCAGAAATAGTCCCGATGACCGTTTTCATCCTTGTCCGTGAGTACCCCGGAGTCCTTGTGCACGCCCCCAATGATGGTGGTCCGGGCACGGGTCGATGCGGCGTAGTCGGCAACCCCGAAACTCATGGCCTCCAAACGCGGGCTGGCCTGGGCAATGGCTTCCACATTGGCCAGACCCAGAGCCGTTTCGATGAGGGCTTCAAAGCCGATACGTTTGGTCCGTCCCATGGCATTCTCGATCTGGGTAACGAGCATGTCCATGGCGTACAGGTCTTGAGGAACCCCCACCTTGGGAACCAGAATCATGTCGAGACGAGGGCAGGCTTCCACCACATCCACCACATCGCGGTAGGCGTAATGCGTATCCAATCCGTTCATGCGAATCATCAGGGTCTTGTGGCCCCAATCGATGTCATTCAGAGCCTGGATGATATTCTTGCGCGCCGTGGCCTTGTCATCCGGTGCGACCGCATCTTCCAGATCCAGAAAAACGATGTCGGCTTTGGAGCGGGCGGCTTTTTCAAAAAGACTGACGTTGGATCCCGGCACGGCCAGTTCGGAACGATGCAGACGGGCGGTGGCAGGGGTAATCTGGGTAAAACTCATGAATGGAAACTCCAGTTAAAGGGTGGCAATGGCTTGCGCAACGGTGCTGCCCAACTCGGATGCACTGGGCGCAACGAACAGGCCATAGGATTTCATGATCTCGGCTTTCTCGCCCGCCGTATCTCCCTCGGCGGAGATGATGGCTCCGGCATGACCCATACGGCGGCCCTTGGGGGCCGTCAGTCCGGCGACATACCCGATTACGGGTTTGCTCATGTTTTCTTTGATCCACTGGGCGGCTTCGGCTTCCTGGGGACCGCCAATTTCGCCGATCATGACCACGGCATGGGTATCCGGATCCTGTTCGAAAAGTGCCATATGGTCGAGAAAGGAACTGCCATTGATGGGGTCGCCGCCAATCCCGACGCTGGTGGAAACGCCGATACCCAAGGCGGTCATCTGGGCAGCGGCTTCATAGCCCAGCGTGCCGGAACGGGAGACGATACCCACATTGCCGCGCTTGTAGATATGTCCCGGCATGATTCCCAGCATGGCCCGTCCGGCACTGATGATGCCGGCACAGTTGGGGCCCACGATCAGGGTTCGGGTTTCCTTGGGATAGCGCAGCAGGTAACGTTTGACGCGCATCATGTCCTGCGTGGGGATGCCATCGGTAATGATGCAGACCAATTTCAGCCCTGCTTCGGCAGCTTCCATCAGCGCATCGGCGGCAAAGGGAGGAGGGACGAAGGCGAGACTGGCTTCGGCTCCAGTGGATTCTACGGCTTGTCGCACGGTGTCAAAGACGGGGCGCTCGAGGTGTTTCATGCCTCCTTTGCCGGGGGTGACGCCCCCCACCACATTCGTCCCGTACTGAATCATTTCGTTGGCATGGAAAGTGGCCTTGTCGCCGGTGAATCCCTGAACGATGACCTTGGTGTTTTCATCAATAAGAATACTCATGAATCGGTGTCTCCTGAATGCGCGTTACGCGTTTTTGCCATGGGCTGCGGCCACGGCGCGCTCGGCAGCTTCTGCCAGGGTATCGGCGCTGATGATGGGCAGACCGCTTTCCTGGATGATCTTTTGCCCGGCTTCCACATTGGTTCCCGCCAGTCGGACCACGAGGGGCACCTTCAGGTCGCGGGCGGCTTGGACGACGCCTTCGGCGACCCAATCACAACGGTTGATACCTGCAAAGATGTTGACCAGAATGGCCTTGACGTTAGGGTCTGACAGAACCAGGCGGAAAGCTTCTGCCACACGTTCCGGGGATGCGCCGCCACCGACGTCGAGAAAATTGGCGGGTTCGCCACCGGCATACTTGATCGTGTCCATGGTGGCCATGGCCAACCCGGCACCGTTGATGATACAACCGATATCGCCGCTCAAGCCCACATAGTTCAGTCCATGCAGGTGTGCCTGTGCCTCGCGGGGATCTTCCTGGGCAGGATCGTGCATTTCGTGCAGTTCGGGATGGCGGAAGAGGGCATTGTCATCGAAGGACATCTTGCCATCCAGAGCGACCAAACGGCCTTCCCGGGTCACCACCAAGGGATTGATTTCCGCCATGGACGCATCCAGATCGCGGAAGGCGCGGTAGCACCCCAGGGTGAGGGCAACAAATTGATGGACCTGCTTGAGGGTCAATCCGCCCAGACCAAAGGCCAGTTCCCGTGCCTGAAAAGACTGAAGTCCAACGGCGGGTTCCACTTCCACCTGAAGTACGGCTTCGGGGTGGGTTTTGACGATATCCTCGATCTCCATGCCCCCTTGGGCGGAGGCGATGATCCGAATGCGTTGGGTTTTGCGGTCCAGGACGAACCCCAGATAAATTTCTCGCTCGAAGGGTTCGGCTACTTCGATATACAGACGTTCCACGATCTTGCCTTCGGGGCCGGTCTGATGAGTGACAAGGGTGGTGCCAAGGAGAGCTTCGGCGACTTTGGAGACTTCATGAGGAGTCTTGCACAGGCGCACCCCTCCCGCCTTGCCCCGTCCACCCGCGTGAATTTGGGCTTTGACGGCCCACAGTTCGCTTCCGAGTTCCGTCGCGGCTTGGGCGGCCTCAGCTGGGGTATAGACCACTTTGCCGCGCGGGATGGGAACTCCATGCTGCGCCAACAATTCCTTGGCCTGATACTCATGAATATCCATGTCACCTCCTGTTAATAATTTTGCGATGATAACATGGAGATGGGCCAAAAGACGACTCTCACCCACCCCAACCCAGGGGCGGATGAGACTTTGGATATCCCCTCCGTGGCCGGCTTCAAACCACCAGGTTTTGAGGCGTACCGCGCTGCCAGGCTTCGATATTGTCGATCAGTTGATCCGCCAGAAATTGCATGGCACCATCGGATGCCCAGGCGACGTGGGGGGTCAGAATGAAGTTGGAACGGCGCACTTCAAGGAGCGGGTGGCCCTGAGTGGGGGGTTCGGTGGTCAGTACATCGAACCCGGCTCCTCCGATCCACCCTTCATCCAGCGCACGGATCAACGCAGCCTCATCCACCAGACCGCCGCGCGCGGTATTGATGAGAAGCGCCGTGGGTTTCATGCGGCGCAGTTCCTTTTCACCGATGAGGTTGCGTGTGCTGGTCGTGAGCGGACAATGAAGGGAAAGAATGTCTGCTTGTTCAAGGATCTCTTCCAGGGGGGTATAGGTGATTCCCTCATGCCTGGGTCCGTCATGTTTCGCAAACAGGACCTTCATGCCAAACCCTGTGGCGATCCGCGCCGTTCCCTGACCCAGGACTCCTTCGCCGATGATGCCCAAGGTGGACCCAAACAGGTCCCCGATGGGATGATCGAAGAAACAGAATTGAGGGGAAGTCTGCCAAACGCCGTTTTCCACGTCCTGGCGATAGGCCAGCAAATTGCGACGCAGGGCCAGAATCAGGGCAAAGACATGTTCCGGTACCGTATGGACGGCATAATTGCGGATGTTGGCTACGCGAATGCCTTGAGCCTGACAGGCGGGAATGTCCACCACATCGTACCCCGTGGCTGCCACGGCGATCATTTTTAGATCAGGTAATTGGCGCAGTGTTTCAGCGCGCAACGGCACTTTGTTGGTGATGGCCACTTGAGCGCCGTGCAGGCGTTCCAACACCTGTGCGGTGGTGGTCTGGTCATGCTCGATATAACTGTCAGAAAAGTCCGGAGTACGAACCCGCGCCTTGAGTGAGGCGCGGTCAAGAAAGACCACGCGTCCGCTCATGCACCCGCTCCCAGGCCCACGGGGGCCTCATGGGTGCACCAGAATTGGGTGGCGGCGGCTACTCCGCTTCCGGGAGTGACGGGAATGCCACAGTCCAGCATGGCCATCTCGGCGCCTGCAATAGCCCCCATCAGCATCACCTCGTTGAGGTCGCCCAGATGTCCAATCCGGAAAACCTTGCCGGCCACTTTCGAAAGCCCGGCACCCAGTGCCAGATTATAACGGCGGTAGGCTCGTTCGATGACTTCGGCAGCGTTGAACCCGGCGGGAACCACGATGGCTGAAACCGAGTCCGAGTACCACTGGGGCGCCTTGGCACACAGGGATAATTTCCATCCTTGAGTGACAGCGGCCCGCACTCCTTCGGCCAGATAATGATGGCGGGCAAAGACGTTTTCGAGTCCTTCCTCTTCCAGCATGACCAGGGCTTCACGCAGACCGTAGAGCATGGGAATGGAAGGCGTGTAGGGGAAGTAGCCGGTGCCATTGCTCTTGACCATGTCGAGGTAATCAAAGTAACAACGGGGATGACGGCTGTTCTGGGCGGCTTGCAGGGCTTTCTGGCTAACGCAGGTGATTCCCATGCCGGCTGGCAACATCAGACCTTTTTGGGAACCGGCGACGCAGATATCCACCTTCCATTCATCCATACGAAAGTCGATACTGCCCAGAGCGCTGACCGAATCCACAAAGAGCAGGGCAGGGTGACCCAAATCCTCCAGCACTTGACGGATGGCCAAAATATCACTGGTCACGCCGGTGGCGGTTTCATTCTGACAGACCAATACGGCCTTGATCTGATGCTGTACATCTGCCGCCAATGCGCTTCGGTACCCTTCCACTGGAGCGCCTTCGCCCCACTCCACTTCAATGATGTTCATGTCGAAACCCAGACGTCTTCCCATGTCGCACCAGAGGTGACTGAATTGTCCGAAGCGGGAAGCCAGGATCTGGTCCCCAGGGTTCAAACAGTTGGTCAGCGCCGCTTCCCAGCATCCCGTCCCGGAGGAAGGGAAGACGATGGGGGCGGCGGATTCCGTCTTGAAAACCCTTTTTAAACCGGCCAGGATCTCCTGGGTCAGAGCAGGGAATTTAACCGAGCGATGATCCTCCATAGGGACCGCCATGGCGCGCAGGATGCGGTTGGGGACGTTGGAGGGTCCGGGAACGAAAAGAAAATTATGACCTGCCATGATAACTCCTGAAACGAATGCTTGAACGATTAGCGATAGACGGGGTGACGCTGACAGAGTGTTCCCACCTCTTTGAGAACATGCTGCAGTACGCTGTCATCCTCCGGAGCCTCAAGCAAGTCGCTGATCAGGTGGGAGACCTTGCGTGCCTCATTGTGACCAAAACCACGGGTGGTCAGGGCCGGGGAGCCGATTCTGATGCCGGAGGTGACAAAGGGTTTTTCTGGATCATTGGGAATGGCGTTCTTGTTGACCGTGATATTGGCTCGTCCCAGCAGTGCTTCGGCAGCCTTGCCGGTGATCTGACGGGCACGCAGGTCCATCAGGAAGAGATGGCTTTCCGTGCCGCCGGAAACGATGCGCAAGCCACGCTCGATGAAGGTTTCTGCCATGGCTTGGGCATTGGCTTTGACGCGCTTCTGGTAGGACTTGAATTCGGGTTTGAGCGCCTCATTGAAGGCGGTGGCCTTGGCCGCGATGACATGCATCAGGGGCCCCCCTTGAATCCCTGGAAAAATCATGGAGTTGATGGGTTTTTCAAACTCGGCGGAGGACAGGATGATTCCGCCGCGCGGACCGCGCAAGGTCTTGTGGGTGGTGGAGGTGACGAAGTGGGCAATGCCCACGCCCACGGGGCTGGGGTATTCGCCTGCAGCGATGAGACCGGCATAGTGCGCCATGTCCACCATGAGATAAGCCCCGATGGAATCGGCAATGGCACGAAAACGAGTCCAATCGATGACCATGGAATAGGCTGAGGCACCCGCCACGATCATTTTGGGTTTATGTTCCTGGGCCAGACGTTCCACTTCGTCGTAGTCGATCCGCTCCGTGTCGGGATGAAGACCATAACTCACCGACTTGTAGAGCTTGCCGCTGAAATTGACGGAGGCCCCATGGGTCAGGTGACCGCCATGGGCCAAGGACATACCAAGAATCGTGTCGCCCGGTTGGAGCATGGCCATGTACACGGCGGCATTGGCCTGGGAGCCGGAATGGGGCTGGACGTTGGCATATTCGGCGCCAAAAAGTTGTTTCACGCGATCAATGGCCAGTTGTTCGGCCATGTCGACGAATTCGCAGCCGCCGTAGTAACGCTTGCCGGGATACCCCTCTGCATATTTGTTGGTCAGAACGGAACCTTGCGCCTGCAGGACTGCCGGACTGGTATAGTTCTCCGAAGCAATCAATTCGATATGGTCTTCCTGCCGGCGGTATTCTTTCTGGACGACGTCCCATAATTCGGGGTCCGTATCGGCAAGCAACTTTCTGGAATCAAACACGACAAATCCTCCAAAGGATGAACAATGACTATCATTTTAAGTATGAAGCCTCTATTCTAGCGACTTTCGATCCTTCTGTGAAAATTTATAACGCCTGTTATGAAAAATAATACCACCCCCCCCTCCTTTGCAGAAGAACGCATATTTTTGCGTTCCCTTTTTGACTCCGCCGTGGCCGCAGCAGACCCACATCGGGTACTTCCCTCATTTCTGCCGGCAGTTCCACGGGGACGTACGGTGGTGGTGGGGGCCGGCAAGGCGGCGGGAGCCATGGCTCAGGCGCTGGAGCAGCATTGGACGGGTGCCTTGGGGGGGGTGGTGGTGACGCGCTACGGCCACAAGGTTTCCACCCGTTCCATCGAGGTTCTCGAGGCGGCCCATCCGGTGCCGGACGAGGCGGGACAACGGGCCAGCCAGCGGATTCTCGAAGCCGTTCAAGGATTGAGGGCGGAAGATCTGGTGATCTGCCTGATTTCGGGTGGGGGCTCTGCACTGTTGGCAGCACCGGCCCCCGGGTTGACTCTGGCGGACAAGCAGACCATGAACCGGAGTCTGCTCCGAAGTGGTGCCACCATTACTGAGATGAATTGCGTGCGCAAGCATCTTTCAAGTCTCAAGGGAGGGCGTTTGGCCCTGGCTTGTTATCCGGCCCAAGTGGTCACCCTGTTGATTTCCGATGTGCCTGGCGATGACCCCACCGTGATTGCTTCCGGTCCCACGGTGGCGGATCCCACCACCTTTGCCGAGGCACGCGCCATCGTGGAGAAATACGGATTGCAGGACCAGGTACGGGCCTATGCACACCTCTGTGCCGCCCAGGAAGAAACCCCCAAACCAGGAGATCCCCGGCTGGCGCGTACTTCGACCCATCTCATTGCGACGCCCCAGCATTCCCTCGAGGCGGCTGCGGCCGTTGCACGGGCGGCCGGGGTCAACCCCTTGATTTTAGGGGACAGTATCGAAGGCGAAGCCCGTGAG
>LR025655.1_pt1 | contig 20959 bp, 20 predicted proteins | sample 2322641 | NCBI scaffold set LR025218.1
CCATCTGGTTCAGTGTAGTGTCATTGAAATACGTCCACCAATCCCCCCGCGATTGTGCATCCGCCGGGTGCACCAATCGCCATGGCCCGTCTTCCTTGAATACGCCACTCTTCCAGTTATCAGGGCGATGGTAATCGGGAATGAAGGAACATCCGCCCAACAGGGCAATGGTTAGCGCCGAATAGAGAAATGTGCCCAGTGGTTTCATGTTATTTTCCTGGGGCTACCTTGGCAGGCATCACGGTGACTTTTTCTCCTTCGAAGATATAATCCGGTGGGCTATCCACCACATCATCCGCGGTGGTAACTCCCGTCAGCACTTCCACATCCCGTCCGAAATCACGCCCCACATTGATTTTCTTCAGTTGAATACGGTCATCCTTGTTCACCACCGCCACCCGTATGCCATCGGTTCTCAGAATGAGTGCGCTGGAAGGTACGCGCAAACTGTTGTTTTCTTTTCCGGCCAAGCTGAATTTGACTTTCGCATAGTCTCCTGGGGATAAACGTTGTTCGGAATTATCCAGGATCAACTCTGCCAGCATGGTTCCGGTTTTCTGACTGATATTTTTTGAAGTCTGTATGACGGTACCGTTGAATACGCTATTCGGATACTCAGGGACCTCCAGCGTCGCCTCTATCCCCAACTTGACCATGGGGGCATAGAACTGTGGGACGGGGACGTAAAGACGCAGGGGGTTGATCTGGGAGACCGTAAACAATTCCTCCCCCTTGCCCGCATCGATCAGCGCACCAATATCCGTCTTCCGGGCGGTCACCACCCCATCAAAGGGCGCCCGCAACTTCTTGAAGTCTTCAAAGGCCTGTACGTTCCCCAGATCGGCTTCGGCACCTTTCACCTCCGCCTTTTGTACTTCCAGATTGGCCACTTTCTGGTCCCGTTCCTGTTTCGAGACCGCATCGGTCAGTACCAATTTCTGCCAACGATCTGCAGTGATTTGAGCCAAAGCCTGATCCGCTTTAGCCTTGAGAACTTTGGACTTGGCTTGTTCGTATTGTTGGTCCAAATCCGGCGTATCGATCACGGCCAGGATATCTCCCGCTTTCACCCGATCGCCGATATCGTGATACCAGAACTTGAGATAGCCATTGACGCGCGCAAAAATCGGCGCCTGATAGTAAGCCTGAATATTCCCTGGCAAAATCAGACTGGCTGTTTTATTGCTGCGGTACGGATGTAATACCTTGACCGAGGGAATGGCCTGGGCTTCCGTCCATACATGCAATTCACGAGCATCGCGGTCGCGCGAAAAAATTCCCCATACCGCCAAGCAAACGGCCAGTACCCCCGCAACCCATGCCATCGGTTTGATGCTTTTTTTGGGAAGACTTTTCAGTTCATCGATATCAAACAGATCTTCATCCTGCATGGCTGGCTCCATTCATTTCTTCTGATCGGCCTTCAAGACCGTTACCCTCATCGCTTTCTTCCATGTCAAACTTATCCTTGGCATGGACCAGACTAAACACAACCGGAACAAATAGTAACGTCGTCACGGTCGCAAACATCAACCCCCCGATGACTGCACGCCCCAGGGGAGCATTCTGTTCTCCGCCTTCTCCAAGCCCCAGCGCCATCGGCGCCATCCCGATGATCATGGCCAATGCCGTCATGCACACCGGTCTGAAGCGGGAGTATCCGGCCTCGATGGCGGCCAGGGTGGAATTTTTATTGATAACCAGACGTTCCCGCGCAAAACTGATCACCAGAATACTGTTGGCCGTTGCCGTCCCCATACACATGATGGCACCGGTCAGGGCTGGCACAGAAATTCGCGTATGAGTGATGAACAACATCCAGACAATCCCCGCCAACGCAGCCGGTAGCCCCGTAATGATCACGAAGGGGTCTAGCCAGGACTGGAAATTCACGACGATCAACAGGTAAATCAGCACGATGGAAAACACCAGGCCCATGAGCAGTCCCGAAAAGGACGATTCCATGATGGGCACTTGCCCCTGCAACCGCACCGTAGCTCCCTTGGGAATAGACCCCTTGGTGGTTTCTATGAGTTTATGCACATCCGTGGAAACCCCCCCCAGATCGCGGTCCTGAGTCGTCGCCAGCAAGTCGAAACTGGGCATGATGGTGTAGTGGGTGACCACCGCATCGCCCCGGTCCCGCGTAATACTGGCGAGGGCACCCAACACCTGGACTTTGTGCGTGCTGGCACTGCTCACCAGGGTGTTCTCCAGATCCGACAAGGTATCCACCCGATATTGGGGGGTTTGCACCACGATCGGATAGGATACCCGGTTTTGTGGGTTGAGCCAGAAGGTGGGCGCTACCTGAAAACTCCCCGATAACGTGCTGACCAAACTGTCTGTCACATCCTTTTCCGAAAACCCCAGGGTTTTAGCCAGGATTCGATGGACGTTCACATTGAACTGAGGATAGTTGGTGGACTGCTGAACCCGTACATCGGCAATCCCATCGATCAGTTCCAGTTTTGTGCGCATCATCTGGATGTATTTGTAATTGTCATCCCAGTTGGGGCCGCCCACCTGGATATCAATGGGGGCGGGTGATCCAAAATTCAGAATCTGTCCCACCATATCCGCAGGCAAGAAGGCAAACTCCACGCCAGGAAAGCGTTTGGGCAACTCACGTCTCAGTTTTCTGACGTAGTTTTCCGTGGGATGATGATCTTCCTTCAAGGAGATCATGATGTCCGCATCCTGGGGGCCGATGGTTCCTGTATTGATGTAAGACAAATTGATGGGAAACACAGGCAGTCCGATGTTATCCACGATTCCTTCCAGTTCCTTGGAGGGAATGACGCTCCGGATGTAGGCATCGATCTTGTCGGTCAACGAGGCGGTACTTTCGACCCGCGTCCCCACCTGGGCACGGATGTGCATTTTGATCTGCCCGCCATCCACCGCAGGGAAAAAGTCTCTGCCCAGAAACGGGAGCAGAACAAAAGAAATCAGGACCACCGACATATAGATGGGGATGAAGCGTTTGCGACTGCTCACGGCGCGTTCCAGAAAACTGGTATATCCCCACCTCAGGGCCGTAAAACGTTTCTCGAAACCGTGCTGAAACCGGTTGAGGGCAAGGAGAACCACCACCACAGGACCCTTTTTTCCCGTAGGTTCGTGATGGGCATGATGATGATCATGCGCCTTCAAAAGGAAGTTGGCCATAGTGGGCACAAAGGTCTGGGACAGGATAAAGGACGCGATCATGGCAAATACCACCGCCTCGGCCATGGGGACAAACAGGTACTTGGAAACCCCGGTCAGGAAAAACATGGGGATAAACACAATACAGATACTGAAAGTGGACACGAAGGCTGGCTGAACGATCTGCCCCGCTGCCTCGGTAATGGCCACCCGCACCTTCTTGCCCATTTCCAGGTGATGATTGATATTCTCGATCATCACCGTGGCATCATCCACGAGAATCCCCACCGCCAGAGAAAGTCCGCCCAGGGTCATGACATTCAGGGTTTCTCCCAACATGGACAGGACCGCGATGGAGGAGAGAATACATAAAGGAATCGACAGGCTGACGATCAATGTCGAACGCCAACTGCCCAGAAACAGCAGGATCATCAAACTGGTCAGAAGTGCCGCCGTCACACCTTCCCGAACCACACCGGAAATGGCTTCCTTGACAAACACCGACTGATCCGCCAGTTGCTGTACTTTCAGTCCATCGGGAAGACCCGCGAGCAGTTTGGGGACCATTTTTTTGACATCATCCACAATGGTCAATGTCGAAGTATCCCCATTTTTGAGAATGGTCAACAATACGGACTTCTGACCATTCACTTTCACGATGTTGATCTGGGGCGGATAGCCATCCCGGATATAGGCCACATCCCGCAACAAGATCGCGGGGCTCTGAGCCTCGTGGATATTGGACTTGGACTGTTCCACCTTGACCGGCATCTCATTCAGTTCCTTGAAATCCTGAGGACTGTCATTGAGATAGACGTTGTATTCGAAACTGCCGATTTTTTCCGTCCCCGCCGGAATGATGAGATTCTGTTCCGCCAGGGCTTTTCCGATATCCGCCGCAGAAACGCCCTTGGACTGCATGGCGATGGGATTCAGATCCACCATGATTTCCCGCACCTTGCCCCCATAGGGTGAAGGAACCCCGGCCCCCTCTACGGTCGCCAGTTGGGGACGCATGAAGTTCTGACCGATATCGAACAGGGTCGATTCACCAAACTTTTTCCCGGACAGCGCCAACTGGATGATGGGCATCGTTGCCGCGTTATAATTGAGAATCAGGGGGGGCGTGATTCCGAAGGGCAACTGGCGCAATACGGTTTGTGAAACAGCCGTGATTTGAGCCATGGCGGTATTGACATCGACATTGGGCTGAAAAAAGATCTTCACCACCCCGTATCCGGGCAGTGACTGGGACTCAATATGCTCGATGTTGGTAACCGTACTGGTCAGGAAACGCTCGAAGGGATAAATCACCCGTCCTGACATGTCGGAAGGGATCATGCCGTTGTATGTCCATACCGCGCTGACCACCGGTATCCCGATATTGGGGAAAATATCCGTCGGTGTCCGGATAACGCTAAAGACCCCCCCCAGCATGATCAAAATCGCCATGACGATAAACGTATATGGCCGATTCAGTGCTAACTTTACAATACCTGACATCATAGAGTTGAATCCCGATCTCTAAAACATAACCATCTTGAACGTACTTCAGAACAAGTTTTTAAGGGCTGTGGGGAAAGGAAATGATCAACCGATCAATGCCGCACGTGTGAAAAATGCTGGTCAGCAATCGCCTTCTGGGCTGGCGTGAGCGTGTTGTAGAAATCCTTCAGGGCCTGATCCATTTTCTCAAAGTCCTTGAGGCGCTGACGCATCAGGGCAATGTGCTGGTCAAAACGCACCGGAGCAGGTTGCACATCCGTCTGTTTGCCTGCTGCCGTGGTCTGATCGCGAATTTCTCGAACAGCACTCAAGGTATCTTTTGCATAACGATCCCAGGGGGCTTGCTGGTCTTGGGTCAAATTCAGTTCCTGCTTGAACTCATCGAGATGCCGCTGCGCATTCTCCACGGGATCCCCGTGCGACCCAGGTGTGGGCGCAGGCTCATTGGGCGGCGGCGGCGCGGCAGGATAATCCTGGGCATATGCACCAGTCACGCTGAAGGCCATAAGTAACATCGTCATCCGCAAGGTCTTTTTCATTACTGTGTCTCCCTTCTCAATCATCGTCATCTCCACCGAAGCCACCATCACCAAAACCCTCCATCCCCCCACCATCCATGCCACCAAAGCCCATGTCCATCCCCCCGAAACCTCCGTAGCCGGGATAGTCACCTCCGTAACCGCCGCCCATCATCATGGGACCACAGCCCGCCAGTGACAGGAAAAGGACACTTATCCAGAGCGATTTCTTCATCGTACCTCCTTACACAACCATTTCCAACCTGCCCACCAACCCTCGTTGATCCTGATTTGGTGCGCCATCGTAGCGAGTGTTGGTAAAACACATTGTAACGAGTTGTAAATCGGCTATTTCAATTCCCTAACTTCCCATCAGTCGAGTGAGCATCGCACCGGGGTCTGCCGCACGCATGAAGGTTTCTCCCACCAGAAAAGCCAGAATACCTGCATCCCGCAATGTCGCCACGTCCGCTGGAGTGGCAATGCCACTTTCACTGATCATCAAGCGGTCTTTAGGAAGTTGAACGCGCAATTCCAGGGAAGTCTCCAGACGAGTTTCAAAAGTCCGCAGGTTGCGATTGTTGACCCCGATCAGCGGCGAGTCCAGTTGTAATGCCAGAGCCAGTTCCCGTTCATCATGCACTTCCACCAATACAGCCATACCCAGGGCATGTCCCAGACTTTCCAGTTGATGCAGACGGGCTAAATCCAGTGCAGCCACGATCAACAGAATGGCATCGGCCCCCATGCAACGGGCCTCGTAGACCTGGTAGGGAGCATAAAGAAAGTCCTTGCGCAGGACGGGCAAGAAACAGGCCGCGCGGGCGGCCTGCAGGTATTCCACACTCCCTTGAAAATATTGCCGATCCGTCAACACAGACAGACAGGCGGCCCCATGCTCGGCGTAGGTACGGGCAATGGCCGAGGGATCGAAATCCGCGCGCAGGACTCCCTTGCTGGGACTGGCCTTTTTGATTTCGGCAATCACGGCGGATTGCCCAACCCGTACCTTGTCCATGAGTGCTGCGGTAAAATCACGCAGTGGAGGAGCGTCGAAAACCTGCTCTTTGAGTTGGGACAGTGGAACACGTACTTGCGCTGCGGCCACTTCCTGAACCTTGGTGGCCATGATGGCAGACAGAATATCGCTCATATCCGACTCCAGAACACCAGATCTTCGAGTCGTTGACGGGCGGCTCCAGAGGCCAACGTGGCCCGCGCCAGTTCCACACCTTCGCGGTGGGAAATCGTTACTCCCGCCACATAGAGGGCGGCCCCTGCATTCAGCAGGACAATATCCCGCGCAGGTCCGGCTTCATCCCCCAATACGGAAAGCAAAAGTTGCCGGGATTCCTCAGCACTCTTGACCAGCAGTCCATTCAAGGGGGCGGGTTCTATGCCCACCTGATGCGGATGAAACAGGTATTCACGAATTTCTCCTTCATAGAGCTCAGCCACATGGGTCGGTCCGGACAGGGTGATTTCGTCCAACCCATCGCTCCCATGCACCACCATGGCATGGCGCGCGCCCAATTGCCGCAGGACCGCCGCCAACCGTTGGGTGAAGTGGGCAGCAAAAACCCCCAGTAACTGGTTGGGGGCACCCGCCGGATTGGTCATGGGCCCCAGCAGATTAAACAGGGTACGCACACCCAACTCCCGTCGCACAGAAACCGAATGTTTCATGGCCGTATGATGGTGGGGTGCAAACATGAATCCGAGTCCCCACTGGTGCAAGGATTGCTGGGCTCGTTCTGGAGTTGTGCTCATCATACCGATTCCGAGAGATTCCAGTACGTCCGCACTCCCCACGCTGGAAGAAACAGCCCGCTGGAAGAAACAGCCCGTCCCCCGTGTTTGGCCACCCGCGCCCCCGCAGCCGCCGCCACAAAGGCTGCAGTGGTGGAGATATTGAAGGTATGCATGCCATCTCCGCCCGTTCCGCAGGTATCCACGACATGCGCCAATCCCGTGGTATCCACTTTCACCGATAAAGAACGCATCACTTGCACAGCGGCCGTCAATTCCGTCACCGTCTCACCCTTGTAACGCAAGGCGGTAACCAGGGCCGCTGTCTGAATAGGGGTCGTGATCCCCTTCATGATGTCGCTCATGACTTCCGTCATCTGATCATGGGTCAGATCATTGCCCGCAAAAAGAGATTCCAGCGCCTCACGGGGTTTCACCGGAGACCTCGCGTAATTCAAAGTCATGGGTCATTCTGGCTGTTTTGCCAAGCATGATGCTGGCTGAGCAATATTTTTCTGCGGAAAGGTCGATGAAGCGCTGGACCTGTTCGGCCTTGAGACTGCGCCCCGTCACCACAAAGTGGAAGTGAATATGGGTAAATACCTTGGGATCTTCTTCTGCGCGCTGTGCCTCCAGTTCCACCACACAGTCCACGATGTCGGCGCGCGCCCGTTTCAGCATCATGACCACATCAAAGGCAGTACATCCCCCGGCCCCCAGTAGAACGGCTTCCATGGGGCGCACGCCCAGGTTGCGTCCACCGGCTTCCGGAGCACCATCCATAAGGAAAGTGTGACCACTGCCACTTTCTCCCAGAAAACTCATCCCTTCGACCCACTTCACTCGTGCTTTCATGGCGTTCATTGTCCTGTGTCCCCCTGATTTACCACATTTCACTACAGATTTTCAGGATTATACAACCGACCGGCGCCCGCCCGCGCCTCACATCATCACAACCCGCACTTCCCCCGGAGAATCGTACCGTTCTGTTAGGGCAAAAAAAACCCTCCTGAGCGGAGGGAGAGGATAGGGGAAACACTGAGAGTGCTTCCTATTGGGTAAAGTTCACTTTTCCGTCAACGTTCGATTGGGCGTCTGGGGCAGACGCGGCATGCTCTGCACAGGGAACTCTCCCGTCAGACTGTTGAGAAATGCCACGATATCCTGGACTTCCGACTCCGTCAATGTCTTTCCCAACTGAGAGCGGGCCATGACGCGCACCGCTTCGTCCAGGGTCGGGACAGAGCCGGTATGGAAATAGGGTGCGGTCAAAGCCACATTGCGCCATGTCTGGACACGCCACAGATGCTTGTCCGATGCTTCATGGGTAACATTGAAACGGCCATCATCCTCCATCAGCCGATATTTGGCTACATAGGGGTTATGGTCCACAAAGATGGGGAATTTCTGGAAAAAACCTTGCCCCATGGGCATGGGGGGGCCGGCAAAATCTGGGCCTGTATGGCAGGCCGTGCAACCGATCTTCTCGACGGTTTTCATACCGCGCAAGGCCTGCTCGGAGAGGGCCGTCTTGTCCCCCTTCAGATAGCGATCGAAGGGACTGTGGGGAGTCAATAAGGTCCGCTCATAGGCCGCAATGGCTTTAGCAATGTTCTCGTAGGTCACCGGATCCTGTGTGCCAAAAACCGCCTCAAACTGGCTGACATAACCCGGAATGGCGCGAATGCGCGCCTCCGCCTCCGCCGGAGAAGGCATCCCCATCTCCACCGGATTCACAATCGGCCCTTTGGCCTGATCTTCCAGAGTGGCGGCCCGCCCATCCCAGAACTGTACGCTCAGGAACGCAGAATTCCATACTGTGGGCGCATTGCGCCCCCCTTTTTTTCCACCAACGCCTACAGAGACCGGCCGATTATCCGTTCCGCTCCCCATCACCGTGTGACAGGAATTACACGATATGGTGCCGTCTACCGAAAGTCGTTTGTCAAAGTACAACTGCTGCCCCAAGGCAACCTTGGCGGCGCTCATGGGGTTGTCCGCAGGAATAGGTGGGACGTCGGGCAGTGGCTCAAAACTCCAGGCGAAGGCAGTCACACTCCACACTGCCCAGGCAGAGACCAGGAGAAAAGATTTTTTCATGAGGAAAAAGAAGATCCGCAGCCACAGGTGGTTTTGGCATTGGGATTGCGAATGATAAACTGAGCCCCTTCCAGATCTTCTTTATAGTCGATCTCGGCACCCACCAAATATTGATAACTCGCCGGGTCGATAAGCAGGGTTACGCCATTCTTGACCATCTGGGTATCGTCTTCGTTGACCGTATCTTCAAAGGCAAAACCATACTGAAAACCCGAACACCCCCCACCGGTGACAAACACACGCAATTTCAAGTCCTGATTGCCTTCCTCTTCGATCAGCGCCTTGACCTTGTTGGCAGCACTATCGGTAAAAAGCAGGGGGGCAGGCATTTCTGTGAGGGCATTCATGGCATTCTCCTGAAAGGTGCAAGTTAGAATGGGTCCATTGTAGCAGTTTTTAAATTCCCTGCCGAAAACCTCAGGGCAAGATCGGAACTTGGGTCAATCCCAGAGTTTCCGGCCAATCAAACATCAAGTTGGCATTCTGTACCGCCTGCCCTGCAGCCCCCTTGACCAGATTGTCGATAACCACCAGAACCACCACCATTTCTCCCTCCTGAGGACGGTGCACTGCGATACGGCAATGGTTGGAGGCCCGCACCGAACGGGTTTCCGGGTGACTGCCCGGCGGCAGGATATCGACGAAGGGTTCATTGGCATAGCGCGCTTCAAACAGCGCTTGCAGATCCACATCCCGCCGGGTCAAGCGGGCATAGAGGGTAGCGTGAATGCCACGGATCATCGGAAGCAAATGAGGAACGAAGGTCAACCCCACCTCACGTCCTGCCCCCAGCCTCAATCCCTGACGAATTTCAGGTAGATGACGGTGCCCCGGTACCCCATAGGCCTTGAAATTATCTCCGACCTCAGCCAGCAAGAGCGGGACTTCAGCTTTGCGCCCAGCCCCGGACGCCCCTGATTTGACATCGGCAACCAGGTAATTCAGGTCCACTACCCCAGTTTCCACCAGAGGCAAAAATCCCAGCTGCACCGCCGTCGGGTAGCACCCCGGATTGGCTACCAGATTGGCACTGCGAATGGAATCCCGATTGACTTCCGGCAATCCATACACGGCTCCCTCCAGCAGATCCGGACAAGCATGGGTCTGGGCATACCAAGACTCCCACTCTGCCACATCTTTAAGGCGAAAATCCGCTGCCAAATCGATGACCCGCACACCTGCTTCCAGCAGTTCGCGCACCTGTTCCATAGCCACCCCATTGGGAGTGGCAAAGAACACCAATTCGCAGTCGATCAGGGTCGTCACCCGCGCCGGATCAGAAAAAGCCATATCCACATGACCACGCAGGCTGGGAAACAGATCCGCCACCTTCTGTCCCGCTTCCTTGCGCGACGTAATAACGCTCAACTTCATTTCCGGATGCTGTGCTACCAGACGCAGCAACTCGACACCGGTATACCCCGTGCCGCCAACGATGCCCACTTTGATCATTATTTTCTCCTGGCTTGTCCGGATGATTATAGCCCTCTTACGCCCCACGAAAAAAAACCGGTGCGACGAGGGGCACCGGTTTTTTTGTGGGGTCCTGAGACCTTAGCGTTTGCTGAATTGTTTGCGGCGCCGTGCCTTGTGCAAACCGACCTTCTTTCGTTCCACTTCACGGGCATCACGAGTCACCAGACCTGCTTGCTTGAGGACGGTTTTGAGATCGGGGTTGAAATCGATCAGGGCACGGGTAATCCCATGACGAGCAGCACCCGCCTGGCCAGACTCACCGCCGCCTATCACGTTGATGCGAATATCAAACCCATTCAGATAGTTGGTCAGGGTCAGAGGCTGACGGACCACCATGCGGCCCGTTTCGCGGGAAAAATATTCATCCAGCGTTTTGCCGTTGATTTCAAAGCGACCGGAGCCGGATTTCATGAATACCCGGGCCACTGCGCTCTTGCGTCGTCCGGTTCCGTAGTAATAATCACCAATCATGATCAGGACCTCAAATGCTCAGGGTTTTTGGTTGCTGGGCGGCATGGGGATGCTCTGCGCCAGCGTAAACTTTCATTTTCTTGATCATGGCATAGCCCAAGGGACCCTTGGGAAGCATGCCCTTGACCGCCTTTTCCAGAACCCGTGCAGGATGACGCGCCTGCAACTTGTTGAAATTGGTTTCGTAGATCCCGCCGGGGTAGCCCGTATGGCGATAATACTTTTTATCTTCGCCCTTGTTGCCGGTCACGCGAATCTTCTCCACATTGACCACGACGATAAAATCACCCGTGTCTACATGGGGAGTATAAATGGCTTTGTGCTTGCCACGCAGACGCAGGGCAATCTGGCTGGCCAACCGTCCAAGGATCAGGTCTGTGGCATCTACCACAAACCAGTCGCGCTGGACTTCATGCGCTTTAGCGGAAAAGGTTTTCATAACAGCGTTCACTATTTCATGAAAAGAACTGCCGATTATATTGCGCCAAAAGCACTCTGTCAATGCCTTTACCAAACCTTCGGTGGAACCGGCCCTTTATTCGACGCTCACAGGCGCAGGCATGTGCTGAGGAAGATCCCGCAATGCTTCCTGATTGGTCCAGGAGAAACATTGCAAGGCCGCTTCCTGCCAGGGTAACCAAACCTGCCGGACATGTTCACGGGGACACAGTGTCACAGATAGCGGTTCCGGCACCACCAGACCGAAACGGTGTTCGGTATTCTGAATCACTCCTGGAGCATAGCGGTGCCGCCAACGGGGGTAGATTTCGTAAACCCGTGCTTCCTTCCAGTCTTTCAAGGTATCTGGGGTTGCACAAAGCCCTGTTTCCTCTGCCACTTCACGCCGCGCCGTCTCCCACAACGACTCTTCCAGAGTATTGCGACTGCCCGTTACCGACTGCCAATACCCTGGGGCATCCGCCCGTTCGATCAACAGAACATACCCGGCTGGCGTATAGACCACCACCAGCACGGATTCAGGGATTTTATGGGTCACGGTTTTTTTGCCGAAAAATCTCCAACATAGACCGTCACAAAGCGAGCGGGGTCCAGATACTTCTTGAGCGCTTCATTGACACTGGAGGAATCGGCCGCCATGACCTGATCATCCTGTTGCGCCAGAAAAGTTGCATCGCGCTGGTCAAACATCAGTTTATCAAGTTGGGCAGCCAGAGAACCATCCTGCGCTCGCGCCAATTTCCGTGACTGCATCAGGGCCGCTTTGCCTGCCTCTATTTCTGCCGGGGTCAGTCCCTGCCCCAGCACCTGGGCAATCACTTCGTCAAACGCCTTGACCAGACGCGCCCGGTTTTGCGGTGCATAAATGGCGTAAGCGCCGAAGGCACTATTGGGTACCTGATCGTTGAGGCGCAGGAAAGAGCCCACTCCATAACTCAATCCTTCCTTCTGGCGGATACGGGTCGCCAGACGGGAATTCAGGAATCCTTCGCCCAGCACATAGTTACCCAGAGTCAGGGCCTGCGCTTGGGGGTCATCATCCTTGATCGGCAAGGGTTGCCATGCCAGAAAAACGGCATTGGCCTTGTCCGTCACGTCCTGCTGCAGGGTTTTCCCGGGAAACGCCTGATAATCATCCAACACGACGGCATAGGGTTCTGCATTTGCCCACTGACCCAACCCCTGCTCGAGCGCAGCACGCACGGGCACTGGGCTGAAATCCCCCACCACGGCCAGTTCCCCATGGGATGCCCCATAGAAGCGCCGATAAAACTGAACGATCTGATCCTGCGTGACTGCCTTGATGTCTTCTGCGGTTTCGTCAAACGTGGAGGTATAGCGCAGATCCCCCCGTGGATGACGATTGAAATAACGGTGCAGCAAATTGGAAGCCATGGCCTGAGGATCGCTTCGGCTTTCTTCCACATCCGCCAGACTGGCCTCGCGCCATTGCTTGAATTCACTCTCGGGAAAGGTGGGGTTGCGCAAAATGCGTGTCACCAGATCTAGGGTGGCGGGCAGGTTCTCCTTGACCGTCTGGATCATCACCGTCAGGCCCGTGGCTGATCCGGAAAAAGCCACCTGCGCCTTGAGCGCCGTGAATTTATCCTGGATTTGGGATCGACTCATGCCATCCGCCCCCCGATCCATCAAACCCGCCACAAAATCCCCCACCTGCTCCTTGCCCAGTAACGAATCTGCCGTCCCAAAATGCAAACTCAGCCGGGCATGGACCGTGTTGCCGCGGGTTTTTTTGGACAGCAAGGCCACCTTCAATCCATCGGGCATCGTCACCCATTGGGTTCGTTTCTGAATATTGGCCGGAGACACGTCAAAAGCCTCTCCCGCCTGGTAATCAGGACTGCCATGGTAACCTTGCAACTGGGCTTCGGCATCCACTCGTTGAGGCGCAGGGGCACGCAGGGGATTGGCAGTCGGAATGAACAACCCGAGCGTACGATTGCTGGGAATGAGATAGGCTATGGCCACCCGTTGCACATCCGCCGGAGTCACCTTGGCCAGGCGGTCACGGGTCAGGAAGAAGAGTCGCCAGTCCCCATTGGCAATGGCCGTGGACAAGGCAATGCCGAACCTTTCAGGATCATTGAAGGTGGTATCGATACTGTTGCGCAGGTTGGCTTCGGCCCGTTCCACCTCCTGAGCCGTGATGGGTTGTTCCTTGATTTTCTCCACGGTCGCCAAGAAAGCATCGCGCACGTCATCCAACTTCTGATCCTTACGCACTTCAGCCTGCAGGAACAGGACTCCGGGTTCTGCCAGATTGAAATAGTCCGCGCCGATACTCGTCGCCAACCCGGTTTCCACCAAGGATTTGTGCAGTCGTCCCGTGGGCGTATCCCCCAGCACCTGGGCCAACACCTCGAAAGCCGGACTGTCGGGACTGGCCGCCGCCACTGCGTGATAGACCGCTTCCACATATTGCACATCGCCCACCCGCCGCAGGATCACCTGCCGCTCGCCATCCTGCGCAGGATCGAGCGTATAGGTCGGCTCCAGCACGCGCTTGGGGCGCGCAATCTGTCCAAAAGTTTGCTGGATCTCCTTGAGGGTACGGGTTGTATCAAAGCGCCCGGCCACAACCAGAGTGGCATTATCCGGCTGGTAATATTTGTGATAAAAAGCCTGAAGATGAGCGATATTGACGTTTTCCACGTCGCTTCGCGCACCGATGGTGGACTTCCCGTAGTTATGCCACTGATAAGCCGCTGCCATGATCTTGTCCATCAAGACATCGCCCGGGTCATTCTCACCTCGCTCCATCTCGTTCCGGACCACTGTCATTTCGCTGTCGAGATCCTTGCGTGCCACGTTGGAATGCACCATGCGGTCGGCTTCCATTTTGAGCGCCCAGTCCAGATTGTTTTCCGAGGCAGGAAAGGATTCGAAGTAGTTGGTCCGATCAAACCAGGTAGTTCCGTTGGGACGCATTCCGTGACTGGTCAGACCACTCATGATATCGGGGTGCTTGGGGGTACCCTTGAACATGAGGTGCTCCAGCAGATGCGCCATGCCGGTTTCACCATAACTTTCCATGCGCGAACCCACCCGATAGGTCACGTTGACCGTCGCAGTCGGCTTGCTGTCGTCGGGTGCCAGCAAGACTTGCAACCCATTGGCCAGACGGTATTCCGTCACCCCTTCCACGCGGGTTACTTCCGTCACGCCAGGTGGAAGACTGGAGGCCAGGGCTCCTTGCAACGCCCACAATCCCAGCCACGCACCACCCCATTTCACCATCGATTTGCGCATTCTGCCTGTCTCCTCGTCTGTTATTTTCAGGAATCCTGTGCCACAGAACTCATCCTCCGTAGAACCCCTGACTCGGGTTAGGTTCCCGTTTCTCTTGATTTTCCTTGCATTCACCCCAACACTGAAGTAACGAACTCAGGTGACCGTCTTCCTATGCTATTATCGCCAATAATTGTTTCTGAATCCTACGGAAGAAACGGCAGGTCGAGGCTCGGTTCTCTAACGACCTTCACCCCCTTCGTTCATTCCCCGAATTTCAAGGAGATACCATCATGCCCCTTTACGATTATCGTTGCACGAATTGTGGCAAGGAAATCGAAGTTCTGCAAAAAATTTCCGATCCTGCCCCCTCCCAATGCCCTGCCTGTGGTCAGGCCACTCTGTCCAAAAAGTTGACGGCGGCTGGTTTTCAGCTGAAGGGGAGTGGCTGGTATGCCACGGATTTCAAGGGAAGCAGTGCTGCAGAAAGTTCGGCGCCCAGCACCGAAACTGCCCCGCCGCCCTGTGCCAACGGCCCCTGCCCGGCTTGCGGATGAAGCGCTATTTCATTACCGGGATCGTGGTCCTGATCCCGGTGGTCATTACCCTGTGGGTTTTGCGAGTCATCGTTACCACCCTTGATCAGACCCTCTTCCTGCTGCCTCCGAACTTGCGTCCCGAGGCCTTGTTTGGCATGGACATTCCTGGGTTGGGCGTGCTTCTCACCCTGTGTATCGTGCTCCTGACAGGTGCCGTGGCGGCTAATTTCCTTGGACAGCGCCTGTTGACACTGGTTGAACGTCTGCTCGATAAAATCCCCGTCGTCAATAGTATCTACAGCAGCGTCAAACAGGTCAGCGACACCCTTTTTTCCAGTTCCGGACAAGCTTTTCGCCAAGTCTTGCTCATCCGCTACCCCCATGCCGACTGTTGGACCCTGGCCTTTCAAACCGGGATTCCGCAGGGACTGGTGGCAACTCATCTGGGCGAACCGCACCTGAACGTGTATGTACCCACCACACCCAATCCAACTTCCGGCTTCTTTCTCATGGTCCCTTGTCGGGAAGTCATCGAGTTGGATATTTCAGTGGACGATGCGCTCAAACATATCATTTCCATGGGAGTCGTGGAACCCCGTCAAAAGCACCCTCCGAAGAAGATATAATGCTGTCGTTTGTCCTGTTCCATCACTTGAGACCCTCTGTTCATGCGTACTGACTATTGCGGTCTGATTGACCGCCGTTATCTGGATCACACCGTCACCCTGTTTGGCTGGGCCCACCGCCGCCGTGATCATGGAGGGGTCATCTTCATCGATCTGCGGGACCGCGCGGGGCTGGTTCAGATCGTTGCCAACCCGGAGGATGCCGCCACCTTCGCCAGCGCAGAAGGCATCCGTAACGAATTTGTCCTGAAGGTATCCGGGCAGGTCCGACTGCGTCCGGAAGGCACCCGCAATGAGCATTTGAAGAGTGGAGAAATCGAGGTCGTGGCCCACCAACTGGAGGTCCTGAATCCCTCGCTCACCCCCCCCTTCATGCTGGATGATGACCACCTGTCCGAACAGGTGCGCCTCGAATACCGCTACCTTGACCTGCGCCGCCCGGTAATGCAACAGAATTTCCAGTTGCGCTATCGGGTCGCCATGGCTGTGCGCCGTTATCTGGACGATCTGGGATTCATCGACATCGAAACCCCCATGCTGACCAAGTCCACCCCGGAAGGCGCGCGCGATTATCTGGTACCGAGTCGCGTTCATCATGGCGAATTCTATGCCTTGCCCCAATCACCCCAACTGTTCAAACAACTGCTGATGGTATCCGGTTTCGACCGTTATTATCAGATTACCAAATGTTTTCGTGATGAAGATCTGCGGGCTGATCGTCAACCGGAATTCACCCAGATCGATATCGAAACTTCCTTCCTTTCCGCACCTGAAATCATGGAGATGATGGAAGGATTGGCGCGTCACCTTTTTCAAACCAACATCCAAGCGGATCTGGGCACCCCCTTTCCTCGTCTGACCTGGGCCGAAGCCATGCACCGTTATGGCTCGGACAAGCCTGACCTGCGCATCCCCCTCGAATTCACCGAGTTGACCGATGCCATGAAACAGGTGGATTTCAAGGTATTCCGCGCTGCTGCCGATCTTAAGGATGGACGGGTCGCTGCCTTGCGCATTCCCGGAGGCGGTTCCCTGACACGCAAGGAAATCGATGACTACACCACCTTTGTCAAGATTTATGGGGCAAAGGGGCTGGCCTACATCAAAGTCAATGACTGCACCCAACCCAACGATCAGGGCCTGCAATCTCCGATCGTCAAGTTTCTGAATGAAGCCACCCTGCGCCTGATCCTGGAACGCACGGGCGCGGAAAATGATGACCTGATCTTCTTTGGAGCCGACCGCGCCAAGGTGGTGAACGATGCGCTGGGTGCCCTGCGCGTCAAATTGGGACATGAACGCGGGTTCTCCACGGGCGGCTGGAAGCCTCTGTGGGTCGTAGACTTCCCCATGTTTGAATTTGACGATGACAGTCAACGCTGGGTTGCCTTGCATCACCCCTTCACAGCCCCCCGGGAGGGTCACGAAGCCTTTCTCGACAATGACCCTTCTCAGGCCTTGGCTCAGGCCTATGACATGGTACTCAACGGATGGGAAATCGGCGGAGGGTCGGTACGGATTCACCGCGCCGATATCCAGTCCAAAGTCTTCAGCGCCCTCAATATTGGCCCTGAAGAAGCCCAGGCCAAATTTGGCTTCCTCCTCGATGCTCTCCAGTACGGTGCCCCGCCCCATGGCGGAATCGCCTTCGGCTTCGACCGTCTGGTGGCCATGATGACGGGCGCAGAACAGATCCGTGATGTCATCGCCTTCCCCAAGACCCAACGTGCCCAATGTCTGCTGACTCAGGCACCCAGCGGGGTGTCTGAGCAGCAATTGCGGGAACTGCATATCAAAGTGCGCTAAATGCTCCCCCTGACGGAAGAGGAAGAGGTTCAGTTTCGCACTGCGCTCGACTTCCTCCAGTCGGGCCTGTGGCCTCTTGCCCATCAGGCTCTCCGTACCCTGGAGACGCAGCACCCTCATCCTCTGGTACTGGCCAACCTGGCATTGGCCGAGGAACGCTTAGGACAGGAAAACGAAGCACGCCAGCACCACGAAGCGGCGATTCAACTGGCACCCAACAGCCCGGACTTGCGCTTCAACTGGGCTAATTTTCTGGCCCGACCGGGAACTCGGGAATCACTTCTCCTGGCCCGCGTTCAGTATCTGGCCGTTCTAGCCCTCGACTCCCATCACCTCGGAGCCTGGGTCAATCTGGGCACGGGCCTGGTGGAAACCGACCATCTCGAAGCGGCAAAGACGGCCTTCACTGCCGCACTGGCCATCGATCCCCTGCATTCCGGTGCTTTGCTCAATCTGGCTCAAGTGGCCCTGAACCAACAGGAAAATGAAAAAGCCGCCCAATTGTTCGAACAGGTTTTATCGGAAAACCCACAATCCCTTGAAGCCCATAGAGGCCTGGCCACCGGCGCCAGTCGCTTGGGACAGGAAAACAAAGCGACCACACATCGCCAGTTGGGCTATGCTCAAAAACCGGAAATTTTTCTGCAGGGGCGGGGAAATACGTTGCCCACGGTGCTGATCCTGGCCTCTGCCGCCGATGGCAATATTCCCTGGCAACCGTTGTTGGACCGCCAGCGCCACCATACCCGAATCCTGGCCCTGGAATTTTTTCCGGAAAATGAGTCTCTCCCTCCCCACGATCTCCTCTTCAATGCCGTGGGCGATGCCGATCGCTGTCCGGAGGCTTTGACCCGTGTCCTCCCACGTTGGCAACTGCGTGCGCCGCAGATCCCGGCACGCAACGATCCGCAACGGGTTCGCGCCACTGCACGGACCGCACTGGGTCAGTTATGCGCAGGAATCCCTCATCTGAGCAGTGCCCGCACGGAATGTTTCCAACGCCCGGCTCATGCTTCCCCTCAGGAAATCGCGGGTCTTCTGGAACACTGGCTGGCGGCTCGCAGTTATGCCTTCCCCCTCCTGCTGAGAGCGCCAGGTTTTCATGGCGGCCAGTATTTCGAACGAGTCCAATGCGCCGACGACCTGCCTGCCCTGCTGGAACGCTTGCCCGGTACCACTCTGTTGGCACTGGAATGCCTGCCCAGCCGGGGACAGGATGGGCTTTACCGAAAATTCAGAGTCATGACCCTGGGTGGAAACCTGTACCCCATCCATCTGGCCCTCTCTTCGCACTGGAAAGTGCACTACTTCAGCGCAGAAATGAGTACCCGCCCGGACTTCAGGGAAGAAGAGCAGGCCTTTCTGGCAGATTACCGAACTTTCCTGGACAGCACAGCAGTCGGCGCCCTGGAAACCCTTCAAGCCCGTCTGGGACTGGACTATGCGGGTATGGACTTCACCCTCGACCCCGAGGGAAAGGTTCTGCTGTTTGAGGCCAACGCCACCATGGTGCTGCACCCCCCGCCCGAAGATCCGGTCTGGGATTATCGCCGCCCTGCCTTCGAAGATGCGCTGAAGGCTGCCCGTGCTTTAATGATCCCTCCAACCTTGAGCCATGGGTGCCACAGTCCCTAGAAAGGAACGTCATCCGGGAAGTTATCAAACCCGCCGACATTCGTGCCTCCTTTCCCTCCGGGCTTTCCTGAAGCAGAGCCCTGCCCTCCAAAGCCTCCCTCACCGCCGGAATCCTGCGATGGGAAGTCCACATCACCCCCGGCACCCGCGCGTCCGCCCAACATTTGCATGCGGTCGCCCACGATTTCCGTGGAAAAGCGGTCCTGCCCGGTTTCCTTGTCCTGCCATTTACGCGTCTGAATCCGCCCTTCCAGATAAACCTGACTGCCTTTCTTCAGGTATTGAGCCACAATTTCAGCCGTTTTTCCGAAGAAAGACACGCGATGCCACTCGGTCTTTTCCTGCTTGGTACCGGCTTTATCTTTCCAGGTATCCGTCGTAGCCACACTGATGTTGGCAATGGCGCTGCCATCGGGCATGTAACGAACCTCTGGATCGCGCCCCAAATTTCCTACCAAAATCACTTTATTGACCGATGCCATCAAAAACTCCTCCGTTCAGGGTACCACTGGCTTGTTAACGTTCATGGGCCAAGCCACCACCAGCCAGAGAAAGGTGAGGCCTGCCGTAAAGAAGGGAACCACTTCCGAGCCAAAATGCTGAGTCAGCATACCGGCCAAGGTTGCACCACTAAAAGTGCCAAGAAACTGAATCGTACTGTAGACCCCAGTGGCCGTGCCCTTTGCATTGGGAGGAGCCACCAGCGTTACCAGCGAGGGCAAACTGGCCTCCAGCACATTAAATCCGGTAAAAAAGACGGTCAGAGCAATCGCCGTACCCCACACTTGTCCCAGCGCAAAATGCATCAGAAAATGGGACAGCAGAACCACCACGACCCCCCCCAGAAACACCTGCTTGCGCCACTTACCATGGGCAAAGGCCACGGGGGGAACCATCAGGATGAAGGAGGCAATCATGACCGGCATGTAGAATTTCCAATGATCCGCCTGAGCCAACCCCCCCTTCACCAAAGCCGCAGGCACCACTATAAAGGTCGCCATCAGGGAAGCATGGAGGACAAAAATACCCAGATTCAAACGCAACAATTCCATATTCGACAATACGGCTCCAAAGGAGACCCGATCCATCGCCACCAGGTTCGGCGGATTGGGTACGATCCATCGAGTCACCGCAATGGCTGTAAGGGCCAGCACCCCAGTCAAAACAAACAACCCCGGAACTCCTATCAATGGATAGAGCATGGGCGAAAGCGCCATGGAGGCCGTGAAGGCAAGTCCGATGGTCACCCCGATCATGGCCATGGCCGTCGTACGGTTTTCCGGGCTCGTCAAATCTGCCGTCAAAGCGATCAAGGCTGCCGCAATGGCACCCGCCCCCTGAATGGCCCGTCCCACGGTGATGCCCTCTAGGGTATGGGCACTGGCCGCCACGAAACTACCCAACGCAAACACCAATAATCCTCCCATAATCACCGGCTTACGTCCGATCCGGTCAGATAACCAGCCCAACGGGATCTGAAGCACAGCCTGCGTCAATCCATAGATACCCAGAGCCAACCCCACCAGGGTTTTATTCGCCCCCCCCGGTAACTGAACGGCATACAGCGCAAAAACCGGCAGAATAATGAACATGCCCAACATCCGAAGGCCGTAAATACTGGCCAAACTCAGACTGGCTCGCCTTTCCATAGGCGTCATACTAGATTTCTTTCTCA
>LR025387.1_pt1 | contig 20657 bp, 22 predicted proteins | sample 2322641 | NCBI scaffold set LR025218.1
GGAATCGTGGGATGAGGTTGATTCGCGCATCATCGAGGAGTTTGATATGATGGTCCTCCTAAAGGCTTACCTATTTTAATGAAAAACATAGACTTGCATAACCATTCCCAGATTTCTGATGGGCTCCTGACACCACGCGCTGTGGTGGAGTTGGCGGTGGCCAATGGGGTGACGGGGTTTGCTTTGACCGATCATGACAATCTGGCTGGACTGGACGAGGCTCAAGCCGTGGCCACTCAGTTGGGGCTGGACTTCATTCCGGGTGTGGAAGTGTCAGTGACCTGGAATCGTCACACGATCCACGTAGTGGGATTGGGGGTGGTGCGTACAACTCCTGTCTTGCAGGAGGGATTGGCCAAGCTTCGTCTGGGGCGCCAGGATCGAGCGGAACGCATTGCCTATGAACTGGCGCGCGCGGGAATTTCAGGGGCTCTGGAAGGCGCGCGACGCCATGCGCATAACCCGGAAATTCTGGCGCGTCCCCATTTTGCGCGTTATTTGGTGGAGCAAAAGGTGGCGCGGGACGTGGCCACGGTATTCAAGCGCTTTCTGGTCAAAGGGAAGCCGGGTTATGTCAGCCATGTTTGGGCGGAATTGGGGGATGCGGTATCGTGGATTCAGGCGGCCCATGGGTTGGCGATCCTGGCGCATCCCGGCCGTTATCCCTTGTCTGGAAAGGAATTGGCACAGTTGCTCGATGAATTTGTCGAGGCCGGGGGGCGCGGGTTGGAAGTGGTGACGGCCAACCATACCCGTGAGCAAGTCGATGAATTTGCGCACCAGGCCAACAAGCATCAATTACTCGCCTCCCGAGGGTCGGATTACCATGGTCCTGGTGAAAGTCGTTTTGAGCCGGGGCGTTTACCCCCCTTGCCCGCGCATTGTCATCCGGTCTGGGAAGATCCGTCTTTGAGCAACTATTTTCATCCTGAACTCCAGGGAGTTTGATGTATGTATCCTGATCGCGTGTTGTCGGGCATGCGCCCCACAGGGGCACTTCACCTAGGTCATTATCACGGGGTTTTGAAAAACTGGATCAAGATTCAGCATGAATTCGAATGCCTGTTCATGGTGGCCGACTGGCATGCCTTGACCACACATTACGACTCTACCCTGGGGTTGGAGAACCATGTCTGGGAGATGGTGGTGGACTGGCTGGCTGCCGGAGTAGACCCTAATCAGGCTACCCTGTTCATTCAATCCAGAGTTCCGGAGCATGCAGAGTTACACCTGCTTCTGTCCATGGTGACGCCGGTGGGATGGTTGGAACGGGTGCCCACCTACAAGGAGCAGCAGCAGAAACTAACCGATCGTGACCTGTCGTCTTACGGTTTTCTGGGCTATCCGCTCCTGCAGGCTGCGGATATTCTGTTGTATCGCGCCAATCGGGTGCCGGTGGGCGAAGATCAGGTACCTCACATCGAGTTTGCACGGGAAGTGGCGCGCCGTTTCAACCATTTTTATGGGCGTGAGAAGGATTTTGAAGCTAATGCCCTGGAAGCGGCACGCAAGATGGGCAACAAGAGGTCACGCCTGTATCTGGAATTGCGCACCCGTTATACGGAACGGGGCGATGCAGAGGCGTTGCTGGCGGCCCGTGATTTACTTGCCGAAGCTCAAAATCTTTCCCTGGGAGACCGTGAACGTCTTTTTGGCTACCTGGAAGGGAATGCCAAGCCCATTCTGGCCGAGCCCCAGGCGCTCTTGACCGAGGCCTCGCGCTTGCCAGGCCTGGATGGCCAAAAAATGGCTAAATCCTACGGAAACACCCTGCCCCTGCGTTTGTCGGAAGAGGCTTTGGCCCACAAGATCAGCACCATGAAAACCGACGAAGCAAGAAAATTACGTACGGATCCCGGAGAGCCAACCCGTTGTCCCGTCTATGCTTTTCACAAACTTTACAGCGATGAAAAAACCCTGACGTGGGTGGAGGATGGATGTCGGACTGCCGGGATTGGGTGCGTTCAGTGCAAGCAACCGATCATCGAGCAGGTCATTCTCGAATTGCGCCCCTTGCGTGAGCGGGCTCAGTTGTATCAGGAAGATCCCACCCTGGTGCGTAATATCATTGCGGATGGATGCGAGCGAGCCCGCCGTCTGGCCTGCGATACCCTGCGTGATGTCCGTGAAGCCATGGGCCTGGTGTATTCATGAACCAGGAAGTGGTGGCCTTCGAGTATCCGGAGGCCAGGGTCAAGGGAGCATTTTTCTCGGCCTGGCCCAAAGATCTCTATATCCCTCCCGAAGCCCTGGAAATTTTTCTCGAACAGTTTGAAGGGCCTTTGGATTTATCGTCCTCTCCGATACTCAAAACACTGGAAGAACGTGGATGGATCGAAGCCGTGGGCCAACGGGAAACACCGGGGCGCCCCACGCTGTTTGGTACGACCCGAAATTTTCTGAATCATCTCGGACTGCGCACTTTGCGCGATTTGCCTGCACTGGATGGACACACAGAAGGAAATGAAAATGGAACCCCAGCGCTTACATAAGGTATTGGCCCAGTCCGGAGTCGGTTCGCGGCGGGAAATGGAAACTTTGATCGAAGCAGGAGAGGTTCGGGTGAATGGGGCAGTGGCCCAGGTGGGGTCGCAGGTGAGCCCTGGGGATCGGGTCACCGTACGGGGACGGCCGGTACGGCTAAAGTTTGCCGAAGCGCAGGTTCGAATCCTGCTTTACCACAAGCCTGAGGGTGAAATCGTCAGTCGTGATGATCCCGATGGGAGAGCTACGGTGTTTGCCACCTTGCCCAAACTCAAAGGGGAAAAATGGGTCAGCGTGGGACGACTGGACTATAACACCAGTGGACTTCTGATTTTTACCACCAGCGGCGCTTTGGCGCATCGCCTGACCCACCCCAGTTTTGAAATTGAACGGGAATATGCTGTGCGTGTCGTGGGTGAATTGAACGACCTGCAAATGCAGCAGTCCTGTCATGAAATCTTGTTGGAGGATGGTCCGGCTCGTTTTGAAGCCATTCGGGATCAGGGGGGAGAAGGGACCAATCACTGGTATCAGGTGGTATTGAAGGAAGGAAGAAACCGTGAAGTACGGCGGATGTTTGCCGCATTGGGGTGTATGGTGGGGCGTTTGATGCGCGTTCGTTTTGGACTCATTGGATTACCCCCCCGCCTCAAGCGGGGCCATTTCGAAGAATTGGATGCGCGCGCCGTGCAACGGGTTCTGGACTGGGCAGGGATGACCCCGGTCATTCAGGAAGAAAAGAGGGCACCGGGGCAACCCAACTTGCGTCCTAAGACCCCAAGGCCGCGTACGGGAGTGCAAAGACAAACCGGTTCCCCGCGGAAAGATCGAGCCAGATAAAAGGCAAGTGCGGAAAAGCGGCTTCCAGTGCATCGGCCTGATGGCCCACTTCCACCACCAGCCAGCCCTCTGGGCTGAGATGGCGGTGGGCCGTCGTGAGGATTCTCCGTACATGATCCAGTCCGTCGATGCCGCTGGCCAGAGCGGCGATGGGTTCCTGGCGGTACTCGGCAGGAAGGTTTTCCATGGCGGCCTGATCGACGTAGGGCGGGTTGGAAATGATCAAATCGTAGATACCTTCCTCCAGCGGTTCGAGCAGGTCTCCCTCAAACAGATGGATCTGCGCTGAAAGTCCGTATTCGGCACAGTTGAGACGAGCCACCGCCAGGGCATCCGGGGAAATATCGGCAGCATCCACACGGGCCTCGGGGCAGTGGAGCGCCAGCAGGATGGCCAGAGAGCCCCCTCCTGTACAGACGTCTGCCACCCGTTGCAGGGTATGAAAGTCCTCGATCAGGAAAACCAAGGCATCTTCCAGCGCCTCTGCGATGAAAGAACGGGGAATCAGGGTACGCTCGTCGCAGTAAAAGCGGTGCGGACCGAGCCAGGCTTCGTGGGTCAGGTAGGGCACGGGAATGCGTTCTTCGATGCGCCGTTGGAGAAGGCCCAGAAATTCTTCTCGTTCGTGGGGCAGGATGTGCGCATCGAGCCAAAGGGTGGGGTCCTGATCCCGGGGAAGGGAAAGGCTGAACAGGAGCAGGTGCCTTGCTTCTTCCTGAGGGGTGGGATAACCATGCCCAAAAAACACACCGCTGCGCTGCAGGATCGTGACACCCCAACGCCATAGATCGCGCAGGGTGTTCAGGGGAAGAATTTCATGGGAATTGGGAAAGGGTTTCATGGGGTCAGCAGATTCAGGAGCAAGCGTTGGTAGATGGCAGACAGACGGGCCGGATCGGTGCTGGCAATGCATTCATTACGTTGGTGAATGGTACTGTTGCAAGGCCCCAGTTCAACCACCTGGGAACCCAGCGTGACCAGAAAGCGACCATCCGAGGTTCCGCCACTGGTGGACAGTGTGGGGTGTAATCCCGTGACGTGCCGTACCGCTTCTTGGACTGCGGCAACCAGAGTGCCTTGCGGTGTCAGGAAGGGCTGAGCGCCCAGTGACCATTGCAGGTCGAACTCCAGACCATGCCGTTGCAGGATTTGCTGTGTCCGTTCCTGCAGGGAATCTGCTGAACTGGCGGTGGAAAAACGAAAATTGAACCAGGCGGTCAATTCACCGGGGATGACATTTCCAGCACCGGTTCCGCTCTGCAGATTGGATATTTGAAACGTTGTGGCAGGAAAATCTTTACTGGCCTGATCCCATACCGTGCTGGCCAGTTCGGCCAGGGCAGGGGCGGCCAGGTGGATGGGATTACGGGCCAGATGGGGATAAGCCACGTGACCTTGTGTGCCACGTACTGTCAGTACGCCGGACAGGGATCCGCGGCGTCCGTTTTTGATGGTATCGCCCAGTTGATCTACGGAAGTGGGTTCCCCCACCAGACAATAGTCAGGAATTTGCCCTGTTTCCTCGAGCCATTCCACCACACGTACGGTGCCATCCAGAGCGGGTCCTTCTTCGTCCGATGTGAGGAGCAGTGCGATGGAACCTGGCAGGTCCGGGTGAGTACTCAAAATGCTTTCGATGGCGGTTACAAAGGCTGCCAGGGAGGTCTTCATGTCAGCCGCGCCGCGTCCGTACAGAAATCCATCTCGTATCGTCGGCAGGAAGGGGAGAGAATGCCAGCCGGATTCGGGGCCTGGGGGGACCACGTCTGTATGTCCTGCCAGAACCACCAGTGGGGACCCGGTTCCCCGTCGCAGCCACAGATTGCTGACCTCGCCCCGGTCCAGAGGGGTGGCCTTGAAATCCAGAGGGGCCAAGCGGCGGGCAATGAGTTCCTGACATCCGCCATCTTCGGGGGTCACTGAAGCATGGCGGATCAATTCCGCGGTGAGTTCCAGAGTGGGGTCGGTCATTCAGGCGCCCCGCAACAATTCATTGATGCTGGTTTTGGAACGAGTCTTGGCGTCCACTTTCTTGACGATGACCGCACAGTACAAACTGTAACTACCATCGGTGGAGGGAAGGTTGCCAGACACCACCACGGAGCCGGCCGGAACCTGTCCGTAGGTGATGATGCCGGTTTCGCGATCAAAGATTTTTGTGCTTTGGCCGATATAGACGCCCATGGAGATGACCGAGCCTTCACCCACGATGACCCCTTCCACGATTTCCGAGCGAGCGCCGATGAAGCAATGATCTTCGATGATGGTGGGATTGGCTTGGACCGGTTCCAGAACGCCGCCGATGCCAACCCCTCCGGACAGGTGAACATGTTTGCCGATTTGGGCGCATGAACCCACGGTTGCCCAGGTATCAACCATGGCGGATTCGTCTACATAGGCACCGATATTGACGTAGGAAGGCATGAGCACCACATTGCGGGCGATGAAACTGCCGCGCCGAACCAGAGCGGGTGGGGCCACTCGAAAACCGCCCAGAGAGAAGGCCGCATCATCGTAGTGCGCAAACTTGCTGTCCACCTTGTCCCAATATTGGGTGAACCCTCCATCCATACGGTGGTTGGCCTGAAGACGGAAAGACAGAAGCACGGCTTTTTTAATCCACTGGTGGGTGACCCAACTTCCGTCTTTTTTTTCGGCGACCCGCAGAAGACCCTGATCCAGAGCCGTGATGACTCGTTCAATGGTTTCGTGCAGTTCGTCGGGGGGGGCGCTGGGACTCCAGTGCTCCCGTTGTTCAAAGGCATGTTCGATCAAGGTTTGTGCGTCAGACCACATGGGGTAAATTCTCCTCAGGAGGGGTAATGGGCAAGAAAGTCGAGCAGACGTTCAATCGCTTCCCCGGTTTCTTCGAGGGATCCCACCAGGGCAATACGCACCTGTCCGGTTCCGGGGTTGAAGCCGTGGGCAGTTCGTGCCAGATAACTGCCGGGCAGGACTGCAACGTTACGTTTCAAATAGAGGGCGCGTGCAAAGTCCGTATCTGAACCAGGGACCTGAACCCAGTAGTAGAAACCGGCCTGTGGTCGTACCAAAGGGAGGTGAGGGTGAACACAGTCGTAGAACCGGGTCATCTTTGCCTGGTAAAGCCGGCGGTTTTCCTGAACATGGGTCTCGTCCCGCCAGGCCGCCACGCTGGCCGCTTGTACCGCCGGGTTCATGGCGCTGCCATGATAGGTACGATAGAGCGCAAACCGCCTGAGCAAATGCCGATCTCCTGCCACGAAGGCCGAGCGTAATCCCGGAACATTGGAGCGTTTGGACAGGCTGCCCATGACGAGGAGGCGCGGATAACCCGAACGACCGAGACGCTGGGCAGCTTCCAGTCCACCCAGCGGAGGTGCACTGTCCAGAGGGTAGATTTCCGAATAGCATTCATCGCTCACGAGGGTGAACCCATACCGGTCAGAGAGGGCGAACAGCCGGGTCCACTCCTCCATGCTCAGGACTCCTCCGGTGGGGTTACCAGGAGAACAGATAAAGACCAGACGGGTATGGGTCCAGACGGATTCGGGAACCTGGCTGTAATCGATGCGGTACCCTTGAGCGGGGTCGGCATTGACAAAGTAGGGACGTCCTCCCGCCAGCAATGTGGCTCCTTCGTAGATTTGGTAAAAAGGGTTGGGACAGACCACCCTTTCTTCAGCCCCCGGGTCGAGCAGGGTTTGGGTAAGGGAAAACAGGGCTTCACGACTGCCCAATGTGGGCAGTATTTCCGTATCCGGATCCAGGGGGGGGAGGTGAAAACGATGTTCCAGCCAGCCTGCCAGGGTTTCGCGCAACACTTGGGAACCCAGGGTCTGCGGGTAGCGGGCCAGTTCGTCCAGATGCGCACACAGCGCATCCTGAATGAAACGTGGAGTGGGATGACGGGGTTCTCCGATGGACAGTGCGATGGGGGTATGATCGGGGCAGGGAGACTGCGCTCCGATCAGGCTTCGCCAGCGTTCAAAAGGATAGGGCTGAAGTGTGTCAAGACGAGGGTTCATGCCAGAGGAGGGGCCCAGGGAGTCGCGCCTGCAAAGTGCACTGGCGGCAAAGAACAACGGGGCTGCCACCCTTCCTGACGGTGTTCGCTCAGTACGTGGGTAAAGATGCCGCCGCGCACGTTCCAGCGACTCAAGAGACGCAGGAAACGGGGTTGTGTCGCTGCGACCAGGTCATCGAGAATGCGTTGCGTCACGGCTTCATGAAAGGCCCCTTCATTTCGGAAAGACCACAGATACAGTTTGAGGCTCTTTAATTCGACATTGGTCTGATCCGGGACATAGTCGAGACTCAACCAGGCAAAATCGGGTTGCCCGGTCTTGGGACACAGGCAGGTGAATTCGGGCAGTTCCATATGAATCAGGTAATCCCGTTCCGGACTTGGATTCGGGAAGGTTTCCAGAGTACGACTGGGTTGTGCGGGCATTGGGGAGATCCTGTCAGATGGAGTAGAATCTTCTTATTCTAACTTCTTTGTGGACAGCAGCGCATTTAGTGCATCTCAAACACATTAAACTGGCGGGTTTCAAATCCTTTGCCGATGCGGTTCATATCCCGATTCCCGGGCAACGGGGTGTCCCGTTACACCATCAACGAGACCACGGTGCGTCGGCGTGATGCGCCTCTGGATGATACGAATACCGAGCGTTTTGCGCGCATGGTGCAGAGGATGTCCGAGCATACCCAGTTTCTCTTTAACACCCACAACAAGGTAGCAATGGAAATGGCACAACAGTTGATTGGCATTACTATGGCAGAATCCGGGGTATCGCGTATGGTGGCAGTGGATGTGGAAGAAGCCCTGCGTTTGACGGAACAAGTGATCCTTTGAGGAAGGCATGATGAGTGAATTGCGGATAATGGCTGGGGTATCGGCTTTGGCCTTGGTAGTGGGAGTGGTATTGTGGGGACGCTGGCAGGAGCAACGCCAGCAGCGGTTGACCCGGGACTTGATTCCGACTTCGGTTCATGATCCTTTGCTGGATGAGGTATCCGAAATTGCCGTTCGCGAGGAACCAAAATTGGGCGAAATCCCTGTTTCCACGGATCAGGGTTCCACGAGCCTTGCCCAGGCTCCCGATCTTCGTTTTGAATACGACGTGGTATTGCGGGGGCATTTCACCGGGAATGACCTGCGCCAAGCCATTCATCGATCCCGCTTGATGACCCAGGGATTGCGTTGGGTAGGACAGCATCAGGGACAATGGATGGACGTGACAACTCAGGGGGGCGTGAATTTTGAGCAGTGTCATGGGCTGTTGCCTCTGGTTAGTCGGGCAGGACGGATCAGTGAGGCAAGACTCACGCTCTTTGCAGATGAAATGCGTGCCCTCGCCAGTCATCTGGGGGCAACCATCGAGCCTGGAGAAGTGGGCCAGGCAGCGGAACGTGCCCAACAACTGGATCGATTCTGTGAACAGGTAGATATCATCGTGGGAATCAATGTCCGCTTTTCTCCCATCAAAAGTCCTCTGGGGTCACGGCTCCTGAAATATTTGACGCAGGAAGGAATAAGTTTGGGTGAGGATGGGGGATGCCATGCCCGTACGGCGGATGGACAGGATCGCTTCACCTTGATTCGTCAGGATGGTGCCCCTTTCCTGCCCGTGAATCTGGATCATGAACCCATCAGCGCCGTGACCCTGTTATTGGAAGTGGTGCGTGTACCGGATCCTGTGACGATTTTCAAAGAGATGTTTGCGGTGGCTGAACGGCTTGCCCTGGTGCTGGAAGGAGAGGTGGTGGATGATCAGGGAGAACGTCTGGGGGTGCGTCAATGCACCACCATCGAGAAGCAACTGGCTCAGGTGATGGGGACTTTGGAAACTCAGGGGATTCCCTGCGGCAGTACGCTGGCACGGCGTTTCTTTTCCTGAAGGGGGGGCACATGGATGAAATTGCCCGTCTGCATCTACTGCAGGATAAACTGAAGCATTACAATCAGGAATACCACGGGTTCGATGCGCCCACGATTCCCGATGCGGAATATGATGCGCTGTATCGGGAACTGGCGGCATTGGAAGCCCGGCATCCTGATCAGGTCAGGGCGGATTCCCCCACTCAGCAAGTGGGATCTCTGGATTTGCGCCGCAACGTGCGCCTGGTTCGCCACCGTGAACCCATGCTGAGTCTGAATAATGGATTTGATTTTCACGATCTCCAGGAATTTGATCGGCGGGTTCGAATGGGATTGGGCGTGGAGGCGGTGGCCTATTGTTGTGAGCCAAAATTCGATGGTCTGGCCATCAACCTGTTGTATCGTGGGGGCACTCTGGTGCAGGGTGCCACGCGCGGCGATGGTGAGAAGGGAGAAGAGGTAACTGCCAATCTGATGACGGTGAAAAGTATTCCCCGGCGTATGCAGGGTTCTGAACCCTGGCCAGAGTGGTTGGAGGTGCGCGGAGAAGTCCTGATGCTCAAGAAGGACTTCGAACAACTCAATCAGCGTCAGACAAGGGCAGGAGAACGAGCCTTCGTCAATCCGCGCAATGCCGCCGCAGGCGCTTTGCGCCAACTGGACCCGGCAGAAACGGCCCGTCGTCCCCTGGTCTTTCTGGCTTATGGTGTGGGCGGAGTCTCTCCTGGCTATGAACTGCCGGATCATCAGGATGCGTTACTGCGTTGGCTGGGCACGCTGGGGTTTCCCGTGGCAGAAGAGGTCCGGGTGGTCCAGGGCGAAAGCGGGCTCCGGGCGTTTTTTGAGAATCTGGGCGCGCGCCGCGCTTCCCTGCCTTACGAAGTGGATGGGGTGGTCTATAAGGTCAATGCACGCATTGCCCAGCAGAGGTTGGGGTTTGTCACCCGTGCGCCGCGTTTTGCTCTGGCGCACAAGTTTCCTGCCGAAGAGGCATTGAGTACGGTGGAAGCCATCGAGGTTCAAGTGGGGCGTACCGGTACGTTGACTCCTGTGGCGCATTTGAAGCCCGTATTCGTGGGGGGAGTGACGGTAATGCGCGCAACCCTGCATAATGACGAGGAAATTCGTCGTAAGGATATCCGGGTGGGAGATCAGGTCTGGGTCCGCCGTGCAGGCGATGTCATTCCGGAAGTGGTACGGGTGGTTCGGGAACTTCGCCCTGCAGACACAGTGGCTTTTGAGATGCCCCTCACCTGTCCGGTATGTGGATGTCCAGCGCGACGGCTTCCGGAGGAAATTTCCTGGCGCTGTAGTGGAGGCCTCCACTGCCCGGCTCAACGCAAGCAGGCATTACTGCATTTTGTCGGACGACGTGCCATGAATGTGGAAGGACTGGGTGAGAAACTGGTGGATGCTCTGGTGGAACGCGCCTGGGTGACGGAACCTGCCGATCTTTACCGCCTGACCCTCGAACAATGGGCTTCATTGCCCCGCATGGCGATGAAATCCGCAGAAAATTTGGTGCAATCCCTGGAACGTAGCAAGGAAACCACTTTGGCACGGTTTCTGTTCGCCTTGGGAATTCGCCAGATCGGCGAACGCACGGCCCAGGATCTGGCACTTCATTTCGGGACGCTGGAAGACGTGATGGAAGCCGACGAAGCCCGTTTGCAGGAAGTGGTGGAGATTGGTCCCGTGGTAGCCCAATCCCTGCGAGAATTTTTTTCCGGAGAACGCAATCGGCAGATCATCGCGCACCTGCGTGCCCAGGGTATCCACTGGTACGAAAATACCCGGAATCGGCAGGCTGCGCAGGTTTTGGCGGGTTTGACCTTTGTCTTGACCGGAACTCTGGCCCGTTATTCCCGGGAGGAAGCCAGGGAACGTATTGAGCAAGCCGGGGGAAAGGTGGTGGGCAGTTTGTCCCGTTCGACTCATTATCTGGTGGTGGGGCGGGATCCGGGCAGCAAGGTCGCGCAGGCACAAAAATTGGGCATCCCGATGCTTGATGAGGATCAGTGGGATCAACTTTTCAAGGAAATCAATGCATGATCAAAAAAATTCGTAAAGCAGTATTTCCGGTGGCAGGAATGGGGAGCCGATTTTTACCTGCGACCAAGGCCAGTCCCAAGGAAATGTTGCCGGTGGTGGACAAGCCATTGATTCAATACGCAGTGGAAGAAGCCGTGGCGGCGGGCATCACAGAAATGATTTTTGTGACGGGTCGCGGTAAGAGAGCAATAGAAGATCACTTCGACAAAGCTTATGAATTGGAGGCTGAACTGGCTCAACGGGGGAAAGACCGAATGTTGGAAATCGTTCGTAATCTGCCGCCCTCGGGGGTAAGTTGTGCCTATGTCCGACAGCCGGAAGCCTTGGGATTGGGCCATGCCATCTTGTGTGCGGCGCCTTTGGTGGGGGATGAACCTTTTGCCGTGGTACTGGCAGATGATTTGATCGATTCAAAGGTTCCGGTGTTACGTCAGATGATGGAATGGTACGAAAAAAAGTGGTTCCTCTGTTCTGGGGGTGCAGCAAGTGCCCCGTGCACAGACCGGACAATATGGTATCGTCCAGACGGAACATGGGATGGGCGAGTATTTGAGGGTTACGGGAATCGTGGAGAAACCCGCGCCGGATCGGGCTCCTTCAACTTTGGCGGTGGTTGGGCGTTATATTTTGACCCCGTCGGTTTTCGACACCCTGCGCGAAGTGGCACCGGGGGCGGGCGGGGAAATTCAGTTGACCGACGGGATTGCCCGTCTGCTGGAGCGTGAAATGGTTCTGGCTTGTCCCTTTGAGGGAGTACGTTATGATTGCGGAAGCAAGTTGGGTTATCTCAAGGCAACGGTGACCTATGGTTTGCGCCACGAAGAAACCGGGACTGCTTTTGCCCATTGGCTGGCAGAGCGAACCTGAATGGCGGTGCGTCCTATTGTGAGAATGGGCCATCCTGCCCTGTGCTCTCCCGCTGTGTCGGTGGCGGAGGAGGAATGGCCCTGCTTGCCCGAGTTGGTTCAGGATCTGGAAGACACCTTGCTCAAGGCGGAGGGGGTGGGGCTGGCCGCGCCACAGATTGGTGTGGGGTGGAGAGTCGTCTTGTTTGGTTTCGAGGCCAGTGCACGTTATCCCGATGCGGCGCCGATTCCCCGCACCCTCCTCATCAATCCGGTCTGGCGACCTTTGGGGGATGACCAGGAAGAGGGATGGGAAGGGTGCCTGTCCGTCCCGGGGATGCGTGGCTGGGTTCCCCGTGCCCAACATCTTTATTACGCGGGCTGGAATCTGCAGCGGGAATGGATCGAACGAACCGTCAGTGGTTTTCATGCGCGGGTAGTACAACATGAATGTGACCATCTGGACGGGATCCTCTACCCCAGTCGAATTCGGGATTTCAGCCGTTTCGGTTTCATCGAGGAATTGTTTCCCGACCCCGAACTACGTCCGGCTGGTGACTGATTCTGTGGGCATGGGAGACTGTTCCTGAGAGACTTCGTGCAGCAGGTCGTCATGCAGACACTGGCGTTCTGTCGGATTATCCAGGCGTGGAGAAGAAATCAGAAAGACGTCTTCCACCCGTTCGCCCAAGGTATTGATGCGAGCCCCGTGCAGATCGATGTCGTGGCGCAGAAAAACGCAGGCCAGTCGGTACAGCAAGCCGGGGCGGTCACCGGCTACCACGGTCAGGGGGACCTGACCATCGCGTTCCGGATCTCCCAACAGGATGCGCGCGGGATAGGGAAAATGGCGAAGTTGGCGGGGCAGGCGTGACCTGCGCGGGGTAGGAAGAGGACCGGGATGATCCAGTTGTTCCTGTAATTCGTTTTCTATGCGTTTGAGTTGCGTTCGATAATGTTCCACCGAACTGTGGTGGGGCAGCACCTGAAAGGTGTCAAGGGCATGCTGATCCAGGGTGGTGTGGATGCGGGCGGCAACAATGGCTTGGCCGGAACGCTCGAAGTATTCGCAAAGGTGGGCAAACAAACCGGTTCGATCCGGGCTGTAGATCAGAACCTGGAATCCTTCCCCCACCGGTGAAAGACGTGCCCGTACCCGGGGTTTCGAAGATCCGGTGCAACCTTGCAAACTGCGGGCATGCCATGCGATGTCCCGGATTTCATGGCGTCGGAAATAGCCGTCTTCCAGGGTCTTCCACAAGGTCACTTCGGAAACCTCTTGCAAGCCATAGTGTTTCAGAATCTCCAGGGCCTGAGTTTGGCGATTTGTGCTGGGTTCGTCATGAGTTATTTGTTCTCCTTCCAGAACCTGTGCGGTCAGGCGATACAGATCCTCCAGTAGTTTTCCTTTCCAGGCATTCCATACCTTGGGACTGGTGCCCCGGATATCGGCCACGGTGAGCAGGTAGAGGGCAGTCAGACGACGCAGGTTTCCCGTTTGTTCCGCAAAACGGCAGATTACTGCAGGATCTGAAAGGTCCTGTTTCTGGGCCACTGCAGAAAAATTGAGATGTTGTTCCACCAGCCAGGCCACCAACTGTGTATCGGTTCGGGGCAAATGGTGTTGGCGACAAAAATAGAGGGCATCCGAACGACCAAGTTGGGCATGATTTCCGCCCCGACCTTTGGCAATATCATGAAAAAGTGCCGCCAGGATCAACAGATCAGGCCGGTCAAATTGTTGCATCAGGGTGGAGCAGAGAGGGAATTCATGATTAAAACGGGGCAGGGCAAAGCGACGCAGGTTACGGATGACCTTCAGAGTATGCTCATCCACGGTATAGGCATGGTACAGGTCATGCTGCATTTGTCCCACGATGCGTCCAAAGGCGGGCAGGTAACGTCCCAGAACCCCCAGATAATTCATGCGTTTCAGGACATCGGCGGTTCGTGCCGGTTGCCTGAGGATTTCGAGAAACTGCTGCTGATGCACCGGGTTGGAACGAAAAGCCGCATTGATGTGGCGTTTTCCCCGCCAGACGGCACGCAGAACATCGGGTGTGAAACCACGCAGGTCAGGGTATTGCTGGAGAAGAAGGAAGGCATTGAAGAGGAGTTCCGGTTTCTGATCCAGAAGGGTACCAGGGGTGGTGCCCAGCAAATCTCCCTGTCGTACGAAGGGATCTTGCAGGAGAACAGGAGGTAGGTGCACAGGGCGGGTGCGTGCCTCAATTTGCTCCACTAGAATGGCATTCATCAATAGAACAGATTTGGCGGTTTTGTAGTAGGCTTGCATCAACCCTTCGCTGGCGCGTCGTTGTGCGCTGTCTTGCCAACCGAGCTGAAGCGCGAGGGAGGTCTGATAATCGAAGAGGAGGCGGTCTTCGCGGCGTTGCGCAAGACCCTGCAGACGAATCCGCAAATCCTGTAAAAACCCCCAGCGTGTACGGGCCTGTCGTGCTTCTGCTGCGCTGATCAGTCCCGCCTGGGTGAAAGAGGCCCACCCAGGATTCAACCCCGCTCCCCATGCGATCCAGGAAATGGTGTGCAGATCCCGCAGTCCGCCCGGACTTTCCTTGAGGTTGGGTTCCAGGTTGAAGGCCGTATCGTGGTGTTTGTGATGACGCTGGCGCTGTTCCTGGATCTTGCCGGCTCTGAAGGCGTTCAGGTCCAGAGTGGCGGGAAGTTTTTGACAAAGTTCCTGTTGGGCCCGTCGTTTCCCGCTGAGAAATCGTTGTTCGGACAGATTGGTGGCGATGGTCAGGTCCTGAACGGCTTCTTTCAGGCATTCGGCTTCGGTGCGGACGCTGTGACCGACTTCCAGTCCAATATCCCAGAGGGTACCAATGAAAGATTCGATGCGTTGGGTGAGGAAGCCGTTTTCTTGACCGGGCAACAGGATGAGCAGATCGATGTCGGAATAGGGATACAACTCCCCGCGTCCATAGCCGCCCACAGCCACCAAGGTGGCATCTTGTTTGAAGTCGTGGGTGCTCCAGAGTTGGCGCAGGGTTTCATCCACGACGGCACACCATTGCTTGAGCAGGCGTCGAGGGGAGGGTTGGCGCAGGTAGGCTTCAAAAAGTTCGGCTCTTTTCTTTTGAAGTTGGGATTTGAGCGTGGCAGTGGCGTGCATGGTCAGGGGGCGGGAGGTGTTCCGGAAGAGAGGGTCAGAACTTCGAACCCCTCTGGTGTTACCAGGATCGTATGTTCCCACTGGGCAGACAGGCTATGATCTGCGGTGACAATGGTCCAGCCATCGCCCAATGGTCGGATATCCCGCCGCCCGGCATTGATCATGGGTTCGATGGTGAAAATCATGCCGGCTTCGAGGCGCAAGCCGCTGCCTTTTTTGCCGTAATGGAGGACCTGAGGTTCTTCGTGAAAGTGACGCCCGATGCCGTGACCACAAAACTCGCGGACTACGCTGTACCCCGCTTTTTCGGCAAAGGTCTGAATGGCATGGCCGATGTCTCCCAGATGGTGGCCTGGAGCGACGGCCCGGATGCCGTGCCAGAGAGATTCATAAGTCAGGTCGCAAAGACGGCGGGCCTGTTTGCTGATTTCTCCCACACAGAACATGCGGCTGGTATCCCCATGAAATCCTTCCTTGATGACGGTGATGTCGAGATTGACGATGTCTCCATTCTTGAGGATGCGGTCGCCGGGAATGCCGTGACAGACCTGATGGTTGACCGAAGTGCAAATCGAACGGGGATAGGGCCGATGTCCCTTGGGCGCATAATTCAGGGGGGCCGGGATGGTGTGTTGAACCTCGACCATGTAGTCATGGCACAGGCGATCCAAATGGTCGGTGGTGACGCCCGGAACCACGTGGGGCGTAATGTAGTCCAGCACTTCGGCAGCGAGGCGACAGGCGATACGCATTTTGTGAATTTCTTCGGGGTTTTTCAGAGTGACTGCAGAAGAAGACATGAGTTCGGAATTTGGCTTGGTTGATTATTATGAAGTCGGGATGGTATCATAAAGGGCTTTATAGCAATTTCACACGCCGGTTAAAACACAGGGTGCCTTGGAAAAGGTGAAATGGACCGGCGGCGGCTCAACCCTCGATCAGGAGTTTTACCATGTCAGTCACCATGCGACAAATGCTGGAAGCCGGAGTTCATTTTGGACACCAGACCCGTTACTGGAATCCCAAGATGGCTCCTTTCATTTTTGGTCACCGCAACAAGATCCACATCATCAATCTGGAGAAGACCCTTCCTCTTTATCAGGAAGCCATGAACTTTGTGCGTCGTTTGTCTGCCAATAATCAGTCGATCCTGTTTGTGGGGACCAAGCGTCAGGCTCGCGATATCGTGCGCGAGGAAGCGCTGCGGGCGGGGTCTCCTTTTGTGGACCACCGCTGGTTGGGCGGGATGCTCACAAATTTCAAAACGGTCAAGCAATCGATCAAGCGTCTCAATGAACTTTCCTTGATGATCGAAGATGGTTCCATGGATCGTTTGTCCAAGAAAGAAGCCCTCACCTATCAGCGCGAAAAAGACAAACTGGCGCGCAGTCTGGGGGGGATCGTGTCCATGAATGGTGTGCCGGATGCATTGTTCGTGATTGACGTGGGCTATCAAAAAAATGCCGTGGTGGAAGCACGCAAGTTGGGGATTCCCATCATTGGCATTGTGGATACCAATAACTCCACGGAAGGCATTGATTATGTCATTCCGGGGAACGATGATTCGACGCGCGCCATTCGACTCTATGCCCGCGGGGTAGCAGATGCCATTCTGGAAGGACGTGCCCAAAGCCTTAACGAGGCCATTTCAGGGGAAGAATTTGTCGAAGAGGAAAGTGACGTATCCGAGGTCTGAAGAGTCGGGCACTGACGCCCCTGCCAGGCAGGGGTTTCCAGATTAATTGTAAGGAGTGGGCTATGGCGGAAATTACCGCATCGATGGTGAAAGAACTGCGTGAACGTACAGGCTTGGGGATGATGGAATGCAAGAAGGCATTGACCGAGGCTCAGGGAGATATGAAAGCCGCGGAAGACCTGTTGCGCATTCGGAGCGGAGCCAAGGCCAGCAAAGCCGCCACCAGGGTGGCGGCGGAAGGTGTGGTGGCGGTGGCTATCCATGCCGATGCCCGGGTTGGCGCGCTGGTGGAAGTCAACTGCGAAACTGACTTTGTGGCCAAGAATGAAGAGTTCATGGACTTTGCGCGCGCGGCAGCCGAGTGTGTGGTGCACAACAACCCGGCGACAGTGGAGGCATTGGCTCAGTGTTCTCTGCCCGGTGGCGGCGTTCTTGAAGACGTGCGGCAGGCTCTGGTCATGAAGTTGGGTGAAAATATGACCTTGCGTCGTTTTACTCGTTACGAGACCACGGGGCATCTGGCTCAGTACAAGCACGGGCAAAAAATTGGCGTGTTGGTGGATATGATCGGGGGAGATGGGGCGCTGGGCCGTGACATTGCCATGCATATTGCAGCCAGCAAACCGGTATGTGTTTCCAGGACAGAGATTCCCGCTGAGTTGCTCCAGCACGAGCGCGAAATTTACACGGCGCAAGCAGCAGAGTCAGGAAAACCTGCTGAGATCATCGCCAAGATGGTGGAGGGGCGGGTTCAGAAATATTTGGCCGAGGTAACCCTGGTTGGGCAACCCTTTGTCAAGAATCCGGACCAAACCGTGGAAGTTTTGCTCAAAAGTCGGGGTGCCAGCGTGCAACGCTTCTCCATGCTGGTGGTGGGCGAGGGTATCGAGAAAAAAGTCGAGAACTTTGCCGATGAAGTCGCCGCAGCCGCAGGTACGATGGCTTAATCAGGGAAGACCATGAAACTTGCTTACCAACGCATTCTCTTGAAATTGTCGGGCGAAGCTCTGATGGGGGAGGATGCGTACGGCATCAATCGAGCCACGATCGATCGTATCGTGGCCGAGATTGCCGCCGTTGTGCGACAGGGTGTGCAAGTTGCCGTGGTGATTGGAGGGGGCAATATTTTTCGGGGGCTGGCACCTGGTGCCATAGGAATGGACCGTGCCACCGCCGATTACATGGGAATGCTGGCCACGGTCATGAATGCCTTGGCTTTGCAGGATGCCATGCGTCGGGTGGAGGTGGTTAGCCGGGTTCAGTCGGCCCTGAATCTGGAGCAGGTGGCTGAACCTTACATTCGTGGCAAAGCATTGCGTTATCTGGAAGAAGGCAAGGTGGTGATTTTTGCTGCGGGGACGGGCAATCCGTTTTTTACGACGGATACGGCAGCGGCGCTGCGAGGAGCAGAGATCAGTGCGGAGGTAGTTCTCAAAGCAACCAAAGTAGACGGGATTTATACGGATGATCCGAAAAAGAACCCGGATGCTCGCCGCTATTTACGCCTTACCTTTGAAGAGGCCATTGTCAACAATCTGAAAGTGATGGATGCGACGGCATTGACTCTGTGTCGGGATCAGAACCTGCCCATTGGCGTGTTTAGCATTTTTAAACCGGGTGCTTTGATGCGTGTTGTTCGGGGCGAACCCGAAGGCACCTTCGTGACGAATTGAAAGGGTCATGTCAGATGATTTCCGATATCAAAAAGACTACCGAACAGAAAATGGCCAAATCCGTGGAAACCCTCAAGGCGGATTTGGCCAAGGTGCGAACGGGGCGAGCCCATGCCGGTTTGCTGGATCACATTCGAGTGGATTATTACGGAACCCCTACTCCGCTTAGCCAGGTGGCGAGCATCAATCTGGTGGATGCCCGAACCATTGGGGTCAATCCCTACGAGAAAAAAATGGGTGCGGTGATCGAAAAGGCCATCCGGGAGTCTGACCTCGGTCTCAATCCTTCCTCTCAGGGGGATCTGATCCGGGTGCCCATGCCTTCTTTAACCGAAGAACGGCGGCGCGACCTGACCAAAGTGGTCAAGGCTGAATCCGAAGGCGGACGCGTGGCGGTACGAAATATTCGAAGGGATGCCCTGGCACAGTTCAAGGATATGGTCAAAGCCAAAACTCTTTCGGAAGATGAGGAGCGGCGTGCGCAGGAGGACATCCAGAAAATGACCGATCGCTTCATTCAAGAAATCGACAAGATGCTGGCCGTCAAGGAAGCCGAGTTGATGGCGGTTTGACGGTTCGGCGCGAACCTGCCATGGTCAGGGTAAAAAGTTCCACCCAGACGATTCCGGACGTCGCTACGATTCCTCGCCATATTGCCATCATCATGGACGGCAATGGGCGCTGGGCTCGTCGGCGTCTTTTGCCGCGGATTGCAGGACATCGCAAGGGAAGCGAGGCGGTGCGTACCCTGGTGGAATCTGGCTTGCAACAGGGCATTCCCTACCTGACCCTGTTTGCTTTCAGCAGTGAAAACTGGCGCCGTCCAGCAGATGAGGTCAGTTTGCTCATGCAACTTTTCATGCACATGCTGGAAAAAGAAATTCAGCAACTGCACGGGGCTGGAGTGCGTTTACGCGTGATCGGAGACCGCTCTCCCCTGGGTAAAAAATTGCAGGCGCTGATCGAAGAAGCAGAACGTTTGACTTTGGATAACCAGGCGCTGACCTTGACACTTGCGGTGAATTATGGGGGACGTTGGGATATTCTGCAGGCAGTCAACGCCTGGCACCGAGCCAATCTTTCCTCGGTGCACTCCATGACCGAAGCGGATTTGCAGGCGCATCTCTGCCTGGGTGACTTACCAGAACCCGACTTGTTCATTCGCACCGGGGGTGAGCAGCGCATCAGCAATTTTCTGCTTTGGCAATTGGCCTACACAGAATTTTATTTTACCGAAACTCTCTGGCCAGACTTTGATCGGGTTGCGCTGGATCAGGCCATTCTTTCCTATCAGAGCCGTGAACGACGTTTTGGTCGGACCAGTGAACAATGCTCCGCACACGGCTCCTGACCGCGTCTGTACTTTTATTGGTGGTGGGTCTGAGTTTGTTCTGGGCTCCCCCTCAAGTCTGGGATGGCCTGGTGGCTGGGGTCATGCTTTGGGCGGGTTGGGAGTGGGCAGGGCTGGCGAAAGCGATTTTCTGGCAGCGCTGCCTGTATGCCCTGCTGCTCCTGCTGTTTTATCAGATTGGAGGGGAGCCTTTCTGGCAAAACCTGTGGATGGAAGTATCTCTGGTCTTCTGGGTTGCCCTGGTTCCGCTGTGGATGAAACAGCAATGGCAGGTCAGTGGAATCCCTCTTCTCGCCGTCGGTTTCCTGGTACTGCTTCCCACAGGCTGGTCCCTCACACTGCTACAACATCAGGGTAACCTCGTGCTTCTGGCCCTCATGGCCGTACTCTGGATATCCGACAGCGCGGCTTATTTTACCGGTCGTATCTGGGGGAAACACCGATTAGCCCCCTCTATCAGTCCGGGAAAAACCTGGGAAGGCGTGGCGGGTGCAGGGCTGGCAGCGACGGTCTATGGAGGGGTCTGGTGGAAACTGGCATCCATGGGATCCTCCCCCCATGGCCCAACTGGTCAATCACCTGGGATGGGTCTGGTTCCTGCTCATTTGGGGCCTGGTGGGGGTTGGGTATTTTGGGAGATCTGTTTGAATCCTGGATCAAACCTTGTGCCGGCGTCAAGGACAGCGGCAGTGGATTGCCCGGGCATGGGCGGGGTTC
>LR025528.1_pt1 | contig 18174 bp, 19 predicted proteins | sample 2322641 | NCBI scaffold set LR025218.1
AGGCGGTATGACCGCTACCGTAAAATCCTTCGCTGTCACGCAGGCCACCACCACCTGCGCGCGTACCAGACTTTGTTCGCCCCGCATGACCGACTGCCGGAAGGTCATCAAGCCATGACGCACCCCTGCCAGTTCAGCCACAGCCAGCAAGTTATCCCCCAAACGAGCCGGACGCTGGAATTTGATCTCGATACTGCGGACCATGAATAAGATTCCATGTTCATGCGCAACGCGCTCATGATCGAACCCCCGTTCATACAACCAATCCGTACGAGCTCGTTCCATGTAGCGCAAATAGTTGGCATGATAAACCACCCCGCCAGCATCCGTGTCTTCATGGTATATCCGAAGGGGAACCTCAATTCGCCGGACATTCATGAGCGCTCTTCCAGTATCAATTCACCGATGGTTTTTCCTCCCGCCGAAGGCAAGCCAAAATGCTGGAAGGCAGCAGCCGTTGCCATACGTCCCCGCGCAGTGCGTTGCAGGTATCCTTGCTGGATCAGATAAGGTTCCAGAACATCCTCGATGGTGTCTCGTTCTTCTCCAATGGCGGCAGCCAGGGTATCCAGTCCCACCGGCCCACCGGCAAACTTCTCGATGACCGTTTGTAATAACTTGCGGTCCATCATATCCAAACCCTTGTCATCCACTTCCAACAATTTCAAACCGGCATCTGCAACAGTCTGTGTGACGCACCCTTGTGAACAGACCTCTGCATAATCACGAACCCGTCTTAACAGGCGATTGGCAATACGGGGGGTCCCTCGGGAACGGCGTGCCACCTCACGGGTTCCCGCTTCGTCCATGTCCATCCCCAGCAAACGGGCTGAACGGGTCACGATCCGGGACAATTCATCTTCCGTATAAAACTCCAGTCGGGCCACGATACCAAATCGATCACGCAAAGGGTTGGTCAACATCCCGGCCCGCGTGGTTGCCCCCACCAGAGTGAACGGCGGCAAATCGAGTTTAACAGAACGGGCTGCCGGTCCTTCCCCAATCATGATATCGATCTGGTAGTCCTCAAGCGCCGGATAAAGGATTTCTTCCACCACCGGACTTAAGCGATGGATCTCATCAATAAAGAGCACATCGTTAGGCTCCAGATGAGTCAGCAAGGCGGCCAGATCCCCTGCCCGTTCCAGTACCGGTCCTGAAGTTTGACGCAAATTGACACCCATTTCATGGGCAATGATATGCGCCAAAGTCGTTTTTCCCAGTCCCGGCGGACCAAACAACAAGACATGATCCAGGGGTTCTTTGCGCCGACGCGCAGCCTCGATGAAAATCTCCAGTTGTGCGCGTGCCTTTTTCTGCCCCACATAATCGTCCAGTTGTCGTGGACGCAATGCCCGTTCCTGAACTTCTTCCTGGCGCGACTCCAGGTTCCCCCCAATCAGGCGATCCTGTTCAATCATTTGCTTTTCCTCACCTCGGATCTTGTCATGGGATCAGGACTCCCGACGTGCCAGCCAGCCCAAAGTCATGCGAATTCCCTGCTCCAACGTCAAATCCTCTGCCGGCAATTGCTTCACTGCCCATTGGATTTCACGTTCGTTGTAACCCAAGTTGCCCAAGGCTTGCGCCAATTCCACCGTAAAAGTGGAACCCATGGAATTAGGCAACGGTCCTTCAGGTGAGGGGGACAGGATCAATTTTTCTTTCAACTCCAGAAGGAGGCGCTGCGCAGTTTTTTTCCCAATGCCGGGAATGCGTGTCAAGAGATCCACCTCCTGCCGTTCTACCGCCTGTCCCAACGCATTCACAGAAAGCCCGGACAATACGGCCAGCGCCAGACGAGGCCCCACTCCACTGATTTTTAACAGTTGTCGAAATGCCTGCCGCTCTTCTTCTTCCAGAAATCCATACAGCAGATGGGCATCTTCCCGAACCACGAGATGCGTCAAAAATCGTACAGTCACATCCTGCGCCGGCAAACGCGTGAACGTTCCCAAAGGAACCTCCAGTTCATACCCCACTCCCTGTACCTCCACCACTATCCAGGGAGGGGCCTGGTGCACGACGATTCCACTTAAACGTCCAATCATGAAGGGTTTCCTGTACGTCCCGGCACTGAACGCCAACGGGTGGATCGGCGCCCTGCGGCAACCGCCGGCAAAAGGTCTCCATAAGCATGCCGCAGGGCACAGGCCAAGGCATCGGCAGGGTCGACCCGAGGAAGTTCGGTTAATTTGAGCAAACGCATGACCATGGCCTGAACTTGCTCCTTGCTGGCATGGCCGTGCCCCACCACCGCCTGTTTAACTTGCAATGCCGTATATTCGTGGACCTCGAGATCACGCATGACCGCTGCCGCCAACAAGGCCCCCCGTGCCTGACCCAACAACAGGGTGGCTTGGGGATTCACATTGACGAAAACAATTTCTATCGCCATGACCTGCGGTTGATAATGCTCGATGACACTGGTCAATCCTGCATGAAGCACCTTGATACGCGCTGGCAGCGCTGCAGGGAAAGGTGTGGTAATGGTTCCGCTGGTTACATATTCAGGGTCTTTGCCCCTCTGAGACACTTCGATGACCCCAAACCCGGTGCAGCGCAAGCCAGGATCCACACCCAGAATACGCAGGGCCACCATTCACTCGGACAGAACTGCGGTGGTATACACCGCTTGCACATCATCGAGGTACTCCAGGGCATCGATGAGTTTCTGCATACGTACAGCCTCATCCCCGGAAAATTCCACCTCATTCTGGGGTTTCATGGTCACTTCGGCAAATTCCGCCTTGAATCCACTTTTCTCCAGAACTTGTCGGATGGCACTAAAATCATAGGGGGGGGTCACCACTTCAAAACTGTCGTCTTCATGATGGAGAACATCATCCGCCCCCGCTTCCAGAGCCGCTTCCATCAAGCGGTCTTCATCCGTTCCCGGTGGAAAAAGCATTTGCCCGCAATGCACAAACAGGAAGGATACCGAACCATCCGTACCCAAATTACCGCCATGCTTGGTAAAGGCATGGCGCACATCGGCCACGGTACGGGTCCGATTATCCGTCAGGCAATCCACCATCACTGCGGCTCCGTTGATGCCATACCCTTCATAGCGTATTTCTTCATAATTGACGCCTTCCAGATCGCCACTTCCCCGCTTGATGGCACGCTCGATGGTGTCCTTGGGCATGTTCTGGTCATAGGCTTTTTCCACAGCCAGACGCAATCGCGGATTGCTCCCAACGTCCCCGCCGCCCATGCGCGCCGCCACGGTAATTTCCTTGATGAGGCGAGTAAAAACCTTACCGCGCTTGGCATCGGCAGCGGCTTTCTTGTGCTTGATATTGGCCCATTTGGAATGTCCTGCCACGATGACCCGACCTCTGACTAGATAATGGAAACGTCTCTGATTTTAACACGGTCGATGGGGACTGGCAGTACTTGAAAAATGAAACTCTGTGATTCAAGCCAGGTTCGCTATAATACAGGGATTCACTCAACGACATTCCTGCCCATACAACGCACCATGTCCACCCCGGAACCCCCCGTTTCTCGTTCCCGTGCCAATACGGGAGAACGGCGTCAGGAAATCCTGCATACGCTGGCTTCTCTGCTGGAACGACCTCAATCAGAAAAAATCACCACCGCACTCCTGGCCAGTCACTTGAAAGTGTCTGAAGCGGCCCTGTACCGTCATTTTGCCAGCAAGGCAAAAATGTACGAAGGTTTGATCGAATTTATCGAACAAACCCTGTTTACCCGAATCAACCGCATCGCCGTCGAATTACCCTCAGGTCTGGCTCAGGTGGAGGCCACCCTGACTCTTCTTCTGGCTTTTTCAGAAAAAAATCCCGGCATGACCCGTGTGCTTACCGGAGAAGTTCTGCATCATGAAAATGAACGGTTGCTGGTCCGCATTGCGCAACTCTGTGAACGTTTGGAAGCCTCGCTTCGGCAAAGCCTGCGTCTTGCCGTCACCCACGGCGAAATATCCAGCGACCGTGCCATTACGGTGCAAGCCAATCTACTGATGAATATCGTCATTGGACGTTGGCACCAATTCAGTTCCAGTCAATTCCAACGAAGACCGCTGGAACATTGGGAGTTGAGTTGGACTCTTCTGAAATCCCTCGTACGAATCTGATTGCAGGCAGGCCCTCAGGGTCTGCCTGCATCAATCATGCCTTTGAAAATTACTTGGCGACCTGACGCTCGCGCATTTCTTCCAGCTGTTTACAATCAATGCACAAACTGGCGGTGGGTCGTGCCTGAAGGCGTTTGATACCGATTTCAACCCCGCAACTTTCGCAGTAGCCATAATCACCGGCTTCTATTTTGGCAATGGTTTCATCGATCTTTTTGATCAACTTGCGTTCGCGATCGCGGTTACGCAATTCCAGTGCCATATCCGACTCTTGGCTGGCACGATCATTGGGATCGGCAAACACCGTCGCTTCATCCTGCATGGTATGGACCGTTCGGTCGATGTCCTGCCCCAATTCCGCCTTCCAACTCTCAAGAAGATGGCGAAAATAGGACAGTTGCAGGTCATTCATGTATGTTTCTCCCTCTTTCAAGACATAGGGAGAAAATTGTTTCAACGTGGCTTCAACCATGACAATTCACCGTATCAACATTCCTAGACAGACCTCTCGGTCAACTCATCCTATCACGAAGTTCAATCTGCAACCACCGGGGGTTCCAGCAAGGCTTTGAGACTAAGACGCAAACGACCTTTTTCATCAGCCTCCAGAACCTTGACCTTGAGTTGCTGTCCCTCCTTGAGATAATCTCCCACAGCATTGACACGCTCATGGGCAATCTGGGAAATGTGCAGCAACCCGTCCCGGCCTGGAAGAACACTCACAATGGCGCCAAAATCAAGCAATTTCAGGACAATGCCTTCATAGATCTTGCCCACTTCCACCTCAGCCGTGATTTCTTCAATCCGTTTTTTAGCCAAGGCTCCGGCTTCTGAAGTCAGGCATGCAATATTGACTGTGCCATCTTCCTGAATATCAATCGTGGTTCCGGTTTCTTCCGTCAAGGCACGAATCACGGCTCCACCCTTACCGATCACGTCCCGAATTTTTTCCGGATTGATTTTAAGAGTCAGGATGCGTGGCGCAAAACTGGACAATTCTTCACGCACCATAGGCATTGCCTGCTTCATCAATCCCAGAATATGGATACGACCTTCGCGCGCTTGAGCCAGCGCCACCTGCATGATTTCCTTGGTGATGCCCGTGATCTTGATATCCATTTGCAGAGCGGTGACCCCCTGCTCTGTACCGGCTACCTTAAAATCCATATCGCCCAGATGATCTTCATCACCCAGGATATCTGTCAACACGGCAAAACGATTTCCTTCCTTGATCAAACCCATGGCTACGCCCGCCGTATGGGCCTTGACAGGAACGCCCGCATCCATCAACGCAAGGGAACCCCCGCAAACGGAAGCCATGGAACTGGACCCATTGGATTCAGTGATTTCAGAGACCACACGAAGCGTATAGGAGAACTCTTCCGGCGTGGGCAAGGTTGCCACCAACGCTCTTTTCGCCAAACGTCCATGGCCGATTTCACGCCGTTTAGGACTACCGACCCGTCCTGTTTCCCCTGTGGAATAAGGAGGGAAATTGTAATGAAGCATGAAACGATCCTTGTACTCCCCTTGGATCGCATCGATGATCTGCTCATCGCGCCCAGTGCCAAGAGTCGCAATCACCAAAGCCTGAGTTTCTCCTCGGGTAAACAGAACAGAACCATGGGTGCGGGGTAATACGCCCATGCGAATGGTAATGGGGCGAACCGTACGGGTGTCGCGCCCATCAATACGTGGGTCTCCATCCAGAATCTGGTGCCGCACGATACGTGCCTCCAGTTCACCAAAGAGGCTACGCACTTGATTTTGCTGGTCTGCATCGGCATCAGCGGAGAGCACCTGAGGCATGACTTCGCTTCGAATGGCTTCAATCCGCTCCGTACGCGCCTGTTTTGCGCGGATCCGGTAGGCTTCACGCAAGGGATTCAGGGCCAAGGCTTCAAGACGGGTGACCAAAGCTTCATCCCGTGTGGGAGGCATCCAGTCCCAGGGTTCCTTGCCTGCTTCATCGGACAGTTCATTGATGGCATCGATAATGACCTGCATTTGTTCATGCCCATAAACTACCGCGCCCAACATGACATCTTCAGGTAATTCACTGGCTTCGGACTCCACCATCAGGACCGCTTCTGCCGTCCCCGCCACCACCAGATCCATCTTTGACTGGGTCAACTCGGTTGCGGTGGGATTCAGCACAAACTGGCCCTCCACATAACCCACCCGGGCCGCTCCGATGGGGCCACTGAAGGGAAGCCCCGCCAATGCCACCGCCGCAGAGGCTCCGATCAAGGCAGGAATATCCGGGTCAATTTCCGGATTGCAGGACATGACTGTTGCCACGATCTGAACTTCGTTGTAGAACCCTTCCGGGAACAAAGGACGCAAAGGTCGGTCAATCAACCGGGAAGTGAGGGTTTCTTTTTCAGAAGGTCGCCCTTCGCGTTTGAAAAAGCCTCCGGGAATTCGCCCGCTGGCGTAGAACCGCTCCTGATAGTCCACGGTCAGGGGGAAGAAATCCTGGCCCACCTTGGCTTTCTTCAAAGCCACGCAGGTCACCAGAACCACGGTATCCTCCATGGATACCATCACGGCACCATCGGCCTGTCTGGCAATCTCTCCGGTTTCAAGAGTGACTTGATGGCGGCCCAGGGTAAATGTCTTGCGAATCGGATTCACGCGTTCATCCTCACTATCAATAGATTGTTACGTTCAGTATTGTGAAACAAAAATGCGGTGCGCCTATTACCTCGCACCGCATTTCGTACCAAAACCTCTTCACCGGATATTACTTGCGCAAACCCAAACTGGCGATGAGTTGGCGATAGCCATCCATATTGGTGCGCTTGAAGTAATCCAGCAAACTGCGACGCTGACTGACCAACTTGAGCAAACCACGGCGGGAATGGTGATCCTTGACATGGGCCTTGAAGTGCTCAGTCAGATGATTGATGCGATGAGTCAACAGTGCCACCTGGACTTCCGTCGAGCCGGTGTCTTGAGGGGTACGCTGAAAGTCCTTCATGATCTGCGCTTTATGAGCGGCGATTGCAGCCATGTCATTCTCCAAATACGGTAGGAATTCGTCCGAAAAACACAGGATTATACACAATTAAGTCAATACTGCCAACCAGGAGATATTTTTTTGACTCGATCAATCATCTTCTCCCAATTCAGGGTTCCAGCCATTCTTGCGCGCCCGTTTCACCGAAGCCTCATAGATCCTTTGATGACGGTCACGCAGTTCGGGCGTCAAACGGCTGGGCAAGTGTCCATATTTCTCCCACTCCTCCGATACCTTGTCATAGAGTTGCTGGATTTGCCCACTCGTCCAACCCGTGCCATCCTGATCTTCCGGCAGCAACCCAAACACCCAAGCATCCTTGATGATCTGAGCCAAATGGGTCATCCCCCCATTGAGATCGGAGTATACGCCTTTGTAACGTTGTTCCATAGTAATCCTTGTGAATTTCAGCGTGTCAACCCAGCATAAAGCAAAGGCAATTTCTCAGGCAATCGCGCCACCTGATCCACCACCAGGAAATTCTTGGCACCAAAAATCCGTGAAACATACTGATCTGCCCGTGGGTCGAGGCTCAGGCAATAGGTCAGGATCCCCGCCCGTCCTGCCTCTTCCACGGCCTTTTTTGTGTCGTAACGAAGATACTGTGGGTCACGCACATCCACATCAGCCGGCTCTCCATCTGTCAGCACCAGTAACAACTTTTTAGCCGAACGTTGCCTCTTCAAATGCTGTACGGCATGACGAACAGCGGCTCCCATACGCGTGGACAACTGCCCCTTCATGCCCGCCAGCCGTTCTTTGGGAAGATCATCATAATCCTGATCAAAATCCTTGAAACGATAATAGGACACCCCATGCCGGCCATCGGAGCAAAATCCATGGATCGCAAAGGGATCTCCCACCTTGTGGATGGCATCGGCCAAGAGAACAGTGGCTTCACGGGTCAGGTCGAGAACCGAATAGTCCTGTCCCGCCACTTTGTCATTGGTAGACTCAGACAGATCCAGCAAAACCATGACCGAAATGTCACGCACCTTGCGTACACTGCGCATCATGATGCGAGGTTCGGGCTGTATGCCCATACGCAAGTCAATGGTGCTGGCAATGGCCGCATTCAGGTCGATATCATCGCCTTCCTCCAATTTACGCAAGCGTGTCACTCCTTGGGGTTGCATCGCATCCAGAATGAACTTCATGCGTGCAATCAGGCGCTTGTTGCGAAAGGTAATGTTCTCGATGAGCGCCAGATCCCCTCGTTTGGGGTGGCGCTCCAGTACCGTCACCCAGGAGGGCCGCTCAAGTTGAATTTGATAATCCCATTCCGCATAATGAAATGGATCTGAGACCGGTTCCTTGCCTTCCTGTTCATTGAAACTGACGCCCGTATCCTCATAGGGAAAAAGTTCCGTACCCAGTACCCAAATTTCCTGGGCATCATCTCCCGCCAGTTCGGTATCGATCTCATTGACCATTTCCATCAAATTGACCTTGCGCCGCACCTGACGAGGTTGATCGTAGCCTGCAGCCAGGGCTGCCTCGAAATCAAATCCTTCAAAAGCCCAAATGAAACGATTGTCATCCCGATAAAGAGGACGCTGCCCATCTGTACGTGGATTATAAGCAATATTTTTAGTGCGGAAGGTATGGGCCAGAGAAACCCCAATATCCCAGGAAAGTTGGTGATCGTTCAGGTTTTCTGCTTGGGCAAACAAGAGTCGTCCTTCCGCCACCCAAGGGTCGGGATCCTGATAGTTCGAATCCAGCAGGGCCCGACTCAGACGATTGAAATAATCACCAGCGCTTGCGCCCTGACCCGCGTGGGTATGATGGCATTGAACCCACAATTGCGCCAACCCAGGGAAACGCCGAATGGCCAGGGTTTCCACGCGTGCGTCCTCAATGATCTCGATCAGGGCCATTTGCAACGGGTTCAGATTTTCTGCCGAAATCGGAGCCGTGGTCGCTACCCAATGAGCGGCGCAATGGGCGGCCGCAGCCCGATATAAACTGAGGCCGGAAATGCCCTCATGGTCATCATAGGCATCGGGCACATGAAAGAAATAACTCTCGATGTAAGGTTTATATCCTTCCCTTCGTTCAAAGTCTCCGGAGGTGGGACGCATGAAGAAATCACGCCCCCACAGAGCGCGCAGATACATATTGATCCGGCGCTGAATATCGATGAAGAGTGTCCCTTTGCGCTCCTTTTGCAACATGGCCAGTGATTCTTTGGAAACCAATCCAAAATACTCGATCTGCGCTTCATAGTTGGTGCGATGAGCATGGGCTCCCCAAGTAGCCCAGCGGCGTAACCCACCCAAAGTCAACTGGTTCAGCAAGACTTCCAGATTGTCGAGCATGGGTCGAACTCCGCGGGGAGCCTGACCCAGGAGATGGTTAAGAAACTGGAGATACGCCTGAAACAGGTCGGCATCCCCCAGTCGGTTGGCCGCCACGGGAGCCGTCCCCAACAAGCGTTCGATCACCGTTCCAGAAGTCCGGGATGAAAATCCCAGCGCAATCTGTACGAGATCTGTCAGGCATTCCTCACCCACCGCCCGAGCCACCTGGGGGGCCACTTCAATCCAGCTCAGGACCAGTTCATTGCCACGCCCCAGATGTTGCAAGGCCGCTGTTCCCTTGAGGTAATTGTCCAGGCCGCGGGCCGAAAGTGCCCGTGTAGCCTCATGCCACTCGTCGCGCAACCTTTGCTGGCAGGCTGGAGACAAATCAGCCAGTAACTCCTGATAATCTTCGAGATGGATCGCCATGGTCCGCCCACTCCTTAAAAGAAGGTCATAACCGCCGCATCGAGGGCATCGCGCATGTCTGGATCATCCGTAATGGGACGGACCAGCGCCACACGGCAGGCATTTTTGGCATCCACCCCAGCGACAATCAAACTTCCGGCATAGATCAGCATCCGGGTGGAAATTCCTTCATCCAGTCCGTGTCCTTTCAGATTACGAGCCCGTTCTGCAATGGAAACCAATTTGCTGGCTACCTCCACAGTCACCCGAGTTTCATGGGCAATGATCTCCGTTTCAACCTCGTGAGCGGGATAATTGAAGTCCAACGCGCCAAAACGCTGTTTGGTCGACTGCTTGAGATCTTTCATCAAACTTTGATAACCGGGATTATAAGAAATCACCAACTGGAAGTCGGAATGGGCCTTGATCAATTCGCCCTTCTTTTCCAAGGGGAGTACACGCCGGTTGTCCGTCAGTGGGTGAATCACCACCGTGGTATCCTGACGCGCCTCCACCACTTCATCCAGATAACAGAGGGCGCCATACCGGGCGGCAATGGCAAGCGGTCCGTCCTGCCAGCGCGTCCCCTGGGCATCCAGAAGGAATCGCCCCACCAGATCCGAGGCCGTCATGTCTTCGTTGCAAGCCACGGTAATCAGAGGCTTCCCCAACGTATAAGCCATGTACTCGACGAAACGGGTTTTACCACAACCCGTCGGCCCTTTGAGCATCATGGGCATGCGCACACTATAGGCAGCCTGAAACAGTTCCACTTCATCCGCCACCGGACGATAATAGGGAGCGGTGGAAATTCGATACTGCGAAATGATATCACTCATGGAATGATTCCTTATCTGATCCTTGATCATGCCTCTTCCCTAACCAGACAGAAAGAGGTCCGCCAACAAAAAGCCCCCGGCCCTCGATGTCGAGGTCACGGGGGCGGATGCGAGGACTTCCCCCGTTACACGGTCTTGCCGCGGAAAATCACCATGGAGGCACCTTGAGACTGACTGAAATTGTCATAGCCAATCAAGCGCACATGATTGTCAGGGTTGGCCTTATGGCAGGCTTCGGCTTCGGCCAATACTTTTTCCACATCGGTTTCGCCAAACATCGGCAATTTCCACATGTACCAGTAAGAATCCATCAGGTACTCGGGCTCGATATGTTCGATGGCCGGGTTCCATCCCTTCTTGACCAGATACTCCACCTGCTTGCGGATTTCGTCCGCACCCATGGCCGGCAAGTAGGAAAAGGTTTCAAACTTACGGCTGGCAGGGTCGCTCAAGCGCGACTTGTAATCCATTACTTCACTCATGACTTATTTCCTCAAATTAGTTTGCAGGGTCGTGTGGCCCTAGAGCCACACGACATCAGGCACCATTACTTGTGGGCCACGTCCAGTTTGTCCACGGTATCGAACTCAAACTTGATTTCTTTCCAGGTTTCCATGGCAATCTTCAGTTCGGGACTGTGCTCGGCGGCCTTGGTCAATACAGCCTTGCCTTCCTTCTCGATGGCGATGCCCTGATTGCGGGCTTCCACACAGGCTTCCAGTGCCACGCGATTGGCTGCGGCACCCGCTGCATTACCCCAGGGATGACCCAAGGTTCCTCCACCAAATTGCAGAACGGAATCATCCCCGAAAATGGTCACGAGAGCCGGCATGTGCCAGACGTGAATCCCACCAGAGGCTACTGGCAGCACACCGGGCATGGAACCCCAGTCCTGATCGAAGAAGATCCCGCGCTTGCGGTCTTCCTTGATATAACTGTCACGCATGATATCAATCCAGCCCAAGGTGGCTTCACGGTCGCCTTCCAACTTGCCCACCACGGTACCCGAGTGGAGATGGTCACCACCGGACAGACGCAGCACCTTGGTCAATACACGGAAGTGAATTCCATGATGGGGATTACGGTCGAGCACCGCGTGCATGGCACGGTGAATGTGCAACAGCACTCCATTATCCCGACACCAGTTGGCCAGTCCAGTATTAGCCGTCAACCCGCCGGTCAGATAATCGTGCATGATAATAGGCGCGCCGATGTCTCGGGCATACTCCGCACGTTTGTACATTTCTTCCGGAGTGGGCGCCGTCACGTTCAGATAGTGCCCCTTGCGCTCGCCGGTTTCACGCTCCGCCTTTTCAATGGCTTCCATGACGAAGTCGAAACGTTGCTTCCAGCGCATGAAAGGCTGGGAGTTGACATTTTCGTCATCCTTGGTGAAGTCCAAACCACCACGCAGGCATTCATAAACCGCACGGCCGTAGTTCTTGGCGGACAGACCCAATTTGGGCTTGATGGTACAACCCAGCATGGGACGACCATATTTATTCATCACATCCCGTTCAACCTGAATCCCATGGGGAGGGCCGCCACAGGTCATGACATAAGCAATGGGGAACCGCACATCTTCCAATCGAAGAGCACGCAACGCCTTGAATCCAAAAACATTACCAACCAACGATGTCAACACGTTGACCACCGACCCTTCTTCAAAAAGGTCAATGGGGTATGCCACAAATGCGTAATAACAGGTATCGTCGCCAGGAACATCTTCAATTTTATAGGCACGCCCCTTGTAGTGATCCAGATCAGTCAAGAGGTCGGTCCACACCGTGGTCCAGGTTCCAGTGGATGACTCGGCGGCCACGGCAGCGGCCACTTCCTCGCGATCCACTCCAGGCTGCGGGGTGATTTTAAAACACGCCAATAAATCCGTGTCTTTAGGGGTGTATTCAGGGGTCCAATAGGTCTGGCGATATTCCTTCACACCAGCATTGTATTTCTTCACTGACATGGTTTTCCTCCATCAGGTTAACTACTACTCAGGGGTCTTGCTACAAACATCTTATAGGAAATCAAGTATAAAAAAATTAAATAATTCTAATCACCACAATCACCAAACCTTATCGACCCTTCTGCAATTACCCTTTACCTGGACGATTGCGTTTCAATCGCATCAAATGTTCATCCGCTTGCTTTAATAATTCAGACGGGGATTTCATGGTATTTCGATCGCTTTCGGCAAACCCGATGGAACATGATAAAGGACCTGTTTCCAGGGTCAACTGACGGGCAACTTCGATCAGACGCTTGCGCAGATATTCCAGATTGGAGACTTGTGCCAAAGGACACACCACCAAAAACTCATCCCCCCCCAAACGAACCGCCAAATCTTCCTGGCGAACATTTTCCTTGAGGACGGTAGCAAAAGCCCGAAGGGCGGCATCACCCGCATCGTGCCCGAATTTGTCATTGATTCGCTTGAAATCATCGAGATCGATGATCAAGACACCCAAAGGGAGGTTTCGGCGTTCCACCTGGAACCAGTGACGTTTCAAAAAAGCCTCTGCCATACGCCGGTTGGCCAACCCGGTGAGCGGGTCGGTCAAAGTCTGCAAATGCAATTTACGCGTCGTCAATACCAATTCGGACAACAACTTGCGGTGCGTAGACCGTTCCGCCTCGAGGTTTCGCGCCACCACCAACTTGCCCTCCAAACGCGCCAACTGAGCTCCCAGCAGAGGGGATGACACCGTGCAAGGCAGTACGATGTCCGCGCCGATTTCCAAAAGTTCCTGGGCAAAGGGGGCATTCAATTCGGGAACCAGCACCACAATTGCCCGTTGCTCTTCCCCAGTCCAGGATTCAAACAATCTTTTTTCTTGTTCACCCAAGATGTGGGGTTCATCCTGCCAAATAATCAGGAACCCCACCGATTCGTTGGTCATCTGGGTCGTCACAGCACCCCAGGAATCCACGTTCAAAACGCCATAACCTCGCCCGGCAAAGGTCGATTCCCATGACTGGCGTATGGCCAAAGGGACCCCCACGAGCAAAAGCCGTGTGGTAACTGACTCTGCCTCTCCACTATTCGGGGCAATATCTTTATTGGAACTATCGTGTCCTGGTGTGTGAGAACCCCATTCCTGCCAATGCCCAATGATGTCCTCAACCATTCCGGGCAACTCTTCTGTCGACACGCTTTGACCCAAAAGGGCCAAGCCATGTTCCAAATAACCGTTGATCTTCTCGGTGTGCCGGGAGATCAACGCAGGAGCGGCCTCCCAGGCAAAATTGAGAATTTGTGCCATGACGTGACTACGGTCATTGCCCACCCGCAGTTCAGGTTCTGCTTCGGAAATTCGAATAGCCTCCGTCAGCGGATCAGGAAACCCCCATTCCTGCAACAACGCCAGAGTGATCGCCTGATGATCGATACCCAGTTGTTCCCGCTCCGCATCCAGCAGTTCGTGGGTATTCTTATTCAAACGAAGCAGAACCGAGTATGGCTCGGGGTAGAAACGCAATAGGGCCAATTGCCCGATCCGTGCCAGCAGGGCACAGGTAAAAAGGTCCGCCGCACTGACCGGGATTTCAGGTCGGTCACACATCCATTCTGCCAGCACAGCCGCCGCCAGGGAATGACGGCACAGCGCCAGATAGGCGCTGGCATCCGGCGCACTCGAGGCGACTGCGTCATCGATCACCGACAGGCCCACAGCCAGTCCCGCCACTGTTTTGAGCCCGATGCGCATCAACCCCTCTTCAACGGAAGCCACCGGACGACCAGGGGTCCCGCCTGGACGATTGGCCATGCGGATCAGACGTACGGTCAGTGCCACATCCCTTTTGATCACTTCGGCCACTTTGTGTAAATCCACGTCCTCCGACTGGATCAATGCATAGAGGCGCAAGGCGGTGGAGGAAGGAGAAGGCAGGTGACCCAATGCGCGAATCTGAAGCAACAGGGAATCTTCGGCAAGGGTATCTGGAACCACCGATTCATCATTCATATGCTGAGGCATCCTGTAACCCACATTCAAGGTGGAACGGGGAAGAAATTGACTGCGTCATTATGACCGCAAGCGAGAAAAGTTGCATATCTTCTTTGTCTCGTTGCACGATTGCCCATGGATTGCAGTAGAATCGCCTCATGGGAGGGCAGGTCAGGTCATCACCCCCTCCCGCCGAAACCTCTAATAACGATCTGTTCTGGAGAACTCCTATGTCCGCACCTATCCTACGCCCGGCGCTGGTCGGTCTGGCCTTGCTGATGGCAGCCCCGCTCATGGCTCAAGCCAACGACTCTTATCCCGACGAACTCAAACTGGAGCACCCTGCCCAACGGGAGATCGCCAATAAACCCGGCCTGGAACTGGAAGCCATGCAAGCCGCCTGTCCGGTAAGCATGCTGAATGCCTCACCGGGTAATGCCGCCAAAAATATCCATGAGCGCATCCTGCGCACAATGGACGGCGTCATTATCGAAACTGATGCCGATCTCACAGGAGTCCCGTTTGGTACAGGGACGACCACGATCCCTGCCACCTACCGTTGCGAGTATCGCGATGGTCAACTGGTTCTGGGAATCTGGTCCAAAGGACTGATCGGCAAGTGGACCCTGTTCCAGAGTCCACGTCTGACCCAGAGCGAACTGGGTACTCCATGGCCAGACTACCTAAAATCCAACTGATTCTTCAATGGTGATGGTCATGTTCCCCGTGAACATGACCATGCTCCAGTTCTTCCTCACTGGCACGTCGCACACCTTTCACCGTACAGTCAAACACCAACGTCTTGCCAACCAACGGATGATTCCCGTCCAGCGTCACTGTTTCGTCCGTGACTTCAGTCACCGCAAACAGCCAGTTCTGCTCTCCTTCCCCCTCGCCTTGAAACTGCATCCCCACCTTGACCTGGGAGGGAAACAGTGAACGTGGTTCCGTTCTGCGCAAAGTGGGGTCGTACTCCCCAAAGGCCATGTCCGGCGTCATGGTCACCGTACAGGCAAACCCTTCCTCCTGACCCTCCAGCGTTTCTTCCACCGAAGGGAAAATGCCGTCATAGCCCCCATGCAGGTAACTGATGGTGGGGTCGCTTTCTTCCAGCAACACCCCCTGATCGTCCCGCAATACAAAAGCGAGCGTGACGACTGAATTCTTTGCGATAATCATGATCGATTAAGTTCCTTGACAAGATTCAACACTTCGACCACATGGTCGCGGTTGTTGTTCACCGCTACTGCAAAACGAACCACACCCTGACGATCGATGATGTAGGTGATACGATCGACACAGGAGCGTTTCTGCCCGCCTAACTCCTTTTCGCGCAGGACATCGTAACGTTGGCAAACTTCCCCTTCCACATCCGACAGGAGTCGGGCATTCAAGCCATGAGCCTCACAAAAGTCCGCATGGCACAGCACATCATCCTGGGAAACGCCCAGCACCTTGGCGCCAAAGCGATCAAATTCCTCTTCCCGATCACTAAAACCGATAGCTTCCTCACGACATTGAGGAAACGCATCGCGCGCATAGAAAAAAAGCACGACGATCCACTGCCCTAGGTAGCCCTTAAGGGAAACCATTTCCATCCCTGCATCGGGCAACTCAAAACCCGGGGCCAGTTGTCCAGTTTTCAGCATGTGGAACCTCCCGTTGCTGGATGCATTCTACCTGATCTACCCGGCAGGCAGAAACCCGGCCTGTCTTTAGCCCTCTGGCCGCGGATTCGATTGAACCTGTGCCACCAGAGCGTACAGGGTTTCCAACGCTTCACGGGGCGTCAATCGATCGGGTTCCAATGCAGCAAGACGCACCATTGCCGGATGAGGTTCCGGTTTCCGGAGGTTTTCCTCCTGTTCCTCTTCCGGCAGGGGTTTCCACTCCCGTTGGAACAGGTCGTCCTGGGCCGGTCGTAGCCCCGGTTGCTGTTCCAGACGGGCCAATAATTCCCGTGCCCAGCGCAATACGGGGCGGGGAATACCCGCCAAAGCCGCCACCTGGAGACCGTAACTGCGGCTGGCTGCCCCTTCTTCCAGAGCATGCAAGAACACGATGCGGTCACGGTGTTCCACTGCATCCAGATGTACATTAGCCACCCCCGCCACCTCCCGTTCCAAATGTGTCAACTCAAAATAATGCGTTGCAAACAGGCAGGCGCAACGATTCTTTTCCAATAAATGACGGGCTATGGCATGGGCCAGTGCCAGTCCGTCAAAGGTGGATGTTCCCCTCCCTATTTCATCCACTAAAACCAGACTGGCAGGGGTCGCATGGTGCAGTATATAAGCCGCTTCTGACATTTCCACCAAAAAAGTAGATCGCCCCGAGGCCAGATCATCACCCGCCCCGATACGGGTAAAAATCTGATCCAAGGGACCGAGAAGCGCGCGTCGAGCCGGCACAAAACTTCCAGTATGCGCCAGCAGGGCGATCAGGGCAATTTGCCGCATGTAGGTAGACTTGCCGCCCATATTGGGACCCGTAATCAGAAGCAGGCGGCGCCCTTCGTGCAAATGGGTATCGTTGGGCACAAATCGATCCACCTGCTGCTCCACCACCAGATGCCGTCCTCCCTCGATCTCCATGCGTAACTCTCCACAGAACTCAGGGGCCGCCAGATTCAGCGCCACTGCACGTTCCGCAAAACAGGCCAATACATCCAATTCGGCAATGGCCAAGGCCAGCATCTTGAGTTCCTTGAGAAACCGCCTCAACGTTTCTAAAACTTGCTGATAAAGCCATTTCTCCCGAGCCAGGGCGCGCTCTCCCGCAGCCAGGGCACGCTCTTCAAACGCCTTGAGTTCAGGCGTGAGATAGCGCTCGGCATTCTTAAGGGTCTGACGGCGCTGGTAGTTATCGGGAATACGCTCCCGGTGTACATGGGTCACTTCAATATAGAATCCCTGTACCCGGTTATATTCCACCTTCAGGGTGGGAATGCCTGTGCGCGCTCTTTCCTGTTGCTCCAGGGCCTGTAAAAAAGCACCACAATCATTCTGAATGCTGCGTAATTCATCCAGTTCAGCATCAAAACCCGGAGCAATGACTCCCCCCTCCCGGATCAAATTGGCAGGTTCTGAAGCAATGGAGTGCTGTAGCAGGGTCACTACTTCAACGGGAAAGTGGTGCAACACGTCATATAATTCCCGCAGACGAGCCGAGTCCGTCAGATCCTGTAATAGGGTTCCGAGATCAGGCAACCCCTGCAGGGTTTCGCGCAAAGCCACCAAATCCCGAGGACGCGCGCTGCCCAAGGCAATCCTTCCCACTCCTCGTTCCACATCGCCCGTGGTCTTGAGAAGGTTTTGCAGTTGCTGGGCTCCATGCCCATCTCCTCGACCAATGAGTTGTCGAATACCCTCCTGGCGGGCCCGAATCACATTCAGGTCGCGCAGGGGATGGTGTAGCCAATGGCGCAGCAAACGTCGCCCCATGGAGTTGCGGCAGGTGTCCAGCGAGGAATATAGGGTAGGGGCTACGCTCCCGCGCAAGGTTTCCGTAATTTCCAGGTTGCGTCGGGTAACTTCATCCATGATGCACC
>LR025656.1_pt1 | contig 17550 bp, 13 predicted proteins | sample 2322641 | NCBI scaffold set LR025218.1
GCGGCACTGGTGGAGGCCCTGACTCCTTTGGGGGAAGTCACCGTGGTGGCACCCGATGTGGAACGCAGTGGGGCCAGCAATTCTCTGACCCTGGACCGCCCTTTGACCGTGCGGCGGGCCCCTAACGGGTTTTACCGGATCAATGGAACGCCCACGGATTGCGTTCACATGGCCGTGACCGGCTTGCTGGAATGGGAGCCGGATGTGGTGGTGTCCGGCATCAATCATGGGGCCAACATGGGGGATGACACCCTCTATTCCGGAACCGTGGCGGCGGCTACCGAAGGTTACCTGCTGGGGATTCCCTCCCTGGCCATCTCTCTGGCCTATGGGGCAGAGGGGGCGGGTACTGCATCCAAAGCCGAGCGGAGTCAACCTCTGTATTTTTCCACGGCAGCCCGGGTGGCCGCTGATCTGGTGCGACGGTGGCAGCACCGTCCTTTTGTGGGACCTTCCCTGATCAATGTGAATGTGCCCGATCTTCCCTATGAAGCTCTGGGTGGCCTGAAAGTGACGCGCCTGGGCCGACGGCATAAGGCAGAGCCGGTGATTCAGTCCACCAATCCGCGCGGAGAAACCATCTATTGGGTGGGGCCGGCAGGTCCGGTGGCCGATGCAGGGGTGGGAACCGATTTTCATGCGGTGGCTGCGGGTTGGGTTTCTCTTACCCCGTTGCAGGTGGATTTGACCCACTATCCTCAAATGGATGCGCTGCGCTCATGGGTGTCTTCGTGAGAAGTTCTCCGACGGTTCAGGGAAGCGGTATGACCTCGGAGCGTACCCGTGTGCGTATGGTGGAACGTTTGCGGGCACAGGGGATCAGGGATGAAACCGTGCTGGCGGCTTTGGCCGGCGTCCCGCGCCACCTGTTCGTGGATGAAGCCTTGTCCAGTCGCGCTTACGAGGATTCAGCCCTGCCCATCGGTTTTGGTCAGACAATTTCTGCGCCCTATATGGTGGCCCGTATGGTGGAACTGATCTGTGCCGGGACCCTGCCCAAAAAGATACTGGAAGTGGGCACGGGGTGTGGGTATCAGGCTGTGGTACTGGCTCGGTTGATTCCTGAGGTGTATTCGGTGGAACGGATCGGAGCCCTGCTGGAAAAAACCCGTGCCCGTTTGTGGTCCCTGCGGATCCAGAATTTGCGTCTCAAACATACCGATGGTTTTCAGGGGCTACCGGAGGCTGCACCGTTTGACGCAATCATCGTGGCAGCGGCTGCGCCCCGGATTCCTCCCGCGCTGGTGGAACAACTGGCTCCTGGCGGGCGGTTGATCGTGCCGGTGGGAACTCATGCTCAACATCTGATTCTGGTGGAGAAACGGGAGGGAGAGGTGCGCGAAACCATTCTCGATCCAGTACATTTCGTCCCTCTGTTGACCAATCTGAGTTAAATTTTCAAGGAGTCTGTGATGCCCCTGTTCAACTGTAATCCCCGGTTTTTCGCCCAACGCGGGCTGGGCCTGCTGGGCGTGATGGTACTCTTCGGTCTGGGGGGATGCGCCACCGAAGTGCCCGCGCCCATCCAGGAGTCCCGTTCCACCGGACCAGTGACCACCACGCCGGCCGAAAAGTCGGGCACAAACGTGGTAGTAAAACCCTCCGGACCGGCTGAAAAAATGGCGCATTCCGTGACGGTGGATGGCACCCTTTGGGGGTGGCCTCTCAATCAGAAAGGGGGTACTCCCAATGGCATGGGCATCGATATTTCCACTCATCAGAGCCAACCGGTATTGGCGGCGGCGGACGGTGTGGTCAGTTACGTTGGAGAGGGGATTTCCAGTTACGGTCTGATGGTGATCCTCAAACATCCCAATGATTACGTTAGTGTTTATGCCCATAACGGCAAGGTGGTGGTTCACCAGGGCCAGGTAGTGACGCGGGGACAGAAAATTGCTGAAACCGGAGTGAAGGGCAAAAAAGACAAACCCTGGCACTTCGAGATCCGCCATGGAGGCAAACCCCTCAACCCGCTCACCTTCTATGCGGGCAAAGCCACGGATTCTAAGATACCGGTTCGATAATCAGGGCGGCAACCACCCGTCGCCCTTCGCTGGCCAGGATGGAATAAGTGCGGCAGGCCGCTGCCGTGTCCATGACTTCCAGTCCAATGGCGCGTTCCAGCAGGGGACGGGTCAAACCCCAGTCCGGAAAACGGAAACGGGCTCCGCTTCCCAACAGAACCAGTTCGGGGTCAAAGTCGAGCAGTTCGGCAAAATGTCGCTCTTCCAGCAGTTCAAGGCGGGAAGCCCAGATGGGTTGCAAGCGTTCCGGGCTGAGCACCAGACTTTCAGTGTACTTGATCTGATCGATCAGCACGAAACCGGGGCCGTGACCGGTCAAAGTCAGGGGTGTGTCCGCACGATGGTGCACGAGTTTCATAGGAGGGCTTCATCAGAGTGATGGGTTAGGGTAAAATGATACCTTTTGCTCACTCACTCACGCAACGTACCATGCCCGAATTTCCTCGTATTCAAAGATTGCCTCCCTATGTATTCAATATCACGGGAGAACTGAAGGCCGCCGCCCGGCGCCGGGGCGAGGACATCATCGACTTCGGCATGGGCAATCCGGATCAACCCACCCCACAGCACATTGTGGATAAACTGGTGGAAGCGGCCCAGCGCAACGACACCCATGGCTATTCTTTGTCGAAGGGGATTCCGCGGGTACGCAAGGCCATTTGTCATTGGTATCAACGTCGTTTTGGCGTGGAACTGGACCCGGAAACCGAAGCCATTTTTACCATCGGTTCCAAGGAAGGGATTGCGCACCTCATGCTGGCGGTTCTGGACACGGGAGACATGGTGCTGGTGCCCAATCCCAGTTACCCCATTCACATCTATGGACCTGTGATTGCAGGCGCAGACATCCGTCATGTCAGCATGATCCCCGGCGTGGTTTTTTTCGAAGAACTGGAAGAGGGGTTGCGCGGCTCCTGGCCCCGACCCAAGATGCTGATTCTCAATTTTCCCAGCAATCCCACGACCCAGTGTGTGGACCTGCCTTTCTTCGAACGGGTAGTGGCTCTGGCCAAGGAATACGGCATCTATGTGGTGCATGATCTGGCCTATGCCGACATCGTGTACGACGGCTATCAGGCCCCTTCCATCCTGCAGGTGCCGGGAGCCAAGGATGTGGCCGTGGAATTTTTTACCCTGTCCAAAAGTTACAGCATGGCGGGATGGCGGGTCGGTTTCATGGTGGGCAATCGGGACCTGGTGGCGGCCTTGGGACGCATGAAAAGTTATCATGATTATGGCACCTTCACCCCCATTCAGGTGGCCTCCATCGTTGCTCTGGAAGGACCCCAGGACTGTGTGGAGACCATTCGTGCCACCTATCAGCGCCGGCGCGATGTGATGGTGCAGGGGTTGCACAACATCGGTTGGAATGTAGCCAATCCCAAGGCGACCATGTATGTCTGGGCAGAGATTCCCGAGTTCTATCGCAAATCGGGATCGCTGGAGTTTGCCAAGAAATTGCTTCAGGATGCTCATACGGCTGTGTCGCCCGGCGTTGGGTTTGGAGAGTTGGGGGATGGTCATGTACGGTTTTCCCTGATCGAGAATGAAGCACGTACCCGTCAGGCCATGCGGGGAATTCGGGATATGTTTCGTAAGGACGGATTGTTATGACACCCATTCGAGTGGGATTGCTGGGTCTGGGGATTGTCGGAGGCGGGACATGGCAGATCCTGGAACGGAATCGTGAAGAAATCGCCCGTCGGGCGGGCCGGGAAATCGTGGTGACCCGCGCTGCCGTGCGTCCTCAGGATCTGGAACGGGCGGCCCTGAAGACCGGCGGGCGTATTCAACTGAGTACAGACCCACTGCAGGTGGTGGAGGCTGGGGATGTGGACGTGGTGGTTGAGCTCATGGGGGGGTACGAGCCTGCCAAGACTTTGGTTCTGCATGCCCTTGAACTCGGCAAACCGGTGGTGACCGCGAACAAGGCACTGCTTGCCCTGCATGGCAACGAGATTTTTGCCACAGCCTTGCAGCATGGGGTGATGGTGGGGTTCGAGGCGGCGGTGGCGGGAGGCATTCCCATCATCAAGGCCCTGCGCGAGGGACTGACCGCCAACCGCATCCAGTGGTTGGCCGGGATCATCAACGGCACCAGCAATTTCATCCTGACCCAGATGCGCGACCAGGGCATGGGCTTTTCTGAAGCCTTGCAACAGGCTCAGGCCTTGGGTTATGCCGAAGCCGATCCCACCTTCGACGTGGAAGGAGTGGATGCAGCGCACAAATTGAGTTTGCTGGCGGCCATTGCCTTCGGAATTCCTGTTCAGTTTGAGCGCGCCCATGTGGAAGGGATTACGAAACTGACGGCAGAGGACATCCGTTATGCCGAGGAGTTGGGTTACCGCATCAAATTGTTGGGAATTGCCAAGCGCACGGCGCGAGGCATCGAGTTGCGCGTACATCCGACCCTGATTCCCGAGCGCCGTTTGATTGCCAACGTGGATGGCGTCATGAATGCCGTACTGGTCCATGGGGATGCCGTGGGCTCCACCCTTTACTACGGGGCCGGGGCCGGGGCCGAACCCACCGGTTCGGCGGTGGTGGCGGATCTGGTGGACATCGCGCGCATGACCGGTTCTGATCCCGGACATCGGGTGCCCCATCTGGCTTTTCAGCCCGACCAGGTGCGTAACGAAGTGGTGCTGCCGGTGGCCGAGATTGAAACGGCCTACTATCTGCGTCTGCGTGCCACCGACCGACCCGGCGTATTGGCCGAGGTCACACGCATCCTGGCGCAGCAGAATATTTCCATCGAAGCCATGCTCCAGAAGGAACCGGCAGCAGGGGAAGAGCGGGTGGACGTGATCATGTTGACCCATGTCGCGCAGGAACGGGCCATCGATGCCGCCATTGCAGAAATCGAGAGCCTGGAAAGTATCGCTGCACCCGTGGTGCGTTTACGCCTCGAAACCCTTTCTTCCTGATTTTTTATGACTGAGACAACTGCCATGGCTCACTATCAAGGTTTGATTCACCGCTATCGGGACCGTTTGCCGGTTTCCGAGCACACCCCCATCGTAACTCTCAACGAGGGCAACACTCCGCTCATTGAATTGCAGCGTTTGCCGGATACCTTGGGCTTCGACGGAAGGATCCTGGTGAAGTTCGAAGGTTTGAATCCCACCGGGTCCTTCAAGGACCGCGGGATGACCCTGGCCGTAACCAAGGCTCTGGAAGCCGGGTCGCAGGCCATCATCTGCGCCTCCACGGGGAATACCTCTGCCGCGGCGGCGGCCTACGCAGCGCGGGCCGGCATGACTTCCTTCGTGCTCATCCCGGAGGGCAAGATTGCCCTGGGAAAATTGGCGCAGGCCATGATGCATGGGGCTGTGGTGCTGCAAATCCAGGGTAATTTCGACGATGGTATGCGTCTGGTACAGGAAATTTCGGCAGAAATGCCCGTCGCCTTGGTCAACTCGGTGAATCCGTACCGCTTGCAGGGGCAAAAGACCGTGGCCTTTGAAATCGTCGAAGCCCTGGGAACGGCCCCTGATTACCATGTATTGCCGGTGGGCAATGCGGGCAATATCAGCGCACATTGGAGCGGGTATTGTGAGGCCAGTGGGGTGCAGACGGCCGCCTGCGGCCATTGCCAGGGCCAGTGTCCCTATCACGGCCCTGTGCCCTTGACGACCCGTCGACCCATCATGGTGGGTTACCAGGCCGCCGGATCTGCGCCCTTCATGCGCGGGGGGCCCGTGGCTCATCCGGAAACCATTGCAACGGCCATCCGCATCGGCAATCCCATGTCCTGGTCCCTGGCCTGGGCCGCGGTGCAGGAATCCGGTGGTTGGTTCGACGAATGTACCGATGCGGAAATTCTGGCGGCTCAGGCACTTCTGGCCCGGACCGAAGGTATTTTCTGTGAGCCTTCCTCCGCCACTTCCCTGGCCGGTCTGTTCAAGGATTTGAAGGCGGGACGTATCAAGGCGGGTTCGACGATCGTGGCGACCCTCACCGGACATGGCCTGAAAGATCCGGATACGGCCATTGCCCAAAGCCAGCCGACTCATGGTGTAGCCGCTGAAAAGGGTCCCATTGCGGAACTGATCGGAAAGTTTCTGTAACATTCTGGGAAATTTTTCCGTTTATAATCTCGCTCCGCCCCCATAGGGTCATTGAGATGTGCGCAAGGAGAAAAAGCATGAGGCGGTGGAAGACACTATTACCGACAGTGATGATGCTGGGACTGGGCGGATGCGCCAGCGTTCCTGCGGGAAGCAGCACGGCAGAAGACCCCCTGCAAAGTTATAACCGCACCATGTTTGGCATCAACGATACGCTGGACCGACATGTCATCAAGCCGGTGGCAGAAGGCTATCGCGCGGTGGCTCCGGATTTTGTGCGCGCCGGGGTGACCAACTTCTTTGCCAATCTTTCCGATCTGAGTACAACGGTCAATGATTTTCTGCAGGGGAAAGTTCGTCAGGGAGGCGTCGATGGTGGGCGCTTTTTGCTTGATACCACGGTGGGCATCTTCGGCTTGTTTGATGTGGCAACCCCGGTGGGGTTGGAGCGTCACCACGAGGACTTTGGTCAAACCATGGCGGTTTGGGGTTGGGAAAACAGCAGTTACTTCGTTATTCCGATCCTGGGTCCCAGTACGCTGCGGGATTCCCTGGGGTTAGTGGGCGAATATCCCTGGACGATCTATCCCTACCTCAATACGACCTGGACCAAGCAGATCGAAATCGGCTCTGTGGATGTGCTGAATACCCGTACCAACCTTCTGGCGGCCTCCAACGTTCTGGATACTGCCGCTCTGGATCCCTATGCCTTCATGCGCGACGCCTATCTGCAGAGACGACGTAACCTGATCTATGACGGACACCCCCCACCCTCACCCGATGATGAGTGAGAACATGGGGATGTTATTGTCAGTTGCATCGTAACTTAATTAGTTTTCGTACGGCCGGCGAGGAAGAACGAGAGGTCTATCATGAATGGCTCGAAAATGACTACACAGCCAACAGGAGTTGCGATGGACTGGGGCCGGGAAAGTTTATTCAGGAGGTTTTGAACAGGAACTGCCCTCCTTTCCAGTCTGCCTGGATCGTGCTGCCGGGTAGGAAGGCGCCTTCCAGGATGCGACGGGCCAGGGGGTTCTCGAATTCGCTCTGAATCGCCCGTTTGAGGGGGCGGGCCCCATAAACCGGGTCGAAACCCACGGCGGCCAGTTGATCGAGGGCGGTATCGCTCACCTCCAGAGTCAGTTCCATTTTTGCCAGTCGGCGGGTCAATTGAGCCATCTGGATACGGGCAATGGCGCGGACCTGAGCTTCTCCCAAGGCATGGAAGACCACGATTTCGTCGATGCGATTGACGAATTCAGGGCGGAAATGGGTCTTGACTTCGGCCATGACGGCTAATTTTATGACGGCCTGATCGTCTTCGGCCATTTGCTGGATCATTTGCGATCCCAGATTGGAGGTCATGACCACCACCGTGTTACGAAAATCCACTGTTCGCCCCTGTCCATCAGTCATGCGTCCGTCGTCCAGGACCTGGAGCAGGACATTGAAGACGTCAGGGTGCGCTTTTTCCACCTCATCCAGCAGGATGACGGCATAAGGCTTGCGCCGCACGGCTTCCGTCAAATAGCCGCCTTCTTCAAAGCCGACATAGCCAGGCGGGGCACCGAGGAGACGGGCAACGGAATGTTTTTCCATATATTCCGACATGTCGATGCGAATCAGATGATCTTCCGAGTCGAACAGGAAGTTGGCCAGGGTTTTGCAGAGTTCTGTTTTTCCCACCCCCGTAGGTCCCAGGAACAGGAAGGAACCATAGGGTCGGTTGGGGTCGGACAGACCGGAACGGGAGCGCCGAATGGCGTCGGAGACCAGGCGCACCGCTTCGTCCTGTCCAACCACGCGCTGGTGCAGATAATCTTCCATGCGCAGCAACTTTTCCCGTTCCCCTTGCATCATTTTGGCCACAGGGATGCCTGTGGCGCGCGACACCACTTCAGCAATTTCTTCTGCTCCCACCTGGGTGCGCAACAGTCTGAGGGGTTGAGATTTGCCGTTGCTTTCGGTGGTTTGACGTAACTGGGCTTCCAGTTGAGGGATCCGACCGTATTTGAGTTCCGAGGCTTTCTGCAAGTCGCCCTGCCGCTGGGCCGATTCCATTTCTGCACGGGCCCGGTCCAGGGCTTCCTTGACGTGTTGGGAACCTTGTACCTGGGCCTTTTCGGCTTTCCAGACTTCTTCCAGATCTGCGTATTCCTGTTCCAGTTTATGAATTTCCTCTTCCAGCAAGGCCAGGCGTTTCTGGGACGCATCATCTTTCTCGCGCCGTACCGCCTCGCGCTCGATCTTGAGCTGGATCAGGCGCCGGAACAATTTGTCCATGGATTCAGGCTTGGAATCGATTTCCATTTTGAGTCGTGCAGCCGCTTCATCGATCAGGTCGATGGCCTTGTCGGGCAGGAAGCGGTCGGTGATATAGCGCTGGGACAGTTCCGCCGCCGCTACGATGGCCGGGTCCGTGATGTCCACCCCATGATGGAGTTCGTACTTTTCCTGCAAACCACGCAGAATGGCAATGGTGTCTTCTACCGTGGGTTCGCCCACCAGCACCTTCTGAAAACGCCGTTCGAGGGCAGCATCCTTCTCGACGTATTTGCGGTATTCATCCAGGGTCGTGGCTCCCACGCAGTGCAACTCTCCCCGCGCCAGAGCCGGCTTGAGCATGTTGCCTGCATCCAGGGCACCCTCTGCCTTGCCGGCGCCCACCATGGTATGGAGTTCGTCGATGAAAACGATGGTCTGTCCTTCGTCCTGGGCCAACTCCTTGAGTACGGCTTTGAGACGTTCCTCGAATTCTCCGCGATATTTGGCCCCCGCCAGCAAGGCGGCCATATCCAGTGCCAGTACGCGCTTGTGCCGCAGACTGTCGGGGACTTCGTCATTGACGATACGCTGGGCCAGTCCTTCGACGATGGCGGTTTTGCCGACGCCGGGTTCACCGATCAGTACCGGATTATTCTTGCTGCGGCGTTGCAGGATCTGAATGACCCGACGGATTTCATCATCTCTTCCGATGACGGGATCCAGTTTGCCGAGCCGGGCTCGTTCGGTGAGATCCAGGGTGTATTTTTTGAGGGACTCACGGGTCCCTTCGCTTTCTTGACTGGTTACCCCGGCACCGCCGCGCAGAGCTTCGATCGCCTTTTCGAGGCGGGGGCGTTGAGCGCCGTGCTGGCGAAACAGGCGTCCCACTTCGCCTTTATCATCGCACAGGGCCAGCAGAAAAAGTTCGGAAGCGATGAAAGGGTCATGACGCTTCTGGGCTTCCTTCTCCGTCAGGTTGAGCAGGGTGTTGAGATCACGGGAGACGCTGATCTCTCCGTTTGGGGTGGAGTGATGGGCAACCCGCTCCAGAAGAGGAGGCAGCCCTTGTTTCAGGGGTTGTACCTGAATGTCGGCACGAGCCAGCAGCGAAGCCGTGGTTCCGTCCTGTTGATCCAGAAGGGCTTGCAACAGATGGACCGGTTCGATGTTGGCATGGTCATGACGCAGAGCCAAACTCTGCGCATCGGCAAAAGCTTCCTGAAATTTGGTGGTCAGTTTGTCAAATCGCATGGTGCACTCCTGAATCATTGAGGGTCCTGAGGCCTACATGGGGCGCAGGAAGAAGAATATCAAGGCAGTACAGGAGACATTTGGCTCCATGTGGGGCAGGATTGAAGAAAAAATACGAGTGCCATTGACAGAGCCCATTTTTTGTCAGAGAATCGCGACTTCGCATGACGTTGGAGTCCATCTTGGAGTGTTCTAGTTTACGTCCGTTGAATGAACAACGGTTTTCCCAAGGGTTCTCGTCATAATCTCTTAATCTGACCATGACTGAATACCGGGATGACCGGTCAGGAGGTTGTATGGCAGATTTTCGTGGCATCTTTTTCAAACGGAACATTTCACCCCGTTCCTCCGCCCCCCCAGGCCAGAGCGACTCCACATTGTTGCTGGAAGTGGCCCACTGTGAAAGCGAGTTGGCCCTGCGTCGGCTGGACAGTTCTGTGGAGGGATTGCTCGATCGGGAAGCAGAGGACCGCTTGGGGGTGTATGGTGCCAATACTGTGGCACAGGAGGCCCGAGTGGGGCCCCTGCGCCAACTCCTTTCCTATTTCAAGAATCCCCTCAACCTGCTGTTGATCGCCCTGGCGGTGCTGTCCCTCTATCTGGGAGACCGGGAGGCAGCCACCATCATTGCCCTGATGGTGGTCATCAGCATTACCCTGACGTTTGTGCAGGAGTACCGCTCCACCAATGCCGCCGAACGGTTGCGCGAAATGGTGAGTACCACCGCGACGGTGTTGCGCAAGGATCGGCGCAGCGGGGTTCCCGATGAGGTCAATCGTTATTTCAATATTCATTTGCATCCCCATGGCCCCCAACGGCGCGAGGTTCCCATGCGGGAACTGGTACCTGGGGATGTGATTCAACTCTCGGCCGGGGACATGATTCCGGCAGATGTGCGGCTGTTGACGGCCAAGGATTTGTTCATCAACCAATCCTCGCTGACGGGCGAAGCCTTGCCGGTGGAAAAGTTTTTTGCGGCTGAAACCGATACGACGCGTGCGCCCCTTCAACTCAACAATGTCTGCTTCATGGGGACCAATGTGGTCAGTGGCACGGCAACGGCAGTGATCGTGCATACCGGCGCACTGACTTACTTTGGGCGTCTGGCCCAGTTGGTCACGGGCGAAAAGAACCTGACCAGTTTTGACCGGGGCATCCGCCAGTTCACCTGGCTCATGATCCGATTCATTTTTGTCATGACTCCGCTGGTTTTCCTGATCAATGGATTTACCAAGGGCGACTGGATGGAGGCTTTCCTGTTTGCGGTGGCGGTGGCGGTGGGGCTGACTCCGGAAATGCTGCCCATGATCGTCACAGTCAATCTGGGCAAGGGAGCCCTGGCCATGTCCCGCAAGAAGGTGATCGTCAAGCGCCTCAACTCCATTCAGAATTTTGGGGCCATGGATGTGCTGTGCACGGATAAGACCGGGACTCTCACCCAGGACAAGATTATCCTGGAAAAACATGTGGATATCTACGGTCATGAGAACGAGGACGTACTGGAGTATGCCTATCTCAACAGTTATCACCAGTCCGGACTCAAGAATCTTCTGGATGTGGCGGTTCTGGAATATGCCGGACTGACAGAACGGATCAAGGCTGGGGTGCAGTACCGCAAGATCGATGAAATTCCTTTTGACTTTCAGCGTCGCCGTATGTCGGTGGTGGTGGAAGGCAAGGGTCGCCACCTTCTGATCTGCAAGGGAGCAGTGGAAGAAGTGTTTTCCTGCTGCACCCATGCCGAGGTCAACGGAAGTGTGGAAGCCCTTGAACCCTCCTATCTGGGACAACTCCTGCAGGTGACACGGGAACTCAATGAAGATGGGTTTCGGGTCATTGCCATTGCCTACAAGGAAACGGCTTCCCGGGGTGGCGCCTACGGGCTCAAGGACGAAAGCGATCTGGTGCTGGTGGGCTACATTGCCTTTCTGGATCCGCCCAAGGACAGTGCACGGGAAGCCATTGCGGCGCTCCATCGGCATGGGGTGCAGGTCAAGATCCTGACCGGGGACAATGATGTGGTCACCCGCAAGGTTTGCCATGAAGTGGGGCTCAAGGTTGATGAAATCCTGCTGGGTTCCGTCATGGAAACCCTTTCGGATGAGGAATTGGCGGAAGCCGCAGAACGCATCGTGGTCTTTGCCAAATTGTCTCCGGCGCAGAAGGCACGGGTCATCAAGGCATTGCATCTGCGCGGCCATGTGGTGGGTTTCATGGGGGACGGAATCAATGATGGTCCGGCTCTGAAGGCAGCAGACGTCGGTATCTCGGTGGATACGGCAGTGGATATCGCCAAGGAATCGGCAGACATCATCCTGCTGGAAAAAAGTTTGATGGTGCTCGAGGAAGGCGTCATCGAAGGGCGCAAAGTCTTTGGCAATATCGTCAAATACATCAAGATGGGCGCCAGTTCCAACTTTGGCAACATGTTCAGCGTACTGGGTGCCAGTGCCTGGCTGCCCTTTCTGCCCATGCAGGCCATCCAGGTGCTGACCAATAACCTGCTCTATGATTTTTCCCAGACGGCCATTCCCACGGATCATGTGGATGAGGAATACATTTCCCAACCCAGGCGCTGGGACATTGCCAATATCACGCGCTTCATGCTCATGATGGGGCCCATCAGTTCCATTTTCGACTATCTGACCTTTGCCTTGATGTATTACGTCTTCAAGGCCAATACGGTGGCGGGCGAATCGATGTTTCAGACCGCCTGGTTCGTGGAATCCCTGCTCTCCCAGACCCTGATCATCCATATCATCCGTACGGGTCGGATTCCTTTTCTGCAGAGTCGGGCCAGTTTGCCCATGACCCTGACGAGTTTGATCATCTGCTCGGTTGCCGTCTGGTTGCCCTATTCACCCTTTGCCCATGCCCTGGGATTCACGCCGTTGCCCATCCACTTCTGGCCTTATTTGGTGGGTATATTGGCAGGGTACCTGACGCTGGCACACGTGGTCAAAACGTGGTTCATCCGCCGTTACGGGCTGAACTGAGGGAGGCAAGGGAGAGCGCTCATGCTGGATATCGGACCTGCATTTTCGAGTAGCGGCCCCCTCGCCCAGGGCGTGGCGGCCTATCGACTCCGTCCGGCCCAGATAGAAATGGCACAGGCTGTGCTGCAGGCGCTGGAGGAACGATCAGCCCTCGTCGTGGAAGCCGGGACAGGAACCGGAAAAACTTTCGCCTACCTGATTCCCGCCCTTCTGTCCGGGGCTCGGGTGATCCTGTCCACGGCTTCGAAAACCTTGCAGGACCAACTGTTTCAGCGCGACATCCCGGCGCTGCGGGAGGTGCTGAAAATCCCCGTGTCTGTGGCTTTACTCAAGGGCAGAGCCAACTATCTTTGTCCCCATCACCTGGAAGAAACGCTCCGTCAGGGGGTGCTTTTTGATCGTGAAGAAGTGGCCCACCTGCATCAGGTACAGGCTTTTGCCCAGCGGACCACCAGTGGGGATATTGCCGAACTGGGGGAAGTTCCGGAACAGTCGGCCATCTGGCGCAAGGTAACCTCCACGCGGGAAAACTGTTTGGGGCAGGAATGCGCCCACCTTACCAACTGTTTCATATTGGCCGCGCGCAAACAGGCGCTTCAGGCAGATCTGGTGGTCATCAATCACCACCTGTTCTTTGCTGATCTGGTATTGCGCGATGAAGGCGTTGGGGAATTGCTGCCTTTGGCCGATGCCGTGATTTTTGATGAGGCCCATCAGTTACCGGCCATCGCTACCCATTTTTTTGGTCAATCTCTTTCTACATTCCGAGTTATTGAACTCACGGAAACCCTCCATGCCCTTCTGCCTGGCCTCGGCATCGAGCAGGATGAACTGACCCAGAGTGCCCGCCAACTGGAAAAAAGCACCACGCCCTTGCGTCATTCCCTCACTTTGCGGGAAGGACGGCTGACTCTGGAGCAGGTTCGCCGCGAACCCGCCTTTGCTGCGGCATGGGAAGCCTTCATTCAGGCGCTGGAACAATTCGTGGGGCGCTTGGTTACCCATGGCGAGCGCGCTGAAGCCCTGCAGGAATTGGCCAAGGAAGCACAAAATTGCCATGACATGGCTGTTCTTTGGCAAACAGCCGAGTTGCCCGGACAGGTGCGCTGGGTGGAATGTTTTCCCCAAACCCTCCATTTCAATGCCACACCCCTCGGTTTGGGAAAGTTGCTGGGGCCCTACTGGCAGGATACCCAGCGGGCCTGGATCTTCACTTCGGCCACCTTGTCGGTCAAGGGAGACTTTTCCCATTATCTGGAAGCCATGGGACTCCCTCAAGCCCGTGCCCTTAGTTGGGAGAGTCCCTTCGATTATTTTCATCAGGCGCTTCTGTATGTGCCGCAGGATTTGCCCCTGCCCCAGGAGCCGACTCATACCCGTACCCTGCTGGAACGGGCCCGTCCCCTGCTGGAGGCCAGTCAGGGACGAGCCTTCCTGCTTTTTACGACCTACCGGGCACTGCAGGAAGCACAGCGCATCCTGGAAGCCTGGAAGCAGGAAGGGCAATGGGCCTATCCTGTGCTGGTTCAGGGGCAGCGTACTCGAAGCGATCTGCTCAAACGCTTTCGCCGCACGAAACATGCGGTTCTGCTCGGTACCTCTTCTTTCTGGGAGGGCGTGGACATCAAGGGCGAAGCCCTTTCCGTGGTGATCATCGACAAGCTGCCCTTTGCTCCCCCGGATGATCCCGTCGAGGCCGCGCGCATCGAGGAAATCAATCGGGCAGGGCGCAATGGCTTCATGGATTATCAGTTACCCCGTGCCATCCTGCAACTCAAGCAAGGAGCCGGGCGCTTGATTCGCGATGAACAGGATCGCGGGGTTTTGATGATCGGGGATCGCCGTATCTTGGAAAAATCCTACGGCACAAAAATCTGGCAGAGTTTGCCCCCCATGGCGCGGACGAGAGAGTTGGCGGTGGCCTGTGGTTTCTTTCAGCGTCCCGCTGCCTCTGGACCCATTGAACCGGTCAAGAGGTCAGATCCGGAGGAGAGTCATTAGGAAGGGGCAAGCGGACGGTGACTTCCAGTCCTCCCTCCGGGGGGCTGCGTAATTCCAGTGTACCGTGATGCAGGTCCACGATACGCGCCACGATGGCCAGTCCCAGTCCCGATCCGGGGGGGCCTCCCCGCGAACTTTCGCGCCGTGTGAACGGCTGCAGGAGGTGGGGAATCTCCTGGGCTGGAATACCCTCGCCGTGGTCCCGTACGACCAGACAGACGGCTTTCCCCTTTTGATGCAAGCCCAGGTGAAAGGGAGGCTTGCCATAACGAATCGCATTCTCCAACAGATTGTTGAGGATTCGTTCGAGGGCACGTTCATTGAAGCATACCCGGGGCAGATTGGGGGTTATGTCCAGAGTGACCGGAATACCCCGACTGACGAAGCGTTCCTGGCACGCCACGGCAAGGGGCGCAACGGTCCGGAGATGCAGGGGGTAATGGGGTCGATCCCGGGCAAAATCCAGAAACTGGTCGATAATCCGGTCGATTTCTTCCAGATCCTGAATCAGGGGGTCGAGCGCCGGGGGGCCGGGTAACTGGAGCATTTCCAGCGCCAGACGCAGCCGTGACAGGGGGGTGCGCAGATCGTGGGAAACTCCCGCCAGCATGATGGTGCGGTTGGATTCCAGGTTTTTGAGCGCATGTTGCATGGTGTGGAAGGCTTCACTGACTTCGCGAATTTCAGTGGGAATGTCCGGGGTGATTTTCAGGAGGCTGGGTTGCCCGGAGGCAATGCAATGTGCGGCCTGGGTCAAATCCCGCAAGGGACGATTGATGCGATAGACTGCCCAGTACACGCTGGAAAATCCGAGCAGGATCACAAGGGCCAGCAAGAGGGCCCATTTTTCCGGGAAATCTGCGTCAAAGCGTTGGCGTTGGGTAATGTACCAAAAATCCCCGTGGGTGGTATGTAAAGGAATCCAGACGGTGGGCAACTGACCTTGGGTGGTGATCCAGAGGCGGGTTGCGGGATAACGGAGCTGCAATCGCTGTTGCAGCAGGAAGATCCGGCTGGAGGGTGCGGGACTGCGAATCCGCCGGGGATCGGGGGTGGCGGATTGAATCACGCCGCCTTCGCTGTCATCAAATTCTCGAATGAACGCCGATTGCGCCGTAGGGGAGAGATATTCCAGCGCGGTGATCAGGGAAAAAATATGATTGGCCCGATCCTGAATGGTATGTTCCAGCAAAGGTGCGACATAGAAGCGCTGAAACACGAAGAGGGTGGCGATGTGGGTCACCAGCACCGTCAGTACCGTGACGAAGAGGGTACGTCCCAGCAGTGAGCGGGCGATCATTCCGGGGCGGTGATCTCGGGGACGAAGATGTATCCGATGCCCCAGACGGTACGGATGTGGCGGGGACATCCCGGATCTTCTTCGAGCAGACGGCGCAAGCGCGAAATCTGGACGTCGATGCTGCGGTCAAACACCTCCCGTTCCCGACCCCGTACCAGATCCGTGAGTTTTTCTCGGGAAAGGGGTTCGTGGGGGTGCGTGACCAGGGCCCGCAGGAGAGAAAATTCACTGCTGGAGAGGGCAACCAGTTCTCCGTTTTTGTGCAGGGTGCGTTGCAGCAGATGAAAACTGAACTCCCCAAAGGTCACCAGATCCTGGGCGTGGTGGTCTGCGGGCAGGGGCGTATCCCAGGACTGGCGCCGCAGGACGGCCTGAATCCGGGCCAGCAACTCTTTGGGGTTGAAGGGCTTGGAGAGGTAGTCGTCGGCACCCGTGTTGAGTCCCAGAATCCGGTCCGAGTCATTGCCCTTGGCGGTGAGCATGATAATGGGAATGGGGTTGTTTTGGGCGCGCAGCCGACGGCACAGCGCCAAACCATCCTCGCCGGGGAGCATCAGGTCCAATACCAGCAAATCCTGGGGGGTTTTCGCCAAGGCCTGGTCGAGCGCGAGGGCATCGGGGACGGCCGTCACACTGAAGCCTTGTTGAGAAAGATAACGCTGTAGTAATTCGCGTAATCGAAGATCGTCATCCAGGACGATGATGCGGGGGCGTGGAGTATTCATGTGCGCATGATAGTGTAACCGGAAAAAAAATTGTATCGATTTGTAATCATTCCGGTGTCGTTTGGGGATGGGATCCGGATTGGGCAGGTTCCGTGAGCAGACGGCGCGCACCACAGAGGTCTGCCCAGGTCCCCGCTTTTTCTGCCGGGGTACGCAGAAGGTAGGCGGGATGCCAGGTAACGACGGTGGGGATGCCTTCGAAGAGATGGGTCGTGGAACGCAGTTGGGCCATGGACAGAGGGGTATCCAGTAAGGTGCGGGCGGCAACCTTGCCCAGCAGGACCAGAATGCGCGGTTGGACCTGTGCGATTTGCTGACGCAGGAAGGGCAGGCAGGTCGCACATTCAGGGTCACTGGGGGTGCGATTATGGGGCGGACGGCATTTCACCACATTGGCAATGGAGACCTGGGGACCCCGTTCCAGCCCCAGGGCGGTGAGCATGGCATCCAGCACACGTCCCGCAGGTCCGACAAAGGGCAATCCGCGCGCATCTTCTTCTGCGCCGGGTCCTTCCCCGATGAACATCCAGGGGCTGCCGGGGTGAATCAGGCCAAAAACCGCTTGCTTGCGTTGTTCGTGAAGTGCGCAACGGGTGCAGGAAGCCACCTGCTGGCGCAGATCCCCCGTTACCGGCAAGTCGGGGAGCACCGGCGGAGGGGTGGGAATGCTCCGGCTTTCCCCCTCTTTTCTGGCGGGGGAGAGAGTTTCGGGGAGGGCAGGCAGCGGGTTTGCTCGGGGAATCCAGAGGGGCCATAGTCCCAACTCTCTCCAGCAGGCTTCCTGTGTGTGCATATCGACGCTCTCCGGCTCAGGGGGTCAGGGAGCGGCGCAGCACGAGGGCGTCCTCACGAGTTCCCGTGGGGGTCGCATAATAACCCCGGCGGGTTCCAATGGGCTGGAAATGGGCCGAG
>LR025575.1_pt6 | contig 17440 bp, 17 predicted proteins | sample 2322641 | NCBI scaffold set LR025218.1
CTTATCCCATTTATACTTTGAACTGGTCCTCCGTGGGATTGTCGGTGGTGGCGCTCATCGATAGCCGGCATTTTGATCGACCGGCCATTGTCAGTCCGCCTTCCCGTTTTACAGACGGGCTGGTCATTGCCTTTACCCCCCGTGATCTGCCGGGCAATGGGTGGGCAGAACTCGAGGGGCAGGCAGAGCAACTGATGCTGATTTGTCGGGGGAAAGTTTGTGCGGATCCGTTCTTTCATTCAGGGAGACCATGATGGCTGTGGATTTGGCGGGAAAATTGAGGGTGGGGATATCATCACGGGCATTGTTTGAACTGGGAGAAAGTCACGCCCTGTTTGAAACGCGCGGGGTAGAGGAATACAGCAGTTATCAGATCGCCCATGAAAACGAACCCCTGGGCGAAGGGGTGGCCTTCGGACTGGTGAAAAAATTGCTGGCTCTCAAGAATCAGCACGAAGAATCCAGTGTGGAGGTCATTCTGCTGTCCCGGAACAGTGCCGATACGGGATTGCGCATCTTTAATGCCATTGAACATCACGGGTTGAACATCACCCGGGCGGTTTTTTCGCGGGGGGAAACCCCCTGGAAGTATGCCGAAGCTCTGGGTGTCCATCTGTTTTTGTCAGCAGATGCGGGGGATGTGCGCCTGGCATTGGGAGCCGGAATTGCCGCTGCAACCATTCTGCCCTCCACGGTAGGAGACAATCCCTCCCCGCAGTTACGGATTGCTTTCGATGGGGATGCCGTGGTGTTTTCTGATGAGGCGGAATTGATCTACAAGACGCGCGGACTGGAAGCGTTCATCGAGCATGAACGGTCCAAGGCCAACACGCCTTTGGCCAGTGGCCCTTTCCGACCCTTTCTGGAGGCACTGCATCGCATTCAACGGAACACCAACCCGCAGGATAGCCCCATTCGTACCGCTCTGGTGACGGCACGCAATGCGCCGACCCATAAGCGCGTGATTCATACCCTACGTGCCTGGGGCGTGCGTATCGACGAAGCCGTGTTTCTGGGTGGGGTGGAAAAAGGCCCGGTGCTGAAGGCCTTCGGCGCAGACATATTCTTTGATGATCAGGCGGCTCATTGCGACTCGGCGCGTCAACATGTGGCCACGGGGCATGTTCCGGTCACTTCGGTTCAGCGTGCTTGATCAGTGTTCATTCAGGCGTTGTTGCAAGGCTCTGGCATTGTCCATCAGGCCCTGGTAACCATCGCGCAACTGATCGGGCAAAGCGGGGTCGCCCAGCAGAACTCCCAGGGTTTCCGTCAAACCATACAATAATCCCCTGGCTGCTCCGCCCGCCAGGTGTCCCTGATCAAGGGCTTGCTGGATATGCGTCAGCCCCGCATCGAGGTGTTCGTGTTCTGGGTATTGACGTGGCGAATTCATGGGAGATCTCTCAGTGACGGGGGTGCCGAAAACGCCAGGCCATATGCCACATACCCACGGCACAGGCCCAGGAAATCACTTTGGCGAGGTTGGAATCGATGGTCAACAAGTCCATCTGCACGGCAAGCGCAAAAACCGTCAGGTTCAGCGCCAGGATGGCGAAAACCGCAAAGAGAACATTGAAGGAACTGAACATGAGGGCTCCGTGTCTAGTCGCCATAATACTATAGAATGACCGAACCACGGTTGTAATGCAAGTGTCATGAAGGGGAGCGGAGGAAAGAATGTCAGAGGGGAGTAAAGTTCGGGAGGCCCGGAAGTGAAGCCCTACCATGTCAAACGCCGGGTCGTGCAATGGGGGGTTCTGATTTTTCTATGTGCGATTCCCCTCCTGGGCGTGTTCAGGATCGATCTGGCTTCGGCCAGTTTTGTGTTTTTCGGGCGCCCGGTCTGGTGGGACAATTACCGGTTCTTGAGCGGGATGGTGCTGGTGATTCTCAGTGCGCCCCTGCTGACCTACGTTACCATCGGTTCTCTGTGGTGTGGCTGGGCCTGTCCGCAGAATCTTCTCACCGAATGGGCTGATGCCCTGACCTTCAAATGGTTGGGGAAACGCGCCGATGTGCGGGTGGACGGTCAGGGACTGGTGGTGGCACCGGCCAAAAATCGCTGGTTGAACTGGTTCAAATTGGGGGCCACCTTGCTGGCAGCCTCCTTCCTTCTCGGTTTGGTCGTGCTCAAGTTGTATTACCCGGCGCAGGACGTCTGGGGGTTTCTGTGGGGAACCACGACCCGTCAGGCCAATTTTGCCATCATGCTGACATTTGTCGTTTTTTTTGTATTCATCGATCTCTCGGTGGTCCGTTATTTTCTTTGCGACTATGCCTGCTTCTATCGCATGGGACAGCGCCTGTTCCAGACCCGGGCGGCTCTTCATGTCGAGCATGACGGGGCACGGGGGGCGGATTGCGAGAAATGCCATTATTGTGCCACCGTTTGCCCGACCCGGATCGAACCCAACCGTATTCAAAAACATGATATTTGCATTGATTGCGGAGAATGTATCGATGCTTGTGACCGTTTGCATTTCAAGGACGGGACGGTTGGGCTGTTGACTTTTTCCACCCGTTCCTCCGTGACCGAAACAACCCGGCAACGTTCCGGATTGCGCTTGATATTGTTGCGCAGTGGCGCTGGTTTTTTGTTTCTGAGTGGCTGCGCACTCATGGGGTGGGGAGCCTGGACCCAAAAGACGGTGGATTTCCAGAAAATGGAGGCAGACCAGGCGCGGCTCCAGGTGATATCCCATCATTGTCAGCCTCGCTGCGCGCCCTTGCAGGCCCAATGTCGTGGCGATCATCTGGCGGCGTGTTATCAGGCAGCCGCCTGTACCTGTGCCTGTTCTCTGGAGCAGGACCCCACCAACCCCCAGCGGGACACTTGGCAACAGTGTGTGCGCCTGAACCAGAAACACTTGCAGGCGCTGGAAACCGCTTCTTTTCCTCGAGTCAAACCATGAGCGATTTTCCGGTGCCTGAAAAGTCCACTTGGGCCGATTTTTTTATCCGCCATTTTGGTTCGGGCCGGCTCGATCAGGATCACTTGCGACCACTCAAAGGGGTTTCTTTTGGGACGGTGCGTCGCCGTCTTTACTTTTACGGGCGCTCCTTTTGGGATGCCGAGGTGCGTTTGGCCTCCACTGGCCATGCCTGGAGCGAACGGGAGGGGCGACGTCCCCATTGGCATGAGGGGGTTCTTTACCTGCCGGAAACCTTCGAGTCGCAGGGGGCAGTGCCCGGCGGTGAAGTTTATCGTGCGGCCTTGGCCCATGCCCTCTGTCACCTGAAATATGGCCTTCCCCTGGTGCAGAGCGGACTGGATGCCTGGACCCGACGCGTGGTGGAAACGGTGGAAGATGCCCGCGTCGAAGCACTGGCTCTGCGCACTTGGCCGGGATTGTTGCGGCTGTGGCAGGGATTGCATACCATCACCCCGGCTGCGCGGAATTCGGCGGGTCATTATCTGGAACGCCTGGCCCGCGCCTTGCTGGATTCCACCTATGAAGACGAGGATGAGTGGATCCGGCAAGGAAAGAGCCTGTTTGGTTCGATGCCCCTCGATCAGGAAGATTTTTCTGTTCGGGTGGGCCGTGCGTTGGCACAGTCTTTTCGGACCAAAAAAATTCCCGTCAGGATTCAGAGCGACCAGGTTCTTCTGACGTATCGGGACGATAACCGACAGTGTTGGGCTGCGCATTCCGAGGGAAACGGGACCGCTGGGCCCGTATCAAGGAAAGTGGTCAGGAATCGTCGTTTCAAATTTTTTGGACTCAATTTTAAGGTGGTGGATGAGTCCGATAACCCATCAGCCAAACAGTTTTCCCTGCTTGCAGCACTTTTCAATTTCAAACTGGATATTGGGGTTTCCGTCGAGGACAAGGATACCGATGCTCTGGGCGTGTACCGTTACCCGGAATGGGACTATAAAGGGCAAATCGAGCGCCCTTCCTGGGTCCGTATCCTGGAAAAGTTACCCAAAAGCGGGGATTCCCAATGGGTGGACGATATCATTGCCGAGCACAAACCTCTGATTTCGCGCATGCGCTTCGTGCTGGATGCGCTTCAACCTGCAGAAAACCAGCGTTTGCGCAAGTTGGAGGAGGGGGATGAGATGGATCTCAATGCGGCCATTCGGGCGTACTGTGATATACGCATGGGAATTCCCCCCGATACCCGCATCATGATGCGCACTCTTCGCCAGGAACGGGACATTGCCGTACTGGTGTTGCTCGACCTGTCCCGTTCCACCAACGAAAAGGTTCCCGGCCAGAGCCACAGCATATTGCACTTGACCCAACAAGCCTGCGTGCTGTTGGCCGATGCCATCGGCAAGGTGGGGGACCCCTTTGCCATCCATGGTTTTTGCTCGGACAGTCGACACAATGTCAGTTATTACTGTTTCAAGAATTTCGACCAACCCTATGACCAGTTGGCCAAGGCTCGTCTGGCGGGGATGCAGGGTCAGTTATCGACGCGCATGGGAGCCGCCATCCGGCATGCCACGACGCATCTGGAGTGGCAAAAGAAAGGGCGCAAGTTGCTGATACTGCTGACCGATGGAGAGCCCGCCGATGTGGATGTGCGAGATCGTAAATATTTGCGTTACGACACCCGCAAGGCAGTGGAAGATGCAGTTCGGGAGGGCGTACAAGTCTATTGCCTGACTCTGGATCCCCGTGCCGATCAATATGTTTCAACGATTTTCGGGGCGCGCAACTATCTGGTGGTGGACCACGTGGCCCGCCTTCCAGAGAAACTGCCCCTGCTCTACGCCGGGTTGACGCGATCCTAGATGTTCACGGAAAATGCGTTCTGCGCTACGACAACGAGGTCGGAAAAGGAGATCACCGGCACTTCGATGGAAAGGAAAGCCCTTATATATTCTCTACGCCAGAGCAATTGATTGCCGACTTTCAACATGACATCGCGAGGTGGAACCATGAAAACCGTAACTCTTGATGTACGTGCCCCCGCCGATTCAATGGCGGATTTTACGCACGCCTGGGAAACAGGAAAACCTCAGAAAAAAACTACGCGCATCAGCTTCGCTACTCCTGAGCTGCTTTGGCGGGTACTCACTGAAAAACGATGGGAACTGCTCAAGGTACTCTGCGGTGCGGGGCCAGTGTCCATTCGCGAAGCCGCACGCCGCGCTGGGCGCGACGTAAAAGCCGTACATGGCGACATTACTGCACTGCTTAACGCCGGGGTGCTCGACCGCACAGAGGATGGTCGCATTGTCTTTCCATTTGAGGCTGTAAAAGTTGAGTTTCTATTGCAGGCCGCATAGCATCGCTGCGTTCCAAGAGTGAAACCACACTGGGTTACAGATTTCCTCGAATGATTTTATCGGCGGCTTCCTGGGCAGTGTCTACCTCTTTGCGTTTCACGGAGATTGAAGGATGAGAACGTACTGGCTGGATGAGGATTTGACTGAACAGAAGCGTTTGCCAACTGGAAAGGAATGTTGCTGCCAAACATCGAAAGGGCCAGTATTGATGTCACGAAACTGACAGGCTACGTGCTGAATTCCACCCATCCAGAGGGGAGGCACAAGGCTCGCGTGTTCCTCTCGGCACTGGGAGTTACGGCAGCAGACGGGGAATGGTTGGCTAACACAATTTTGTCTGGCCTTTGGAAATCTGACGCGCTGTTGCAGAACGATACGAATTGGGGGGCAATCTACCGTGTCGACATGGAGGTTGTTCGCGGGCATCGGTGTGCGAAGGTCAGGACGGGATGGCTATGCACGGATGAAATGGCTAAACTTGTTACATGCTTTGTAATCGGAGAATGCAATGAAACTACTTGATGTCGTTGCGACACTAGAAGATGTTCCGGCAGCGCACCTCGCCAAAGGACAGGTTGGCACTATTGTGGATGAGTTGAGCGATGAAGTCGTGCTGGTCGAATTCGCTGACCTTAACGGCGTAGCGTATGCCGTCGAACCCATTTCTGTCGGCAAGCTTATCGAGCTTCGCCATGCTCCGGCAATGGCCGCCTAACGACTGGCTGGTATCAACCAACTCTGGACATTCAGGGATGGGTTCCTGAGTGACGCCGAATTTCAAGAGCGTCTTGAAGTTCTGGCGAAGTTTAGAAGTTGTGACCTCAAACCTCCCATCTCCCAGGACTAACCATCGCTTCGTGAAGCACACACTGGGTTACAGATTTCCTCGAATGATTTTATCGGCGGCTTCCTGGGCAATGTCTACCTCTTTTTCATAAAGCGCGGTGGCATAACTGGGATCCGTGAGGACGACCTTGCTGACCAGCGTTTGAAATTCATCATGGTGGCTCGTGTCGATTTTAACCTTGACCGACATACCGGGGCGCAAGGGATGATCGGCCAGTTCGGATCTGGATAGACTGATTCGGACAGGAATCCGTTCCACGATGTGGATATAGTTGCCCGTTGCATTATTGGCGGGGAAAAGGCTGAAAGTGCTGCCTCCCGAAGGGTCCAGACCGAGGACTTTTCCGTGATAGGCGTGTTCTTTGCCGTAGGTATGGGAGACGATCTCGACGGTTTCTCCGGTTCTTACATCGGCCAGTCTGGTTTCTTTGATATTGGCGGTGACCCACAGGTCATCCAGCGGAACGATCGCCATGAGTTTCTGTCCGGTTTGGATCTGTTCACCGGCCTGAACCTGTCGATTACTGATGTAACCCTCCACAGGGGAGTAGATATTGGCGCGTTGATTCTCGATATGGGCTTCCATGAACTCGGCTTTGGCTTTGGCCACGAAAGGGTTATTCAGCCTCGAGGTGCCTGTTACCAGAGCCTGGGCCTGGTGTAACCGGGCCGCAGCCTTGTCGAGAGTCCTGTTTGATTCATCCAGTTCATCCTGCGTGTCTGAAACCAGTTGGGCGGAAACGGCCCCCGAGGGCTCGGCGCTGCGGTAGCGGGCGAGATCATGGGTCAAGCGTTCTTGTTTGGCTTGCAAAGCAGCGATTTCGGCCCGTTCCATGTCGACCTGATGAAACAAGCCGCTGGTGGAACGAACGGCTTGTGCCAAGGCCGATTCGGCCTTCAGCAAACGGAGTTGGGACAGATTGTGTTCTTCCTTGATCAGTAACTGTCCCCGATGAACCGGCAGGGTATCCTCCACCAGAACATCGGAAACGATGCCGGGGGTCAGAGCCTGCACCGGAATGATGTTGCCGGTGACATAGGCATCATCGCTTTCCACCACGGGGCGCAAAAACAGGTACCAGTAAGACAGCAGAGAGAGCAGGGCGATGCCGCTGAGTATTCCTACGCCGCGCAGTCGGTGATGGCGGATTCGGGCGTGTTTGACCGGCACCGTTTTCATGATGCCCACCCTCCGAATCCTCCTCCAAGGGCCGTGGCCGTATCCGTGATACTGTTCAGCCAATCCAGACTCTCTTCGGTTTTTTTCATTTGTTCACTCTCCAAACGGATCAAAGCATCGAGATAGGGTAATTTCCCCGAAATTCCTGCCCCGAATTTTTCCTGATCGAGTGCTGTTTCTGCGGTCCTGGCAGTGACGGCAGCGGAAATCTCTTCAAGACGTTCACGGCGATGCTTCATGGTGGACAGGCCATCGGCAATTTCGCGTACCGCCACGAGCAGGGCATGATTGTAGGTATCGATGGCACTGTTTCGGGCCGCTTCCATCGCGTGCAGTTGTCCTTCCAGAGCTCCCCCTTCAAAGATGGGCAGGTCAAAGGCTGGGCCGTAGGCATAGGTTCCTCCGGCCGGGGTCACCAGATCGGAAATACCAATACTGTTGAACCCCATCAAACCAACCAGATTGATATTGGGATAAAAGGCAGTTCGCGCCACTTTTTCCAGATGTTCGCTGCGTTTGATGTTCCATAGGGCGGCTTGCACGTCCGGGCGTTGGGACACGAGATTCAAATCCACTCGGGCCGGAAGAGGGAACTGGTCTGGCAACGATGAGGCAGTTGGCATCAGCGTGTCTTCCGGGCTTTTTCCGATCAGTTCATATAACGCATAATTCAGGGAGGAAAGTTGACGTTGCAACTTTTCCAATTCATTCCGGGCTTCATGCCATTGGGTCTGACTGGTCAGTACAGGGAGTTTGGGTCCGATGCCTGTTTGAAACGAGGTGTCGAGAAGTTTCATCCTTTCTTCGTTCAACTGGACGATGCGGGTTTGTCCTTCAACCAGTTCTTTGGCGCTGTGCAAGGCGAAATAGGTTTTGATGACGGCAGAACTCAGCATCAAGGCGCTTTCCCTGTACTTGGCCCGGGTGATTTCTTCCGAGGCCTCGGAAGCCTGGATCAGGGCGTCATCCCGGCCCCATAAATCCAGGTCGTAGTTGACCATGAGGGGAAACAGGGTCGCAAGATTGGCCGTGACCCCGCTGTACGGTTCGGTGGGACCGTTACGCGAGATGCGGGTATGGATGAGGGCACCCCCGGAATTGACGTGGGGGTAAAGCAACGACTTGGATTTGAATACCTGGGCCTGGGCCTCGAGGAGGCGATTGCGCGCTTCATCCAATCCGGGATTATGAGCCAGCGCTTGCTCCACCAACCGGTCGAGCGCAGGGTTGTGGAAGGATTCCCACCATTTGTCAGGAAGCGCGACATTTTCCCTGGGTTGCACGGCAGCATTGGCTTTTATGAGCGTGCTGGGGGCGGACACCCCGCCCAGAACGGGGACACTTGGACTAACGGCGGGTACGCAACCCACCAACGAAAAGGCAAGTAGAAACGATAGACGTCTCATGGCTCTTCTCCAAGATTTTCGAGAATGATCAGGTCAGGATCGGGGAGGTGCGTCCGGGGCGGCGTCAGGAACCAGACGAGACAGGAAGAGAGTGCGCCACCCCACGCCAGTAACTGAAAAAAGTCATTGAAGGTCAATAGACCCGCTACTCTTTCCAGTTCGGTATGTAGACGGTGGGGTTCGATGGGTGAAAACGACAAAAAACGCAAGGAATTGGAAGGATCCGGGGTGGTGAAAAGATTCCATTGATGGGCTTGCAGTCGATCCCAGCCGATATCCGAGAAGGTGACGGCCAAACCGGCACCCATGTTTCTTGCTCCATTGAGTAGATCGAGGGCGTTTAATTGTTGGTTCTTCGGCACATGGCCCAAGGCGAGGGTCGTCATGGAGGAAAAGAAGGGGCCAATCGCGGCGCCCAGGAAAAGTTGGGGGAGAAGCAGTAATTCCCAGGTTGCAGGGCGCAGATAACTGGAAATCCACCAGAAATTCAAGGCGATGGCCAAAAGGGACGCGCTGGCCGGGATTCTGGGGTCCCAGCCATTCTGGATGCGATTCTGGGTCAGCAGGCTGAAGGGTTTGGAAAAAATGAACAAAGGCAGAAACAAGAGCCCCACATGCCAGGCGGTATAGCCTTCCACCAACTGGAACCGGATGATGTATTGGATGATGCCACCCTGCAGGAGCATGAAGGAGAGACAGAACAGAAGGGTGCCTGCGCCAAAGTTGCGGTGTGAAAAAAGAGCAAAGGAGATCAGAGGTGTTTTGCTGCGGGCATTTCGAATCTGGAACCAGGCAAAACCGATGAGCGTAAGGCACAGCATCCCCCATAATTCCCGAAAACGGCTGGAAAGATCACTCAACAAACCGACATCAAAAAACTCCTGCAACATCAGAACAGAGGCGAAGAACAACCCAAAGGTCAGACTCTGGTGGAAGAGAGGGTAGAACCGGTCGATCACATCTTCCCAATCGGCCAGCAATCCCCAGAGAATTCCGGCGATCAGGAGAGAAATCAGGAAGGATGCGAAGAACAGGAAGCGCCAATCCCCCAGTACGTAAGCGATCCAGCCGCCCAGGGCAGGGCCGATGGAAAAGGGAATGAACACCGCCAGTCCCCAAAGGGAGGTGGCGATGTGCTGGTGTTCGGTCTTGTAATATTCCAGGAGCAGAAAAAAAGAGGGAATGACGCTCAATCCGGCGGCAAATCCCTGAACGACCCGGAAACTGGTGAACAGGATCAGGTTATGAACGACGAACAGGGCGCCCAGGCTGGCAAAGGAAAACAGGAGAAAGGACGCAATGACGGTGACCTTGGGGCCAAACCGTTTCATCAGGGGGCGCGCGATGAGGAAAGCGCATCCCAGTGCGGTGAAGTAGTCACTCTGTCCCCATACCACATAGGGCAATCCTTCATCCATCGAGCCGGTGACATAGGGCAGCATGGGCAAATATGCGCCCGCATTGAGAAGAACCAGGAAATGTCCGATGCCCAGGGTGAAATTGAACAGGACGAACTGGGTGGGGGTGAGGAAACGGGAATAGCCGGCAATTTTGAACATGAAGAAGGTTCTAACGTTGTCCCTGAGTAACAGCCCAGACTGCCGCTTGGAGGCGTGAATGGAAGTTGAGTTTCTTGAGAAGGTTGCGAATATGGACTTTGACCGTGCTTTCCATGATGCCCAATTCGCGGGCGATCAACTTGTTGGATAGACCCTGTGCCAAACAGCGGACGATGTTGTCTTCCCGTTCGGTCAGGGCGGAAGGCTGGCGTAACGTTTTCATCGAGTCGTCGCGCAGGGCAGCGGCCAGGCAATGAGTCAACGTATCACTGATGACGGTACGGCCAAACATGATTTCATTCAAGTGCCCGATCATCTGTTCAGGGTCCGTATCCTTCAGCAGGTATCCCTCGGCACCTGCCCGAATGGCGGTCACCAGGTCCTGAGGGTCGTCAGATACCGTGAGAATGACGATTTTGGCGTCCAACTCGGTTCCTTGCAGGTGCTGGAGGGTGGCGATACCATCCAGTCCCTTCTTCATGTTGAGATCCAGCAAGATCAGATCCGGCTTTAATGCCAGGGCCAGCGCAATGCCCTCATCGCCGGTATCGGCTTCACCCACGGTTTTGAAATGAGGGGTGCTGGCCAGTAACTGAAGGACGCCACGGCGGAACAAGGGGTGGTCATCGATGACCAGAACGCGAATATCGTGGGGAGGAAGGGGCGGGGGCAAGAGAACCTCAATGAGCGGCGTAAGGGGTGAGGGCAATGAAAGTCAACGTAATGCGCGCGCCGCCGGCAGGGCGAGTATCGAAGTTCAACACGCCTTTCAGGAAAGCGGCGCGTTCACGCATGATTGTCAGGCCGAAATGTCCTCCGGAAGGGGTCGTTGCTGGCCAGCCCTGGCCATTGTCTTCGATACAGAGTTCCACCTGACGCAAACTGTTGGCTTCCAGGGTGACTCGTGCCCAGGTGGCTTTGGCGTGTCGTTCAATATTGATGAGGGCCTCGCGGATCAGACGCATCAAATGAATTTCTTCGTTGGCGCCCAATTCCAGATTGTTCATGCGTTGTTCCAGCAGGATATCGAAACCGCACCGCCGTCTGGCTTCTTGTACGACACTGGTCAACTCTTCGGTGAAAGGTGTTTGACCCGGCGTGAGACGGAACGTGGTCAGAAGTTCGCGTAGTTCCCGGTAGGCGCTGTTGAGGCCCGTCTTGAGTTCCTCCACGGTGGCCTGCAGTTCGGGCGTGGCCTTCGGTTCCAGACGGGTTTGCAGGAGCGAAACCTGAATTTTCAGGTAGGAGAGTGACTGGGCCAGGGAATCGTGGAGTTCACGGGCGATGACGGCCCGTTCCTCGTACACGGCCAAACGATGGCGCTCTTCGGTGCGTCGCGCGTTGGCCAGGGCCGTGGCGACATGACCCGCCAGGGTCTGCAGAATCTGGGCCTGCCAGGTCTGCAGGGTATTTCCTGCAAGGATCTGGAAAGGCATGACTCCCTGCCATTGTCCGCCGCCTGTCAGAGGAATGCTGACCAAATGTATCTCACCCACGTGATGTTCGCTGATGGCCGTTGGGGGGCGACCGGCACCAAAACAGATGGAACAGCCCAGGGATTCGCATAGTGCAGCCCGCTCGATTTCGGGTAAGGTGGTGGCGAGGGGGTAAGCGCGACTGTCTTCCTCGCGGCGCACGCAGACGATGCCCGGTCCCAAATCCAGGGCACGCTCCACATCCACGAGCATTTCCAGGAGGATTTCCTGGGTCAGATCCTGTTCGGTCAGGCGGGTCGCCGTGCGATAGAGCAGTTGCAGAAGATGGTTGCTATGTTGCAGTTCACGGGTTTTTTCTGCGACTCGCTGTTCGAGCCCTTCATACAACACCGACAGTCTTTCCACCATGGCATTGAACGCATTGCCGACTTCGCCCAATTCGTTGTTGGGTTGGGGCGAGATGCGCGCCGAAAACTGTCCATTCTGGACGGCTTGGGCAGAACGCAAAAGGACTTTGAGGGGAATGAAGAAATCCCGCTGGAGATGGAGGATGATGGACAGGGTTAGCAGTAATGCGCCCAATAAGAGGGCGCCCTGGACCCAGCGCAGGGTCTGGATGCGGGATTCCAGATCCTGTTCCAGTCCGTGGGCCACTTGATCGATCAGGGTGGTGAAGGCCGGCAGTGCCTGTGCCAACCAGCGCTGGTTGACCGGATCAGGGGGGGCCTCGAGGTGGGCACGCAGGTCTGGCCAGGCCTGAAGCAGCAAGATGGGCCATGGACTGTCGGCGGGAAGAAATCCATCCTCTACCAGACCGGGCAAGGTCTTGAGTCGACTATCGCATTCCCTCAGATCCTCGTCCTGAGTTTTGCGGTTGCCCGTGAGATGTGCCACCTCCAGGCGCCAGACCAGCATGCGTAACGCGGCAGTGTGATTGAGGAGGCGTGCTTCCCCGCTGCTGTGGATCGTCATGCGCCAGGCACTGAGGACCCCGAGCAGAACCAGAAAGAAGAGTAAGGCCAAGGAAAGCGCCAGGCGTTGGCGTAACGACCTCAAGCCCAAAGTCCGCCCTATCCGATGGCGTAAACCCGGAAGGCTCCAGGGGCGCGCGGGAAGAAAGGACAAGGAACGGGAAAACAGGTTCATGGGCAATTTTAACGCATCGTAAAGGTTATTCCAACCAAATGATTCACCGCTATTTTCAGGTTTATTTCCAAGACAGGGAATACCTCTTAGGGGGTAGAACTTTTCCGTTGACTACCCAATCATTGTCATGCGTCCTGGTGTCATTTCTGCGAATATGGTCACGTAGTCACGGGAGCCCTGCGCAGGGTGACCTTGGAGTTTTCTTTAACGAACGACAAACGACAGAAGTGAGGATCAATCATGAGTTTATACCAGCAACTGGGTGGCGAGGCTGCGGTGAATGCGGCCGTGGATATTTTTTACCGGAAGGTTCTGCAGGATGAGCGCATCAACCGTTTCTTCAGCGGTGTGGACATGGAAAAACAGTCGGCCAAACAAAAGGCTTTCTTGACTATGGCGTTTGGGGGGCCCAACCATTACACGGGCGCGGATATGCGCCGGGGGCACGCTCATCTGGTGGCTCAGGGATTGAACGACAGCCATTTTGATGCCGTGGTGGAGGATCTGGGCGCCACCCTCAAGGAATTGGGGGTATCCGATGCCTTGATCGCACAAGTGGCGGCGGTGGCTGAAACCACGCGCAACGATGTGCTGGGGAAGTAAGTTTTTCTCTTCCCATTCCGGTCAGTGAGTTCCTTGTCCCCGTGGAAACGGCTTTCCACGGGGCTTTTTTATGCGAGGCGAGCATGACGATCCTTCGGTTTCAGGGTCAGGATTTTATGTATGAGGCACCCCGGACAGTGCTGGAAAGTCTGGCCGAACACGGGGTGGAGATTCCTTCGGGCTGTCGGGCCGGCGTTTGTCAATCCTGTCTGATGCGTTGTCTGGAGGGAGAGGTGCCCGCCGGAGCTCAGGAGGGTTTGAAACCCGCTTTGGTGGCACAAGGGTATTTCCTGGCTTGCCGGGCTCGTCCTTCTTCGGATCTGACGGTGGCGCTGGCTGATGCGGAGGGATTGCGCCAGAGGGCTCACGTCCTCGCAGTGGAATCCTTGAATCAGGAGATCGTGGCCCTGCGCCTGAAACCGGAGCGTCCCCTGGACTATCGGGCCGGGCAATATCTGCGTTTGTATCGTCAGGCGGATCTGTCACGCTGCTATTCCCTGGCCAGCGTCCCCACCCTTGATGACTGGCTGGAACTGCATATTCGCCGGATTCCGGAGGGACGGGTCAGCGCCTGGGTACACGATCAACTCCGGGTGGGTGCGCAGGTCGAAATTGGGGATTCACTGGGTCAGTGTTTTTATACGCCTGGTCAGGAAGAACAGACCTTGTTGCTGCTCGGAACGGGTTCTGGTCTGGCGCCTCTTTACGGGATTGTGCGCGATGCCCTGGCCCAGGGCCATCGTGGGCCGATCTGGCTCTACCACGGCAGTTTTACGGTGGAAGGCCTCTATCGTCAGGCTGCCTTGCAGCGCCTGGCTGGTCAGTTCCCCAATTTCCATTATGTCCCCTGCGTGGATCGTGCCGGCCCGGAAGCCCTGGCGTTGAATGCCCGGGTGGGCACTGTGCTCGAAGCCGCCGTGAGTGATCACCGTGTGTTTGCGCACTATCGTGTCTTTCTTTGCGGTCACCCGGATATGGTCAAGGATGCGCGCCTCAAGATTTTTTTGGGCGGGGCGTCCATGGCGGAAATTCACGCGGACCCTTTCCTGCCTTCGGGCACCTGAAAGGTTGAACCGTTCGGCCATAATTTACTTCACGTTGATCTTGCGCTACCATGTGACCAATATGATGACCAACTGGATATGCATATGAGTACCGTTACGTTAGCAGAAGCCAAGGCCCATCTAAGTCATCTCCTCGATCAGGTGGAAGCGGGGGAGGAAATGGTGATCACACGCCGCGGACAACCTGTAGCGCGTATCTCACCGGTCGAAAAGCCCAAGCATGCCATCAAATCCCTCGTCGAGTTTCGCAGTCGCATGCCACGCTGGCGTAAATCCAGCGCTGAGTTGCTGCGTGAAATGCGCGACGAGGGGCTTTGATGCTGCCCTTCGCCACCAAGTTGCGGGCGGGCGATGCGCTGCAATAGGCTATCGCACATAACAACGGCGCAAAGATCCTCTACACTCTGGACGATGGCCTCTTGCATGCGGCCAAACTTATGAGTGTCTACGCCAGTCGAGGTATCAAAACCTAGCCCCTCATCTCTTGTCGACCTGCGCGACCACCAGCGCAACAGCAATTTCGGGAGATACCAGGCGGGCACTGGTTTCGAGCCGCCCCTGAATTTCCACATGACCATTTTTCAGGTTGCGTTCGCCGACCACGATGCGCCAGGGGATCCCCATCAATTCCTGATCGGCGAGCATCACACCCAGGCGTTCGTCGCGGTCATCAAAGAGCACTTCCACCCCCTGCGCCAACAAGTCGGTGTAGAGGCGTTCTGCCATCTCCCGTACCAAAGGGCTCTTGTTCGGCCCCAGGGCAATCAGGCTGATCTGGAAAGGGGCCAGCGCCGGGGGGAAACAAATCCCCCGTGCATCATGGTGTTGTTCAATGGCTGCCGCCACGATGCGGCTGACCCCAATGCCATAGCACCCCATTTCCACCACCCGGGAGCGACCTTCTTCGTCCAGATAGTGGACTCCCATGGCCTCGCTGTACCGGGCACCCAACTGAAAAACATGGCCGACTTCGATGCCCCGTGCCAATTCCAGGTAGCCCTGGCCATCGGGGGAAGGGTCGCCGGCGACCACGTTACGCAGGTCCACCACCCGCTCCGGTTCGGGCAAATCCCGGCCAAAATTGACCTGGATGAGGTGGGCGTCTGGCTGGTTGGCGCCACAGACAAAATCGGCCAGAACGGGCACGGCCCGATCTGCCCATAGGGTAATGCCGGAGGGCAGACCGACGGGACCGACAAAACCTTTGACAGGACCCAGCCATTGAGTAATTTCAGGATCCGAAGCCAAACGAAACGGGCCCAGGAGTTTTTCTGTTTTGACTTCGTTGAGGGTATGGTCTCCCCGCAGGAGCAACAGGTGCGGGCGTTGCTCCTCATCCATCACCAGCAGGGATTTCACGATCTGGTGGAGAGGCAGATTCAGGGCCTTCGCCACGGCTTCGCAGGTCGTGATGCCGGGTGTGGATACCGTGGTCAAGAGGGTTGAGGGAGCAGGACGGGAAGTGGTGGGGGCCAGCGCCTCGGCCAATTCCACGTTGGCCGCATAATCGGAATGGGGGCAGAAAGCCAGGGCATCTTCACCGGAATCCGCCAGGACATGAAACTCCTGGGAAGCATACCCCCCAATGGCCCCGGTGTCGGCAGAGACCGCGCGAAATTTCAGGCCCAGGCGAGTGAAGATCCGTTGATAGGTTTGAACCATGAGGTCATAGGTGGATTCCAGGCTGGCGCGGTCGGTGTGGAAGGAATAGGCATCCTTCATGATGAATTCGCGGGCACGCATGACCCCGAAGCGGGGGCGAATTTCGTCGCGAAACTTGGTTTGAATCTGGTAGAAATTCACGGGAAGTTGGCGATAACTGCGAATCTCCCGGCGTGCAATGTCACTGATGACTTCTTCGTGAGTGGGGCCGAAACAGAAATCCCGTTCGTGCCGATCTTTCATTTTCAGCATTTGGGGGCCAAACTTGTCCCAGCGTCCCGTCTCCTGCCATAACTCAGCGGGGATGATGGCGGGCATCAATACTTCCTGGGCTCCGCTCCGGTTCATTTCTTCCCGCACCACTGCCTCCACCCGGCGCAACACGCGCAACCCCAAGGGCATCCAGGTGTAGAGTCCGCTGCCCAGACGACGGATGAGACCCGCTCGCAACATCAGTTGGTGACTGATCAGTTCGGCTTCGGCAGGGGCTTCTTTGAGGGTGGGGATGAACAGTTGGCTGGCGCGCATGACAGGATGTTCCGGCAAATAGGGAAAATTGGTGCTTATTCTAACGCAGTTGGGGGGCAATCCGTGCGCCATAATGACCCAGACACGACCGGCGGGAGAGCTAAAGATGCGTCTGGCAGCAACGATACAGGGGGTATTCATGCTCGTCATGGCAGGTTGCGCTGAAACGCCAGTGCCCGTGGCAGAGGTGCCTGATCGCGGTGAGGAAATTCGCTGGCTCCGCGCTTGTGCGCATAAAATGCCGGAAACCCTGTACCTGACGGTGGACCAACTGCGTGGAACTGGGCAGATGACGTGGATTATCCACCATAAGACGCTGTCCGTGAGATTGAACGATGAGGTGGTGGTGTCCTGCCGACAGCCCCAGAGGGAACATACGTTGGTGGATTCTCCCTGGCTGTTTGCGGGATATGGACGATGGATCCCGGCCTTGGGCATTGATGATTTCGGCCCTCAGGACCTGACGGGCAAAACGGTTGTCCTGATGGCCGGGAATTCCCATTTGCCCGACGATGTCATGGTGGACTCGGAGCAAGCCCTGGCTTCAGCAGGTCAATATCTGGACCTGAAAGAGGAGGACCGGATCGATCATGCCCTGGCCCGAGGTGCGGCTCTGGTGCTGGTGGTGACCGGGCCGGAACAATTTACACGGCATCAACGTTTCCCGGAACTCGTGCTGCACCTCCCGGAATCCGCTCGATCTATTCCGCGTGGCGGGATGGTGGGCTGGACCACGTCCCAGATATGGGGGCAGTGGCTGAAAAAGGC
>LR025666.1_pt2 | contig 16725 bp, 16 predicted proteins | sample 2322641 | NCBI scaffold set LR025218.1
GGTGATAGCATTGAAGTGCGGGTTGGTGGGCATCCACTGGATGAAACTGGGCTTCAAAGGTTTTCCAGTTTTGGTTTTGTCCCAGTTGAGACAACCAATGGGCGCGCAATAAGGGCGTGAGCGGGCTGTTGGGATAATCATTGAAAAATGCTTGCATTTCCGGAACCAGATAGGCATTTCCTCGTATCAATCGTTCTTCCAGAGCCCAATATCGAGGATAATCGGAAAGTTGGCCCTGCGCTCGTGCCGCGATGGATTCGAGCGTGGTCTGATCGTGTTGATCAAAAGCGCGCCGGGCGCGCAACAATTCGTCATCGGTCAGAGGCGGCTCGGAAACGGGTTGAACAGTGGCTGGTATGTCGTCGGGCATAGCCAGATCTGCGGCAGGGAGGCTCCAGGGAATAAGCCCAAGAAGCAGGAAGAGAAAGCGAATCAGAAAACCGGACAAGACGGGAACCTCATGGGAAATGCAGAACAGCGCCATCATTATGCGGGAATTTTTTCGGAAAAGGGAGGGGCCATGAAGGATGAACAGGAACAGCGGCAATTGCTGCATCGGCGTGTCATCGAAGTGAATGGTTACGCACGGCCAGACGGCTGGTACGATGTAGAGGGCGTATTGCGGGATGTCAAGGGGCATGATGTGGACATGACAGAAGGATGTCTGCCTGCCGGTACGCCCATTCACGACATGTTTTTGCGCCTGACCGTGGACGACGCTCTGATGATTTGCGAGGCAGAGGCGCGCATGACCAGCCGACCTTATCCGGGCACCTGTGAAAAAATTGTCCCTGAATACTCGTCGTTGAAAGGGGTGACCATTGCGCCAGGGTTTACCCGGATCGTGCGGAATCGGTTGGGCGGTATTCATGGGTGTACGCATTTGACGGAATTGGTGGGCGTCGTGGCGACGGTGGCTTTTCAAACCCGTTATGGCACACTCTCACCGGAGATGAAAGAACGTCCTCCTCATCTGGATGGATGCCATGCCCTGGCCAGCACGGGGGAGGTGGTGGCGCGTTTTTACCCCCATTGGTCGCGGGCAGGCGTCGAATAGATGGGAGGTTTTCAGGTACAATCAGCATTTCACAGGCTCCTTTCATAGAGAAGACGTAGACCATGAAAATCCATGAATATCAGGCCAAAGCGCTCCTCCTGCGCTTTGGGGTGGCGGTTCCGCGCGGGTTTCCGTGCTTCACGGTTGGCGAGGCTGTGGCGGCCGGACAGCAATTGGGCGCAGGGGTGTGCGTGGTCAAGGCGCAGATCCATGCGGGAGGGCGCGGGAAAGGCGGGGGCGTCAAGGTAGTCCGTACGGAGGCCGAACTGGAAGAGGCGGCGCGCCGAATCATGGGGATGCAACTGGTGACTCACCAAACCGGTCCCCAGGGGCAAACCGTTCGCCGGTTGTTGGTGGAAGAAGGGGCGGATATTCGCCAGGAACTCTACATCGGCATGGTAGTGGATCGCACCACCCAGCAGGTTGCCCTGATGGGCAGCGCGGCGGGGGGGATGGATATCGAGGAGGTGGCCGCACAGCATCCGGAAAAGATTCATGCGGTACAAATAGATCCGGGGCAAGGGTTATTGCCAGCCCAGGCTGAAACTCTGGCACGTCAAATCGAAGTGCCGGAACCTCTGGTGGCGCAGGCCCGTGACTTGATGCTGGGTCTGTACCATGCCTTCGTGGAAAGCGATGCCAGTTTGGCGGAAATCAACCCCATGGCCGTGACAGGGGACGGGCGAATTCTGGCGCTGGATGCCAAATTCAACTTCGATGACAATGCGGCGTTTCGCCATGGTGAATGGCAGGATTGGCGGGATTTCGATGAAGAAGATCCCAACGAGATCGCAGCCTCACGCCACGGCTTGTCCTACATTTCACTGGAGGGCAATATTGGATGCCTGGTCAATGGTGCGGGTTTGGCCATGGCCACCATGGATATCGTCAAACTCTACGGTGGAAGCCCGGCCAATTTTCTGGATGTGGGTGGTGGGGCCACCACGGAAAAAGTCACGGAAGCCTTCAAATTGATGCTGGCCAATCCCGAAGTGCAGGCCATTCTGGTCAATATTTTCGGCGGTATCATGAAGTGCGACGTGATTGCCGAGGGCGTGGTGGCTGCTGCACGACAGGTTCATTTGACCGTCCCTCTGGTGGTGCGTCTGGAGGGGACCAATGTGGCGTTGGGAAAACGGATTCTGGCGGAATCGGGACTTCCCATTCTGTCAGCAGCGAACATGGATGACGCAGCGGCCCAGGTGGTCGCCGCAGCGCGGAGATAAGCATGGCCATTTTGATTGACAGGAATACTCGGGTACTGACTCAAGGAATTACCGGCAAGACGGGCATGTTTCACACTCGTCTGTGTCGTGAGTATGCCTTTGGCAACGAATGTTTTGTCGGTGGGGTAACCCCGGGCAAGGGCGGACAGAATTTCGAAGGGGTTCCGATTTTTGATTCGGTAGCCGAAGCGCGTCGGGAAACTGGCGCCAATGCTTCGGTGATCTATGTTCCTCCTCCCTATGCGGCGGCGGCCATTGATGAAGCCGTGGAAGCGGGGATCGAGTTGGTGATCTGTATTACGGAAGGGATTCCGGTGCGGGATATGATCCAGACCCGTTATCGTATGCGTGGTAAATCAACCCTTCTGGTGGGCCCAAACTGTCCGGGTGTGATCACCCCAGGACAACTCAAGATCGGCATCATGCCTGGACACATTCATCAGCCCGGTCCCATTGGGGTGGTCTCTCGTTCTGGAACGCTGACCTATGAAGCCGTGGGGCAACTGCGTGAACTGGGGCTGGGTCAGTCCAGTTGCGTGGGAATTGGCGGCGATCCGGTCAACGGCATGAAACATCTGGAAGTGATGCAGCGGTTCAATGACGATCCTGCCACAGAGGCGGTTATCATGGTGGGAGAAATTGGCGGGTCGGATGAGGAAATCTGTGCACGCTGGATCAAGGAACACATGACCAAACCCGTGGTGGGGTTCATTGCCGGTATGACGGCACCGCCCGGTAAAAGGATGGGGCATGCGGGAGCCATCATTTCAGGGGGGCAGGGAACGGCTCAGGAGAAGTTGGCCACGATGGAAGAATGCGGGATCAAGATTACGCGCAATCCCGCCGAAATGGGGCGGACCTTGCAAGCTCTGCTCAGGGGGTAGTCTTTGGCATTCGGTGGGGGCAGGAGGTGCGCTGACAGTTGGCGTAGATCTGGAGAGAATGGTCCTGAATCGAGAAACCCCGTTGTTGTGCAATCTGGGCTTGGCGATTTTCGATCTCGGCGTCAAAAAACTCCTCCACATGGCCACATTGCAGACAGACCAGATGGTCATGGTGGGTTCCTTGGTTAAGTTCAAATACGGCCTTGCCACTTTCAAAATGATGACGGACCAGCAAGCCGGCTTGTTCAAACTGGGTCAGCACCCGGTAGACGGTGGCCAGACCGATATCCATGCCTTCCTGCTGAAGCCGGCGGTAGACTTCTTCCGCGCCCAGATGACGGGTGGCGCTGGTTTCGAACAGGGCCAATACCCTGAGACGGGGAAGGGTGGCTTTCAGTCCGATGTCCTTGAGATCTTGGGGGGCGCTCATGTTGCCTCGCAGGGGGGTAGAATTGTTTCATTATAAAAGCATTCAGGTGAAAGGGATGATAAAGCGTACGGTAACGATGGGCATGCTGACTTGTGCAGGCCTGTTTCTCACGGGATGTTCCAACTGGTCGTGGTATTCGATTCCTGGTGCCTCTTACCTCAGGCCCTATACGCTGGATATCCAGCAGGGCGTGATCATCGACTCTGACATGGTGGCGCGTCTGAAGGAAGGAATGACCCGTCCACAGGTGGCTTATACTTTGGGGACGCCATTGCTCAAAGATCCTTTTCACAAGGATCGCTGGGATTATGTCTATTTCGTGCGAGAGGATGGGCGATTGAGTCATCCCCATGATTTGACGGTTTATTTCAACGACGACAAAATGGTTCGCTATGTCACGGATTATCCGATCGGTGGGGCGGTGACATCGGGCACTCCCCAGGCGGTTCCTGTGACCGGTGAGGCCCCTGTGGCCCCTGCGGCGACCAGTGAGACACCTGCGGTTCCCCCTGCGGGCTCCGCTCCGGTGACGCAGGAAGTTACCCCGCCGAATCCTGACGGAAGTGCCGGACCGGCCACCGGAGTGACCAAGGGGGGTATGATTGATGCCGGGAAGACCGGAGAATGAGCGCGCTCGTTTTGGGCATCGCGGGCAGTGGTGGGCGTATGGGGCGAGCGTTGGTGGAAGCCATTGCGATGGCTCCGGATTTGCGTCTGGGCTTGGCACTGGAGCAAGCAGACAGTCCCTTCATCGGCCGTGATCCCGGAGATTGGCTGGGCGCCCCCCTGGGCATCGCGATTACCTCTGATGTTCAGGCGGGGTTGGAACGATGTGCGGTGCTGATCGATTTTACCCGTCCCCAGGCTACCCTTGATCACTTGGCCGCCTGTGTACAGCACAGGCGGGGTATGGTGATTGGGACCACCGGTTTCAGTGCGGCTGAAAAAGCGCAGATTCAGGAGGCCAGTCAGGAGATCCCCATTGTGTGCGCCCCCAACATGAGCGTGGGGGTAACCGTGGCACTGGCGTTGCTGGAGCGAGCCACCCAGTGGTTGCCGGCTGATTATGATCTGGAAATTACGGAAGCCCATCATCGTCATAAAGTGGATGCTCCCTCCGGGACGGCATTGCGCATGGGCGAGGTGGTGGCCAAGGCGCGCGGTTGGAACTTGCCGGAGGTGGCGGTGTATGGGCGCCAGGGGACCACGGGCCCGCGTCCTTCTCGCACCATTGGCTTTGCCACAGTGCGGGGCGGGGATGTGGTGGGCGATCATACGGTGTCTTTCATGGGCGAAGGCGAGCGCCTGGAAATTACCCATCGTGCCAGCAATCGAGCCACCTTTGCCCAAGGTGCAGTGCGGGCTGCCCGTTTTGTGGTGGATCAGCCTGCGGGATTTTATGATATGCGTTCTGTACTTGGGTTGTAATTAGTTGAAATAACTGGTCTATTTATTTGTTTTTCGGGGTTCTTCCGGGCCCCGGAGTTGCTTTTTGGCGTATTTTGCGCTAGTATTCCAATAATCGGAAACGGGAAAGGTGCGCGTCAATGCGTCTTTCCCGTTTTTTCACATCACCCCCTTCAGGAGTTAGTTATGGCTGTAGAACTGCCCTCGTCCTCTCGGGTGCCTGCCTTTCTTGTGCTGGCCGACGGCAGCATTTTCAAGGGCTATTCCATTGGAGCCGAAGGGTATCGGGGGGGGGAGGTGGTATTCAATACGGCCATGACCGGATACCAGGAAATTCTGACGGATCCTTCCTATTGCCGCCAAATTGTGACCTTGACCTATCCCCACATCGGTAACGTGGGAGTGAATCAGGAAGATGAAGAGTCCGCCGAGTTGTTTGCGGCAGGTCTGATTGTCCGTGAAATCCCCCGTCAGTTATCCAGTTGGCGTGCGCAGGGAGGGTTGCCTGAATACCTCAAGGCGCGGGGTATGATTGCCATGGCAGGGGTGGATACCCGACGTCTGACACGCTTGCTGCGCGAAAAGGGTGCGCAAAACGGCTGTATCTGGGCGGGAGAAGAAAATATTCCCGCTGCTTTGGAAGTGGCCCGTACTTTTCCGGGGCTGAACGGCATGGATCTGGCCAAGGTGGTCAGTTGTACCCGACCGTATCCCTGGACGGAGGGGGTGTGGCACCTGAGTGGGATAACCACTCGGCCTGAGGCGCGCTTCCGGGTCATCGCCTATGATTTTGGAATCAAGCGCAACATTCTGCGCATGTTGGTGGAGCGGGGATGCGCCGTTCAGGTGGTTCCCGCTACGACACCGGCTCAGGACGTGTTGTCCCTGCGCCCGGATGGCGTTTTTCTGTCCAATGGGCCCGGTGATCCCGAAGCGTGCACCTATGCCATTCAGGCCGTTCGCGAACTTCTGGCGGCACGGGTTCCTGTTTTTGGTATTTGTCTTGGCCATCAATTGCTTGCCTTGGCTTCGGGGGGGCGTACCCTGAAGATGAAATTCGGACACCATGGAGCCAATCATCCCGTTCTCGATCAGCAAACCGGACGGGTATTGATCACCAGTCAGAACCATGGATTTGCGGTGGATACTCAAGATTTACCTGCTCATCTTACGGTTACCCATGTTTCCCTGTTTGATGGGAGTGTGCAGGGGCTTGCCCGGACAGATGTTCCGGCCTTCAGTTTTCAAGGTCATCCTGAAGCCTGTCCGGGCCCCCATGATGCGGCCCCTCTCTTCGACCGTTTTATAGCGCTCATGCAAGAATCTGGAATCTGACCCATGCCCAAGAGAACCGATCTCAAGTCCATTCTGATCATTGGGGCAGGCCCCATCGTCATTGGCCAGGCCTGTGAATTCGATTATTCCGGGGCACAAGCGTGCAAGGCGCTGCGCGAAGAGGGGTATCGTGTCATTCTGGTTAATTCCAATCCGGCGACCATCATGACGGATCCGGAGATGGCTGACGCCACCTATATTGAACCCATCAACTGGAAGACTCTGGAGCGCATCATTGAACGGGAGCGTCCAGACGCTCTTCTGCCAACCATGGGAGGCCAGACGGCACTTAATTGCGCGCTTGATCTGGCGCGGGAGGGGGTGCTGGAACGGTATGACGTTGAAATGATCGGGGCGCGCAAGGAAGCCATCGATATGGCCGAGGATCGCGAAAAATTCAAGGCGGCCATGACGCGCATCGGTTTGTCCACCCCCCGTTCTGCGGTGGCCCATAGTCTCGAAGAAGCCCAACAGGTGCAGGCCCAAATCGGCTTTCCGGCCATTATCCGTCCCTCCTTTACCATGGGGGGAAGCGGGGGAGGGATTGCCTATAACCAGGAAGAATTCATGACCATTTGCGAGCGTGGTCTGGAGGCGTCACCGACCCGTGAGTTATTGGTGGAAGAATCGGTGATCGGTTGGAAAGAGTATGAGATGGAAGTGGTGCGGGACCGCAACGACAACTGTATCATCATTTGCTCCATCGAAAATCTCGATGCCATGGGGGTGCATACCGGAGATTCCATTACGGTAGCACCTGCCCAGACCTTGACGGACAAAGAATATCAGGTGATGCGCAATGCTTCCCTGGCAGTATTGCGTGAGATTGGTGTGGAAACCGGGGGCTCCAACGTCCAGTTTGCCATCAACCCCAGAGATGGACGAATGATCGTCATTGAAATGAATCCGCGCGTTTCCCGTTCTTCGGCTCTGGCCTCCAAGGCGACGGGGTTTCCCATCGCCAAGGTGGCGGCCAAACTGGCGGTGGGATTTACCCTCGATGAGTTGAGCAACGAGATCACCGGCGGGATAACGCCTGCTTCTTTCGAACCCACCATTGACTACGTGGTGACCAAGGTGCCACGCTTTGCTTTTGAAAAATTTCCGCAAGCCAATGATCGCTTGACCACTCAGATGAAATCGGTGGGAGAGGTCATGGCCATCGGGCGCAGTTTCCAGGAGTCCCTGCAGAAGGCCCTGCGTGGATTGGAAACTGGCGCCGATGGGTTGAATGAAATGACCACCGAGCGCACCACCATCGAAGCCGAGTTGGCCAATCCCGGTCCCCATCGCCTGTGGTATCTGGCAGATGCCTTTCGCATCGGGCTGGAGCGGGATGAAATCTACCGTTTATCCCATGTGGACCCCTGGTTTCTGGCGGAAATCGAGGATCTGGTGTTCGAAGAACAGCGGGTACGCGGGTTGGAACTTGCGACGTTGAGCGCAGCGCGTTGGCGCGAACTGAAAGGCAAGGGATTCTCTGACCGGCGCTTGGCTTACCTGATGGGAAGCACGGAACAAGCGGTGCGCGCCATGCGGCATGCCCTGAATGTTCGCCCCGTATTCAAGCGGATGTTCGCCCTGTATTCAAGCGGGTGGATACCTGTGCGGCAGAGTTTTCCACGCAAACCGCTTACCTCTATTCCACTTATGAAGAAGAGTGTGAAGCGCATCCCACGGATCGACGCAAGATCATGGTGCTGGGCGGGGGACCGAACCGCATTGGCCAGGGGATCGAATTTGATTATTGTTGTGTTCATGCGGCCCTGGCTTTGCGTGAGGATGGGTACGAAACACTCATGGTCAATTGCAATCCAGAGACGGTTTCCACAGACTACGACAGTTCGGATCGTCTGTATTTCGAATCACTGACACTGGAAGATGTCCTCGAGATCGTGGCGCTGGAGAAACCCGCGGGTGTCATTGTCCAATTCGGTGGTCAGACTCCCCTCAAATTAGCCCGTGGGCTGGAAGCCGCCGGGGTCCCCATCATCGGGACAACTCCGGACAGCATCGATCGCGCTGAAGACCGCCAACGTTTTCAGCAACTCTTGCATGAGTTGGATTTGCGTCAACCGGATAACCGAACCGCAGGCCATCGGGACGAAGTCTTGAAGGCAGCGCAGACGTTGGGATACCCCTTGGTGGTTCGACCCAGTTACGTGTTGGGGGGGCGTGCCATGCAGATCGTCCATACCCCGGCAGATCTCGAAAAATATCTGCGTGAGGTCATTACGGATGGGGAAGGAATGCATGGTGTGGCGATTTCACCGCATTCCCCCATTTTGCTTGACCGTTTTTTGAACGATGCCATCGAAGTGGATGTGGATGCAGTCTGTGATGGACAGGAGGTGGTGATTGGTGCCATCATGGAGCACATTGAGCAAGCGGGCGTTCATTCGGGAGATTCGGCCTGTTCCATTCCGCCTTATAGTCTGACCCCTGCCATCCAGGATGAACTTCGGCGCCAGACCAAGGCCATGGCCCATGCATTGGGGGTGGTGGGGTTGATGAACGTGCAGTTTGCGCTTCAGGGAGATACCGTTTATGTTCTCGAGGTCAATCCCCGCGCTTCGCGTACTGTTCCTTATGTGGCCAAGGCGACCAGTCGTCCTCTGGCTAAAATTGCGGCGCGCTGCATGGTGGGACAAAGTCTGGCCGAACAGGGAATTACCGGCGAGTTGATTCCAGGCTACTATTCGGTCAAAGAGGCGGTGTTCCCCTTTACCAAATTTCCTGGAGTGGATCCCATACTCGGACCGGAAATGAAATCCACGGGGGAAGTCATGGGGGTTGGGGCGACCTTTGCCGAGGCCTTCGTCAAGTCCCAATGGGCGGCAGGAGTCAAGTTGCCCACAGGAGGCAAGGTTTTTCTGAGTGTCAAAAATGCGGACAAAGCGCCCTTGGTGGAGATTGCACGCCAATTGGTAGAATTGGGTTTTGCGCTGGTGGCCACCCGTGGAACGGCGGCAGCACTCAGTGCTGCCGGTCTCGAGGTGGTACTGGTCAACAAGGTTATGGAAGGGCGTCCGCATATCGTGGATATGATCAAGAATCGAGAAATTTCATTGATCATCAATACGGTAGAAGAACTTTCCAGGGCCGTACAGGATTCCTGGTCGATTCGCAATGCTGCGTTGCAGGGACGTATCACCTATTACACTACGGTTGCCGGGGCACGGGCAGCCTGTATGGGGATGCGTCTTGGACAGTCCAGCGATGTCTATGAATTACAGGCATTGCACCGAGAGTTGAAAATCTGACCCCTCAAGAGGGGCTCAGGCCATATAACACGTAATTGGGTAGCGAGGAAGGAGAAGCATGAACAAGACACCATTGACGGTACGGGGTGCCGAAAAACTCAAGGAAGAATTGCACCAGTTGAAGCATGTGCAACGTCCGGCAGTGATCCAGGCCATCAGTGAGGCGCGCGCTCAGGGAGATCTGTCGGAGAATGCCGAATACGATGCAGCCAAAGAACGTCAATCCTTTATCGAAGGACGGATTGCGGAATTGGAATCCAAATTATCCCATGCCCAAATCATCGATCCGGCTGCGTTGGATGCGGACGGGCGGTGTGTCTTTGCGGCCACGGTGGAAATGGAAGATTTGAACACCGGCGACGTTCACACTTATCAGATCGTGGGGGATGACGAGGCGGACATCAAGGAGGGCAAGATATCCATTGGTTCTCCGCTGGCCCGCGCCCTGATCGGAAAATCGGCGGGAGATGTGGCTGAGGTACATGCGCCAGGGGGAATGCGTGAATACGAAATCAGGAAAGTACGTTATGGTTGAGCGCCGCAGGTCCTTATCCCCTCCCGGGTCTGCGTGGCGCGCGGAACGGCCTGGAATTTCCAAAGGAAAGAGCGGGGTCAGGAAGGTTTCCGCCAAAAAAGTCGCTGCTAAAAAAGTGGTTCCTGTCGTTGTGCCGCCCTTGAAGTTGCCTGAGATGGGGGCGACATTGGAGTTGACGGTGGCTGAACGGGTGCGCTTGCGTCAGGAAGCTCATCGCCTCAATCCTGTGGTGCTGATGGGGCAATCCGGTATGACAGAGGCGCTTCTCCTGGAAATAGAACGGGCTCTTCGCGCCCATGGTCTGATCAAGGTCAAAGCCAGCGGAGTCGACACAGTAGAGGCGCGCAGCGCTCTGGCAAATATTCTTACCCAGCGTCTTTCAGCCGCATCCGTTCAACAAATCGGCAAGATTCTGGTTCTTTATCGTCCCCGATGAAACCTACCCGGACCAGCAAGGCCTGGATACGGGAACATATCAACGATCCCTTCGTCCAACGAGCAAAACGGGAAGGATATCGGTCACGGGCTTCTTACAAGTTATTGGAAATCGATGACCGGGACCACCTGTTGCGTCCAGGGATATCGGTGGTAGATCTGGGGGCCAGTCCCGGAGGGTGGTCACAGGTGGCCCGTCAGCGCATGGGAGTGCACGGCAAGGTCATCGGGGTCGATGTGCTGCCCATGGAAGCGCTGGAGGGCGTCAATTTTCTGCAGGGGGATTTCTTAGCCCCCGCGGTGCAGGAGCAGGTGAGAGTTCTGTTGGGAAACCGGTCGGTGGACCTTGTATTATCGGATCTTGCCCCCAATATCAGTGGTGTCACCTTGTATGATCAGGCCCGTGCAGCCGAGTTGTGGGAAATGGCTCTGGAGTTTTCGCTTGAAGCGCTGGGGCCTGAGGGTGGGTTTCTGATCAAGGTTTTTCATGGAGCAGATTTTGAATCCTTCGTGCGACGGATGAAACAATGCTTTGTCCGGGTGGTGACGCGAAAACCTGCTGCATCCCGAGACCGAAGTTCGGAAGTGTACTTGTTGGGTCAGGGGTTGAAACCGAAACACAAGGGGTGAGTTGGTGAATTTTGAACAGGTGGACGCGCTTGAGCGTACAATGATCCTTCGGAGTCTGGGGGAGTTGGTCGGATCGACTTGGAGGAAAGAGTCTTGAATAGCATCGTTAAAAATGTCTTGGCATGGCTTTTCGTAGGATTGGTGTTGATGTTGCTGGTCAGTCAATTCCAGAACCATCAACCGTCGGGCGATGTCCTGAGTTATTCCTCTTTTATCGAAGAGATGAAAGCCGGACATGTCACCAAGGTGATCATCGATGGTCGGGCGTTGCGTGGCGAACGCTCCGATGGCAAACCTTTTACCACTTACACGCCCTCGGATCCATGGCTGGTCAGTGATTTGCTCAAGTATGGCGTGAATGTGTCGGCAAAGCCCGAAGAAGAGCCTTCCTTTTTCATGAACATGCTCATGTCCTGGTTTCCCATGTTGTTGTTGGTGGCGGTCTGGATATTTTTCATGCGTCAGATGCAGGGAGGTGGTCGGGGAGGGGCTTTTTCCTTCGGCAAGAGTCGTGCGCGTATGCTGGATGAAAATACCAACCCTGTGACTTTCGCGGATGTGGCTGGGGTGGATGAAGCCAAAGAAGAAGTGAGCGAGTTGGTGGAATTTTTGCGTGACCCCGGAAAATTCCAGAAATTGGGAGGACGGATTCCGCGCGGCGTGCTCATGGTAGGCAATCCCGGAACGGGGAAAACCCTGCTGGCCCGGGCGATTGCAGGGGAGGCCAAGGTTCCTTTCTTCAGCATTTCCGGTTCGGATTTTGTGGAAATGTTTGTCGGGGTGGGGGCAGCCCGTGTGCGCGACATGTTTGAACAAGCCAAGAAAAATGCCCCGTGCATCATCTTCATCGATGAAATCGATGCCGTAGGCCGCCAACGGGGCGCCGGTCTGGGTGGAGGCAATGACGAGCGGGAACAGACCCTCAACCAGATGCTGGTGGAAATGGATGGTTTTGAAGCGACAGTGGGCGTCATCGTCATTGCCGCCACCAACCGGCCTGATGTCCTTGATCCTGCACTGTTGCGGCCAGGACGTTTTGACCGCCAGGTCGTAGTACCCTTGCCAGACATTCGTGGGCGTGAACAGATCTTGCTGGTACACATGCGCAAGGTCCCTATCGCACCCGATGTGCGGGCCGATATCATTGCACGGGGCACGCCCGGATTTTCAGGGGCGGATCTGGCCAACTTGGTGAATGAATCAGCACTCTTTGCCGCACGATCCAATAAGCGCCTGGTGGACATGGATGATTTCGAACGGGCCAAGGACAAGATCATCATGGGCGCGGAACGACGTTCTCTCGTCATGCCTGAGCAGGAACGGCGCAATACGGCTTACCATGAGTCCGGGCATGCCGTAGTGGCCCGCATGCTGAAACTGACCGATCCGGTTCACAAAGTGACCATCATTCCCCGTGGGCGTGCACTGGGGGTAACCATGCAGTTACCCACGGAAGATCGCTATAGCATGAACCGCGACCAGATCCTGCAAAATATTGCCGTATTGTTTGGGGGGCGTATTGCGGAGGAAGTGTTCATGAATCAGATGACCACGGGAGCCAGCAACGACTTCGAACGCGCCACCGATATGGCGCGTCGCATGGTGACCCAATGGGGGATGTCGACTTCCATGGGGCCTATGGTTTATGGAGAAAACGAAGGAGAAGTTTTTCTTGGGCGGACCATTGCCACCCATAAGAATGTGTCGGAAGCCACGATGCAGAAAGTGGATATGGAAATTCGCCGCATCATTGACGAACAGTACGTCTTGGCGCGGGGCATCATCGAAACTCATCGCACTGAAATCGAGGCAATGACCCATGCCTTGCTGGAATGGGAAACCATCGATGCGGAACAAATCGAGGACATCATGTCCGGACGTCCGCCCCGTCCACCCAAACCGCCTGCGCCGGTAACGCCCAAGGCGCCGCCTCCCAGCGCTTCGCCGCCCCCGGCACCCGCCTCCACGGCTCAACCGGCTCAGGGCGTCTGAGTCCAGAGGGATTTTTGTCAGTGCGGATTCCCGGCGCGCCGGGTGGATCACCCAAATCACTCCCCGCAGTACACTGCGGGGAGTTTGTTTTGTCCTTGGCGCAACCTCGTATCATGGGGATTCTCAACGTTACTCCCGACTCATTCTCTGATGGGGGGATGCATCGCGATGCGCTGGCCGCCATAACCTGTGGACAAGCCTTGGTGGCACAAGGGGCCGACCTGATCGATGTGGGGGGGGAATCCACCCGTCCCGGAGCCCCTGAAGTGGAGTTGGCCGAGGAGTTGCGGCGTGTGATTCCGGTCATTGAAGGACTGGTGGATACGTTGAAGGTGCGGTGGATACGTTGAAGGTGCCCGTCTCCATCGATACCCGTCATCCCCAGGTCATGCAGGCAGCCATTCGTGCAGGAGCCACCCTGATCAATGATATTGAAGCTCTGCAGGCCCCCGGAGCCCTTGACTGTGTGCTCGAGCATGAAGTGGGCATTTGTCTGATGCACATGCAAGGACACCCCTTGACCATGCAGCAGTTGCCCCATTATCCTCTGGGGGTGGTAACCGAGGTATGCCATTTTCTTGCGGAGCGGGTTGCTTTATTGAAGCAGTATGGTGTGGAGCGCGCACGCATCCTGATCGATCCGGGGTTTGGTTTTGGCAAGACCCGTGCCCACAACCTGACCTTGCTGCAGCAGTTACCGGCTTTGGTGGATTTGGGGTACCCGGTATTGGTGGGACTGTCCCGCAAATCCATGCTGGTCAGCCAACCCGGCATTTCCCCGCGCGAACGTCTGGGAGCCAGCCTGGCTGCGGCTTGCTGGGCGATTCAGGCAGGGGCGCATATCCTGCGTGTTCATGATGTGGCTGCGACCCGTCAGGCAGTGGATTTATGGATGGATACCTTGACAGTGGAGGAGCAATGAGTCGTCGTTATTTTGGAACGGATGGAATTCGTGGGCGGGTGGGCAGTGAGCCCATGACCCCTGTGATGATGCTGAATCTCGGGTATGCCGCAGGCACGGTGCTGGCTCAGGGAGCGGCTGCCAAAGAGGATCGCCCGGTGGTGATTATTGGCAAGGACACCCGCATTTCAGGTTACATGATCGAATCGGCCCTTGAGGCCGGACTTTCTGCAGCAGGGGTGGACGTCATTCTGTTGGGGCCCATGCCAACCCCGGCAGTGGCCTATTTGGTTCGGGCATTGCGTTTGCAGGCGGGGGTGATGATCAGCGCTTCCCATAACCCTTTCGAGGATAACGGGATCAAATTCTTCTCTGCCGACGGGATGAAATTGCCCGACAGTGTGGAACAGGACATTGAAGCTCAACTGAATCAACCCTGGTCTTGCCGTGACTCGGCCCAGTTGGGGCATGTCCGCCGCATGAATGATGCCGCAGGGCGTTATATCGAATTTTGCAAAAGTACGTTCCCCTCCAGTCTCGATCTCAAGGGACTGAAACTGGTGGTGGATTGCGCGCACGGGGCAACCTATCATATCGCTCCTTTGGTATTTCACGAATTGGGCGCCGAAGTCATTGCCATCGGCAATACCCCCAATGGAGTCAATATCAATGATCACTGTGGCGCGACACATGTCGATACACTGCGTGAGGCCGTGCGTACCCACCAGGCCGATATGGGGATCGCTCTGGACGGCGATGGAGATCGTCTCATCATGGTGGACGAGACAGGGAAAAGTTATGATGGGGACCAACTGCTTTATGCCGTGGTCAAACACCGTCAGTCTTTACCGGGATTCGCCGGCGGGGCAGTGGGGACCTTGATGACCAATCTGGCCGTGGAAAAGGCCTTCGAGCGACGACGAATTCCCTTTGTGCGGGCCAGAGTGGGGGATCGCTACGTCCTGGAAACGATGTTGGAACGGGGTTGGCTTTGGGGTGGAGAGAGTTCGGGGCATCTGATCTGTCGGGATAAGCACAGCACGGGAGATGGCATAATTTCGGCGCTTCAAGTACTGGCAGCCTTGACCAGCCAAGGGGTGACCCTGGCCAGTTATACCGCCGAAGTGGAACTCTATCCCCAACGCCTGATCAATGTGCGTACTGTCCAGTCGGTGGATTTTAAAACATCTGCACAGGTTCGGCAGGCAGTGACGGCAGCAGAGGAGGATATGGCCGGACACGGGCGGGTACTCTTGCGTGCCTCAGGGACGGAACCCTTGATTCGTGTCATGGTGGAGGGGGAAGATGCCACCCAAGTGGAGCGTTGGGCAGAAACCATCGCCGCTGCTGTGCGCGAGTTGGCAACCTAAATCAGTTCGGGGTCGATCACTGCATGGAGGATGAGTTGGATTTGTCCGTTCCGTTCGCGCTGTGTGAGCCACCAGAGCGCGCCTTTGCGTACGCTCCAGGGGGCGACTTCGCCAGTGAGTAGCCAGGCTGCGGTTTCTCCCAGGGTGGGTTGGTGGCCCACCAGCAGGGTGTAGGGATCAGCAGGCGCAGGCCAGGCACAGGCCTGCAACAGGTCGCGCGGACGAGCCTGGGTTCCCAGATGCGTTACCGTTTCAAAGTGTCTGGAAAAGGCGCTGGCGGTTTGCTGGGTGCGTTGTGCCGGGCTGACCATAATGCGGGGTTCATGAGGCAAATGGGTCTTCAACCAGTGGGCCACTTGCCGAGCTTGTTGGTGACCCCGTTCAGTCAGGGCACGAGCAAGGTCAGGAAAACCTTCTTCGGCTTCGGCGTGACGCCATAGGATCAGGTGGGATTGGCTCATGAGGAGGAAGATTTCTGGCTCAAACGCTGCAAGAGAAAGTCATGCACCCGGAAGCACGAACTGCCGCGCCGTGGATGGGTTCGCACATATTGCCCCTCGCCGTTCATGATCCAGGCTGCGTGGTTGTCGCGCAGATAGGAACGGAGCCCTTCGCTCAGTATTCGTCGTTTGATGCGTGGATCGAGAATGGGGATACAGACTTCGATGCGGCGAAAAAAATTACGGTCCATCCAGTCTGCACTGGCAATGAATACATCGTGGCTTCCTCCATGACGGAAATACATGACCCGATGATGTTCCAGAAAACGACCGATCAGGGAGCGTACCCGAATATGTTCGGATAAGCCTTTGACCCCGGGACGGAGCAGGCAGACCCCCCGGATGATCAGATCGATATGAACCCCTGCCTGGCTGGCTTCATAGAGCGCATCGATCAGGAGAGGTTCGGTCAGTGCATTCATTTTTGCGATGATGTGGGCTTTATCACCCTTGCGAGCAAACTGGATTTCACGGGCAATGGCCTGCAGGGTTCCTGAGTGGAGGGTGAAGGGGGCTTGCCAGAGATGGCGTAATCGCTCTTGCTTGCCCAGTCCCGTAATTTGCATGAAGATGGCGCTGACATCGGCGGTGATTTCCGGATGGGCAGTAAACAAACCGAAATCGGTATAGGTGCGCGTGGTTCGGGCATGATAGTTGCCTGTTCCCAGGTGGACATAACGCCGTAGTTCGCCTTGCTCGCGCCGAATGATGAGACACATTTTAGCGTGAGTCTTGTACCCGAAAACGCCATAGACCACAT
>LR025279.1_pt5 | contig 16526 bp, 10 predicted proteins | sample 2322641 | NCBI scaffold set LR025218.1
AGGGTACCCGGGCGAGTATGACCGTGGAGGGGAGTGCCTCAGGCAATTCAGGAAGGGTCGGATGGGATGCGCATCCAGCCAACAGGAGGATCAGCGCTGCCCAAGCACCCGAAGGGAGACGCCAGCGCTGTAACGATTCAAACAATCAGAACGAGCAGGATTGCGACCAACAAGATGATGATGATGTCCGTGGTGGTCAAACTGGAGAAACTTCCTCCCGCCGGCATTTCCCGAATTTTATTGGCCAGATTCCGCGCTTCACTGTCGCTGAGCAGAGAGAGACGCTGAGCTGTAATGATAGAACCCAGACCTAATTCTTGAATCTTTTTCTGTACTTCAGCGCGGTCTACAAAGTGTTGTACGGCTTGACGGTCTTCATCGGGTGTCAGCGGGCGATTTGCATCGGGGGTTGCACTGGGCGAGGGAGCCGGGTTGAGTTGGGTGCTGGGAATGAGTTCGGCATGGGCCACCAGACTCCCCCCCAGCAAGGTAAGGGAACAGACATTAACGATCACGGTACGAATCCATGGTTTCATGACACTCTCCTTTCAAACTGGCTTGTCTATTTCAAGCAGACTTGTCCATTGTAGCCGACTCTCGGGATGACGACAACAAAGTGGCGGTCAATGGGCCAAGATCGCCCAGAGTTGCCTGAATACATTCGGAATTCTTGATAAAATAAACTCCCGAATAACTCCCCGTGGTAATCCAGTGATGAGGTTCCATGGGGATGCCTCGTTCGCGACATTGTTGAAGAAAGGGTTGGAGAAGGGTGCGCGGGTCCCCGGCAGGGTTGCCGGAAGGGAATTTGGCCTGTTCGTTGCCTCCTACCTGAAGAGAGACGGGCGGGGTCAGATAGGGGAAATCCGGGTCATAAGGTGCAGGCGAACCCAGCAAAAGCGCGCCATGGTTCTGCAGGTCTGACAGTTTCCAAAATTCAGGAATATGGGGCCAACCCAGAAAACGACTGGAAACCACTTCAATGGCACAAGCCATTTCAAGGATACCTTCATGCAAAAACGTTTCTTCAGACATAGGTTTTTTCTCTTCGAGAACTTTTGGCGAGAGACGGAAGGCCAGTTCCACCTCCAGGCCCCGGATAGCCCCAGGAGGAAAAGATAAAAGAGAATGTGAGGTTTTAAGCGCTGTGCAGGGCAGGGGTGAGCCCCACACTCCTCCATCGGGGTTGATCCCCACTTTCCAGGCCCCGATGGGTTCCTTCAGATGGTTCAGAATGGCCTCCTGCAATTGATAGGCAGTTGCGATGTTGGTGGGGCCATGTGCTGGAACGGGCAGACAGAGTTGATCGATCCAGGCACGGGCAATGTCCTGAGCGACTGTTTTCCATTCTTCCGGGAGTGAAGGGCGTGTCATGGAGTCCTCGGTGCAGTCAAAGAGAGCAGGGGGAGAGAATACGTCGTGATTTGTCCCAGAGGAAGAACCGTGAAGTTCGCACGGGGGATGCTTGCCTGTTTCAGGGCTTTATCGAGGTCCTGGGGCGGCTGATCTGGATTTTCATCGCTCAAAGGGAAGGTCCCCCAATGGATTCCGAACGCGCGCTGAGCATGAATGTCGGAGAAAACTTTGACGGCTTCGGCCGGATTCACATGAAATGGGCGCAGGTACCAATGCGGTTGATAAGCACCGATGGAAATGGCCGCCAAATCGAAATAACTGTACTTGACCCCGATATCATGGGTATCCTCGGAATGTCCCAGATCACCGGAAAACCAAAAACGGAAGTGGGGGAATAATACGGCCCAACTGCCCCATAAAGTCTCATCCTTGTCGAATAGACTGCGGGTAGCCCAATGTTGTACGGCATCGAAATGAAACTCGACGGGGCCCTGTCGTCCCGGTAGGGTGACGTGTTGGTCCCAGTTCAACTCCAGTACCTGTGAACCCGGGTCTGCCCCAGGGATTGGCACATTGTCGAGGAACCAGGATCGATTGCCCAAGGGCAGCAGGAACCGGGGAGGGCCGCCGCGGTGACGGGCCAAGGCACGCATATTGGGTAAATCCAGATGATCATAATGGTTATGGGAAACCATCACCACGTCGATATGGGGCAAATCAGCCAAGGAAACTCCAGGGGGCTGGTAACGTCTGGGACCTAAAGGAGGGAGAGGACTGGCGTAGTTGGAAAAGATGGGATCAAACAGGATATTTAGCCCATCCACCTGAAGTAGGAGGGTTGAATGGCCAATCCAGGTGACTTGCGGAGCCAGTCCGGGATGGGTCAGCGCCTGGAGATTGACTTGCACCGGTTGAGGAGGGTGATCGGAGGCATGATCCAGTTCGCGCCACCAGTGGGTGAGCAACCATTGAAAGAACCCACTGCGCAGAGCCGGCATGGGGTAACGGTTCTGATATTCCTGACCTATTCTGAGTGCGGGCCGGGAAGGAAAGTCATTGACGATGGCGATTTCATCCGGATATACGAAAAGTGGAATCAAAACCAAACCAAGTCCACACAGGCCCATCCGGATCAGGTGAGGGAGACTATGCATATTCAAAGTCCTTTGCGTTGAAATGGCGAGTACGCCACCAGTAACTCAGGGAAAATCCCGGCCAGAGCGCGGTATTGCGTCCCGCAGGGTCCAGATACCAACTTTGGCACCCCTGCATCCAGAGCGTCTTTTTCGAACGCTGGTTCATTTCTTTCGCAAAGGCCTCATAAACCTGCGCACGTACCCTGAACTCATTTTTTTCTCTGTGTTGTGACATGAGCCAGGGCCGCCTGAATCCAGCGCGTTTGACACTCGATCATGAAAACGATGGAATTATGCCCCAATCCGGTGAAGGGACCCGTCAGCAGAAAAAAATTGGGGAATGAAGGCATCATCATCCCCAGATAGGCACTCCGTTGCTTTTTCCAGAACTCTTCCAGAGTGAGGCCGTTTTCTCCTTTAAAAAGACGGGCCATGGGGTTGTCCTGATAACGGAATCCCGTGGCCAGCACCAGCACGTCCAGGGCGTGGCGGGCACCGGTTTCAGTCACCAGATGGGCGGCCTCGATATGATGAATGGGATCGGTTTCGAGGGTGACATGGGGAAGTTCCAGAGTAGACCACCAGGTATCAGAGAGCAGGATGCGTTTGCACCCCAAGGGGGTTGTGGGCATGATTTTCTGGCGCAACTGGGGATTGGCGACTTTGTGAGCCAGATTTCGTCGTACCCCCCCCTCGATCCTGTGCATCAGACCTGGCCAGAGAAAAGCCAATCCTTTGAGTTCGCGGGTGAGGTAGAGCCAGGCGCGGTACGTCTGGCGTAGAAAAGGTAACCTTTGGAGAAGCCTGCGGGTTCCCGTGGCATAGGAATGATCCTTGCGATCCACGACCCAGGGTGCCGTGCGCTGAAAAATGATCAACTGCGCGACCTCCTGCGCCAATGCCGGCCCCACCTGGATGGCAGATGCGCCGGTGCCGATCAGACCGACCCGCTGTCCTTTCAGAGTTTGATCCTTGGGCCAGCGGGCGGTATGCAGAAGCGGCCCGGTAAAATTTTTCAAACCCGGCAAATCAGGCCAGGCCGGTTCGCTCAAAGGCCCGACTCCTGCCACCAGGAAGCGGCAAGTCAATCGACTGCCATCGTTGAGTTCGACTTGCCAAAGTTGCTTCTGTGCCTGCCATGCGGCAGATTTAACCTGTGCCTGATAGCGTATTCGGGAGCCCAATGAGTGCGCCAGATGGGCCAGATACGCTTCAATCTCCGGTGCTTCTGCATATTTGCGTTGCCAGTCCCAAGGCGGGGCACAGGAGAGAGAGTACAGATGAGAGGGGACATCGCAGGCGCACCCAGGGTAACGGTTGTCCCGCCAGGTTCCGCCAGGGGATTGGGCCTGCTCCAACACGATGAAGTCTTCCTGCCCGGCCTTCATGCGGTGGAGGGCGATGGACAGACCGGCAAAGCCCGTACCTATGATGATGAGGGGCCAGTGATGAGGAGGAGGCGAAACAGTCATGAGTGATTCGGATTGGCACACCATGGAAATTCATGCGATGATTACGGGGTTATACTACCTTCATTTGCCTGCTTGGGTGTAATTGACCGTAATGATTCAGGATCTGGCACCATCGAACAATAGTCAGTACGGGGACGGAAGCATACGCGTACTCAAGGGGTTGGAGCCCGTCAAGGAACGTCCTGGGATGTACACCCGGACTCAAGACCCCACTCATATTATTCAGGAGGTCATCGACAATGCGGCGGATGAGGCCTTGGGAGGATATGCCCGTAAAATCGAAGTGACTCTCCATGAGGACGATTCCGTCAGTGTCGAAGATGACGGTCGCGGTATTCCCTGCGGAATCCACCCTGAGGAGGGGGAACCCACGGTGCAGTTGGTGTTTACACGATTGCATGCAGGAGGAAAATTCGACAAGAAATCGGGACAGGGCGCTTACGCCTTTTCTGGAGGATTGCATGGTGTCGGCGTATCTGTCACCAATGCCCTGTCACGGCGTCTTGAGGTTACCGTCAAGCGGGAAGGCAAGATTCATTTCATGGCCTTTGGTGATGGGTTCGTCACCGACCCCTTGACGGTCCAGGGAACCTGCGGGATGCGCAATACCGGAACCCGCGTACGGGTTTGGCCGGAGCCCCGTTACTTTGACGAACCCCTGATCAACTTGACCGAACTGGAGCGAGGACTACGCTCCAAGGCTGTGTTGTTGCCCGGAGTCAGCGTACGGCTCAAGAGGGAAGGGAATGGTCGTCTCCTCGAACAAACCTGGCATTATCCAGGAGGTTTGGAACAGTACTTGTCTGAAAGAATGGGTGAAGACCCCTTGCTGATTCCGGTTTTTACGAGCGAGCGATTCTTCGGGGTCGAGGAAGGGGATAGTTTTGCGCCGGGAGAAGGTGCGTCCTGGGCTTTCTCCTGGCATGAAACCCGGTCCTTGCAAGGAGAGTCCTTTGTCAATCTGATTCCCACTTCGCTGGGCGGGACCCATGAGGCGGGCCTGCGCACGGGTCTTTTCGAAGCACTCAAGTCTTTCATCGAACATCATGGTTTGTTACCACGAGGCGTGCGTTTGCAATTGGAAGACGTCAGTGCCCGGCTTCAGTTCATCCTGTCGATCAAAATGCTGGATCCCCAGTTTCAAGGGCAAACCAAGGATAAACTGACCAGTCGGGAAGCTTTGAAGTTGGTGTCCACCCTGGTGCGCGATCCCTTTGAACATTGGCTCAATCAGCATGTAGAGCATGGCAAGGCCCTGGCTGATCTGGTTATTCGTCAGGCCATGGCGCGCATGAAGTCTGGTCAGAAAATAGAGAAACGCAAGAGCAGTGGGGTGGCTGTTTTACCGGGAAAATTGACGGATTGCGAGTCTGAACGGATCGACGAACGGGAGTTGTTTCTGGTGGAAGGGGACTCCGCTGGGGGGTCAGCCAAGATGGCGCGCAATAAACTGACCCAGGCCATCCTGCCACTGCGGGGCAAAGTCCTGAACAGTTTCGAAGTGGAACAGGGACGTCTGTTTGCCAATACGGAAATCCATGACATTGCGGTGGCTTTGGGCATCGATCCCCATGCCCGCGGGGATCCGGTGGATCTGTCTCAACGTCGTTATGACCGGATCATCATCATGGCCGATGCGGATGTGGACGGTAGCCATATCAAGGTACTCCTGTTGACCTTGTTTTTTACTCATTTTCCTGCTCTGGTTTCCGGTGGTCATATCTGCGTCGCTAATCCTCCCCTGTATCGACTGGATGTCTCGGCACAGGGCAAGCGTCCGGCACGCAAACTCTACGCCCTCGACGAGGCGGAACTGGTGGGGTTGGAAGAACGTCTCAAAACCGAGGGCGTACGTTCAGGAGGCTGGACCGTGGGACGATTCAAAGGGTTGGGGGAAATGAACCCCGAACAGTTGTGGGAAACCACCATGAATCCGGAAACCCGTCGAATTCTCACGCTTTCCTTGAAGGACGGGGAGTGGGAAGACACACACCTGTTATTCAATCGTTTGATGGGCAAGGGAGAAGCCGCAGCACGACGGGAATGGATGGAGCGCCAGGAAGTGACACTGGCATTGGATATCTGATGGCGATGCTCCCTTCCTCAGATCAACTTCCCCTGATCGGTGATCTCTTTGCCGGATTGGAGGAACCGGTGGCAGATACCCCTCCCACCGCCTCTGGCGAGGAAAAAGCGACTCCTTCCCTGGCGGACTTCGTCGAACGCAGTTACCTTGAATATGCCATGAGTGTGGTCATGGGACGGGCTTTGCCGGATGTCACCGATGGCCAGAAGCCAGTACAGCGCCGGATTCTCTTTGCCATGCACGAACTGGGGCTGTATCGTCCGGCACGGCACGTCAAGTCCGCTCGTGTGGTGGGGGATGTCATTGGGAAATATCATCCCCATGGCGACAGTGCGGCTTATGAAGCACTGGTTCGTCAGGCGCAGGATTTTACATTACGATACCCCCTCATCGACGGACAAGGCAACTTCGGTAGCCGTGATGGTGACGGGGCGGCGGCCATGCGCTATACCGAATGTCGTCTAACCCCGCTGGCAGAATTACTGCTGGGAGAAATTACTGAAGATACGGTGGATTTCGTTCCCAACTATGACGGATCTTTTCAGGAACCCACCCTGTTGCCCGCACGCCTTCCCATGGTGTTGTTGAACGGGGCTTCAGGGATCGGAGTGGGAATGGCGACGGAAATCCCTTCCCATAACCTGACTGAAGTGGCTCAAGCCCTATTGGTGCTCCTGGAAAATCCGCAGTTGACGCTCGATGAATTGATGTCATTGATTCCAGGGCCGGATCTACCGGGCGGGGGCCAGATCATTTCATCTTCCCAGGATATTCTCGAGGCCTACCGGACAGGACGAGGAACCTTGCGCATGCGGGCACGCTGGAACATCGAACCGCTGGCACGGGGACAATGGCGCGTGGTGGTGACAGAACTTCCGCATGGGGTATCGACCCGATCCGTGCTGGAAGATGTGGAAAAATTGACCAACCCCCGGGTGCGTGAGGGTAAGAAAGCGCTTTCTCCCGAGCAGGCCCAACTCAAAGCCCTGTGGCTCAGTACGCTGGACCTAGTGCGTGATGAGTCAGACAAAAATGCTTCGGTTCGTCTGGTTTTCGAGCCCAAATCGAGCCGACAGGACCCGCAAGCATTCGTCAATCTTCTGTTGGCGCATACTCCACTGGAAACCAACCTGTCCCTCAATCTGGTGATGCTGGGACGGGATGGGCACCCCCGTCCCAAAGATCTCAAAACTATTCTTCAGGAATGGTTGGAGTACCGTTTCCATACGGTGGTTCGGCGTACCCGTTTCCGTCTGGAACGGGTGGAACGACGCCTTCACATCCTGGAAGGTCGTCAGCGCATTCTGCTGGATATCGATGCGGTCATTCGGTTAATCCGCGAATCCGACGATCCCAAGCAGGATTTGATGATGGCCTATCCATTGAGTGCGCTACAAGCCGAAGATATCCTGGAGATCCGTCTGCGTCAGTTGGCTCGTCTGGAAGGCGTGCGCATCGATCAGGAAATCGCCCAACTGCGTGGCGAGCAGGAAGGGTTGCAACATATTCTGTCGGGGAGAGAAGCGCAGGCTCGTCTGATTGCACAGGAAATTCGTTCTGACCTGACGACCTATGGAGATGCACGAAGAACGCGCATCGAAGCTCAGGCAGCAGTGTCCCTGGATACCCCAGTGCTGGATGAACCGATGACGGTCACCCTGTCCCGTCAAGGCTGGATTCGTGCCCGCCAAGGGCATCACCTGGACAGTGCTCAGTTTTCGTACAAGGCCGGGGATGAAGCCTGGATCGTTCAGGAAACCCGTTCCATCCATCCGCTCTTTATTCTGGATACCCAGGGCCGGGTCTATACCCTCAAGGGTGCGGATATTCCCGGAGGTCGGGGTGAGGGAGTTCCGCTCACCAGTTTGATCGATCTTCCACCGGGCGCGCGAGTCGCCCAGGCCTTCGTGGCTTTGCCGGGAGAACAATATTTGGTGGCTGGGTCTGGAGGGAACGGCTTCATGGTGGCGCAAGAAGATCTGGTATCCCGTGTCCGGGGAGGAAAATCTTTTTTGACCTTGGAAGACGGGGAAACTCCGCTCCTCCCTCTGCGTCGAAGGGCAGGGGAAACCCATGTCGCCGCCCTGTCCGAAGGGGGGCGCCTCCTGTTGTTTCCGCTGGACGATTTAAAAACACTAGCCCGGGGACGAGGAGTGATTTTGATGGCCTTGGAACGGGACGAAGCATTGCGCGCCGTTACCTTGGTCGATCCCGCACAGGGACTGGTTATTCAAGGGACAGGACGGGGCGGAAAAATCGCCCAACTGGTAATGACCGCCTCCCAACTACAGCGGCATATTCTCATGCGCGCGCGCAAGGGAATGTCGTTGGAATCAAAAATCAGCCCGTTGGGTTTTGGAGTTCCCCTGGAACGGTCTGTTTGAACCTGGCCCAGAAAAAGAACGATTCAGGTTATAATCAGAAACGGGTTGTCCGTTTTGCGGTCAATTTTCTGAATGACTTTGTGAATAATTATTAAGGATCCTATGGAAAACGATCAATTGCCCGGGACCCGCTTTGTGGTAGAAAACAGTCCCCGCATTCCGGAAAAATTGAATCGTCTGGAAGAGTTGGCCTATAACCTCTGGTACAGTTGGGACCGATCCTGTCGCACGCTGTTTGCCCGGATGCACCCTCGTCTTTGGGAATTGGTAGGGTCCAACCCCATCCGTTTCCTGCGCCGAGTGGATGAGTACCGGTTGAACGAAGCTGCCGAAGATCAGGCTTTTCTGAGTTCTTACTATCGTGTGCTTTCTGCCTACGATACCTACCACAATGAATTGCTGCGCAAACCACACAAGTTGCCGCCCGGGAATCTGGTGGCCTACTTCTGTGCCGAATTCGGATTTCATGAAAGTTTCCCCATTTATTCTGGAGGATTGGGGATTTTGGCGGGGGATCATTGCAAGGCTGCCAGCGATATGGGATTGCCCTTCGTTGGCGTGGGGTTGTTGTATCGCCAAGGATATTTCACCCAGAACATTGATCGTAGTGGGCGTCAACTGGCCTTGAATTTTGACTCCGATATCGACGAATTACCGGTTCATGCGGTCCTCGATGAAGAAGGCAAGGAAGTGCGAGTCAGCGTCACCATTGGTGTTCGGCCGGTTCAGGTCAAAGTGTGGTGGGCACGGGTAGGTAACATCAAGATTTACCTGATGGATACGGACCTTGAGGAAAACCACCACGATGACCGTGAAATTACCCACCGACTCTATGGAGGCGATCGCAGGGTCAGGATCGAACAGGAAATCATTCTGGGGGTGGGAGGCGCGCGCGCACTGGAGAAAATGGGCATTCAGCCCACGGTCTGGCACATCAACGAAGGGCATGCCGCTTTCATGCTTCTGGAACGGATCCGTACGTTGATCAAACGGACCGGTTATGATTTTTCCACGGCGATCGAGGCCGTTGCCAGCAATACCGTATTTACCACTCATACCCCTGTGCCTGCCGGACATGACCATTTCCCGCGCGATATGGTATCCCATTACTTTGGACATATGTGTCCTGATCTGAATATCCCTCTGAATCAATTGCTGGATCTGGGCAATGATCCCGGAGTGGGGCACAGCGATTTCAACATGACCGCACTGGCAGTGCGCGGATCTCGTTTTCAAAATGGCGTTTCCCGAATTCATCGTGAAGTATCGGCGCGAATCTGTTCAGGGTTCTGGCCAGCGATTCCTCATCATGAAAACCCCATGGGATATGTGACCAATGCCATTCATGTTCCCACCTTCCTGGCCCGTGAATGGGGCGAACTCTTTGATCGTTTCATCGGTGCGGAGTGGCGCTCTCGCCTGTCGGACCGTTCTTTCTGGAAAGGGGTTCAGGAAATTCCCGATCATCTGTACTGGAGCGTCCGTCAATCGCTCAAGTCACAGATGCTCCATGCCGTGCGCGAACGGATTGCCTCCCAATATGAACGTAATCTGGGCGATGATGCGCACATGGAACGGCTTCTCAAATATGCCAATGTCCATGAACCCAATGTTCTGACCATCGGTTTTGCCCGTCGTTTCGCCACATACAAGCGTGCAGATTTGCTCTTTTCTGATTTGGACTGGCTGCGTCAGATTCTCCTGGATCCTGAACGTCCTGTGGTCTTTGTTTTTGCAGGTAAGGCGCACCCAGCAGATGAACCTGGTCAGGAGATGATTCGGCGCATTCATGAAGTGGCCGGCATGCCCGAGTTTCAAGATAAAATCCTGCTCCTGGAAAACTATGATATGGGTCTGGCGCGCCGTTTGGTGGCTGGCGTGGATGTCTGGCTCAATACCCCTATTTATCCTTTGGAAGCAAGCGGGACTTCAGGCATGAAAGCGGGGGTCAACGGTACCATCAATCTGAGTGTCCTGGATGGCTGGTGGGGAGAGGGCTACGATGGTCACAATGGGTGGGCAATCCGCCCCGCCCCTGATTATCTGGACGAGACGCAACGCAACCGGGAAGATGCGCGTACGCTCTATGAAATCATTCAGGATCAAGTGGTTCCTCTTTACTACGAACGTGGAAAATTTGGATATTCTCAAGGTTGGGTGGCAAAATCCAAGGCCTCCATGGTCAGCATTCTGACTCATTTCAATACGGGTCGGATGCTGGATGAGTATCTGGATCATTTCTATGTACCGGCTTCCGGACAGGGAAAGCGTTTTATGGAAAATGATTCGGCATTGGCCCGCGATGTTGCCCACTGGAAAGAGAAAGTTCGTCATCACTGGGCCGGGGTGCGCATTCGACGGGTGGACTCACCCGTCAAACGGATCAAATTTGGCAGTTCCATGAATATTGAGGTGACCGTAGATCTACGGGGACTGGAGCCTAAGGATGTCTGTGTGGAGTTGTTACTCAACCGTTCCATCAGTCGCAGCGGTGTTCCCGTGCTACCTCCCTTCCAATTCCAAAGCCGAGGGACCTTGGGGGAAGGAACAGAGCATCTCTTTGCGCTGGAATTGCAACCCGGATTATGTGGACAACTGGATTATCGTATCCGCGTTTATCCTTACCACGAAAGCCTGACTCATTCCTTTGAATTGGGCCTGATGACCTGGTTGTGATCCTTCTCCCTGAGGGGGGCACGACGCGGATCAAAGGGTTTGGTAAAGCGTTTGGTACTCCAGCGCCGCTTTGTTCCAGCGGAAATCCCGTGCCATGGCCTGGCGCATCAATTGTTGCCATATTTCCTTCTGGTGGAAGCAGGTCAGGGCTTGTGCGAGGGTTTCATGAAAATCCCGGGGAAGGGCGTTTTCAAAGAGGAAGCCCGTTCCTTCCACGGGTTGGCTCTGTGCCTGATAAGGTACGATGGTATCCGTCAATCCCCCGGTGGCATGAGCCAAGGGCAGAGTCCCATAAGTCATGGCATACATCTGTGCCAATCCGCAGGGTTCAAAACGAGAGGGCATCAAAAACAGATCCGACCCGGCAATGATTTCATGGGAGCGGACTTCATTGAATCCCAGGATAACCCGTACTTGCTCGGGAGAGCGACTGCTCCAGTGGGCCAATTCTCTTTCTATTTCGGCATCACCACTGCCCAATACGACGACTTGAATTTCGTCCGTGAGCCAGTCTTCCAGAGTATCGAGTACCAGATCAATCCCCTTTTGCCAGGTCAGACGACTCACCATGCCGATCAACAGGACATCGGGTCGGACGGGCAACCCCATTTTCATCTGTAGATGTTTCTTGAGACGGGTTTTTCCCTGAAGTTTTCGAGCCGTATAATGAACTGGAAGGAAAGTATCGATCTCCGGGTTCCATAATTCGTCGATGCCATTCAGGATACCGATCAAATCGGAAGCGCGCCGACGCAGTAATCCTTCCATTCCACAGCCCAACTGGGGGGTCTGGATTTCCTGCGCGTAACGCGGACTGACGGTGGTGATCTGATTCGCGTGTACGATACCAGCCTTCAGAAAGGACAACTGGCCATGAAATTCGAGGCTTTCCATGTGGAATTCCGAACTGGGCAAATGCAGGGGCAAACACCAGTGGGCAGGAAAATTTCCCTGAAAAGCAAGATTGTGAATGGTGAGTACCGAGGGTATCGGACAATCCCAAAACTTCATCAGGGCCGGGGTCAAGGCAGTTTGCCAGTCATTGCAATGAACCAGCGCAGGGGCCCAGTTCAAGCGCAGTCCTGCCTGTTGAGCCAGCCAGGCTCCGGCGACGCAGAAGGTGCCAAAACGAGCCGGATTATCCGGCCAATCCTTTCCTTTCCTGTCTTGATAGGGGCCACCGGAGCGGTCAAAAAGTTCTGGACAATCCAGAATCCAGAGTGTCAATGACGTATCGGGTAAGGTGCCCTCCAATAAACGCGCAGGGGCGGGAAGTAAGCCATACGGAAAGTCTTCCAGGATGCAGTGCGAATCCGGCAACTGTGCCAGCACACCGGGGTAATTGGGCAACAAGATACGCAGCTCATGGCCCAAGGCATGCAAGGCCAGAGGAAGTGAGCGGGATACGTCTGCCAGTCCCCCAGTCTTGATCAGAGGATCTATTTCAGAAGTCAAAAAAAGAATATTCATGGTCAACCTCTGGATAGGCCAAAAAGAGTGTCCCGAATATGGTGAATCAAACCACCGGTGGAACCGTCATGCACGGAGGTCATCCCTTGTTCCGACAGTTCGGGTTCAATGGAGCGCGCCAACTGTTTGCCCAATTCCACTCCCCATTGATCGAAGGCATTGATATTCCATAGAGTTCCCTGTACGAAGGTGCGGTGTTCGTACAAAGCCAATAGGCCTCCCAGCGTGTGGGCAGTGAGTTCCTCGAAAAGAAGCGTATTGCTGGGGCGGTTGCCGGGGAAGACCTTATGGGGGAGCAAGTTTTCGAGAGCTTCTCCGGACATTCCTTGGGCAAGCAATTCTTGACGTGCTTCCTCTTTGGTTTTGCCGCGCATGAGGGCTTCGCTTTGTGCCAACACGTTGGCTGTCAATACCCGGTGGTGCGTCCCCAGTGGGACACGGCTACGCATCGGAAGAAGAAAGTCCGCAGGAATCAGATGAGTTCCTTGGTGCAATAATTGATAGTAGGCGTGCTGCCCGTTGGTTCCCGCCCCCCCCCAAACCACGGCTCCGGTGGCGTAATCCACCGTTTCGCCGTCCAGGGTTACGGATTTTCCCGTGCTTTCCATGCTGACTTGTTGGATGTGCGCGACAAAACGTTCCAACCCCTGATCGTAGGGAAGAATGGCATGGGTTTGAGCATCAAAGAAATTGATATACCAAAGACCGATCAAGCCCATCAGAACGGGTAAGTTCCGGGACAGCGGAGCGGTTCTAAAATGCTCATCCATCTCATGAGCTCCTGCCAGTAACTCATTGAATTTATCCATTCCTATACCCAATGCAATGGAAAGTCCGATGGCCGACCACAGCGAATAACGTCCGCCGACCCAGTCCCAGAATCCAAACATGTGCTGAGGGTCAATGCCGAAACGGCTTACCTCGACTTCATTCGTCGAGATAGCCACAAAATGTTGCGCTATATACTGTTCCTGTTGCGCGGCGTCCAGAAACCAACTCCGTGCCGAATGGGCATTGAGCAAGGTTTCCTGAGTGGTAAAGGTTTTGGAAGCCACCACGAAGAGAGTTTGGGCGGGGTTTAGGGACTTCAGGGTATAAGTTAAATGTGCCCCGTCCACATTGGAGACATAATGAACCCGCGGGCCTGTGCAATCGGCTGGAAGAGCGGTCATCACCGATGCAGGCCCCAGATCGGAGCCCCCAATTCCGATATTGACCACATCGGTGATGACACGTCCGTCATAACCGCGCCATTCCCCCGAACGAATTTGATGGACGAAAGTCTCCATGCGTTTCAAAACCTGTTGTACCTCGGCGCGGATGTCTTGTCCTTGTACCTTCAAGGGCGGGGCATCTCGCCCTGCACGCAGGGCCACATGAAGCACGGCTCGATGTTCTGTTCGGTTGATGAGATCGCCTGCAAACATTTTCTGGATGGTCTGCGGAAGATTAGCCTGTTGAGCCAGATTCAGGAGCAGATCCAGAGTTTCGGTGGTCATGAGATTCTTTGAGTAATCCAGAAAAAAGGGGCCGGCACTGGCATTGAACCGATCAAAGCGAGCCGGGTCCTCGGAAAATAACTGGCGCAGGGTGAGAGACGCAAGGGTTTCTCGGTGCTTTTTCAAAGTTTGCCAAAGGGAGCTATTCGTCAATGCGGACATTTTTTTCCTCGAAGAATGTTGGGATAGACTCAATGGGCCTGTGGTTCAAGAATCAAGCCCCCCAGGGGGGGGAGCATAAGAGACAAAGATTGGGTGAACCCGTTCCAGGGAATGGGTGCTGTCCACAGCCGTCCCTGATTGCCCAGATTCCCACCGCCATAATGAAGGGAATCACTGTTCACGCATTCGCGCCAGGACCCTGCGCAAGGAGTTCCCACGCGATATTCGGGACGGGGAATGGGTGTGAAGTTTAAAATAATCAGCAACATGCGACCATCCCGCGCTTTGCGTAAAAAACTGAGAATCGACTGCGCATGATCATTGCAGTCCACCCACTCAAAACCGGCGGGATCGAAATCCAGTTCAAACAATGCCGGATGTTGGCGATAATAGTGGTTGAGATCACGACTTAAATGTTGAATTCCTTGATGCTGGGGGCGTTCCAACAGTTTCCAGTCCAGTTCGCTTTTAACCTGCCATTCCCCACCTTGGGCAAACTCATTGCCCATGAAGTTGAGTTTTTTGCCAGGTGAAGTCATTTGATACAGGAACAGCAAGCGTAGATTGGCGAAACGTTGCCAGGAGTCCCCGGGCATCTTGTCCAGCAAGGATTTTTTGCCATGTACGACCTCGTCATGGGAAAAAGGCAAGACGAAATTCTCGGAATAGGCATAGAGTTGTGCAAAGGTCAACGCATTTTGGTGGTGACGGCGGTAAACCGGATCTTTGGAAAAATAACTCAGGGTATCGTTCATCCAACCCATATTCCATTTCATGGAAAATCCCAGTCCTCCAACGTAAACCGGGCGAGAAACCATGGGCCAGGAGGTGGATTCCTCGGCCAGGGTGAGGGCCCCAGGGAACTGACCGTGGACCATTTCATTCATCTCCCGCAGGAAGGCCAAGGCTTCCAGATTTTCTCGCCCCCCATAACAGTTGGGAATCCAGGCATTGGCAGCGCGGGAATAATCCAGATAGAGCATGGAGGCAACTGCATCGACCCGTAAACCATCAAAATGGAATTCTGATAACCAGAAATGGGCGTTGGGGGCGTTGGCCAACAAAAATCCACGCACTTCATTGCGTCCGTAATTGAAGATGTAAGTTCCCCATTCCTGATGTTCGCCCAATCGGGGATCCTCGTGTTCATAAAGCGCGCTGCCATCGAAGCGAGCCAGGGCAAAGTCGTCCTTGGGAAAATGGCCAGGTACCCAATCCAGCAATACACCAATTCCGGCTTGATGACATCGATCAATAAAGTGACGCAGATCATCTGGCGTACCAAACCGGCGAGTAACACCGAAATATCCGGTGGTTTGATAACCCCATGATTCATCCAGAGGATGTTCGCTGATGGGGAGCAGTTCAATGTGTGTATAACCCAACTCGAGGACGTAGGGGATCAACTGGTCGGCAATTTGTGCAAAGGTATGAAAATCCCGATCCCAAGGTTTTCGCCAGGAACCCAGGTGGATTTCATAGATATTCATGGGCGAGTGCAACCAGTCTTTTTTGGACCGCTCCGACATCCATGCGCTATCGTTCCAGAGATGAGCAGAAGGTCCCGTTACCACAGCCGCCGTTCCCGGACGATGTTCGAACTGAAGCCCACAGGGATCAGTTTTGAGTTGTACAGACCCATGTTGACGGCTGCGGATCTCGAATTTGTAGAGCGTTCCTGGGGTAAGGTCAGGCACGAATAATTCCCACACCCCGTGGGGAGCCCGAACGCGCATGGGGTGATGACGGCCATCCCAGCGATTGAAGGGGCCAACCACACTCACCCGTTCAGCATTGGGTGCCCAAACGGAGAAAAGAACCCCCGATACCTCGCCCACCGTGACATGATGGGCACCCAGCATGGCATGCAACTGGAGAAGACGCCCTTCGCTGAAGAGGTACAGGTCATGGTCACTCAATTGGGGTGGATAGGTATAAGGATCCCAGGTTTCCATTTCGATGCCATCTTCACGACGTCGATAGCGACCGGGACGGGGGGGGCAGATTGCTCCCTTCCAGCAAAAGAAGCCCTGGTCATGAACCCGCTGGGCAGTTTCCCATTGACTTCCGGTCCATATTTCCACTTCTTGGGCATAGGGCAGGAATAAGCGCCAATGCCATTTACCATGACCAGAGGCATGAATTCCCAAGGGATGAAATGGGTCATGGTGGAGGCCCTGCAAAATTTTTTGCAGGGCGCTATCGTTATAATTAGGAGCCATAATTCATCCCTGTCATATTTTTACAAAAGATTCCATTATAATGGTCCCGAGTGCCCAACGATA
>LR025634.1_pt1 | contig 14971 bp, 12 predicted proteins | sample 2322641 | NCBI scaffold set LR025218.1
CATTGAAGTTTTGAACTGCGATGCTATGACCTGCTCCCATGATTTGATGGCCGCGATGTTGCAGGAGGGCATTCATTGGCACCACAAAAAATCCGGCCATGGCACCGGCCGCCACCAGCAGGACCACGGCCACGGCCCAGTCCCGCACCACCAGCATGCCCAGAATGGCGAACCCCATGGCCACGCCCACCGGCAGCACCTTGATGGCACTTTCCAGACGTACCCATTTGGCGGCCGCAATGGAACCCAGAGCGATTCCCACAGCGGAAACTGCCGTGAGTTGGGTGGCCTGCTCCAGGTTGAAATGCAGTTGGAGGGTTGCCCAAACCAGCACGATCAGACGGAGAGAAGAACCAACGCCCCAGAAAATGGTGGTCACTGCCAGAGAAACCTGCCCCAGCGGGTCACGCCACAATTGGAGAAATGAGCGCCAGAAATCCTGCACCAGAAACCAGGGGTTCCTGCGCGGGGGGACATGGTCGGGCAAGACGCGGGGAATATACAGGTTTACCACGGCGGCTCCAACATAGAGCAGCAGGATGATGAGAATGGAAAAGCGCGGGGCATTCAGGGTGTGGCCGATCAAAGGGGTGCTGAAGGCGACAAAAAGTTGGTAGAGGGGCAGGCCGGGTTTGAGTATCCAGCCTCCCAATACAGCACCGAAAATAATGGCAATGACGGTCAAGGCCTCCATCCAGCTGTTGGCAACCACCAATTTTCCGGGGGGGAGACACTCCGTTAAAATACCGTATTTGGCGGGGGAATAGGCCGCCGCCCCCAAACCCACCAAGCCGTAGGCAAAGAGCGGGTTGATCCCCGCCAGCATGGCCAGACAGCCCAGCAATTTAATGATATTGCTGAGGAACATCACGCGCCCCTTGGGCAGGGCATCAGAAAAAGCGCCCACGAAGGGGGCCAGGAAAATGTAGGAGAGTACAAAAAATTGTTGCAGGAAAGGGACATACTCAGGGGGGGCCGAGATCGTTTTGAGCAGGGCAATGGCCGCAAACAACAAGGCGTTGTCAGCCAGCGCAGAAAGAAATTGCGCCAGCAGTATGATATAGAACCCTAACTCCATGAAAGGCCTGGAGTTACAGCACTTCGGCTGCGTAGTCGGCGAGACGGGAGCGCTCTCCCCGTTGTAAAGTGACGTGTCCGCTGTGTACCCAACCCTTGAAACGGTCCACCACATAGGTGAGTCCGGAACTGCCCTCCGTGAGGTAGGGGGTGTCGATCTGGGCGATATTCCCCAGGCAGATCACCTTGGTTCCCGGACCGGCGCGCGTGATCAGGGTTTTCATCTGTTTGGGCGTCAGGTTCTGGGCTTCATCGATGATCAGATATTTGTTGAGAAAAGTTCGTCCACGCATGAAATTCAGGGACTTGATCTTGATGCGCGAACGAATCAGATCGCGCGTGGCTGCCCGTCCCCAGTCTCCGGCTTCTTCGTCCCCCTTGTTGAGAACATCCAGATTGTCTTCCAGCGCGCCCATCCAGGGCGTCATTTTCTCTTCTTCCGTTCCGGGCAGGAAACCGATATCTTCCCCCACCGGCACTGTGACCCGGGTCATGATGATCTCGGAATACAGTTTGTGTTCAATGGTTTGCATCAGTCCTGCGGCCAGAGTCAGTAGGGTTTTTCCCGTTCCTGCCTGACCGAGCAAGGTGATGAAATCGAGATCAGGATTCATGAGCAGGTTCAGGGCAAAATTCTGTTCCCGGTTGGCCGCCACGATTCCCCAGGTGTTATTGCGCTGGGACGTATAGTCGCGCAGTATTTCGAGGACGGCAGAGGACCCGATCCGTTCCTTGACGCGGGCATAGAAGGGTTTTTCCCCTTGTTCCTGATAGACGAATTCGTTCAGGAAGAAGCCGGGAACCAAAGGACCTTCCACCTTGTACAGGGTACGTCCTTGTTCCTGCCAGGATTGCATGCCCTTGCCGTGGGTTTCCCAGAAATCCTCCGGTAATTCACGAACGCCGGTGTACAGCAGATCGGTATCTTCCAGGACCTTGTCGTTGAAATAATCCTCAGCATCGACGCCCAACGCGCGGGCCTTGATGCGCATGTTGATGTCCTTGCTGACCAGGATGACGGGGCGCTGGGGTTGGCTGCGCTGGAGTTCGAGGGCAACGGCCAGGATCTGGTTGTCGGGTTTTTCCTCAGCCAGCAGGGCGGTAGGCGGGGATTTCTTCAAGGTCTGCAAAAACAGGGTACCTGAAGGGCCGGGATTCTGTGCGCGTGCGAGGGAAATTCCCAGGCTGATATCGGTTTTGCCTGCACGGGTGATGATTTCATCGAGAAAACGACTGACCTGCCGGGCATTCCGCGCCACTTCGGTCATCCCCTTCTTGTTGTGATCCAATTCCTCGATGGTCATCATGGGCAGAAACACATCGTGTTCCTGAAATTGGAAGAGGCTGGTGGGATCGTGCAGCAACACGTTGGTATCGAGGACGAACAACTTGGGGATTGAGTGGTCAACCATGGGCGGTGGGCTCCGGGAGAAAGTGGTCAGGGCAGTGTGCGGAGGGTTTCCAGAACGTGTTGCGCGTGACCGGGGACTTTGACCCCGCGCCAGATTTCGGCCAAACGGCCTTCAGAATCGATCAGGAAGGTGCTGCGTTCAATGCCGCGAACCTGCTTGCCGTACATGTTCTTCATTTTCATGACGCCGAACAGGGTGCAGGCCAGTTCATCGGGATCGCTCAGGAGGTGAAAAGGAAAGCTCATCTTGGCCCGGAACTTTTCGTGGCTGGACAGGCTGTCGCGCGAGATGCCCCAGATCGGACAACGCAAAGCCTCAAACTCGGAAAACAACTGGGTGAACTGAAGTCCTTCGTCGGTACATCCCGGGGTATCGTCCCTGGGGTAGAAATACAGAATCAGAGGCGCTCCCCGTTGGTCATTCAACTGAAAGTGCGGTCCGGCAGTGGACGCCAACCGGAAGTCCGGTACCAACTCCATTTTCTCCATGGTTTCTCCAAAACAGGTCCGTGATGGTGCAAGTATAGCCTATGGTTCAGCGCGCTGTACCTTGCAGGGCCAAGGTGCCTGAGCGACCGGGGAGGGAGCCCTGGATCATGGGGCACGAGGGCAAGGGGTGGAATTCCATGGCCGAAGCCATTTGGGCCAGGGAGACCAACTGGTAGCCCTGGGTTTTCCAGCCCCGCAGTAATTCCTGGAATACCGGGCGCAAACGCTGACCTTCCAGTTCGGCATGCAGGGTGAAGACATGGCCCAGGGGCGGGTCCTCTTGGGTGAGGGCCAGTAATTTCGAAGCGACTGTAGAGACATCCACTCCCTCCAGGCCAATCAGTTCGTCCAGGGTGGGGAGGGTGGTGGGCAACTGCAGGCAGCGTGCAGGGTGATCGCCCAGCAGAGGGCGAAAGGGGCCCTGTCCGCGCCCATCCGATGCCCATTTGAAATGCTGTTCATCGAGCCAGCGCAGGGCGTCCTCGGTCATCTGCCAACCGGCGGCGCCGTGGACGTGGGGGGCTTCCCCGAAGATTTTCTTGAAACGGGCGCAGGCCAGGCCAAGCTGGGCGCGTCCCCAGGCGGGCGGGCGCTGGTGCAGGTTGTCCTGCCAGGCGGTATGGTCCCAGGTATGAATCCCCACTTCAAAGCCTGCAGCAGCCACGGCGCGCAGTATGGGGGCGGTTTTGAGGCCGATGTCGGGTCCGGGAAGCAGGGTGCCATAGAGCAGGGTGCGCAGACCGTAATGTTCCAGCACGGAGGTGCGTTTGACCTTGCCCAGAAAACCGGGTCGAAAGACGCGCTTGAGGGCACGTCCCGTATGATCGGGCCCCAGGCTGAACAGGAAGGTGGCCTGGGCCTGTTCGGCACGTAGTAATTCCACCAGCGCGGGAACCCCTGTGCGGGTTCCGCGCAGGGTGTCTACATCCACTTTCAGGGCCAAGAGTCGCATGGGCGAGACTATGGACACTTTTTCACCACTCGGCAAGCCCCCCTTGCTGGTAGAATAGTGGTCTTTCTAAATTATTGGTTGAATTTTCATGGCTCGTCATTTACGCAACATCGCCATCATCGCGCATGTGGACCACGGCAAGACCACGCTGGTGGATAAATTGCTCCAGCAGTCCGGGACCTTCGCGGCTCATCAGCACATGACGGAACGGGTCATGGACAGCAACGATCTGGAAAAGGAACGGGGCATCACCATTCTGGCCAAGAATTGTGCCGTGGATTATGAAGGGGTCCACATCAATATCGTGGATACCCCCGGACACGCCGATTTTGGCGGCGAAGTGGAGCGCGTGCTGTCCATGGTGGATGGTGTGCTGTTGCTGGTGGATGCCGTGGAAGGGCCCATGCCCCAGACCCGCTTCGTCACCCGCAAAGCCTTGGCCCAGGGACTCAAGCCGGTGGTGGTGGTGAACAAGATCGATCGTCCGGGGGCCCGTCCGGACTGGGTGGTCAATCAGACCTTCGATCTTTTCGACAAGTTGGGTGCCACGGAAGAACAACTGGATTTTCCGGTGGTGTACGCTTCGGCCTTGCAGGGGTATGCCACCCTCGACCCCCAACATCCGGGTACGGATCTGCGTCCCCTTTTTGACGCAGTTCTGAAGTATGTTCCGGAGCGGAAGGGGGATGCGGAAGGTCCGCTGCAATTGCAGATCGTGTCTCTGGATTATTCCAGTTTCGTGGGGCGGATCGGGATTGGCCGGGTCCACCGCGGACGTATCCGGACGGGGCAGGAAGTGGCTATCTTGCGGGGTCCGGACTCGCCTTTGAAGCGCGGACGCGTTAATCAGATCCTGGGGTTCAAGGGGTTGGAACGGGTTCCTTTTGAAACTGCGGAAGCCGGAGATATCGTTCTGATCACGGGCATCGAAGAGTTGGGCATCGGGGTGACCCTGACCGAGGTGGATAAACCCGAAGCGCTTCCCATGCTGGACGTGGATGAGCCGACCCTGACCATGAATTTCCAGGTGAATACCTCGCCCTTTGCCGGGCAGGAAGGCAAGTTCGTCACCAGTCGTCAGATCCGCGAACGGCTGGAGCGTGAATTGCTCAGCAATGTGGCCCTGCGCGTCCAGGAAACCGACGATATGGACATTTTTCTGGTGTCCGGACGAGGCGAATTGCATTTGACCATCCTGCTCGAGAACATGCGTCGGGAAGGCTACGAATTGGCGGTGTCCCGTCCCCGTGTCCTGTTGAAAGAGATCGATGGAGTGCGCTGTGAGCCCTTTGAAGCGCTCACGCTGGATGTGGAAGATGCCCATCAGGGCGCGGTCATGCAGGCGCTGGGAGAACGACGGGGTGATTTGCAGGACATGCAATCCGACAGTCAGGGACGGGTACGCCTCGACTACCACATTCCGGCGCGCGGTCTGATCGGGTTTCAATCCGAATTTTTGACCATGACCCGAGGAACCGGGTTGATGAGTCATGTCTTCGATGATTATGGCCCCATGAAACCGGAAATTGCGGCGCGTCGCAATGGAGTCCTGATTTCTGCCGAACAGGGCGAAGCCGTGGCCTATGCCCTGTGGAAATTGCAGGAACGGGGTCGTATGTTCGTGATTCCTGGGGATCGTGTCTACGAAGGCATGGTGATCGGGATTCACAGTCGGGACAATGATCTGGTGGTCAACCCGGTGAAAACCAAACAATTAACCAATATTCGTGCGGCGGGCAAGGACGAAGCGGTGGTTTTGATGTCTCCGGTGACGTTGACCTTGGAATCTGCCATCGAATTCATTGCCGATGACGAATTGGTGGAGATCACGCCTCAAACACTGCGCGTTCGTAAGCGCTATCTGCTGGAAAATGATCGCAAGCGGGCCTCCCGCAGTTAGGCGGAAAGGTTTGCGTTGGATGATACGGGTGTGTACAATGAGGTCGTTTTAGAATTGGAGTAAATCCAGTGTCGGGTGTCGGTCGTTCCAGCCAAAACAGAAGTGACCGTTCCAGCCTCCCGTTTTTCTGTGGCTTGCGCAGGTCAGGGGCACGAATCCTGGGTCGTGGCATGATTCTGGCGCTGGTGACCGGATGTACCACGGTGGGCCCGGATTTCAAGTCCCCCACCTTGGCCAAGGGCGTGTCTGTGTTGCCGGCTTCTTCTCCTCAGGTAGGGGGGGCCGAGGGGGACGCCCAACACTTTGTGGCGGGCCAAACCGGAAGTCAGGATTGGTGGAAATCCTATGGATGTCCGGATCTCGATGGGTTGGTACAGATTGCCTTGGATCAAAATCCTACAGTGGAAGCCGCCCGTGCCACCCTGATACAAGCGGGAGAAAACGCCACCGCAATTCAGGATAATCTGACCCTGCCCACCGTCGATGCCCAATTTGCGCAAACTCGCCAGCGCTTTTCCACGGCGGCCTTTGGCATGCCGGGAGGACAGATTTATCAGTTCAATCTTAGCAATGCTTCGGTCAACGTGTCCTATCCTTTGGATGTGTTTGGGGGCAACCGCCGTCAGGTCGAGGCCCTGCAAGCCCAACATGAAATGCAGGCCCACCTGTGGCAGGCTGCGCGGGAAACCCTGATTGCCAATGTGGTGACCACCGTGGTGCGGGAGGCCAGTCTGCGCGCCCAACTCGATGCAACGAACGCGCTGCTCCAGGCGCAAGGTGAATTGCTGGACCTGACGCGCCAACGGCAGGGGATGGGCGCCCTGTCCCTCAACGAAGTGGCAGAGCCCCAGGCCGAACTGGCCCAGAGGCCGAACTGGCCCAGAGCCGTGCCAATCGCGAGGTCCTCGCCTTGCAGTTGGATCAGATCCGTCACCAGTTGGCGGCGTATCTGGGGCAATATCCTGCGCAAAACTCTTTGCCCGAATTCCATCTGGCGGATCTGCATCTGCCCCAATTTCTTCCTCAGGCCGTTCCTTCAGCGTTGTTGCGTCAGCGTCCGGATATCCGGGCCAGTGAAGCGCAATGGCACCAAGCCACCGCCAATCTGGGGGTGACCATTGCCGGGGCTTATCCCAATCTGACCCTCACGGGAGATATGGGGGCGATGGCCTTGACCCCGGGGGCTCTGTTCAGTCCTGCTTCATCGGTTTGGTCGTTGGGTGCCGGGGTGGTCCAGCCGATTTTTCATGGGGGGGCCTTGAGCGCGGCCAAACGGGGTGCGGAAGCGGCGGTTCAGAGCGCAGCAGCGCAGTATCGCAACACCGTGGTCCAGGCCTTTCGTACCGTGGCCGATGTCTTGCGCGCCTTGACCCATGATGCGGCCACGCTGGAGGCTGAACGATCGATCATGGAAATACGGCAACAAAGTTTGGATCTGGCGGATCAACAGTATCGGTTGGGCGGCATCAGTTATCCGGCACTTCTCGCCGCACGGGTTCAGGATGCCCAGGCGGGTTCAGGATGCCCAGGCCCATATGGGGGTCGCCCAGGCCCAGGGAGTACGTTTGGCCGATACGGCCGCCTTTTATTTGGCCCTTGGGGGAGAAGTAGACCCCGCGGCCGTGGCGCAGGCCACTCCGGTTTCCCCTTCTTCTTCGGCACAATCTGCCCTTCCAGATGCACGGTGATTTTATGACAGTTCAATCTGCCCCTTCCCTGAAAAAACGCCTGATCCTCATGGGTGCGCTGATGACTCTGCTGGTGGTGGGGTTGGTGGGATTCACTCTGTTCAAACGGGCCATGATGCAAAAATACCTGACGGGTGGTGCGGCTCACCCCCCCCAGGTGGTGACAGCCCAGGTTATTCAATGGACGAACTGGCAACCCTCCTTCGACACCATCGGTTCCCTGCGGGCAGCCCGTGGCGTGCAGATCAGCGTGGAAGTTGCGGGTATGGTGCGCCGGGTCGCTTTCAAGGCCGGGGATGAGGTTCAAGCCGGACAAACCTTGGTGGAAATGGTGGATGATGCGGAACGGGCGGCCCTCCAGGCGCAGATCGCAGGACTGGAACTGGCCCGCCTGACATTGAAACGGGATGAAGCCCAGTATGCGGTGCATGCCATCAGTCAGGCGCAACTGGAGGTGGACCGCGCGGATGTGGACAGTCGGACGGCGCAGCGAGATCAGGCACTGGCCCTGCTGGCCAAAAAAAAGGTCACGGCCCCTTTTGCGGGACAGATGGGGATCACCCTGGTCAATCCCGGACAGTACCTCAATCCCGGCGACAAAATTGCCACCTTGCAAACCGTGCACCAGTTGCTGGTGGATTTCAATCTGCCTCAGCAATTTTTGGGCCGTATCGCCGTGGGACAATGGGTTCATTTGTCCTTTGAAGCCTGGCCTGGTAAAACCTTTGCCGCCCAAGTGGTGGCGCGCAATCCCGAGGTGGATGCCAGTACCCGCAACGTGTCGGTGGAGGCCCGTCTCGAACCGGGCACTGCTTCCCTGTTGCCCGGGGCCTTTGCCCACGTGACCTGGGACTATGACCGAGCGGCCCCACGTTTGACGCTTCCCCAGTCGGCCATTGCTTTCAATCCCTATGGGGCCACCGTGTTTGTGATTCAGCGTGGTCCTGGGGGAACTCCTCCCAAAGCCCAGCAGGTGTTCATCACCACGGGGGCAACCCGGGGCGATCAGATCGCGGTATTGAGCGGTCTCAAAGCGGGAGACGAAGTAGTGACCAGCGGGCAATTGAAACTCAAGTCAGGCATGTCCGTCGCGCTCAGTACGGCGGCTGCACCGCCCTTTGCGGCGGCGCCTACCCCGCAAGAACAGTAAGGGGATACCATGCGTTTTACGGATCTCTTCTTGCGCCGACCGGTATTGGCCACGGTGGTCAACCTGATCATCCTGGTGCTGGGGTTGCGGGCGTTGTTCGGGTTGCCGGTGAGCCAATATCCGCAGACCCAGAATGCGGTGGTCACTATTGCCACCAGTTACTATGGGGCCGATGCCCAGACCGTGGCGGGATTCATTACCCAGCCCCTGGAAGCTGCTATTGCCCAGGCGCAGGGCATCGATTACCTTTCTTCCAACAGTTTGATGGGAGCATCCGTCATCACCGCTACCTTGCGTCTGAATTATGACGCCAGTCGCGCCCTGACGGAAATCAACACCCAGGTCAATTCGGTACGCAACCAACTGCCCCCCCAAGCCCAGCAACCCGTCTTGTCCGTTCAGATGGGGCAGACGGTGGATGCCATGTACATGGGGTTTTACAGCGAAACCTTGCCCACCAGCAATGTAACCGACTTTTTGTTGCGTGAAATCAAACCCACCCTGGATTCCGTGGAGGGGGTGCAAACCGCCGAATTGCTGGGCGCGCGCAATTTTGCCTTGCGGGCCTGGCTGGATCAGAACCGTATGGCCGCCAACGGGGTGACGGCCGCCGATGTAAGCGCAGCGCTGGCCGCCAACAATTATCTGACCTCGGCGGGGGCCACGAAAGGGCAGGCTGTCACCGTGGACTTGACGGCGGGAACGGATCTTCATTCGGTGGAGGAATTCAAGCGTCTGGTGGTGAAGCAGACGGGCCTCGGTCTCGTGCATCTCGAGGATGTGGCGGATGTGACGCTGGGTTCGGACAATTATGATTTCAATGTGGCCTTTGATGGGCAGAAGTCCGTCTTCATCGGGATCAAGGTGGCCCCCAATGCCAATGTTCTGGAGGTGGCCGAGCGGGTACGCAAAGCCTTCCCTGCCCTGCAGGCCAAATTACCCGCGGGACTGACGGGCAAGATCGTTTATGACTCCACCGAGTATATTACTTCGGCCATTCACGAAGTGGCCAAGACCCTGCTGGAGGCGCTGGTCATTGTCACGGCGGTGATTTTTCTGTTCCTTGGGCGCGCCCGTGCCGTGATCATTCCCCTGGTGACTTTGCCCCTGTCCCTGGTGGGCACGTTTTTGGTCATGCTCATGCTGGGGTATTCCATCAACTTGCTGACCCTTCTGGCCTTGGTGCTGGCCATCGGGTTGGTGGTGGATGATGCCATCATCGTGGTGGAGAATGTGGAACGTCATCAGCGCCTGGGCAAGAGCGCCCGGGAAGCGGCATTTCTGGCGGCTCGAGAACTGGCCGGGCCGATCCTGGCCATGACCGTGGTGCTGGTGGCGGTCTATATCCCCATCGGTTTCCAGGGGGGACTGACGGGTGCCCTGTTTACGGAGTTCGCTTTCACTCTGGCCGGTGCGGTGACCCTCTCCGGGATCGTGGCTTTGACCTTGTCTCCCGTGATGTGTGCCCACTTTCTCAAGCAGGAACATGCCTCTGCGGGGTTTATGGCCCGTGTGGAACGGGGCCTGGAACGATTGCACGACCGTTACCGCAGAGCTCTTTCCAGTGCCCTGGAAACCCATGGGGTCATGATCGTGATGGGTTTTTTGTTTCTGGGCGTGACGGTATTTTTATTCATGACCTCGATGCGCGAATTGGCGCCACAGGAAGATCAGGGGATCGTGCTTTACTCCATGATTGGCCCGGCCAATGTGACGGCGGATGAAATGCAGCGAAATGCCCAGGCCCTTCAGAAAATCGCCAGGACCGAGCCCGAATATGCCCAGATGTTTCAGATCACGGGCGCGCCAGTGCTCAATCAGGGGCTCGGTGGGGTAGTGTTCAAACCCTGGGAAGAGCGCAAACGCAGCGCGGAACAGTTGCAGAAAGAATTGCAGATGCGTTGGGCCCAGGTGCCTGGCGTCCGGGTGGCTGCTTTCCAGTTTCCTCCTTTGCCGGGAACCCAGGGACTGCCTGTACAGTTCGTGATCACCACCACCGAATCCTTTGAACAACTGGATGAAGTGGCGCAAAAGGTCGTGGATCGGGCGCGTCAAAGCGGGATGTTCTTCTTCGTGGATGCAGACCTGAAACTGGATAAACCCCAATCCCGGTTTGTCGTGGATCGTGACCTGACCGCCGCGCTGGGTCTCACCCAACAGGATGTGGGCGACGGTCTCAGTGGGGCATTGTCGGGGAATTACATCAATTATTTTTCCATGGATGGGCGTTCTTACCGGGTCATTCCACAGGTTCGACAAACAGATCGCCTCAATCCTTCCCAGGTTCCTGCCTACTATTTTCGTACTCCGGACGGGCGATTATTTTCGGCGGCGACCCTGGGACATTTGCGTCAACTCGTGGTGCCGGAAACGGTGAGCCACTTTCAGCAACTCAATGCAACGACCATTGGCGGGGTGACGACGCCGCTGGTGTCGCAGGGTGAAGTTCTGGCCTTTCTGAATAAAACGCTTCAGGAGGTGGCGCCCAGCGGTTTCAACGTGGATTATTCCGGGGCTTCCCGGCAGTTCATGAGCGAATCGGGGAGTTTTGCCGTGACCTTGCTGTTTGCCGTACTCATGGTCTTTCTGGTGCTGGCCGCCTTGTTTGAAAGTTTCCGTGATCCGCTCATCATTTTGATTTCCATTCCCATGGCCCTGTTTGGTGCCTTGCTCCTGATCAACCTCGGGGGGGCCAGCCTCAACATTTATACCCAGGTCGGTTTGGTGACTCTGATGGGGTTGATCAGCAAACACGGAATCCTGATTGTCCAGTTTGCCAATGAGTTGCAGCGGGCAGGGCGCACCAAACGGGAGGCGATCGTGGAAGCCGCCAGCATTCGGATGCGTCCCATCCTGATGACCACGACTGCCATGGTATTGGGCGTGCTGCCCCTGGTGCTGGCCGGGGGGGCAGGCGCCGCAGGGCGCCGTGCCATGGGGTTGGTGATTTTTTCCGGGCTGTCCATCGGTACCCTGTTCACCTTGTTCGTGGTTCCTGCCATGTATCTATGGCTGGCGCGGGTCCGTCAGGAAGAAGAAAAAGCCCCGGCTTAACGTTCCACGAAGGCCCGTTCGATGACGAAGTCACCGGGTTCGCCCACGCCTCCGGAGATTTTCAGTCCCCGTTCGGTGAGTAACGCTGAAATGTCCTTCAGCATCCCTGGACTGCCGCAGATCATGGCCCGGTCTACAGCGGGATCAAGAGGGGGCAAGCCCACATCGGAAAACAGTTTTCCGTTTTCGATGAGGGTCGTGATGCGTCCCGTCGTCTCGAATTCCTCACGGGTGACGGTGGGGTAATAGATCAGTTTCCGGCGTACCTCTTCGCCAAAGAATTCATTGGCAGGCAGTTCGTGGGTGATGAAATCGCGGTAGGCCAATTCGGAAACCTGGCGCACGCCATGTACCAGAATGATCTTGTCGAAACGTTCGTAGGTTTCGGGATCCTTGATGATGCTCATGAAGGGGGCCAAGCCGGTGCCCGTGGAAAACAGGTAGGCATGTTTGCCGGGGAGCAGGTCATGAATCACCAGGGTGCCCACGGGTTTTTTGCTGACCAGCAGGGAATCCCCCACCTGGATGTGTTGCAGGCGCGAGGTCAGGGGACCGTTGGGAACCTTGATGCTGAGAAATTCCAGATGTTCGTCATAATTGGCGCTGGCAATGCTGTAGGCACGGGTCAGAGGTTTTCCGTCCACCTCCAGACCGATCATGACAAAATGACCGTTTTCAAAGCGTAACCCGGCATCCCGGGTGGTCGTAAAACTGAACAGGGTGTCGTTCCAATGATGGACAGAGAGAATTTTTTCGGTACTATACGCGGCCATGATGACGAAAAATCCAAGGAAAACCACGATTATAATCTGTCTCGACGGGATTCCAAAGTCTGTCCGGTTATAATCTTATATGCCAAACCGGAATGATGGATATACTGAACATTTTGGACTTAATCAGAGTGGATCGGCGAACAAACTTGCGTTAGAATAGTAGGAATGCTAGGATGAATTCCTACTTTTCAACCAGCACTGGAGCCGGCCATGTCACAAGTGCGAGTAAGACTCAAACACCAGATTACAATCCCCACCCGCATTGCTGAAGCAGCGCACATCAAACCCAACGACATGCTTGAAGTGGCTTTTGCAAACGGCGTTGTTACCTTGGTGCCCGTAAACCGCAAGGCGCGCAAAGAGTCGGCAATGGCCTACGCAGGTATCGCACGTGGCCTTTGGGGTCAAACAACCGCAGAAATTGAAGCCGACCTGAATGGTGGTCGTGACACATGGGAAAGATAGAGGATGCTATCGCCCGCATGGTCGGACACCGCGTCTACCTGGACACTAATGTTTTTGTGTACTTCCTGGACCGCAACCCAGACTATTTCTCGGTGGTCGCACCCATCATTGAAGCCATTGATTCTGGGTTAATCATCGGCTATACCGGGGATGCCGCGGTTGCCGAGACATTAGTGAAGCCCTATCAAATCGGTAATCCGGCACTGGTTGAGAGTGTTAAGACATTTTTTGGCATGGAAGATTTTTTGTCTATCCAACCGCATGATGCTGAAACCTTTGACTTGGCTGCACAGTTGAGGGCCGAGCGTGGCTTGAAATTTATCGATGCGCTGCATTACGCTACGGCGATTCAAGCGGGCTGTAAATTCTTCTTGACCAACGATGGTGGAATTCAATCAAGTGACGTTCTTGAAGTTGTGCCTGTGAAAACATTGGCTGAATAAGGTACGCACCGACTAGCCAGAGAACCTATGATGAACGTCTACGCCTCACGTCTTCAGGATTGGCAACATCAGGGGTTGGAACGACCGCACCATCCAGTGCAGGGCCCCCAGGGACCGACTCTGAGCGTGGACAACCGGACATTTCTGGCCTTCTGCTCCAATGATTATCTGGGGTTGGCCAACGATCCCCGAGTCTGTGCCGCAGCTCAAAGGGGGCTCGAGCAGTATGGGGTCGGTGCCGGGGCCTCGGCTCTGGTATGCGGCTATAGCGCCGCCCAGGCCGAACTGGAGGCGTGGATCGCGCACTGGCTGGGTCTGGAACGGGTGCTGGTGTTTTCCTCGGGCTATCTCACGCATTTGGGGGTGATTCCCGTGCTGGTGGATGGGGCAACCGCCGTGTTTTCCGATGCGCTCAACCATGCCAGTTTGATCGACGGGGTGCGGCTGGCCCGGCCTGCCCAACTGACCATTTACCCCCACGGGGATTGGGAATTTTTGGAACGGTCCTTGCGCACTTGCGCGTTCGGACAACGCTGGATACTTACGGATGGAGTCTTCAGCATGGATGGGGATGTCGCCCCCTTGCGGGAATTGGTGCGCCTGGCAGAACAGTACGAAGCCTGGGTTCTGGTGGATGATGCCCATGGGCTGGGTGTCCTGGGTCCGGAGGGGAAGGGCAGTCTGGCAGCCCTTGGGGTGAGTTCCGCACGGGTCTTGCACATGGCGACCTTTGGCAAGGCGGTAGGTACTGCAGGTGCTTTTGTGGGGGGCACCGCCACCTTGATGGACTGGTTGGCACAACGGGCCCGTACCCATATGTTTTCCACGGCCCTGCCGCCCCTGGTGCAGGCGGCTACCCAGGTTGCTTTGGAATGTGTGGCCAGTGAGGAATTCCGGCGTACCCATCTGGCCCAGTTGGGGGAAAGACTCCAGAGGGGATTGCAGGCTCTGGGTCTGGGGGGGGTGCCTTCCTGCACCGCCATTCATCCCCTGATTCTGGGGGAGAACTCGCGGGTGATGGCGGTGTCTCATCGGTTGTGTGAAGAGGGGCTGTGGGTAGCGGCCATTCGCCCGCCCAGCGTTCCGGAAGGAACGGCCCGTCTGAGAATTTCGTTGAGTGCAGCCCATTCGGTGGCGCACATCGATCGGTTATTGGAAGGTCTTGAAAAAGCGATAGGGGTCGAAGCATGAATCAAGTTGCGAGTTGGGCCAAACGGAGTGCGGCAGCAGTCTGGCACCCCTGTACCCAGATGCAATGGTTGGAAGAACATCCGGTCCATCTGATCCAGTCGGCACAGGGGGCCTGGCTGGTGGAGGAGCAGGGGCGACGCGTCCTGGATGCCATCAGTTCCTGGTGGGTCAACCTGTGGGGGCATGGCCATCCCGCCATTGTGGCGGCGCTCAAGGACCAACTGGACCGACTGGATCATGTGATGCTGGCGGGGCTGACCCATCAGTCCGTGGTGGAATTGTCCGAACGCCTGAGCGCTCGTACGGGCGGAACCCTGGGTCACTGTTTTTATGGGTCCGATGGTGCTTCGGCCACGGAAATGGCCCTCAAGATGAGTG
>LR025232.1_pt1 | contig 14632 bp, 12 predicted proteins | sample 2322641 | NCBI scaffold set LR025218.1
TCAAAACCAACTTCCCGCTTTCCTCCCCATGGCTAAAGCGAGGGGATTCTCGCGGTGTGGGGTTGATCCGGAAATCCACTTCCCAAGAGGCCATCACCGCAGTCAATTGTGGCTCTGGCTGAAACGCAAACGCCCAAATTGGAAAACCAGGCAACAGATCCTGTTCAATGGTTTCTACGAAATAGTTCCATGCGTCCAAATACATTTCCTCGTTCCGGCTTATTTCAAAATCTTCAATCTTGTCAATGCATTCATCGTCCTCAAGATACTCCGCGATCTGCCATAGATCCGGGTTCCATAACTTCTTCCCCTGCATTTCCAGATTAAACCGGACCAGATTATCGATTTGTCCTTTTTCCTTATCTTTTCGGACCCCCAGAACAAAGACACGCTCTCTCACCTGCGGCGCCCCTCCCAATTCCGGGGGTAACAGGTGGGGACTGAAGATGAGGGGATCTGAAGCCACCACATAACCCAAGTCCCGCAGTGAAGAAACAACCGTCCGCCAAGTATCAGCATGACGGGGACCCGCCAGATTCCGAACATTTTCCAAAAAGAGATAGGAAGGACGTTTGGCTTCAATGATCTGGAGGATATCGAAAAACAAGGTTCCTCGGGTTTTATCTTTAATTCCTTGTTGCTCCCCTGATTTGGAAAAGGGTTGGCAGGGGAAACCTCCAATCCCGGAGAATAAATCCAGAAATCTGAAGGATGAAGCATTATTCATTGAACTGCCCTATTTTTCAAACACTCTGAAGCGCCTATCATAACTCCAAGCGGGCTGACCCTTGACACAACAAATACCACTCTTTTCGCCTTTATAAGCACCCTGGGGGTAGTTGTCAATGGCCAACAGATTTGGCCCACTTTTACCATTAATTTTGACCCACCCCAGCCCCATAAATCCAGCCATTTAATACCTGCCGCGACTCATCAATTACTTCTGACGCCGTCAACCCTATCGGCCCGATTCCCTGTTGCACCAACTTGTCTGCGGCTGCGCCATGCAGATAGACGGCCAGCAATGTCGCCTGTTGCGGGCTGAGTTGTTGCGCGATCAAAGCGGCGATCATGCCTGACAGCACGTCTCCCATCCCGGCGCTGCTTAAACCGGGATTGCCAGTGGGATTGATAAACCAGTTGAGTTCCGGTAGTGCGCAAATACTGCCGGCACCTTTGAGCACCACGATGCTACGAAAGCGTTGCGCCAGTGCCAGTGCTGCGCTGACTCTGTCTTGCTGCACGACATCAGTGTTGCAACCCAGTAACCTGGCGGCTTCGGCTGGGTGCGGGGTCAAAATGCTGGCAGCAGTTCTGTGTTGCAAGGACTCCGCCAGTGCGCTGTGAGCAGCGATCAAATTCAGTGCGTCAGCATCCAGTACCAGTGGCGTATGGCTGGCCAGCGCCTGTTGCAGGCAGTGTAGGGCAGCGCCGGTTTGTCCGAGGCCAGGGCCAATGACCAAGATGGAGAGTTGCTTGAGTTCAAACAGTTGTGTTGGCGAGCGTAGCATGAGTTCGGGTTGTTGCAGATCCAGGTTAGGCGCATCATCAATCAACAGGGTGATATATACCCGTCCCGCCCCACATTTCAGTGCTGCGCGCCCGGCCAGCAGGGCAGCGCCAGTCATGGTCGCAGCGCCGCCGATAATGCCGACGCTGCCTAACATGCCTTTGTGACAATCCAGCGGACGCGGCTTGAGCGGGGCGGTCACAAATTGCTGATTTAACAGATGGGTGATGGCTTCCATACAGGTCACCTGTGTTGGTGAGGGGGCTTACTTGACTTATGCAAAATCCGGAGCATTAGCATTATTGCTCTTTTCGGAGTTTTGTGTAGGCCACTATGCCGTATAACGTAGTGGATGCAAGCAGCAACAAGGCCATGTGAAATCGGAGAAGCTCCTGGGCCGAGGGTATTGAGTTTCATAGAGGTCATCAAGGCGGCGGGGAAAGGACTACCGTGTATAATTCCTCAACTCTTCCATTACAGGATCATTTGTCATGAAACTTCTGGGTTCCGTCACCAGCCCCTTTGTCCGCAAAGTGCGCATCGTCTTGATTGAAAAACATATCGATTTTGAACTGGTGGGCGATGCCATGACAGGGGATGCCCCTTTGATCGAAAAGCATAACCCCCTGGGCAAAATTCCCGCCCTGGTGCTGGATGACGGTCTGACCCTGTTCGATTCCCAAGTCATCACGGAATATCTCGACGCCATCAGCCCGGTGGGGCACCTGATCCCGGACAACCCGCGCGAACGTGCGGTGGTCAAGCGCTGGGAAGCCATGGCCGATGGAATCCTGGATGCCGGGGTTGCCATCGTCCTGGAAAAACGTCGTCCGGAAACGGAACAAAGTCCCGCCTGGATGGAAAGACAACGGGGCAAGATGGAACGGGGACTTGCCCAGATGTCCAAGGAGTTGGGCACCCGCTCCTGGTGTACCGCCGAGGCCCTCAATCTGTCCGATTTGGCCGCCGGAAGCCTTTTGTTCTGGCTGGATTTCCGTTTTCCCGAATGGCTCTGGCGTCAGCAATACCCCAACCTGAACGCGCTGGCGAACAAATTGGGGCAACGAAAATCATTCAAGGAAACACTGCCCAATCCTTAGCGGGAACGGCGCAGAGTATGGCGCAGGGTCGCCACTCCAATGGGAAGCAAAGTCAGAGCCACGATGCCCAGAATCATTTCTGTGAGGTGCCCTTTGACAAAGGGAACATTCCCGAACCAATGGCCCGCCAGCAACAAGGACCCCACCCAGGTAATGGCACCGATGGCATTGAAAAAAGCAAAACGCCCATGGGCCATATCCCCTACCCCTGCCACGAAAGGCGCGTAGGTACGCACGATGGGGATGAAGCGGGCCATGACGATGGTTTTTCCGCCATGATGCTCGTAAAAAGCATGGGCTTCAGCCAAGTGCCTGGGATTGAAAAGTACGGAACGTTCCCAGTGAAAGACCTTGGGCCCAATCCAGCGCCCGATCTGAAAATTCAGTTGATTTCCCAGAAAAGCGCCCGCTGACAACACCACCCACAACAGAGGAAGATTGAACGGGCCGGGAGTCAAGGCATTTCCAGTAGCCACGGCCCCTGCCACAAACAGCAGTGAATCTCCTGGCAGCAAGGGCGCAATCACCAGTCCCGTCTCACTCAATATGATCAGAAACAGAATCAAATCGGCGGCATACCCATACTGCTGACTCAGTGCTACCAGATGGTCATCCAGATGCGCCAAAAAATGAAGGATATCCACGAAATTATGGGGTATCCGGAAGTGTGTTGGTTTTTCTGTCGCTCACCAGAAAATCAGCACGGGTCATGCCCAGTGCCATGGCAATGGGACTGGCCACCAATACAGAGGAGTAGATCCCGAAAAGAATTCCGATGGTCAATGCCAAAGCAAAATAATGCAGGGCTTCTCCCCCAAAAAAGAGCATGGAAGTCACCATCAACTGAGTGCATCCATGGGTAATAATGGTCCGACTCATGGTCCGCGTGATGGCATTGTCGATGACCTGGGAAACCGACGCCCCGCGCATCTTGCGGAAGTTCTCTCTTACCCGGTCGAACACCACCACAGATTCATTCACCGAATACCCCAGAATGGCCAATACCGCCGCCAGAACAGAAAGAGAAAACTCCCACTGAAAAAAAGCAAAAAATCCCAGAATGATCACCACATCATGCAGGTTAGCCATGAGGGTGGCCACCGCCGGTCTCCATTTGAAACGCAGAGAAAGGTAGATGACGATGCCCAGAGAGACGAACAATAGAGCGGCAGAGCCATCCTTGACCAACTCATCGCCGACCTGAGGCCAGACAAATTCCACCCGGCGCACCTGCAAAGAGGCATCCTGTTGCCGCAATGCCTGACGCACCTTTTCCGAAAGGGCGCCACTGCTGACTCCATGACGCAGTGGCAAACGAATCAACACATCATGGGAACTTCCAAAGTTCTGCACATTCGCATCGTGCAACCCCAACTGCTTCAGGCTCAGACGCATCCCCGTCAAATCGGCCTGACCCGCCGTATGGACTTCCATGACGGTGCCGCCAGTGAAATCCACTGAAAAATTCAGGCCCTTGCTGTACAGAAAAAACACCGCCAATAAAAAGGTGATGAGCGACACCGTGGTGGTGTATTTTCCCCAACTCATGAAGGGAATGTCACGTTTCATCCGAAAAAATTCCATAGCGTCCTCAGGTCACATGCCGATGGAAAGGTGATCGATCTTGCGGCGGCGTCCGTAGATCAGGTTGATCAAAGCGCGCGAAACCAATACGGAACTGAACATGGAGGTCAGTATCCCAAGCACCAACACCACGGCAAACCCTTTAACCGGCCCGGACCCGAAAGCAAACAGCGCCAGACCGGCGATCCCCGTGGTTACATTCGAATCCAGAATAGTCCCAAAGGCCCGGTCATAACCCGCATGAATGGCTGCCCCTGGCGAATTTCCATTGCGCAATTCTTCCCGAATGCGCTCGTTGATCAGAACGTTGGCATCAATGGCCATCCCCACGGTCAACGCAATCGCTGCCATGCCTGGCAAGGTGAGGGTGGCCTGTAGCAAGGATAACAACCCCACCAGCAAAAGAACATTGACTGCCAGGGCCACCACCGATATGGTACCGAACAGGGCATAATAAACCACCATGAAGACTGCAATGGCGGCAAATCCGATCCATGTGGAATGGAAACCCCGGGCAATGTTTTCCGCCCCCAGACTGGGCCCCACGGTCCGCTCTTCCAGAAAATCCATGGGTGCCGCCAAGGCCCCTGCGCGCAGCAATAGCGCCAGATCATTGGCCTCTTTGGAACTTTGCAAACCGGTAATCTGAAAACGTGCCCCCAGTTCATCCTGTATGGTAGCCACGCTGATGGCTTCGGTCTTGCTCTTTTCCAGAAGCAGAATGGCCATGCGTTTTTTGAGATTGTCCCGAGAGACCTGACGAATGATGCGCGCGCCCTTGGCATCCATGCTGATATTCACAGTGGGACGATTACTTTGGGAATCAAAGCCCGCACCGGCATCGGTAATGACATCCCCGCTCAACACCACCGCTTTGCGCACGAACACCGGAATTCCCTGCCGATCCAGCACCAGAAAATCGCCAGGGGGTGGCATCTGGGTTACCGAAATGGGGTTAGGATGATCTTCATCCACCAGATGGATTTCCAGAGAGGCCGTTCGACCGATGATATCCTTGGCCTTGGCCGTATCCTGCACGCCAGGAAGTTGCACGATGATGCGGTCCGCACCCTGCTGCTGAATGATCGGTTCCTTGGCGCCTAACTCGTTGACCCGATTACGCAAAGCCAGAATGTTCTGTTTTACCGCCTGATCCTGGATGGCCGTACGGGTTTCCGGCTTCAAGGACAACACCAGATCCCCCCCTTCGGCCTTCAGATTCATATCATGATGGATGCTTTCCAGAACCTGCTGGGCAGAAGACAGGGATGCTCCATCATGAAAATGCAGTACCAACCGTTCCCCATCCCGGCTCAACCCGTCGTAGTAAATCTGTTTGTCCTGCAACTCGGACCGAACTTCCGCTCCATCCCCTTCTAATCGCTTGGTCAGCGCGGCCTGTTGATCCACCTGGAGCAGAAAATGCACCCCCCCCGACAGATCCAGGCCCAGATACATGGGTAACGCGCCAATCTCCGACAACCAGGACGGAGAATTGGGTACCAGATTGAGCGCCACCACATAGTGCTGAGGCTGTCCCTCGGGGTTCAGCACATGGTCGATGATGTCGCGCGCTTTCAATTGGGTATCCGTATCGGCAAAGCGTACCCGCAACCCGACCCCATCGAGGGAAGCACGGATCTCGGCCAACTGAGCCACCTTCAGGGCCTGTTCCACCTGATTTTGTACTTCCGGACCCACAGGTGGAGTGGTGCCCAAGGAGGAGATCTGGACAGCGGGAGATTGACCGAAAAAATTGGGCAGCGTATAAAGTGCGCCCAGAGCGATCACACAAAAGATCAGCAGATTCTTCCAGAGCGGAAAACGATTCATCAAAATTCCTGGTGCGACCTCTGGGGCCGGTTTATTTGAGACTTCCCTTGGGCAGCAAATTGCTGACGGCAGAGCGCTGAACCTGTATCACGGTACCCTTGGCCACTTCGAGGCGAACAAAATTGGCATCGATTTCAACAATCTTGCCGATAATACCCCCCACCACCACCTCATCTCCCTTGCTCAGGGACTCCAGCAAGGCCTTCTGTTCTTTCTGACGCTTCAACTGGGGGCGGATGATCATGAAATAAAGCGCCAGAAACATGAACGCGATAAAGAACAGGTTGATTCCCATATCAGGGGTGGCGGCTCCACCACCGAATACGTTAGCAAAAGCATTTTCGATCAGCATGTGTCTCTCCAAAAAAACTTCACGATTCTAACACGATAGGATCACTTCACTCCATGTGCACGGTCGGCCTGAAATTGTTGGGTGAATTTGGTGAGGGTGCCGGTTTCGATGGCCGTGCGTAATTCGCTCATCAAAGTCTGATAGTAATGCAGGTTATGCAACGTATTCAGACGTGCCCCCAGCATTTCTTTTGCCTGCTGGAGATGGTGCAGATAACTGCGCGAAAAGTGTTGGCAGGTATAGCAGAGGCAAGTGGGATCCAGCGGCCGGCCATCATTCTTGTACCCGGCATTACGAATCTTGACGTTCCCGAAACGGGTAAACAGCCAGCCGTTGCGCGCATTGCGCGTGGGCATGACGCAATCCATCATGTCGATTCCCGCAGACACCGCGTTCACGATATCCTCCGGCGTACCCATCCCCATCAGGTAACGTGGCTTATGGGCTGGCAACAAGGTCGGTGTATGGGCCAGAATACGCGCCCGGTCAGCGGGAGGTTCTCCCACCGACAAACCGCCGATGGCATACCCCGGGAAATCCAGTGCCACCATTTCTTGCGCCGAGATTTCACGCAAGGATTCGTACATTCCGCCCTGGATGATCCCGAACAGGGCATTGGGATTTCCTTCGTGACCGCGCAGGGAACGCTCCGCCCAGCGCAGGGATAATTCCATGGAATTGCGGGCTTCTGGCTCTGTGGCCGGATAAGGCGTGCACTCATCAAAGGCCATGACGATGTCCGAATTCAGGATGCGTTGAATCTCCATGGAGATTTCCGGGGTCAGGAACAGACGATCACCATTGAGGGGGGAACGAAAGATGACCCCCTCTTCCGAAATCTTGCGCAATGCCCCCAAACTGAAAACCTGAAACCCCCCCGAATCGGTCAGGATCGGAGCTTGCCAGTTCATGAATCCATGCAATCCTCCCTGCGCCCGAAATACTTCTAGTCCGGGGCGCAACCACAAGTGAAACGTATTCCCCAGAATGATCTGTGCCCCCAGGGCCGTCAACTCATCGGGGGTTACGCCCTTGACCGCCCCATAGGTTCCCACCGGCATGAATACGGGCGTTTCCACCACGCCATGGGGCAAACTCAAGCGAGCCCGACGCGCCTTGCCATCCTGAGCCAATACCTCAAACTTCATCTTTTTCTCTTTCCAACAACATGGCATCCCCATAACTAAAAAACCGATACGCCTGTGCAACGGCATGGGCATAGGCCTGCCGCACCGCTTCCATCCCGGCAAAAGCACTAACCAGCATGAGCAGGGTTGAACGGGGCAAATGAAAATTGGTCAGGAGGCAATCCACCACCTGAAAACGATACCCTGGGGTAATGAACAAGCGGGTTTCCTGAGACCCTGCGCATAATTCCCCCTTGGCTGCGGCGGATTCCAGTGCCCGCAAACTGGTGGTCCCCACCGCCACCACCCGCCCACCTCGCGCCCATGTACGCCGGATGGCCTCCACCGTTTCCGCAGGGAGGTTGAACCATTCCGCATGCATGTGATGATCCGCCAGACGCTCCACGCGCACGGGTTGAAAGGTTCCGGCCCCCACATGCAAGGTCAGGGAAGCTGTTTCAACACCGCCAGCGCGCACCGTCTCCAGCATCGCTTCATCGAAATGCAACCCCGCCGTGGGAGCCGCCACCGCACCGGGATTCCGGGCATAAACGGTCTGATAGCGCTCTGCATCCACCACACCCGCCGCATGATCAATATAAGGAGGCAACGGCAAGGACCCCACCTGTTCCAGCCAGGCATGGAAGTCCGGCCCGGTCTCCCCATCCATCAACGCAACCCGGTAAAGGTCTTCAACTTTTTCCAGGACTTCCCATGCCCGGCCATCGGCAAAACGGATCAAACCTCCCGCACGGGGCGCATGACTGGCACGAATCTGCACCCAGGCTTCAGAGGCCGACACAACCCTTTCCACCAAGGCCTCGATCCGCCCGCCGCTGGCTTTCTGGCCGAATACCCGCGCCTTGATCACGCGCGTATCGTTAAAAACCAGAAGATCACCCGCCCGCAGCAACTCGGGAAGTTGAGCAAACCACTGATCCCGTAACCCACGCGCGGACAAATGAAGCAGTCGGCTGGCACGCCGCACCGCCGTCGGCGTTTGGGCGATCAGGTGGGGTGGAAGAATATAATCGAAATCACTCGTGCAGAAATCCATGGAGCGCATTATAATGCACGGCTACTGCCCGGGTGGCGAAATTGGTAGACGCATCAGACTCAAAATCTGACGCTGGCGACAGTGTGCCGGTTCGAGTCCGGCCCCGGGCACCATCAAGTACCACGATATCCCTCAATCACCTTCACGGCGACAGGGTCTTCATTGCCCGGCCATTCGGGCAGTGACAAATCTAAACCCTCCGCAGGTACATGGCGAAAAGTCCGGGATGGGCTTGCTTGAGTTTCTGGCGCAAAGCCATTGTCCGTTCCGAAAGCGCTCCACCGCCTACCAGCAAAGTGTGCAGAGCGGCATAAGCTCGACCTGCAGTATGCGCCTGTGAAACTTCTTCCGCAGTTAAGGCATTGCAGGTTTCCGTCCTCTCCAACAGCAGCCAGACGGGGAAGAACGGCGTACTCAGTTCAGATTCCGCTTCAAGGTTACGATAACGTTCCCAGTCTGGCCGCAATTCCTTGTCGGGCAATGTCCCGCTTGCCAGCGCTTGTTCCATCTGGACAGGAAAATCCCAGCACATCCTGCACCAAGCGGCCAGCGCTGCCGGGCGGTTGCCAAGGTAAAACAAGGCTTCCGCCAATCGCAGACGCAATACCGGATCAATCTGCCACACCGAATCTTCAAGCACCGATTCCTTCACTCCGGCCCAGTCCTGGGCACGAGCGAGCGGGTAACTGGCATGCAGCAATGGCGTCTCTGCCACAAACGGACGCCCACGCAAGGCATCCGCCATCCTCCGCCAGAACGGCGCCAGAAAGTCTCTCGCACCGACACCAAGCGCTCCTGTTGCCAGCGGCACCAGGTATCCTTCAAGATATTCGATTTCAGAAAAATAATCGTCCACTGGCTCGAACTGTCTTTGAGCAGCATTGCACAGAACTTCCAGCATGCCCAAACGCGGATGGGATGGATCCGTTTCCAGCAACCTGTCCGTTAGCCGGATCGCCTCTTCCACGCGGCGCGACGACAGCGCATCGACAATGCCGTTGACCAGCACATTGCCGGAGTTGTCCATGAACAGGTCGAGTTGAACCTCGTTACCACCGCGCCGATAATGAACGCAGCACAACTCTTCAAACTCCGTATCGCTGGAAAATCGTAACGCTTGCCCAGCCTTCCTCTCCCAGGAAAGAAATTCGCGCCGGTCCGCGTGCAAACCCAACTTCACGGCGTAGCGACCAGCCTCAGTCAACAATGCACGTATACGCACAGGATTGCCTGCCAGCACCTCCTCCAGCGCAATGACTCGACCATAGCGCCAGGCTTCATAGTCAGGATAGGACAGCCGCCCCTCGGCAAGCAACAACTCGACTGGGGAGTAAATACCTTGCTCCAGCAGGAGCCGGTCGACTTCAAAACAAATTTTCCGGAAATCTTCCATTATTTTCAATGAATCCACTCGCTCTTCACTATCCCTGATTTATCCTAGGGGTTCGAACAACATCGTCAAGTCCTCCGCAGTCATTGGCGCGCTGACTTCCCCACCGTCTTCCAGTACGCCTTGTGCGAGATCTCTTTTCCTTCCCTGCATGCTGATGATCTTCTCTTCCACCGTGCCTTCGGTAATCAGTTTATAAACGAACACCGGGTTTTCCTGGCCGATGCGATGGGCTCGATCGGTAGCCTGATTTTCGGCTGCGGGGTTCCACCATGGGTCGTAGTGAATGACGGTGTCGGCAGCGGTAAGGTTCAGTCCCACGCCACCCGCCTTGAGACTGATCAGGAACAGTGACACCTCGCCGTCCTGGAAACGATTTACGGGCGTAGCACGGTCAATGGTATCACCCGTGAGTTTGACATAAACCAGACCGTGCCTGGCCAGTTCCAACTCGATCAACGTCAGCATGGAGGTGAATTGGGAAAACAGCAGGATGCGTCGCCCTTCTCCCAGCATATCCGGAAGCAGGCTCATCAATAATTCCAACTTGGCTGACTGATCCACCCGTTTCGCTGTGGGCAATTTGAGAAGTCGAGGATCGCAGCATACCTGACGCAATTTGAGCAACGCATCCAGGATCACGATCTGGCTGCGGTTCACGCCTTTCTTGTCGATTTCCTGTCGCACTTTTTCGTGCATGGCTATCCGAATGGCTTCATAAAGATCCCGCTGGGTGCCGTCTAGTTGGCAATAACGCACAATCTCCGTTTTCGGAGGCAATTCTCTGACCACTTGTGCTTTGGTTCGGCGCAACAGAAATGGCGCGATACGCCGTACCAGAAGACTGCGCCGTTCGTTATTACCCTGTTTTTCAATGGGCGTACGAAACAGTTTGCGAAAACTCTTGTCGTCGCCAAGCAATCCGGGCAGCAGGAAATGGAACAGCGTCCATAATTCGCCCAGATGGTTTTCCAGTGGGGTGCCTGTGAGCGCAAGCCGATGGCGCGCCTTGATCTGATGAACAATGCGGGTGGCCTGCGACTTGGGGTTCTTGATGATATGCGCCTCATCAAGGATCAGATAATAAAATTCCTGTTCTGTCAGTACATCCTTGTCGCGCAGCAGCAAAGGGTAGGTGGTAAGCACCAGATCGTAATCGCCAATGGACTCGAAATGCTGCTTGCGCGACAAACCCTGCAACACCAGCACGCGCAACATCGGCGCAAAGCGCTCCGCCTCCCGCTGCCAGTTGAACATCAAACTGGTGGGCGCCACCACCAGGCAGGGCCGATTCAGTCGATCAGATTCCTTTTCCAGCAGTATATGCGCCAATGCCTGCACAGTCTTGCCCAAACCCATGTCGTCGGCGAGGATTCCGGCCAAATCGTATTCGCGCAAAAATTGTAGCCAGTTGAGGCCTTCCTGCTGATAGCCGCGTAACTCGGCTTTCAGGCCGAGGGGGGGAGCGACCGGCTGGATACCCTCGAATTCGCGCAACTTTTTCCCCAACGCTCGCAGCCGTTCCCCACCCATCCAGCGCAGGCCGGTAGCAGCATCGTCCAATTCTGCCAAACGCGCGGCCTGAACGAGTGACAACTCGAAGCGCTCCGGATTTGCATCTTTGTCGTAAAGTTCGACCAGTACGGAAAGAATGCCACGCACACGGGAGGAGGGTAACAATAGCAATCGACCATCGGGCAGATGACCGATAATGTCCTGATTTCCATCCGCCATCTTTGCCAGTGCCTCGACAGTCAACTGCTCCGGGAACTGGCGAATCATGTTCAGCAGAACAGGCAGCAGATTCACTGCATGGCCATCCACCTGTATCCCCAATTCCAGACCAAACCAATCGTTGCCGCCGCCCTCCTCCACAGTGACGGTCCAGTCTTCCACTTTGGCAAAATTAAAGCGGAAATTTGCGTCCATGTCCACACGCCAGCCTGTGGCCCGCAACTCAGGCAGATCATAGAGACAAAAATCGATCCAACCTTCATCCTCGTCATCAAGGACAAAGCCATCCGGGTATTTTTTGCCCAAATGCTGATCGTATAACTGGGACGGAACGAATCCCACATCGACAAAATCATCGAGAAAACGCTGTTCGACATCAGTATTGCGGACGATATGGAGCAATTCCGAACCAATACAACGCGTGATTATCTTGTCCGTGGACGCTCCACTGATGCGAATACCGTCATAATCGAATTCAACTTGCGCCAACTCGATGATTTCCGGGCTGGTTGGGTTGCTTCTGACGTATCGATCGTAATAGAACGGCACGGGCAGGTCGATGCTGGACAAATGCAGGCAGGGAACCGGAAGAAGATCACTGATTTCCCGCTTCTGCAATATTTGCAGCAATGGCGCCCTGGTCGAAGGCAGCCTATGCGCCAACTCCATCCCGAGACGTCCTGCCAGATTGGCCGGTATGACTGGCGCGTCAGCAAGCGCATGAGCGATTTTGTCGGGAATACCGGTATCCAGTTCGCCGCAGACCCTTGCGTTCTCATCCAGATACCAGGGAGGAGAAAACGGTAATACGCGCGCTGGCAAAGACATTTCAAAAGTCAGCCGCTGGTTGCCAAGTTCATCCATCACCCACATCGGCTGCGCCGTGCGTTTTTCGCTCATGGAAAAGGGGCTCGGAATCTGTGGTATCCCAATAGCACCTGCCCGTGGCAATCATTTCTGTTGCCACCTTGGCACCCATCTCCCCTCTCAATCCCATCTGTGAATAACCACTCGTGCGCAGCATATTCATGCTGGCGATAATTTCCTTATCACGTCCCGTGAAATAGCGCGGCGGCGGATTCTGGTTATTGAGAACGCTGTGATGAGGTGATGCCTTGCCAAAACCGCCGGCCTTGAGCAACTTGGTGGTAAAAAAATGTACCTCTAATTGTGGTGGCGTGCTGCGGGAATTCCTGAGAACATAGAGCAGACGTTGTGGCACATCATCGGACAAGATATCCCTATCGATCGTCGGTCGGGTTGCCAGTTCGATTTCTTTCAGCCAAGTGGTGATTTCGTGGGGCAGTGCCGGCTCATCAGATTTTTTTTCGGCAAAATCCGTCTGAGCAGCGTTCGTGGGTGCGGGTGATAACGACAACGCTCGTGCACTGAGCAGTGCCGCAACCACATGCTTGCAATTATATCCCACTGGACAACTGCATTCACCCTCGATCCGCGTTTCGCCACCCGGCTGTGCCTGAAAACGAATATAGACACGGTAGCGGTTGCCGCCAGAACCACCAACAACCGCAGAAATCAAACTGCCGTCCTTCGGGATTTCCAGCGTAATCACTTTACCGTTGCGAGAATATGCTCGCCCGCGTTCCAAACAGGGGCTTGAGAAAGCCCCGGAAAAATCCTGCGGGGTAATGGTTGAAAGCATCAAGGTAACCTCTTATTCAAGTTGACGCCCCCCCGACATGATGGTCTTTATGGGCACGGGCAGTACCGGCAGGGCTTGCCGCGCATCGGGTCATTATGATACCCTCGCAGCATTCAAGTGGGAATTATGGGGATTAATGTTGAGCACGGCAAGGCTCTCGGAGCGTCTCGCCACCCGCCATGCACAAGCAAGTCCAGAAAAGCGAACAAAGACCATGATCAAAGATATCCCCGGTTCTGCTCAACTCTGGTTTTGCCTGCTTCTTTTGTGGGCCCCCTTCTCCGCCCAGGCCTCGGAAATCCCCGCCTGGCCGCTGAGTACCCTGCGGGATATCCCGTTACCCGGTCACTCAACGCGCTGGGATTATGTCACCTTCGATCCTGATTCTCACCAACTTTTCCTCGCTCATTTAGGGGATGATACGGTGGTTGTGTTTGATACCCGGGAATTGCGAGTCATCGCCACCATCCCTCAAGTCAGTCAAGTGCATGGAGTTCTGTACATTCCAGAACTTCACCGACTCTATGCCTCCGCCACTGGCACCGATGAGGTGGTGGCCATCGACAGCGTGTCCCACCAAATCATCGCTCGCATCCCCGTGGGGAACCATCCGGACGGCCTGACCTATGTGCCAGGGGAACATGAACTTTTCGTTTCTGACGAACATGGCGGAACAGATACGGTGATCGATGTCCTCTCCAACACACGGAGGGCCACCATCCCGCTGCAAGGTCAGATTGGAAATAGCCAGTATGATTCGGCATCCGGTCATGTGTTCGTCAACCTTCAAACCTTGGGGCAACTGGCAGAAATCGACCCCAGGAGCCATCAGGTTCTGGCGCGCCATCCCATTCCCAAGGCCCATGGAAACCATGGACTATGGGTCGATTCCGTCCACCAACTGGCTTTTGTGGCCTGTTCGGACGACAACACCCTGATCGTCTTCGACCTTGAAAATCACAGGACGATCGCCACTTTCCCCGTCGCCCGTGATCCCGATGTCCTGGCCTACGATTCCGGTTTGAACTGGCTCTACGTTGCCGGAGAATCTGGTGAAGTATCCTTGTTTCAAATCCACGGAAGAACCGTCACCCCCTTGGGAACGGCCTGGCTAGGGCCCAATGCCCACAGTGTGGCCGTCGATTCCGACACCCATCGCGCCTGGTTCCCTCTGTGGAATAAAAAAGGCCCGTCGGTACTCAGAATCACCTACCCCACCACGACGTCACGCTGATATTTGGTTCTCAAACCTTCAACGGATCATCTGCAACGCCGGCAACAC
>LR025318.1_pt5 | contig 14334 bp, 13 predicted proteins | sample 2322641 | NCBI scaffold set LR025218.1
TCTCAAAATACATTCCAATCTTATCTGGGTGCCTTGGCCTATTACTGGCGCCACCTGAGAATCGATCCCACCGCCCCCCCCTACCGGGCGCCCGCACCAGAGGACTGTCCCTTCAGAGACTTCCTGTTGCGCCATCCCGCGAAAAACAAAACCGGAATCGAACTTCTGGATATCCTCACCAACCCGAATCATCCCGACAAACATCAGGAATCCAGCGATCAATTGCGTCAATGGCTCCTCGAACAAATTAGAGGTTGACATTGTTCAACCATTATCCGTGGATCAGGACCACCCTCCGTTGGTAGCATTATTGCTACACAGTAATCAGAATAAATAGTCTATACACATTGTCAGGTTGCGCAGATAATATCCCACGATAACAAAAGCAAAAGTCTGAAATAATGTTTGAGGCGTAACCGGGGAGAAAATATATTCATGCGCAACATTACGCTTCATCGTTCCAGCACTCATAAATTCATTCTGTTAAATGAAAGCGAACCGGGGGATGAGGGAGGGATTCGTTCCAATCAGTACCTGATCATGGAAGGGGGTGCGGCGGTCCTGTTGGATCCGGGAGGGTTCGGCGTAATGCCTCGCGTATTGGCCGAGCTGCTGCGCCATACTTCCCCCGACAATCTAAAGGCCATCATGCTTTCCCACCAGGATCCCGACATCGTCGGCGGCATCTCCACATGGCTTGAACTGACTCATGCACCGGTGTATGTTTCCCGGATCTGGTTACGCTTTCTGCCCCACTATGGCATCAAAACCATGGAACGTTTCATCGGTGTCCCCGATGAGGGAATGGCCTGTACCTTGGCCCCGGGTTTTGACCTTCATCTCCTTCCCGCGCATTTTCTGCACTCCGAAGGACAGATCAATGTCTACGACCCGGTCTCCAGGATTCTTTTTTCTGGCGACATTGGAGCCGCCATGCTCCCTGACGACCTGGATTACCCCTTTGTGGACGATTTTTCCCGACACTTGCCCTATATTGAATGGTTCCACCGGCGCTACATGTGCGGCAATCGGGCCGCCCGGTTCTGGGTGGATATGGTCTCCAAACTGGATATCGAAATGATTGCCCCGCAGCACGGACCCATTTATCGCGGTCAGTCGGTCAAGGACTTCCTGTCGTGGTTCAGGGAACTGGAATGTGGCATCGACTTGATGACCGCTCCAGGCATATTCCGATCGGCCTGAATTGATGAAAAACTCAGAACCCCCCACAGAAGAACCCACCGTCGATCTGGAAAGGACGCGACTGTATGTGGTCGAACGAATTGCTTCCCTGCTGGAGAGTCAGGTCCGCTCCCAACTCTTCACCGAGAACATTGGCGAACTGGTCAAAAGCGTTCACCAGGAACTCTCCGAACACCTGGACCATACCCTCTCTCTGGTGGATAAATTCAACCTGGAGGATGAAGACCGGTCTTGTCTTTCCGAACGGCTTCTGTCCAGTCGTTCACGCTACGACAGGCTGGAACGGACTCTGGAAATCCTGTTCAAGGAACGCCAGCGCCAATGGTCGCAAAACATTGCTCTTTTGCAACAAATAGCACTGGAATTCAACCATACCATAGAAGGCTTTAAAAATTCGCTGGTGGAAAAGGACCTGCTGGAACGACAAAGCAAAATCCTCGAAACCATCATGCTTTCCCATGAGAAAGTAACCCAATGGAAAGCCTTCGTTCAGGAGATACTCTCTGGCTTTCACACCATTTTTCCCTTTAATTTCTTCTTCATTGCCTTTGTGGAAGAAAAAGGATTGTCGCTTTTTCTGTACTACCTGGGTGATTATTCTGATGAAATAAAGGCCATGGCCAAGACCCAGTTGGTGGGCGAGGTGCTCGAACAACTGAAACTGCCCAAAGATGCGCCTCTGGACATAGAAGAATTTCACATCAGCACCAGCGAGTCCATTCACCTGCATCTGGATCACAAGGTGGAAATGGTCACGGTGCCCGTCCCGGATCTGGAAATGTCCAAACTGGACGGGATATTGGGGTTGGCCTTCGGCTCCTCCAAAAAATTGTCGGCACAGGAAGCCAGCGTCATTCGTTCCACCCTCGCGGTCATGGTCATGGTGGTGGGGTCCAGCAAAACCCTGAGCCGTACCCTGTCTGAACTCGAATATTATTCCACCCATGATCCCTTGACCGGATTACACAACCGTCGTTATTTTCAGGAACTGCTCAGTTATGAAGAGGGCCGTTCCGAACGCCACCGCCATAACTTTTGCGTGTTGATGCTGGATCTGGACGATTTCAAGGATGTCAACGACACCTACGGACATCCCTGCGGTGACAGCGTGCTGATACAGGTCGCAGAAATCATCGTTCATTCCATGCGCAAAGGAGATATTGCCACGCGCATCGGCGGAGATGAATTTGCCATCATCCTGACGGAAACAAACAAGGAAGGCGGCATTGCCGTGGCCGAGAAGTTGCGTCTCGGACTTCGGGAACTGTGCTTCCTCAGCCCGGATGGAAAGGAGTTTCACATCACCACCTCCATCGGCATCGTCACTTTCCCGGAGGATGGAGACAAGGTAGCCGACCTGATGACCGGAGTGGATGTAGGGCTGTACCGTGCCAAGCAAATGGGAAAAGACGGGGTGGGCACCATCCGTTCTTCCGGTGAATTACAGGCGGGCCGCACCATCCGCGACAATGCCGAAAAACTGCGTCAGGCTCTCAAGAGCCATCGCATCATCCCCTATTATCAACCCATGTTCGACCTGAAAACCGGCGAAGTCGTGGCTTTTGAAACCCTGGCACGGATGAAGGAACTCAACGGGGATACCATTTCTGCGGGAATGTTCATAGAAACCATTGAAAAGTACGGACTGGGCCGAGAACTGGATCGCATCATCCTGGAAAACGCCTTCTCTGCCCTGCATGTACTCAAGGAAAAAGGACTGCCCCTGCCGCGCCTGTTTCTGAATCTTTCTGCCCAGGAAATTCAGGGTCGGGGGATTCTTGGCTTTGCCGAACAACTCTGCCGCGAGTTGTCCCTTTCACCCAATCTCATCGTATTTGAAATCCTGGAAAGAGATGCCATTGGTGACATGACCAATATGCGTAAATTTCTGACCAACTTGCGGGATAAAGGGTTTTCCTTTGCCCTGGATGATTTTGGCAGTGGTTATAATTCCTTTCATTACCTGCGGGAACTCCATTTCGATTTTGTCAAACTCGACGGAGCCTTCGTCAGAAACATTCTCAACTCAAAAATCGACTATATTCTGATCAAGAACCTCAACCATCTGTGTCAGGAATTGGGCATTTTAACCGTGGCCGAGTTTGTGGAATCCCATGAAGTCCTCATGGCACTGGCGGGCATGGGAATCAATTATGCCCAGGGATTTTACCTTGGGCTCCCTGCCTCGCAAATGACTCCGCTCCCTGATAACCTCATTATCCCGGAGACAAAACTTGAGTGACCCTCTGACCCCTCTCATCGAGCCCAGCGAACTGGCTTCGAGAAAGACTTTTATCGGGCTGGAAGAAAGCGATTTTCTCCTGCTCCAGGCTTCCTTGCCAAAAGACAAGGAAGTCTTGGCGGAGATTGCCCAGACGCTCAACATCCACCTCGCCCAACTGGATGAAACCCGCCTCTATTTCAGTGACCCCGAAGTGGCGCAGCGCTTGCAACAGGCACAGGTGGACTATTTTCATAGTCTGTTCACGGGGCCCCACGATGCGTCCTTCTTCCAGAAACGCTTTCTCGTGGGCCAACGACATCATCAAATCGGTCTGAAACCCGAGTGGTACATTGGGGCCTTTTGTCACTACCTCGTGGGGATTCTCCGCCATATTCATGAGGAGCACCCCACCGATGCGCTGGAACGAACCTTATCCCTTGTCAAAATCGCCTTATTTGACATCAGTTTGACCACTGAGGCTTATTTTCGCGCCGAACACGAACAACTCACCCTTCTTTCCAAGGTTTTTCAGGACAATATCGAAGGCGTGGTCATTACCGATTCCGAGGGCACCATTCAACATGCCAACAAGATGTCCGGACGACTGATTGGCATTCCCCCTAACCTTTTGATTGGCACTGCCTTCACGGAACTGATGGCCATGCCTGCAGCCTCACCTTCCTTCGCGGATCTATGCAGCAACGCCCTCGAACAGGAACAATGGCAGGGGGAGGTGGAATTGAACCGGGTCGGAACCCCAGCCTTTCCGGCCAAAGTGACCATCATGGGCATGGATGCCTCCCGGCCGGACCTTCGGCAATGGGTCGTCGAATTTACCGATATCACGGAAGCCAGGCGCAACCAGGCTGACCTCGCCGCAAGGACAGAGGAATTATTCCGGTCCAACCGGGATCTCGAACAATTTGCCTATATTGCCTCCCATGATCTGCAAGAGCCTCTACGCATGGTGGCCAGTTACACCCAGTTGCTGGCGCGGCGCTATCAAGGAAAACTTGACGCAGATGCCGATGAATTCATTCACTATGCCGTGGATGGTGCCGAGCGCATGCAGCAACTGATCAATGATCTTCTCACCTTTTCCAGAATTGGTACCCAAGGGAGCCAGCATAAGCTGGTGGATATCCAGCTCATTCTGAATCGCGCCCTCTTTAATTTGAAAAGCACCATGGAAGACACCCAGTCCCTGGTCACCCATGGTCCCCTCCCCGAAGTTCATGGTGATACAACCCAACTGGTGCAGTTATTCCAGAATTTGATCGGCAATGCCATCAAATTCCACAGCCAGGACTCTCCCCGAATTCACATCGAGGTCCTGGAACGGGAACAGGATTGGTTGTTTTCCGTGCTGGATAATGGCATCGGAATTGCCCCGGAGTATGCGCAACAGGTTTTCTCGATCTTCCAACGACTGCATAGCCGCAAGGAATACCCTGGTACGGGTATTGGTCTGGCACTGTGCAAAAAGATCGTGGAACGTCATCACGGAAAGATATGGGTCGAACCGGCACCGAAGGGCTCCGGTTCTTTGTTTCAATTCACGTTGATCAAGGAGCACACAAAATGAGCGGACCGATGGGGCGACCAGCCGAGTTTCTGCTGGTGGAAGACAATCCGGGGGACGTGCGACTGACTAAAGAAGCTCTCGCAGAGAGCAAACTCTACAATAACCTGAACGTCGTCCCTGACGGTCTGGAAGCCTTGCGTTTTCTGCGCCAGGAAGCGCCTTATGAAAATGCGCCCCGTCCCGATGTTATTCTTCTCGATCTCAACCTGCCCAAAATCGATGGACGGGAGGTATTGGCCACCATCAAATCCACGCCGGAGTTCAAACGTATCCCCGTCGTCGTCATTTCTTCCTCTGAAGCAGAGGCCGACATCCTCCGATCCTATGACCTGCATGTGAACTGCTATGTCACCAAGCCAGTCAATCTCGATCAATTCATCAAAGTCGTTCAATCCATCGAATCCTTCTGGCTAACCATCGTCAAACTTCCACAAATTTTACCGGAATCATGAAACTCCTTCTGGTCGAAGACAATCCTGGAGATGCCAGGTTATTCAACCTGATGCTGCTGGGTGAGAGTCCGCCCATCGAACTGATTCATTGTGAATCCTTGAACGGTGCCTTGATGATCATCGAGGAATCCCGTGTCACGTCTTCTCCCTTTGATGCCATACTTCTGGATCTGTCGCTGCCGGATAGCCAAGGGGTGGAAACCTTCCACCGCATCCATGAAGTTGCGCCCGATATTCCCATCGTCATTCTGACAGCACTCAATGACAAAATCGTGGCTTCCCGACTGGCTTCACTGGGGGCACAGGATTATCTCGTCAAGGGATTCGTTGAAGCCGACCTGATGATCCGCTCGCTTCACTATGCGATCGAACGGAAGAAAACCGAAATGGGCCTGAAAATGGTCTCGAAAGTCTTCGAATGTATGCTGGAAGGCATCGTCATGGTGGACAGTGATCTATTGATCACCCATGTCAACCAGGCTTTTATCAACATCATGGGCTATCAGGCTGAGGAGGTCATCGGACGCCCGGTACAGATGCTCCTGTCTGAGCGACAGGAAAATACGTTCTCCATGCTTTGGAACATATTGACCACCCAGGGGTCATGGCAGGGAGAGGTCTGGCAACGACGTAAATCGGGAGAAATCTTTCCCTCTCACTTGAGCGCCAGTGAAGTGACCCGCTCCAAACGGGAGTCTTCCCGGTTTGTCATCGTTTTTTCCGACATTTCGGACATCAAATTGTCCGAGAAAAGACTTCATTATCTGGCCCATCATGATCCGCTCACGGGTCTGCCCAATCGTCTCTTTCTCAATGACCGCCTGGAACAGGCCATCCTCCACGGAAAACGCCAGAAAACCGGCGTAACGGTCATGTTCATCGACATCGATCATTTCAAACAGATCAATGACTCCATGGGTCATGCCGCCGGTGACCAACTCCTTAGAACCACTGCCGAACGACTGGTCACGTCCATCCGTGAAACAGATACGGTTGCCCGTCTGGGAGGCGATGAATTTGCCATCATTCTCACCGATATCCACCTGACCAGTGATCTCGAAACCCTCGCCAAAAAGATTCTGGATACGGTTTCCCAACCGGTCTTCCTTCAGGAATTGGGGCTGGTAAACTTATCCGTCAGCATTGGCATCGCTTCTCACCGTGCCGAACTGTCCGCAGACGAGTTACTGGAGAAGGCGGATACCGCCATGTATGTGGCAAAAAAGTCCGGCAGAAATCAATTTCGCTTCTTCAGTCCACATCTGGATTCCACCGATATCCAAGCCAGTAAAATCGAAGCGGAAACCCTTCAAGCATTGGACCACCAGGAATATTCCTTGAGTTACCAACCTCAGTTTGACCTATCCTCCGGGAAGGTCATCGGGGTTGAAGCATTACTCCGCTGGCAGCATCCCCAGCGCGGTTTGTTACAGGCCTCGGATTTCATTTCTTCCCTGGAAGATTCGGGATTGATCATTCCCCTGGGCGAATGGATCCTCACCACGGCCTGCCACGAGTGGAAATCCTGGTGTGCACGGGGCCAAGACCCCATCAAACTGGCCATCAATCTGACCTACAAGCAGTTCAATCATGACGGTTTTTTGGTCATGGTGGAAAAGGTCCTGCGCCAAACTGGTATGGAACCCTGTTGGCTGGAGTTTGAACTGGCACGGCACATCTTTACGGAAAACCGCAGTCGTCATTTTACGGTGATTCAGTCGCTCAAGAACCTGGGGATTCGTATCGCCATCAACGGATTCGACTCAGGGATTTCTTCGCTCAACACCCTCCACCAACTGAAAATCGACACCCTCAAGGTGGATCGTTCTCTTTTGACCGATCTCGGTCATAGCAAAGGCAATGCGCTTTACACCCGACTCATCCTGTCTCTAGCCCAGAGTTTCGATTTGAAAAGTGTGGCAGAAGGCGTGGAAAACGCACAACAACTCACCTTTCTGTCCGATCACCATTGCACTGAAGTCCAAGGATTTCTATTGTCCCATCCACTGGTGGCTGAAGATCTTTTTCGCCTGATTGAAAAACAGAACAAAGACTCTCATCTGCCCTCCAATCCTGAAAATTCCCCGTGAAAATCAATCTACCGGTCACGCAAATTGAAGTACCCTTTCCCCCTGGCACACGTATCGTTTCAAAAACCGATCTCAAGGGAATCATCACGTATGTGAACGAAGGTTTCGTGAACATCAGTGGGTTTTCGCGCGACGAATTGATTGGCAAAAGCCACAATCTCGTACGCCATCCCGATATGCCGCCCCAGGCCTTCCAGTGGTTATGGGATACCCTGAAACAAGGACTGCCCTGGCGAGGCATCGTCAAAAACCGATGTAAAAACGGAGACCATTACTGGGTTAATGCACTGGTGGTTCCCGTACTCAATAAGGGAAAAATCGCCGGTTACATGTCTGTCCGGCGCATGGCTACCCCCGCTCAAATTCAGCAAGCAAAGGCCCTTTATGAAAAGTTGGCGCTTACCGATGCGCCCATCGTTTCAAAGTTTGAACGTTATAAGTTCAAAAACTTTTCGCTTCAAACCAAAATCCAGTTGGTCATTCAATGCACCTTGCTGATCGTTTTTACTGCAGCCCAACTTTGGATTTCCCACGACTTCAGAGATGAAATGATTTTGTCGGCGCAGGAACGGGCCATCGGAATTTCAAACTCGCTCATCGATGGAGCCAACATGCTCATGGAAACCGGCACCATTGCGGACATCGACAATCGAAAATTACTGCTCAAGAAAATCGCCTCCACCGGGCATATCACCGCCTTGCACCTGATACGCGCCCCTCAGGTGGTACAACAATTCGGCCCGGGTCTTCCAGAAGAACACATCCGCGACACCACAGAACAACAGGCCATAGACAGCAAAACCAATTTCTTTTCGCTCACTAAAAATGCCGAAGGAATTCCTCTTTATCGAGCAGTCATCCCCTATATCGTCAGCCACAATTTTCACGGAACGGATTGTCTCCTGTGTCATCTGGTACAAGTGGGCAGTGTGAATGGAGCCGCCGATATCGTGCTGGACCTGAGCGACGACTTCAGCCGGTTGCACGGGTTACAGTTCAAGTTGCTCGCCGGACAAATTGCCTTGCAACTCTTTCTTTTGCTGTTCATTGGCCGATGCATCACGACGTTTGTCAAACGTCCCCTCAAGGAGGCCATGTCCCAATTCGAACAACTCATGGAAGGAGACCTCGACCCGCCCATTGATATCTCCGGCCGTGATGAAATGGGCCACCTGCTCTGCAAACTTCAAACGATGCAGGCCTATGTTCAGGTCATGCTTGACGAAATGGAACTCTCTGTCTCCTTCATTGTGGTCCGGAGCAATAATCTTCATGCTCAGGTACTCAGTGTTGCTTCCCATTCAAAGGAACAGCAGGGACATATCCAGCGGATCGTGGATACCATGAAGGAATTCAGCCAATCCGTGTCATCGGTGGCCCATGCAGCGGCGGATTCCGCCACTGCGGCCAATCATTCTCTGGTCATTGTGAATCAGAACAGTACCCGTATCACCCAAAGTGTGGAATTTACTGCGCACGTCGTGGAGACGGTTCAGTCCTCCAGCAAAGCCATTGGGGAACTTCAAACGGCGATCCAGGAAATCGGTAGTGTTACCCAGGTGATCAATGAAATTGCCGAACAGACCAACTTGCTGGCTCTCAACGCTGCCATCGAGGCCGCACGGGCAGGAGAACAGGGGCGGGGGTTCGCCGTCGTTGCCGACGAAGTCAGAAAACTAGCCGAACGCACCCGTAAAAGCACCACGGACATCACCCGGATGGTGAATAACATTCAACTGATCACCAGCACGGCGGTCACCTCCATGAATCAGGCGGTGTCAGAAGTCGAGCAGGAAATTCTGCATACCAAGGAAAACGAGAAAGGCCTGAAAACAATCCTGGCAATCAGTCAAGAGGTCACGGAAAAGGCCAATGACATCGCTAAAACGGCCCATGAGCAATCCATGGCTGGGGATGAAGTCACTCAACGCCTGGCACAAATCTCGGACCTGGTTACCCATAACTCCACCGTTGCCGACGAAGCCAAACAAGCTTCCGAGGAATTGCTGACCACTTCACGGGAACTGAAAACCATGGTACAGCACTTCGAGGTTCATTCCCTTTGACGAAAAATGGTTTCCTGCCCCGCCAGAAGTTTGCGAATATTGGCGTGGTGATGCAGCAGCAAAATCACGGCCAGAAGAAACACGGTCCCTCGCAGAAGCCAGGTCTGTAAAAAAAACAGACCAAAGAAGGGGGTTGCCAGGGAGGTACACAGGGCCGACAGGGAAGAAATACGGGTTACCGCCATGACGGACAGCCAGACCACCAGGGAGCACAGCCCCATCAAGGGATTGAGCGCCAATAAAATACCCAGGGCCGTGGCCACACCCTTGCCCCCCTTGAACCTGAAAAAGACAGGATACCCATGGCCCAGGAAAACGGCAATCGCCACTAATGCCACAGCCCCCTCTGCTATCATCCCCAAGGGTACGAGGACATGAATCGCCAGCCACACCGCCAGCCACCCCTTGACCGCATCTCCCAGGAGTACAATGGCTGCCCCCAGACGACTGCCTCCCCGCAGCATGTTGGTGGCTCCAGGGTTTTTGGAACCGAAGGAGCGCGGATCCGGCAGTTTCATGACCTGACTGACCAATACGGCAAAGGATACGGACCCCATCAGGTAGGCGCCTAATGTGATAAGGAACAGGACAAGTGGGTCTGAGGTCATGAATTATCCTCGGGGATGATGACGGGCATGTAATTGACGCAAACGTTCACGGGCCACATGGGTATAGATTTGGGTGGTGGAAATGTCGGCATGGCCGAGCAGAAGTTGAACGACCCGTAAATCAGCGCCATGATTCACCAGATGGGTTGCAAAAGCATGCCGAAGGGTATGGGGAGAAAGCGGCGTGATAATTCCCGCACCACGGGCATGCTGTTTGATACGATACCAAAAAGCTTGGCGCGTCATGGATTCTCGTCGGTGAGTCACAAACAGGGCACGATGAGGTTGGCCTGCCAGCAAAGTGGGACGAGCATCCTTGAGATAGCGCTCGATCCACTCCCTGGCCTGTTCTCCCAAAGGAACCAGACGCTCCTTGCCCCCTTTGCCCTGTACCCGCACCACGCCTTCGATCAACCCCAGATGCGCCAAGGGCAAGTTCACCAACTCACTGACTCGCAGACCACTGGCGTAGAGCACTTCAAGCATGGCGCGATCACGCAATCCCAAAGGTGTCTCCACGGAAGGAACGTCCAACAGACTTTCCACTTCCGCTTCGGAAAGAGCAAGGGGAAGCCCCCGTTGAATGCGCGGAGATTCCAGACGAAGCGAAGGGTCTCCAGACATCTCTTCCGTGCGTACGGCAAACCGGTAGAAACGTCGGACGCTGGACAGGGCGCGAGCCGCACTGGTACTGGAAAATTTCCGTTCCCGGAAAAGATACGCCAACCACCCTTGCAACTGAAGTTCTGACACCTCATAGGGGGAAACCGCCCCGTATTGGGATGCTAACCAGCCTGCCAGGAGGATCAGATCCCGCCGATAACTGTCCAGGGTGTTGCGGGCGAGGCCCTCTTCCAGCCAAAGACTGTCGCAAAACCTTTCCAGAGCCTGCGCCCAGTCTTCTCCCACCGCAAACACGTCTTTCCTCCTCCCGAGGAGGAAACCTTAAAGAGGCTTGGTCGCTGTTTTGATGCGGTTGGGCAATTTTTCGCGAATGCGGGCCGACTTACCGGAACGATCGCGCAAATAATACAGTTTGGCCCGTCGCACATCACCCCGGCGCTTCACTTCGATGCTGGTGATGGAAGGGGACCAGGTCTGAAAGGTCCGTTCTACCCCTTCACCGGAGGAAACCTTGCGCACGGTGAAAGCCGAGTTCAGGCCACGATTACGCTTGGCAATGACCACACCTTCAAAGGCCTGAACCCGTTTACGTTCGCCTTCCACCACCGCCACGCTGACTACCACGGTGTCGCCCGGCGCAAAATCCGGGATGGTTTTGCTCAAGCGGGCCATTTCTTCCTGTTCAAGTTGTTCGATGATATTCATGAGTTGCTTCCTTTGGCCTCAAGGGCCATTTTGTACTCTTTCAAGAGTTTTTCATCATCCCCGGAAAGCGGTTGGCGAGCCAACATATCCGGGCGTTTTTTCCAGGTGCATCCAAGGGACTGCATCCTGCGCCAGCGTTGGATGTGGGCATGATTGCCCGACATCAACACGGACGGTACTGCCATTCCTTCATAGAGTTCCGGACGGGTATAGTGCGGCGCTTCCAGCAACCCCTGCACGAAAGATTCCACCCCCACGGACTCCTGATTACCCAGGGTTCCAGGCAACTGCCGGATCACCGCATCCATCAAGATCATGGCGGGCAATTCCCCCCCCGACAATACATAATCCCCCAAGGAGATTTCTTCATCCACCGCGCAGTCAATGACGCGCTGGTCGATGCCTTCATACCTTCCCGCCAGCAGGATCAATCCTTCCCGCCGGGTCAACTCCATCACTCGCCCATGATCAAGGGGCTTCCCCTGGGGCGACAGATACACCACATGAGGCTCAACCCCCAATTCCCGTTGCCGGGTACGGGCAGCATTCAACGCCTTCAGCAGGGGATCGGGCAACATCACCATCCCCGGTCCCCCACCGTAGGGACGATCATCCACCGTATGATAGTTATCCGTGGTAAAGACACGGGGATTCCATGGGGTGAAGGACCAGATTCCCTGCTCCAAAGCGCGCCGGGTCACTCCATGCTGGGTCAGCGCTGAAAACATTTCCGGAAACAGCGTGACCACGTCAAAGACATAGGTCATCAGTAATCCAGTCCCCAGTCCACCTGTATCACACCCTCAGCCAGACGCACTTCCTGCAACAGGGGGGAAACAAAGGGTATGAGCCGTTCCCTCTCGCCTGAACGCACCACCAAAACTGGATGAGCTCCTGTTTCCAGCAATTCCTTGACTATTCCCAAGGTTTCACCCGCGCGATTTAGCACGGACATCCCCACCAGATCGGACCAATAAAACTCCCCCGGCTCCAAGGCAGGCAATTCCCTGTGGGGGACAACCACCTCGAAACCACGCAAAAGTTCTGCCTGGGAACGGTCCGTCACCCCCTCCAGAGAGGCAACCAACCCCCCGCCCTGCACCTGCCAATCCACCAGTCTATATCGCTGATACTGCCCTTCTTTTCCCAACCCCCACTCGGCATAGTGGGACAAACTGTCCAGCGACTCACTGTAGGTATGGACGCGCACCCAGCCCTTCACCCCAAAGGGGGTGCCGATACGCCCCATCACCACCCATTCAGGCAGCGACAGTTTGCGCTCCGACACGTTTGACCAACTTTGCCACCGCGTCAGAAACCTGTGCTCCACGCTCCTGCCAAAAGGTCACACGTGCCAGATCGAGACGCAGAGAATCGGCGGCTCCTGCAACGCTCAGCGGGTTATAAAAACCCAACCGCTCGATAAAACGACCATCGCGCCGATTACGGGAATCGGCCACGACCACATTGTAGAAAGGACGATTACGGGCACCGCCACGGGACAAACGGATCACAACCATGTTTACCTGTTCCTGTCAGAGTGGCACGCGGGAACACCCCTCGTACCGAAAAGTCTTTGATTATAAGCCAATCCAGGCTGAAGACACAAGGGGCATCATCCCAACAGACGATGCAAAAACTCGTGGAAATGCAACATGCCATCTTCCATGGGGGATTGGTAAGGCCCCCCTTCCTCGCGACCACGTACAGCCAAGGCACGGCGGCCCCGATCCATACGCTCGCAAATCTCGTCATCTTCCCGGGCGGTTTCGAAGTAAGCCTGCTGTTGGGCTTCCACAAATTCACGCTCGAACAGAATGATTTCTTCCGGATAGTAAAACTCCACCACATTGGTACATTGGTGCGGGCCCGCAGGCCACACCGTACTGACCACCAGGACATGGGGGTACCATTCCACCATGATGTTGGGATAAATAACCATCCAGATCGCCCCGTTAAGGGGTTCCCGCTCACCACTGTAGCGCCGGACCACCTCGTGCCACTGCTGATAAATAGGCGACCCGGCTTTTCTCAAATGGTCCTTCAACCCCACAGTCTGCACACTGTAACCCGCCCCAAATTCCCACCGCAGGTCGTCACAATTCACAAACCCGGACAGCCCCGGATGAAAGGGCACCACATGGTAATCCTCGAGATAAACTTCGATGAAGGTTTTCCAGTTGAAGTGATGCTGAAAGGTCTTGATCGAATCCAGTTGATATCCGGAAAAATCCAGATCACGGGCTGCCCGGCACTGTGCCAACTCCTGCAGAACCGATTCTCCGCCCTCAAAGAGTAGTCCATTCCAGCGCAACAGTTGGGAACGTTCCAGATCCAGACAAGGCTGATTGGCAAAATGGGGAGCGCCCGCCAAACGACCACTCAGATCATAGGTCCAGCGATGAAGTGGGCACACGATGTTCTTGGCGTGTCCGCGCCCCTGCAGCATGATGGCCTGACGATGGCGACAAACGTTGGACAACAAGGCCACCGAGTGACCATCATTCACCAGAACCTGTCCATGATCGCGCCACGGCAGGGAAAAATAATCGCCTGCACCGGCCACCATGAGTTCGTGACCCACATACTGGGGGGATTTCAGAAACAAACCTTCTCGCTCCACCGGTTCGAAGGTGGGGTCGGTGTACCAGCGCAATGGTAAATGAGGCAACGCACTGGAGAATTGCGACATGGATCCCAAACTACTCATGTCCACAGCCTCTCAAGTAAAGCGCAAAGAATGCAGGTTGTATGATGTCAGAATCGCCTTGGCGACC
>LR025258.1_pt2 | contig 14312 bp, 19 predicted proteins | sample 2322641 | NCBI scaffold set LR025218.1
CAGCGCCACACTGGCTGCCGTACACGCCGCCAGAGGAGGAAATCCATGAGGTTACTGCTTGGATTTTTCATTCTTTTCATGCTCGCCACGCTTCTTGCCCTGTCCTTCAACATCACGGCAGGCTATGTCTTGATCGTTCAGACCCCGTGGCGTATCGAGATTTCCCTGTCGGTATTTATTCTGGGTCTGGTACTGATCCTTCTGGTACTCAATCTGGTGGGGCATATGTTCTTCAAAATCTGGCAACTCCCCAAACAGATCCGCAACTACCATCTCCGCCGCTCGAGAACGCGCGCGCGCGGTGCCCTGTATCAGGGATTAACGGCCTATTTCTCTGGGCACCCGGAGAAGGCTGAAAAAATGGCAACCGTCGCCCTCAGGGGGGAGGAGGCACGACCTCTATGTCTGATGCTGGCCGCTCTATCCGCCCATGAAGCACACCACTTCGAAGCCAGGGACCGCTACCTGAGTCTGGCGCAGGAAGAAGGCCCCGAAACCCTGTCCATGCTTTCGTCGATTCGTTCCAGGATGGGGCTCACAACGAAGGTCAACGACTCTTCAAGTCCCTGAGGGCACGAAAGGATCGGAATAAAACTCGTTTTCAGGCAAGGCACGGCTTTCGGTAAAAGTTTTGAATCCTGCTTCCACCATGCGCGATGCACCACAGGCATAGACCTGATGGCAAGACAGATCCGAAAAATCATCCAGAATGGCCTGATGGACAAATCCGGTCCGCCCGATCCACTGATCTTCCGGCAAAGGCGCAGACAACACCGGAACGAAAGTGAAATGGGGAAGTTCCGCCTCCCAAATGCGCACGATGTCCCGTTGATACAAATCCACGGCACTTTGCACCCCCCAGTACAACGCCATGGGACGATTGATGCCCTTGTGGCGCGCGTACTCGATCATTCCCTTGATGGGTGCGAAACCCGTGGCACCTGCCATGAAAATGATCGGTTTTTCCGAATCTTCCCGCAAGACAAAGGCACCCAGAGGCCCTTCAAAGCGCAAGATGCTACGTTCCTTCAGTTCATTGAATACAAACCCGGAAAAATTTCCCCCTGGATAATGACGGATATGCAACTCCAGCAAGGCAGCATCATGGGGAGAATTGGCCAGGGAAAAACTGCGCCGCTTTCCGTCCTTGAGTAAAAAGTCGATATATTGTCCCGCCATGAATTCAAATTTTTCATTGGCGGGCAACTTGAGTTTGAGCACTACCACATCGTGGTTGGGACGTTCAATGGCCTCCACCCGGCAGGGCAACTTCTTGATTTGCATATCCGCAAAACCACTCACTTCACGTGCCTCGATAACCACATCCCCGATGGGACGCGCACAACAGAAGAGCGCTTTTCCCTGTGCCTTGTCCTCTTCGCTCAAAGCGCTGGCTTGATAGTCGCCGTAGTCCACTCGTCCCTCCAGAACCTTGCCCTTGCAACTGCCACAGGCGCCGCTGCGACACCCATAGGGTAAACCAATGCCTTCGCGCAGGGCTGCCTGCAACAGAGTTTCTTCATCGTTCACCTGAAACTGGCGACCGCTGGGTTGGACTGTAACTTGGAATGACATGGCCGTTCTCGCGTAAATGACGTTACAATGACTTGATGAATTCTTACCTGATCATCGGCGCGGGTAATGTGGCGCGTCGCGTCCTTCCCTTATTGAAGGGCTCGGGTCCCGTGTTTACCCTCTGCCGAAGAACGGAGGCGATGCCTCAGTGGCGTACATTGGGCGCCTTGCCGATTTTGGGCGACCTGGATCATCCCCATACCCTGCTGCGGCTTACAGGACTGTCACACACCGTACTCCATTTTGCCCCACCCGGACCCACGAGCCAGGATGACACACGCACCCGACACCTGCTTGCCGCGCTCGGACGGGGCACCAGTTTACCACAGCGTTTGATCTACATCAGCACCACCGGCGTCTACGGTTCTTCAGCGGGAGACTGGCTGGATGAAACCAGTCCAGTCCGTCCCCATACCGCCCGTGCCCGACGTCGGGTCCACGCCGAAACCCAACTGCGCGCTTTCGGTCGCCGCACAGGTTGCCGGGTGATCATCCTGCGCGCGCCTGGCATCTATGGCGAGCATCGTTTGCCTCTTGAACGACTCCGGAAAGGCGTTCCCTTACCCGTGGAAAATCCGTGGACTAATCATATCCATGAACTGGATCTGGCCCGTTCCGTGGTTGCGGCCTGCACCCTGGGAAAATCGCAACGCGTATATAATGTGGTGGACGATCAACCCCTCCCGACGGGGGAATTTTATGGGTCTCTGGCTCAACATCATCACCTGCCGCTTCCACCCCTTCTTCCTCTTTGTGAATTGGAAAAAATTCTTGACCCCTTCAATCTCAGTTTTTTGAAGGAGTCCCGACGTATTCACAACCAGCGTATCAAGCAAGAATTACACCTGAACTGGTGTTATCCCAGCGTGCTCTCATTTCTGAAATGAGTAGCGATATTCGTTAAATTTCTGGACATTTTCAGTGATTTCGAGGCAAAATCGCGACATGAAAAAAATTCTCGTCGTGCACGGTCCAAACCTGAATGCGCTGGGAACCCGCGAACCCACGGTTTACGGCAATTCGACTCTGGCCGATCTGGATGCCCGTCTGCGCACTCTGGGAACCGCACGGGGAATATCCGTGGACTGTTTTCAAAGCAACTGGGAAGGGGCGCTCATCGACCGTATCCATGATGCCCGTGTCGACGGAACTCAAGCCATTCTCATCAACCCTGGGGGGTTGACCCACACCAGCGTGGCTTTGCGCGACGCTCTGACTGCTGTAGACCTCCCTTTTATCGAAGTACACCTGTCGAACATTCATGCCCGGGAACCCTTTCGCCACCACTCCTATCTGTCGGCTATCGCGGTGGGAGTCATCTGTGGATTGGGGATACGGGGATATGAACTGGCCCTCGACTATTTCATGAACAAGGCGTAACACCATGGACCTGAGAAAATTAAAGAAACTGATTGATTTGGTAGAAGAGTCGGGCATTAGCGAACTGGAAATCACCGAGGGAGAAGAGAAAGTACGCATCGCCAAGTTTGGCAGTTCGGCTCCCCAGTATGCCTATCCCCCCTCGTATGCCCCGCCCCCGCCCCCCCACACCCCGATCGAAACCGTACTCGCTCCCGTTGTCGCGGCTACTCCCGAGAGCGAAGGCCATGTGGTGAAATCCCCCATGGTCGGAACCTTTTACCGCTCACCTTCCCCAGGGGCACCGGTATTTGCCGAAATCGGGCAGAGCATCAACGAAGGACAAACCCTGTGCATCATCGAAGCCATGAAATTGCTGAATGAAATCGAGTCAGATGTCACGGGCTTCGTCAAGCATATTCTGGTGGAAAACGGACAACCCATCGAATACGGACAGCCTCTCTTCGTCATCGCCACGGCCTGAAAGGAAGATCCCCATGTTTGAAAAGATTCTGATCGCCAATCGCGGTGAGATTGCCCTGCGTATATTGCGGGCCTGTCGCGAATTGGGCATCAAAACCGTTGCTGTTCATTCGGAAGCCGATGCCGATGCCAAAGCAGTGGTATTGGCCGATGAATCGGTCTGTATTGGTCCCGCATCCTCCCAACTCAGTTATCTCAATATTCCGGCCATCATCGCAGCAGCGGAAGTCACCGGTGCTGAAGCCATTCACCCCGGGTACGGATTTCTGTCGGAAAATGCAGACTTTGCTGAACGTGTGGAAAACAGCGGCCGTGTGGAAAACAGCGGCTTTGTTTTTATCGGCCCCAAAGCCGAAACCATTCGCCTGATGGGCGACAAAATCAGTGCCAAGGCTGCCATGAAAGCGGCGGGGGTCCCTGTGGTCCCGGGGTCTGAGGGCCAATTGCCCACCGACCCCAAGGAACTCAAGGCACTGGCCGCATCTATTGGGTATCCGGTCCTGATCAAGGCTTCAGCAGGCGGAGGAGGGCGCGGCATGCGGGTGGTGGAGCGGGAAGAAGACCTGCTCGGCTTCCTCAACCTGACGCGCAATGAGGCACGTTCCGCCTTTGGCAACGACACGGTCTACATGGAAAAATACCTGTCCCAGCCCCGCCATGTGGAAATTCAGGTTTTGTCCGACAAGTTCGACAACGCTTTTTACCTGGGAGAACGGGACTGCTCCATGCAACGCCGTCACCAAAAGATCATCGAGGAAGCACCAGCCCCCGGGATTCCCGCCGCTCTGCGCCAGAAAATTGGAGAAAGTTGTGCGGCTGCCTGTCGACGTATCCACTACCTGGGGGCGGGCACCTTCGAATTTCTTTATGAGAATGGTGAATTTTATTTCATTGAAATGAATACGCGGGTTCAGGTGGAACATCCAGTCACCGAACTGATCACGGGCATTGATATCGTGCAAGAGCAAATTCGCATTGCCGCTGGAGAAAAATTGCCCTGGAAGCAAAAAGATATCCAATTGCGCGGCCATGCCATCGAATGCCGGATCAACGCCGAAGATCCCTTCACTTTTATCCCTTCCCCCGGACGCATTACGCAATACCACGCGCCAGGTGGACCCGGGGTACGTGTGGACTCCCATATCTACCAGAATTACTTTGTCCCCCCTCATTATGATTCATTGATCGGCAAGGTACTGACCCATGGCGCCACTCGCGACCAGGCCTTGGCACGTATGCGTATCGCTTTGTCCGAGATGGTGGTGGAAGGCATCAAGACCAATATCCCGTTGCACCAAAAATTGCTTCAGGATGAGGCATTTCTCATGGGTGGAACCAGTATTCATTACCTGGAAGAAAAGCTGTCTCGGGAAAAACAGGGGTAAGGGTCATGAGCTGGACTTGTCTGACTCTCCAGACCGACCGGGATCATGCCGAACTCTGGTCTGATGCGCTCAGTGCACAGGGGGCACTGGCCGTTACCTTGTCCTCCCAGGCCACCGGCGCTGAAGAAGTTCCGGTATTTGGGGAACCCGGCTGTCCGGAAATGCCTCTTTGGCCCCACTGCCAGATCGAGGTACTTCTGCCCATGGATTGGGATGCTTCATCCTGGTTGAAACAGGTCAGCACCTCCCTTGACCAACCCGTTCCCCCTCACCGCAGCGAAATCGTGGCAGATCAGGACTGGGTCCGCCTCACCCAAAGTCAGTTCGACCCCATTCCCGCCGCGCCTGGGCTATGGATCGTACCCACCTGGCATGAACCCCCCGACCCCAGCGCCCTCAACCTGCGCCTCGACCCCGGACAAGCTTTCGGGACGGGCAGTCACCCCACCACCCGTCTGTGTCTGGAGTGGCTAACCGCCCACCCCCCACGTATGCAACGGGTATTGGACTATGGCTGCGGTTCGGGAATTCTGACCATTGCCGCAGGGTTATTGGGTACAACCCAGCCCATTGGGGTGGATATCGACCCCGTCGCCGTACAAACGGCCTGTGACAATGCGACGTTAAATGGCGTGAGCGCCTCTTTTTACGAACCTGACTCCTTTCCGGATTTCCCCCCATTCGATGGGGTAATCGCCAACATTCTGACCAATCCATTGGTGGTTCTGGCCCCGTTGCTTCTGAACCAACTCAAGGCCGGGGGTTGGTTGACCCTGTCTGGTATTTTATCTTCTCAAGTGGAACGGATACAGAATGCCTATGCACCGGATTGCTTCCTTTCCATCGCTGGTGAGCGGGAAGGTTGGGTCTGTCTCAGCGGTGTGAAGCAGGTATACTGACGCCTCTCTGAATTTCTCTGGAGTGACCATGCTTCCCCCCAATGACCGTCGCTATAGTGCTACCCACCAATGGGTTCAACCCTCCGCTGAAGGAACCTTGGCCATCGGAATCACAGATTTTGCTCAAGACCAACTGGGCGACCTGATGTTCGTGGAACTTGCAAGCGTGGGACGAACCCTGAAGGCGGGAGAATCCTGTGCGACTCTAGAATCCGTCAAAACCGCTTCCGAAGTCCCTTCTCCTGTCGGCGGTACCGTACATGCCATCAATGATTCCCTGAAGGACCACCCCGAAGTTCTCAATACCGAACCCTACGACCATTGGCTGGTAAAAATCACGCCCCATCATGCGGAGGATTACACTCAACTGCTGACGGCGGAGGATTACCAACACAGCGTGTAACTCAATTTACGCTATCATTTCCCCCTTTCCCCACCACCCACAAGGAGAATCCCATGACCACCGTAACTCTAGTCGGACAGCCCGTCACCGTTGCCGGCCAGTTACCTCTGGCGGGACAGATTGCCCCGGATTTTTCATTGGCCGCACAGGATCTGAGCGATCGCACTTTGAATGACTACGCAGGCAAACGCAAGATTCTCAATATCGTCCCCAGTCTCGACACTCCCACCTGCGCCACTTCGACGCGCAAATTCAATGAAAAGGCGTCCGCTTTGGACAATACGGTCATCCTGGTCATCTCTGCAGACTTGCCTTTTGCCATGGCGCGGTTTTGTGCTGCCGAGGGCATCAAGAATGTGGAGATCCTCTCCACCTTCCGTAACCATCATTTCCATCAAGCCTATGGCGTGGACATCACCGATGGCCTGCTGCGTGGTCTGACCGCTCGGGCTGTGGTGGTTCTGGATGAAAAGAATCGGGTTCTGCATACCGAACTGGTCTCTGACATCAAGGACGAACCCAATTACAACGCCGCCCTGGCCTCCCTGAACTGAGAAACCTGTCCATGAGTATTCTTCTCTGCGGTTCATTGGCCTATGACACCATCATGGTATTCCCTGATCATTTCAAGAACCATATCCTGCCAGATCGTCTCCATCAGTTGAGTGTCGCCTTTCTGGTACCGGAAATGCGCCGGGAATTTGGAGGAACCGCAGGGAATATCGCTTACAACTTGCATCTCCTGGGAGAGGTCCCCTCCATTCTGGCCACCGTGGGTGAAGATTTTCTTCCCTATAAAACCCGTCTCGAATATCTTGGATTCGATCTGCGGGGGATTCGACTCGTTCCCGGCAGTTACACGGCACAGGCCTTCATCACCACGGATCTGGACGATAACCAGATCACCGCTTTTCACCCCGGAGCCATGAGTGCTTCTCACACCCACGCCATCGATACCGTTCCTGACATCACGATGGGGGTTGTTTCACCCGATGGACGAGAAGGAATGCTCCAGCATGCCCGACAATTCCATGAGGCTGGAATCCCTTTTTTGTTCGATCCCGGGCAGGGGCTCCCTCTCTTCAGCGGACCGGAACTGCTCGTGTTTCTGGAGCAGGCCACCTGGCTGGCGGTCAATGACTATGAGGCACAACTGATGGCCAACAAAACCAGACTTTCCTTCGAGCAGTTGGCCACCCGCGTGGATGCCGCCATCATGACCCAAGGTGCTCAAGGATCGCGCGTCTTTACTGGAAATGAAGTTATCTCTATCCCCGCTGTTCCAGCGGATCAGGTAGTGGATCCCACCGGGTGTGGAGATGCCTACCGAGCGGGACTGGTGTATGGATTGAGTCATCACTGGGACTGGAATCGCACGGGGCGTCTGGCTTCCTTGCTGGGATCCGTGAAGATCGCCTGTCGGGGCGGTCAAAACCATACGCTCACACGCGCCCAACTCAACGAAAAACTTCAGGAGAAATTCGGCTTTTCTCTTGACTCATGAGCATGCCCCTGCGCATTCTGGGGTTGCTCGGACTTATCCTGCGCGGCATACTCACCACGGCCCTGGTTCTGCCCTGGTGTTCCCGAGCCCGACGTCGTCGTCTCATCTGCCACTGGTCTCGTAGGCTGCTCCGGTATTTGCACCTGACCATTCAGGTACAGGGGGCCTGGCCTGACAGCCCTGGCCCCTATCTGCTGACCTCGAATCATATTTCCTGGGTGGACATCTTCGTCATTCACTCCGTCCATCCCGTACGCTTCATTTCCAAATCCGAAGTACGACATTGGCCAATTTTTGGGTGGCTGGCTGCCCGGACCGGAACCCTGTTCCTGAGCCGGTCTTCCCGTCGACAAACTCTGGAGATAGGAAAAGCAATGACACAGGTCTTGCAGGCGGGCGATGATCTCGGCTTTTTTCCTGAATCCACCACCAGTGACGGCACCAGCATTCTGCCCTTCAAAACTTCTCTTCTACAGTCCCCCCTGGATTGTCAGGCCACGGTATTACCCATCGCCCTGCGCTATTCCGTGCCCCCAGGACACAGTGAATCCGCATACCCCTTTATTGGAGACATGACTTTCATGGAATCCCTGGTGCGGGTTTTGAAGAGTCCGCCCAGTCAAGTCTCCCTGTCTCTGGGTACCCCACACAAGGCCCTCGAACTGGGCACCGACCGACGTCAACTGGCGCTGCAGTTGCATCTACTCACCCAACAACTGCGTGAGTCAATGTAACCGTTGAACGGGCATACCCGCCACCTGAAAAATCACCCCATCTTCCAATCTGATCGCGGTCAACGGCCCACCCCATAAACACCCCGTATCCAGTCCCTGCACATCGACACTGCAATGCAGCCCCAACGCCGACCAATGGCCGCAGAGCAGGCGCTGCCCCGCGCTACGCCGCTGGGGTACGGCAAACCAGGGCAGAAAACTGGCGGGAATCCCCTTCAGTGGTCCTTTGTAACCAAACTCCATCACCCCCTCGCAGGAACAAATGCGTAACCGGGTCATCCCATTGATGATCGTGCGCCAGCGCTCCACTCCCGCAAGGGCATCATGCCAACCTGTGGGAGTATTGCCATACATCACCTTCAAAAAATCACCATATTGCGCTCCCTGAAGAACTCCCTCCACTTCTCTGGCCAGGGACGCCGCCTGTTCCACGGTCCACTGCGGTAATAGTCCCGCATGAATCAAGGTCACCCCCTGATTTCGATGAAGCAAAGGACGGCAACGTATCCAACGCAGCAATTCCTCCCGATCAGGAGCCTCGAGAATGGTATTGAGCGTATCTCCGGGACGCAGATGGGTGGCACCTTCTGCCACACACAACAAATGCAGGTCATGGTTGCCCAACACAACCGTCGCTCGATCTCCCCATGACTTGATCAGGCGCAACGACTCGAGAGAATGGGGACCACGATTGACCACATCGCCCACAAACCACAATTCATCCTGCTTTCTCAACGGCAAGGTGGAGAGCAGGCGATCCAGGGGTTCCAAACACCCCTGAAGATCCCCGATCACATACACACTCATGGAGTAGGTGCGGTGGGCGTCACGACGGGAGAGGACGAAATCCCGTTTGCAGGCGGTAAAGGGGATGGGAGGGCCATGGCCACTTCCCCCACGGGCTTGATGCGCGCTTCCACAGAGGCTTCGCTTTGTTGTGCTGCGGAAGGAACGGAACTATCAGAACAACCGCCCAGAATCCCTGCACTCAATAGTACCACTCCGATCACCAGCCTCTTCATCATGAATCCTCCTCAATGCTTTTCGTGTCCATTCTACCCTCACATACTCAATCACATCGTGACGATATATAAATCCCCTCTCTAACTCGTTAAATACTACGGAATGGTCTCGCTCAGTTCTCCCGGTCGTTGAAAGTTTCACCTTTTCTCCCAAACTCTAGCCCTCAAAGTCATTATCTGGTAATTTCAGGATTAAACCTTTAGTCGACACATCTTCCTATGACTTCACTCCCGATTTTACTGCGGCACACTGGATCGCGGTGGTTCTGCGCCCTGTTCATCGTCTGTCTTCAGGGTTGTTCTCCAGAACCTCCTGCGCATGCCCAAAACGGAACGATCACCCCCCCCGTCTTCAATACGCAGTCTCCTGCACCTCATACCCCGCCCAACCATGGATTTTCTGCTCTGGTGGCCTTCGGAGACAGCCTCTCCGACCTGGGGACTTATACTGTTCTGGCCGAACGAACTTATGGGCTGGGAACCTCTTTTGATATTCCATTCACCGGTCTACCCTACCCCGCCGGTGGACAATTTACCGTCAATGGCACCGCAACGGGAAATTGGGTGGGTGACTTGGCCCAACGCCTAAACCTCGACATCACCCCGAACTTGATTGGTTTCGGTGGTCCCCCTGGTAGCCGCTACCTCACACCCATGGCCGGATTTTCCCGCACGCCGGTGTTTTGCCCCTTTGGTTTTCAAACAGCGGACCATTCAGCATTTTGTTTGGACTTTGCTGAAGGAGGAGCCTTGATCAGCAACCCCATAGGAATCGATCACAATCGGGGAGCCTTGACCTTGCCGCTGACTCAACAGGTCTCCCAGTATCTGCATCAGTTCCAGCGTTTTCGCCCCGACCAGTTGGTCACCGTGTTTGGTGGAAATAATGATGTACTGTTAGCCTTCACCCAATTCCTGAGTAATATCACGGAAAGTGTTCAGCAACGGGTGGCCAGTGCAAAGCAGAACAATCCAGCCATGGGTCCGGTTCGCCAGCAGGAGATTGCGACCCAGGCATTGGGTCAGGAATATCAAACGGCACTCGTTCAAGCTCAGCATCAGATAGATCAGGCAGCCGATGATCTGGCCAAACTCACCCTGCGGATCATCGACCACGGAGCCCGGTATGTCTTGGTCTATACACTCCCGGATTCTGCTGAAACCCCCTTTGGACGGGGCCTTCCCTACACCTTGAGAGATTTCCCCCAACCCCCTCCAACCGGCTATGTCTGTCACTCTTCGGAGCCCCTGGCCCCATGTAACCTTTTGTCCCGGCTGGTGAATCGATTCAACCAGCGCCTCCTTGACAACTTGCAGGGCAAACCCGTCAAGATATTCGACAGTCACCAATTATTCGGGGAACTCATCGCTCATCCAGAGACCTACGGCTTTACCCACGCCACCATAGCCTGGTGTGCGCCCAAAGTGCCTTCATCCCTTTTGTGCAATCTTGACACCCCCAACAAAACGGCAGGCGCAACGGTCCAAAATCTTTCTTCCTGGTTATTTGCCGACGACATTCACCCCACACCCGCAGGCTATCAGGTGTTGGCAGATCAAACCTGGTCCGAATTAAAGTATTTTGGCTGGATAGCCAAACCCCCGCTCCCCTGATCGGGCCTTGCAGCGCAAAACCCTTAACCCGAGGATCACTGGCAATGGATTATTTTACTCCACCGTGCTGGCGCGCTTCCTCTTCATAGAGTTTGGCCAAAATGGTGGAATCCTCTTCCCCGTGGCCCTTGTCATGCGCCCATTCAAAGGCGCTCCGCGCAGCCCTATGGAGGGGACAAGGCACGCCATGACTTTCGAACTGATCGATTTCATAGGACAAGTCCTTGATCATCTGATTAACCTTGACGCGCACCGTATAGTCACCATCAATCATGAAACGGGCTTCGCGCAATCCCCGTGGGGCAAAGGGAGCCGTGGTGGCCTTGATGGCCAGCCGCCGTTCCACATCCATATTGCCGACTTTCATCAAGGCCACCATCTCGGCCGCAGCGATGTATTCGATACCCAACTTGCCATTGATCATCAACTTCTCGGAAATACCGTCGAGAGGGCCCCCCGCATGATTGATTTTACTGCCCATGGCCAGCAAAAGCGGCTGAATCCTGACCATTGCAGCATCCGATGCCCCTACGGTGAAGATCAGCGTACGATTGTCTGCTTCGGGCAGAGAACCGGACATAGGCGCAGAGACGAATTCAATGCCCCGGGTTGCACACGCTTCGGCCAATTTCTTTTCATGCCCCAAAGTCAGGGTGGCGCACTCCAGAGCAATGGACCCCGCCCTCATGGAGGGAAGAGCGCCGGTTTGAGGATTGAGCCACACATCGGCAGAGGCGGCATCATCCCAGACCATGGTAATCACGAACTCGGCATGAGTCACCGCCTCCGCAGGAGTCATGGCGTGTCGTGCGCCCAATTTTACAAGAGGCAGGCAGGCAGCCGCTTCAATATTCCAGACCGTCACAGAATAACCTGCAGCGATCAATGAATTGGCCATGCGCGACCCCATGGCGCCCATACCCAGTACGGCGACCTGTTGAGGCTGTGAAGAAGAGGATGGAGTATTCACGGTAATATCTTTCCTGTGTCCGAGTTAAAATCAGGTCCTAGATGCTAGAAAGATTCGATGGAGTTAAAAAGCAAATAATGTACACATCAGATATAAATTATATTAACACCCCAAACCCATTGCATCCGTTCTTGCGGGGTTTGCTCCCTTGAGTAGGATACCACACCGTTTCATTGTACTTTTGACCCTGCTTTGTGTATGGGCTGAGCCCGTCAAAGCAGAGGAACCCGTATCGCCACCTACCCTGACTCCGATCCGTCATCTGGTGATCCTTTACGATGAAAATATTTCCTTTGATCACTATTTTGGAGCTTATCCCAAGGCACTCAATCCTCCGGGCTCACCTCACTTCCTTGCCAAACCCCATACGCCCAAAGTCAACGGCTTCGATGCTCTGCCCTCGAACCCGAGTCCCCGTCCCTTTCGTCTGGACCGGAGTCAGGCATTCACGGCAGACCAGTCCCATGCCTATACGGACGAACAGGCAGCTTTCCATCACGGGCACATGGATCACTTTATCGAATCCACCGGGAATGGACTGGTCCATACCCCCGGCGTGCTGGGCAGTCCCGCCACGGTGATGGGCTATTTCGATGGCAATACCGTCACAGCCCTGTGGAACTACGCCCAGCACTATGCCTTGAGTGATGCCACCTTCACGGATACCTTCGGTCCCTCCACCCCAGGCGCACTGGAAGTGGTGGCCGGGCAAACTCACGGAGCAATACCGGTTTTTACTCAACGCTTCCCTTCGTTACCCACCAGTATTCTATTGCCGGATGGTCGAGGTAGGTTCACCCTGATTGGCGATGCTGATCCGGAAGAGGATGTTTGTTCGCGCTCACCACTCAGAATTCACATGGCGGGTCCCAATATCGGCGAATTGCTGGACAAGCAAAATATTCCCTGGGGAAACTTCATGGGGGGCTTCGATCTGAGTCGTATCAACCCGAATGGCAGTTCGGGCTGTACCCGAACCAGCACTACTAGCGCCGGTTCCTTGGTGCGCGATTATCTACCCCATCACAATGGATTTCAGTACTACCCCTCCACCGCCAACCCCTTTCACACCCGCCCGGCCTCTCTCTCCACCATTGGTCATGCCACCCTGCCAGATGGCGTGACACCAGAACCGGCGCATCACCAGTATGATCTGGAAGATTTCTTCAGTGCCGTCAAGACGGGAAATTTTCCGGCCATTAGTTTTCTCAAAGCCCCAGCCTTTCAAGATGGCCATGCCGGTTACTCCAACCCCTTGGATGAACAACGTTTCATCGTACGCGTGCTCAATTTCCTTCAAAGTCGTCCCGAATGGGCAGAGACCGCCGTCATTCTGACCTACGATGATTCCGATGGATGGTATGACCATGCGTTCTCACCCATCCTTCATTCTTCCCACGATTCCCAGGCCGACACACTGAGCAGTGCGGGGCATTGTGGATCAGAAAGCCACATGCCCCTCGGCACCGATGGACAACCCGTCAATGGTCGCTGTGGCCCAGGCCCACGCATTCCCTTGCTGGTTCTGTCTCCCTGGGCGAAGACCAACTGGGTTGACCACACGCCCTTGACCCAAACCTCGATTCTTCGCTTCATCGAAGATAATTGGTTACATGAAGCACGCTTGGGCCAAGGTTCCTTCGACGTCGATGCGGGAAACCTGATTCACCTCTTTGATTTCACCCAACCAACACCGCTTCCCCCTCTTTATCTGGACCCTGATTCAGGACTTCCCCTTGCGCTCCCCCCCCATGACCTCTGATCTCCCAAAAAAAAGATTCCTGATCCTCTGCACCCTGCGCATCGGAGATATTCTCCTCGCGACGCCGCTTCCGCGCTCCCTGCGCAAGGCGTACCCTGACAGTCGAATCGACGTACTGGTCTTGAAAGGTATGGCCTCGGTACTGGAAGGCAACCCGGATATCGATGAAATCATCGAAACTCCACACCGAACCACCCTGGGGAGCCGAATCAAGGAATGGCGTGCGCTTTGGCGTCGCTATACCCATGCCCTGAGCCCAGTCTCTTCAGATCGAGCGCGGCTTTATGCTTTTGTGGCGGCCCCCCTCCGTTTGGGTTTCATCAACCCCCATACCTCGTCCCTTTCACGCCGTTTGCTCACCCATGCACTTTTGTTTGATGACGAAACTCTGCACACCGTGCCCCATAACTTGAGATTATTGGAACCCTTGGGTATTCCTCCCGACTGCACCGTCGTGCCCCCCACCGCCGGTGGATCCATCCCTGTTCTACCAAAAATGTACGCCGTGCTCCATCCCTATCCAAAATTTACCTACAAATCATGGCCCCTCGAGAACTGGGTCACATTGATTCAAGAACTACAGAAGAGGTCCATACCTGTTG
>LR025247.1_pt1 | contig 14113 bp, 17 predicted proteins | sample 2322641 | NCBI scaffold set LR025218.1
CTGCGCTCAACAATAAGTTCACCACCTGGAACATCAATGAGCTGATGGCCAATCTGCCGGTGGTGATCTTTCAGTTTGCCATGAGTCCCTACGATGATTGGCACCGTCTGGCCTGGGGCGGGGCCATCCTGGTGACCTTCAGTGTGTTGGCAATCAATGTGCTGGCGCGTTTGCTGTTCCGTCAAAAAAGTTTTTGAGCAGGGGTTTCATGAGACATTCCGAGGTTTTCAATCTTTCTTCCATCGCGCCTGAAGTGCGTATCGCCATTCGTAATCTCAATTTTTACTACGGCCGCTTCCATGCGTTGAAGAATGTCACCATGGACATACAGACCAACAAGGTGACGGCCTTCATTGGTCCTTCGGGATGTGGTAAGTCCACTCTCTTGCGGACCTTCAACCGTCTGCATGAACTTTATCCGGCCAATCGAACTACAGGTCAAATTCTGCTGGATGGCAAGAATGTTCTGGACCATCGGGAAGACCCCACTTTATTGCGGGCGCGTGTGGGGATGGTTTTTCAGAAACCCACGCCGTTTCCCATGTCGATTTATGAAAACATTGCTTTTGGTGTGAGACTATATGAAAGGTTGACGTCCGTGGAAATGGACGAGCGAGTGGAATGGGCTCTGAGCAAGGCGGCGCTGTGGCCCGAGGTGAAAGATAAGCTGCGCCAGAGTGGTAATGGGCTTTCCGGGGGACAGCAGCAGCGTCTGTGTATTGCCCGTTGTATTGCCATCAAGCCCGAGGTGATCCTGCTGGATGAGCCCTGCTCTGCGCTTGATCCTATTTCTACGGCGCATATCGAGGAACTGGTGCATGACCTGAAGAGCGATTACACTGTGGTCATGGTTACCCACAACATGCAGCAGGCCGCTCGGGTTTCCGACTATACCGCCTATATGTACCTGGGGGAATTGATCGAGTTCGATGAGACGGATCAAATCTTTACCAAACCCAATCAGAAGGCGACGGAAGATTATATTACCGGGAAATTCGGTTGATCTTCGGATTTGCGGTGCCAAGACCATTGCAAGGAACGCCATTTCAAGGCATCATCCTGCCCAGACATTTATTTCATGCAAGGTTTGGAACAGCTCATGCGTAAAAAACTTATTGCAGGCAACTGGAAAATGCACGGTTCTCGTGTAGCAAACGAGATATTGGTAAGGTCACTGTTGGCAGAACCGGCTTTGGAGCCCTCCGTTGAACTGGTGGTTTTGGTTCCTGCTCCCTATCTGGCCCAGATGCAGCAGTTGTTGGGTGATTCAGCCTGTGCCTGGGGAGGGCAGGATGTTAGCGACCAGGAACGCGGTGCTTTTACCGGAGAGGTGGCGGCTTCCATGTTGCGCGAATTCGGATGCCGGTATACGGTGGTGGGACATTCGGAACGGCGTCAACGCCATGGTGAGACCGATGTTCAGGTGGCGGCCAAGGCGCAACAGGCACTGTCTCAGGATCTGATTCCCATCCTCTGCCTGGGAGAATCCCTGGAGCAACGGGAGGCAGGAAAAACGGCGCAAGTGATGCGCCATCAATTGGGCGTGCTTCTGGACGTGTTGGGGGAAGCCGGCATGGTCCGTTCGGTACTGGCCTATGAACCCGTCTGGGCCATTGGTACAGGACGAAGTGCAACCCCGGCGCAAGTTCAGGAAGTCCATGCCTGGTTGCGCCAGCAGTGTGCCGAAGTGTCGCCGGGGTTGGCTGAAAACATCCAAATTCTCTATGGCGGTAGCGTCAAAGGTGCCAACGCGGTAGAATTGATGGCCTTGCCTGATGTGGATGGGGCACTGGTGGGGGGCGCTTCCCTGGTGGCGCAGGAATTTTTGGCGATCGCGCGCGCAGCCGCGAAAGCAAGTCAAAGGACTGAGTAATGGAAACGGTGGTTTGGTTCGTACATGTGGGGGCCGCACTTGGAATTATCGGATTGGTTCTCATGCAGCATGGTAAGGGCGCGGATATGGGCGCAGCCTTCGGGAGTGGTTCTGCGGGGGGATTGTTCGGTGCCTCGGGCGCATCGAATTTTCTGAGCCGCAGCACCGCGGTACTGGCGGCAGTGTTCTTTTGTACCAGCATGCTTCTGACCTGGTATTCAGGGCACGGTAACAAAGGGGCGAGCGTGATGAGTGGAGCCAATGCGCTCAAGGCTCCTGTGGTTTCGACGCCAGCAAATGGGGTTCCCACAAAATCCAACGAAATTCCAAAATAAGGTACACTGGTACCCCCCGGTCAAAGGGGATGAGTTTTAAGCCGATGTGGTGAAATTGGTAGACACGCCGTCTTGAGGGGGCGGTGGCGAAAGCCGTAGCAGTTCGAGTCTGCTCATCGGCACCATGGAATGATCGTGAACGGTTTGGCAGAGGTTTCTGTCAAATGGAAGTAATGGTGTCATAATGACCCACAAAGGAGGTCGAGTTTTCGGTTTGGAACTCGACGGGGCTTCCCCGCCGGCAGTATGGGGAAGTGCTCAATGATAATAATCGCACCCGCCCTATGAGGGGGTGCAGGAAACATTGCGAGTATGTGATGTCACAACATTATTTACCGGTATTGTTGTTCATTCTGGTGGGCGTGGGCGTGGGCGTGGTCCCTGCGGCTCTGGGTTGGTTCTTGGCGCCCCATCGTCCCGATCCGGAAAAGAATTCCCCCTACGAATGTGGCTTCGAGGCCTTTGAAGATGCACGGATGCGTTTTGATGTGCGCTATTACCTCGTGGCGATTCTCTTCATTTTATTTGATCTGGAAATTGCCTTCCTCTTCCCTTGGGCCGTGGTGCTGAAAGATATTGGTGGGTTTGGTTTTCTGGCCATGCTGGTATTTTTGGGGATATTGGTGGTGGGGTTTGCCTACGAGTGGCTCAAGGGCGCACTCGAATGGGAATGAAACAACGATTGCCGGGTTGATCCATCAGGGAGGGGAACATGGCACTGGAAGGCGTGCTCAAGGAAGGTTTTGTCACCGCAAGTCTGGATACGGTCATCAATTGGACCCGTACGGGTTCCCTTTGGCCCATGACATTCGGGTTGGCCTGTTGTGCGGTAGAGATGATGCACGCTGGCGCGTCCCGTTATGATCTGGATCGCTTTGGGATTGTCTTCCGCCCCAGTCCCCGTCAGTCCGATCTCATGATCGTGGCCGGGACGCTCTGTAATAAAATGGCGCCTGCCCTGCGCAAGGTATATGACCAGATGGCTGAACCCCGCTGGGTTATTTCCATGGGGTCCTGCGCCAATGGCGGGGGGTATTATCACTATTCCTATTCAGTGGTGCGTGGCTGTGACCGTGTGGTGCCGGTGGATGTCTATGTGCCCGGTTGTCCTCCCACGGCAGAAGCCCTGTTGTTTGGTTTGATCCAGTTGCAACAAAAGATTCGTCGTACTCAGACCATTGCGCGGGTGGCCTGATGAGTTTGCTGAATCGTGTTGAAACATTGGCAGGCGTGCTGGGTCATGCTTTCGGCGAGGTTCTGGAAGAATCCTCGATTCAGCGGGATGAACTGACCGTTCGTGTAAGCACTGAGCATTGGCTGGCAACGGCTTTGCGCCTGCGTGATGAGTTCGGTTTCGAGCAACTCATAGATCTGTGCGGAATGGATTATTCCACCTATCCCCACTGGTCACGGCCTCGCTTCGGGATTGTGGTGCATCTGCTCTCGATTCAGCATAACCTGCGCCTGCGCATCAAGATAGCGTCGCCGGAGGGGCCTGTTCCTCTGGTGGAATCGGTGGTCACGGTATGGTCTGTGGCCAACTGGTTCGAGCGGGAAGCCTTTGATCTGTTTGGCATCGTTTTTTCCGGTCATCCCGACCTGCGTCGCTTGCTGACGGATTATGGTTTTGTGGGACATCCCTTCCGCAAGGACTTTCCCGTTTCCGGATTCGTGGAAATGCGTTATGACCCGGAACAAAAGCGGGTCATCTATCAACCGGTCAGCATTCCACCGCGTGAAGTGATTCCACGCAAGACGCGTCCGGAACATTATGGGGATACGGCATAATGGCTGAAATACGTAACTACACCATGAACTTTGGTCCCCAGCACCCTGCGGCACATGGGGTGTTGCGTCTGGTTCTGGAACTGGATGGCGAAGTGATTGAACGGGCCGATCCCCATATCGGTCTTCTGCACCGCGGGACAGAGAAGTTGGCGGAAACCCGTACCTTCCTGCAAAGTGTGCCCTACATGGATCGTCTCGACTACGTATCCATGATGTGCAATGAACATGCCTATGTTCTGGCCATCGAGAAATTGTTGCAGGTGGATGTGCCGATCCGCGCTCAATATATTCGCGTCATGTTCGACGAAATCACCCGCATCCTCAATCACTTGCTATGGATTGGGGCGCATGCATTGGATATCGGAGCCATGACGGTGTTTCTCTATGCTTTCCGTGAACGGGAAGATCTGGTGGATTGCTATGAAGCTGTCTCCGGAGCCCGTCTGCATGCGGCCTACTATCGCCCCGGTGGGGTGTATCGGGATTTGCCTGAACGCATGCCCCAGCATCTGGCCAACAAGGAAGTGCGGGGCGGACGTTCGGATGCCAAAGCACAACGTTTGAACCGTAATCGTCAGGGTTCATTGCTGGATTTCATTGAAGATTTCGTCGATCGTTTTCCGAATTATCTGGATGATTACCATAATCTGTTGACCGACAACCGAATCTGGAAGCAACGGACGGTGGGGATCGGGGTCGTGACGCCAGAACGTGCGCTGTCCCTGGGCTTTACAGGGCCCATGTTGCGTGGATCAGGGGTGGCCTGGGACTTGCGCAAGAAACAACCGTACGAAACCTACGCTGAGATGGATTTTGACATTCCGGTGGGGGTGAATGGCGATTGTTACGATCGTTATCTGGTGCGGATGGAAGAGATGAAACAATCTAACCGTATCGTTCGCCAATGCATCGACTGGTTGCGTCGTAACCCGGGGCCGGTCATCACAGATAACCACAAGGTGGCACCGCCTTCGCGGGAATCCATGAAAGAAAACATGGAAGAGTTGATTCACCATTTCAAACTCTTCACCGAAGGCATGCATGTGCCACCGGGAGAAACCTTGGCCAGTGTGGAAGCACCCAAGGGTGAATTTGCCATTTATCTGGTTTCCGATGGAGCCAACAAACCTTACCGTCTCAAGATTCGGGCCCCCGGTTTTGCCCATATGGCGGGTCTGGATGAAATGTCACGTGGGCATATGATTGCAGACGTGGTGGCCATCATCGGGACCCAGGATATCGTTTTCGGAGAAGTGGACCGCTGATCATGCTGAGTACGGAATCCAAACAACAGATCGACCGCGAAGTCGCCAAGTACCCCGCGGACCAGAAACAGTCGGCAGTGATGTCGGCCCTGCGTATTGCTCAGGTCCAATATGGCTGGTTGTCGAAGGAAGTCATGAACAGTGTGGCTGAGTATCTGGGCATGCCCGCCATTGCGGTGTATGAGGTGGCCACTTTCTATGAAATGTACAACCTCAAACCCATGGGGCGGCACAAATTGACGGTGTGCACCAATCTGCCCTGTGCGTTATCGGGTTCCACGGAGTTTTGTGACCGGCTCAAGGAAAAACTGGGCATCGGTTTTGGCGAAGTGACGGCGGATGGCGCCATTGGTCTCAAGGAAGGACAGTGTTTCGGGGCCTGCGGTGATGCGCCGGTACTTTTGGTGGACAACCATACCATGCACTCTTTCATGGATGAAGAAAAACTGGATACTTTGCTCAAGGAGTTGAAGTCATGACCGGCGTCATTCTCGAGGGGCTCGATCGGGATCGGACCTGGTCGCTGGAACACTATCTTCAACGGGGGGGCTACGAAGCCCTGCGCAAGATTTTGACGATGCCCATGACTCCCGAGCAGGTTGTGGATGAAGTCAAGAAGTCCGTGTTGCGTGGCCGGGGCGGAGCAGGTTTTCCGACGGGCCTCAAGTGGACCTTCATGCCCAAGAACTATGTGGGGGACAAGTATGTGGTGTGCAATTCGGATGAAGGAGAACCGGGTACCTTCAAGGATCGCGACATCTTGCGCTATAACCCCCATGCCTTGATCGAAGGGATGATCATTGCGGGGTATGCCATGGGTGCGACCCGTGGTTATAACTATATTCACGGTGAAATCTGGGAAGTCTATCAGCGCTGTGAAGAAGCCATTGATCAGGCCCGTGCGGCAGGCTTCCTGGGACAAAATATCCTGGGTTCGAAATTTTCCTTCGACTTGTTCAACCATCATGGTTATGGGGCCTACATATGTGGGGAGGAAACAGCCCTGCTGGAATCCCTGGAAGGCAAGAAGGGCCAACCCCGTTACAAGCCTCCCTTCCCCGCCACCTATGGACTGTACGGCAAACCAACCACCATCAACAACACGGAAACCTTTGCCTGCGTGCCCTGGATCATCCGCAATGGGGGCGAAGCCTTTTTGCAGTTGGGTAAACCAAACAATGGCGGCACCAAGATTTTTTCCGTTTCGGGGCATGTAACCCGACCGGGTAATTACGAAGTTCCTTTGGGGACCCCCTTTTCCACCCTTCTCGAAATGGCTGGCGGAATGCGGGGGGGGCGGAAGATCAAGGCGGTCATTCCAGGGGGGTCCTCCATGCCGGTTTTGCCCGGAGACCTGATGATGCAATTGGACATGGACTATGATTCCATCTCCAAGGCGGGTTCCATGCTGGGTTCCGGAGCGGTAATCGTGATGGACGAAACCACCTGCATGGTGCGGGCACTGGAACGTTTATCCTTGTTCTATCATGAAGAATCCTGTGGACAATGCACCCCTTGCCGGGAAGGCACAGGCTGGTTGTACCGGATTATCCATCGCATCGAGCATGGTCAGGGACGCCAGGACGATTTGGACTTGTTGCATTCTCTGTCCAATAATATTCAGGGGCGCACCATCTGTGCCCTCGGCGACGCTGCTGCCATGCCGGTGCGTAGTTTCGTGACCCATTTTCGGGATGAATTCGAATACCACGTTACCCATCGGCGTTGCCAGGTGGGGGCGGTGAGCGATTCTCAAGAGAAGGCAGCCTGATATGGCATTATTGAACCTCGAAATCGACGGAAAACCTACCCAGATTGAAGCCGGGCGTACCGTGATGGATGCGGCCAAGCAACTGGGGATCAAGATTCCTCATTTCTGCTATCACCGTAAACTGTCCATTGCCGCCAATTGCCGGATGTGTCTGGTTCAGGTGGAAAAGGCGCCGAAACCTCTGCCTGCCTGCGCCACCCCAGTGACCGAAGGGATGAAGGTACATACCCATTCACCTTTGGCCGTGGAGGCACAGAAGGCAGTGATGGAGTTTTTGCTCATCAATCATCCCCTCGACTGTCCCATCTGCGACCAGGGTGGCGAGTGCAAGTTGCAGGACATCAGCGTGGGCTACGGCGGCGGAGCTTCGCGTTATCAGGAAGCCAAACGGGTAGTCTCCAACAAGGATCTGGGTCCGCTCATTTCCACTGACATGACACGTTGCATCCTGTGTACGCGTTGTGTGCGTTACGGTCAGGAGATTGCCGGGATCATGGAACTGGGCGTCGGTGGACGGGGAGAGCACTCGGAAATCCTGGCGTTCATGGATCTGACCGTGGATTCGGAGGTTTCGGGCAACGCCATCGACCTCTGTCCTGTGGGCGCACTGACCAGCAAGCCTTTTCGTTTTGCGGCCCGTTCCTGGGAATTGACGCGTTTCCCGTCGGTGAGCCCGCACGATGGATTGGGGACACAGATCGAGGTACAGGTAAAGATGCCCAACGACGTGGTGCGTGTGCTTCCACGTAAAAACGACGATATCAACGAATGCTGGTTGTCCGACCGCGATCGATTTTCCTATCAGGCGTTGCACAGCGCTGATCGGCTGCTTCATCCCCAGGTCAAGCGGGACGGACAGTGGACTCAGGTTACTTGGGCCGAAGCCTTGCAGTGCGTGGTGGATGGTTTGGAAAAGGTGCGCCATGACAGCGGGGGCGAAGGGATCGGTGCATTGTTGAGTCCTCATCAAACCCTTGAAGAACTTTATTTGGCGCAAAAGTTACTGCGTGAATTGGGTTGCCATAATATCGATCACCGCACCCGTCAGGTGGATTTTTCTCTCGACGCCCTGCAACAGGGGACACCCTGGCTTGGCATGGCGATTGCGTACTGGTCAGATCTGCGGGCGGTTCTGGTGATTGGGTCGGTGTTGCGTCAAGAGCAACCTTTGCTGGCGGTGCGTTTGCGGCGCGCGGCCCGGTCCGGGGCGCAGGTACATCGAGTGGCGGCGCGCAATGAGGATTGGGCCATGCCTTTGGCGGCAACCCTGCTGGGCAAACCCAGCGAATGGCCGGCACTACTCGGTGAAATACTGAGTGCCGTGGCCCAACAAACAGACATCCCTCTGCCTGAAGATTTATTGCCTTTGACCACCACGACACCTTCGCCCGAGGCTTTGGCCTGCGCGTCCAATCTGCTGACGGCGCAGGGAAAATCAGCGGTGGTATTGGGGCAACTGGCTCAACAACATCCCGATTATGCGACACTCTATCGTTTGGCCCAGGTGTTGGGCGAAGTGACGGGGGCTTCCTTTGGACAATTGGCGCTGGCTGCCAATACGGTGGGGGCTGCGCTGGCTGGGGCCTTGCCTCAGCGCGGGGCCTTTCATACCCATGCCCAGACGGGGTTGGATGCCCAGGCGCAATGGCGCCAGCCGCGCCAGGCCTATGTGGTGATGGGGTTGGAACCCTCTCTGGATTGCGCGGACCCCACCCTGGCTTTGAAAGCGTTGCGTCAGGCCGAGACGGTGGTGGCCCTGAGTGCCTTCAAGGGGGATGCGGAACAATGGGCAACGATCATGCTACCCATTGCACCTTTTACTGAATCTGCCGGAACCTTTGTCAGCATGGAAGGACGGGTACAATCCTTCAATGGCGTGGTGTCGCCCCAGGGTGAAGCGCGTCCAGCCTGGAAAATCTGGCGCGTGCTGGGTAATCTGCTGGATTGTCCAGGTTTTGCTCAGGAAACCCTTGAGGAAGTGCGTACGGAAATTTCACCGGACCTGCCGCTGGTCTGCCGCGAAGCACTCAGCAATCAACTATCCCAGGCGCCCGTTCTAAAAGTTCGCGCCTCTCTGGGAACCGTGGAACGGGTGGGCGAATTACCCGGTTACCATGCTGACCCACTGGTGCGACGTGCGCCTGCATTACAGGAAACCGCCCTGGCAGGGGACATTCGGGTCATTCTGCATCCTGCCCAGGCAGCCAGTTTGGGTTTGAGGGAGGGACAATCGGTGCGGGTTCGACAGGGTGAAGGCAGTGTAGTTTTGCCCGTGACCCTGGATGAAACATTGGCGGAGGGGTGTGCGGTGGTGCCTATCGCCCATCCGCTCTGCGCATCATTGGGCGAGGCCATGGGCATGGTCGTACTGGAGGGGGCATGATGGATACGCTTCAAGCATTCTTCGGCCCGCTCTGGCCACTGGTCTGGACGCTGATCAAGATTCTGGCCATCGTGGTACCCATGATGGGGGCAGTAGCCTATCTGACCTTGGCAGAACGCAAGGTCATCGGCTTCATGCAGATCCGTATCGGTCCGAACCGGGTGGGGCCATTCGGATTGCTTCAGCCCATTGCGGACGGGATCAAGTTGTTGATGAAGGAAATCATCATTCCCAGTGGGTCCAACAAGTTTCTTTTCGTACTGGCTCCCGTACTGGCCATCATGCCCGCTTTGGCGGCTTGGGCTGTGGTGCCCTTTACCCCGGATCTGGTATTGGCCAATGTGGATGCTGGACTGTTGTACATTTTGGCCATCACTTCCATGGGAGTTTATGGTGTGGTGCTGGCTGGTTGGGCTTCCAACTCCAAATATGCCTTCCTTGGGGCCCTGCGTTCTGCGGCCCAGATCGTGAGTTACGAAATCGCCATGGGATTTGCCTTGGTGACGGTACTGATGATGTCCCACAGTCTCAATTTGGTGGATATCGTCAAGGCTCAGCAAGGAAGTCTGGGGCTCCTGCAATGGAACTGGATTCCGCTTTTCCCCATGTTCGTCATTTACGTCATTGCAGGGACGGCTGAAACCAATCGGGCGCCCTTTGACGTGGCTGAAGGTGAATCGGAAATTGTGGCGGGGTTCCATGTGGAATACTCCGGTATGGCCTTTGCCATCTTTTTCCTGGCCGAATACGCCAACATGATTCTCATTGCCGCACTGGCATCCCTCATGTTCATGGGCGGCTGGTTGTCGCCGGTCTCCTTCCTGCCGGATGGAATTCTGTGGCTGTTTGCCAAGATGAGTTTCATTTTGTTCCTGTTCCTGTGGTTCCGGGCAACCTTTCCGCGCTACCGCTATGATCAGATCATGCGTCTGGGCTGGAAGGTTTTTATTCCCGTGACTCTGATCTGGTTGGTGATCGTGGGCCTGCTCCTGCAGGAACCCCTGCGCGGTCTTCCCGTGCTCAATCTCTGGTTCCATTGAGGAGTACCCTGTGGCTGACCTCAAATCCTTCGTCAAGAACTGGACCCTATCCGAATTGCTCAAGGGCATGAGCATTACGGGACGTCATTTTTTCGCGCCCAAGATTACCGTGCAATATCCCGAAGAGAAGACGCCGATGTCGCCCCGTTTCCGTGGCCTGCATGCCCTGCGTCGCTATCCCAACGGAGAGGAGCGCTGTATCGCCTGCAAATTGTGCGAAGCCGTGTGTCCTGCCATGGCCATCACCATCGAATCGGAACAACGGGAGGATGGAAGCCGGCGGACAACCCGTTACGACATCGACTTGACCAAATGCATTTTCTGCGGTTTCTGTGAAGAATCCTGTCCTGTGGATTCCATTGTGGAAACGCGCATTTTTGAATACCACGGTGAGCAGCGCGGAGATTTGCTCATGACCAAGGAAAAACTTCTGGCCGTGGGAGATCGTTACGAAGCCCAGATTGCGGCTGACCGGGCAGAAGACGCCCCTTACCGATGAGGATGACGCACCGTGCTTGATTCTTCTTTCCTGTTGTTTATGGCCTTTGCGCTGATTCTGGTGGGGGCCGGTGTGGGGGTGATTACCGCCCGCAGTCCCGTCCATTCCGCCTTGTTCCTGGTGCTGGCTTTTTTTACCGGATCGGCGTTGTGGATGATGCTTGAGGCCGAATTCCTTGCCATCGTTCTGGTACTGGTTTATGTGGGCGCAGTGATGGTCCTTTTCCTGTTTGTGGTCATGATGCTCAATATTGACAACGAACGACTGCGCCAGGGGTTTTGGAAGCATTTGCCGCTCGGTGGAGGGGTTGCACTGTTGATGGTGCTGGAAATGTGGCTGGTGGTGAGCAGTCGTCAGTTTTCCTCCATGGTTCCGGATCCCCGAGGGTCAATCAGCAATACCAAGGAGTTGGGCCGTCTTCTCTATACCGATTACGTTTTTTCTCTTGAACTGGCAGCCGTTATTTTGCTGGTGGCCATTGTGGCCGCCATCGCCCTGACGCTGCGTCGCCGCAAAGATTCCAAGCACATGGATCCGGCTCTGCAGGTGCAAGTCAAAGCAGCCGACCGCATGCGGATCGTGTCCATGCCCGCCGAAAGGGAGTTGTAATGCTCAACCTGACAGACTATCTCATGCTCGGATCACTGCTGTTTGCCATCAGCATCGTGGGGATTTTTCTCAATCGGAAGAATCTCATCATTTTGCTCATGTGCATCGAGTTGATGCTGCTGGCCGTGAACATGAACTTCGTGGCTTTTTCCCATTACTTGCATGATACGGCGGGCCAGATTTTCGTTTTCTTCATTCTCACTGTAGCAGCAGCGGAATCGGCCATTGGTTTGGCCATTCTGGTGGTGCTGTTTCGTAACCTGCGCTCCATTCATGTGGACGACCTCAGCCACCTCAAGGAATGATCGACATGAGTGTGCCAAGTCTTTATCTTCTGGTTCCTCTAGCCCCCCTGTTGGGTGCGGCTCTGGCAGGGTTTTTTGGCAAAACTCTGGGCAAGGCGGGCAGTCACACCGTTACGATCCTCGGTGTGGCGGTGTCCCTGATCGCATCTATGGTGATTGCCCAGGATGTTTTTGCAGGGCACTCCTTCAACGGAACCGTTTATCAATGGCTGACCATGGGAGACTCCTCTGTTTTTGAGGTGGGCTTCCTGATCGATCCGCTCACCGTCACCATGATGCTGGTGGTGAATTTCGTTTCCCTCATGGTCCATATCTACACCATTGGATATATGCACGAGGATGACGGGTATCAACGTTTTTTCAGTTACATCTCGCTCTTTACCTTCTCCATGCTGATGCTGGTAATGGCCAATAATTTCGTCCAGTTGTTTTTTGGCTGGGAGGCGGTGGGTCTGGTGTCTTATCTGCTGATCGGTTTTTGGTATACCCGTCCCACGGCCATTTATGCCAACCTCAAGGCATTCCTGGTGAATCGGGTGGGTGATTTGGGTTTTTTGCTCGGGATCGCTTTGATCCAAGCCCATTTTGGTTCTCTCGATTATGCCACGGTGTTTCAGCAGGCCCCTGATTTTGCGCGGGATACCATCGAATTGTGCGGAGGCATGCCGGTCTCCCTGATTACGGTCATTTGTCTGTTGCTGTTTGTGGAGCCATGGGCAAGTCGGCACAGATGCCCCTGCATGTCTGGCTACCTGATTCCATGGAAGGCCCCACGCCCATTTCCGCACTGATCCACGCGGCAACCATGGTAACTGCCGGGATTTTCATGGTGTCCCGCATGTCTCCTCTCTTTGAGTTGTCCCCCACAGCACGCTCCACCGTTCTCGTGATCGGTGCATGTACTGCCCTGTTCATGGCCTTCCTGGGGCTCATCCAGAACGACATCAAGCGGGTGGTGGCTTACTCCACCCTGTCCCAGTTGGGTTACATGACCGTGGCATTGGGCGCTTCAGCCTATCCTGTGGCGATTTTTCATCTGGGAACCCACGCTTTTTTCAAGGCACTCCTGTTCCTGGGCGCGGGCTCCGTGATCCATGCCATGCATCATGAGCAGGACATGCGCAAGATGGGGGGGCTTCGGCGTTATATGCCCATTACTTATGTGACGGCGTTGATCGGTTCTCTGGCTTTGGCTGGAATTCCGCCCTTTGCCGGATTTTTTTCCAAGGATGCCATCATCGAAGCCGTGCGTGCCAGTCATTTGCCTGGCTCAGGTTTCGCTTCCTTTGCCGTGCTGGCCGGGGTATTTGTGACGGCATTTTATAGTTTCCGCATGCTTTTCATGACCTTTCATGGGAAACCGCGCATGGACCATCATACCCGTGAGCATCTCCATGAATCGCCCCTGGTCATTACCCTGCCGCTCATCATGCTGGCCATTCCTTCGGTCATTGCCGGCTGGATCTTCATTGGGCCCATGGTCATGGGAGATTATTTTGGTTCTTCCATTACCCTGCTGCCCGGGACTGGCGCTCTGCCGGAAATGCGCGAGGCCTGGCATGGGGTAGGACCATTCGTTGTCGAGGGAGTTCAGTCCCTGCCTTTCTGGCTGGCCGTTTCCGGGATTGCGCTGGCTGCCGCTTTTTACCTCAAGTGGACCCATATTCCCGCAGTGATCGCCCGTGAATCCGGCGCCCTTTATACCCTGTTGGACAATAAATACTACTTTGATCGTTTCAATGAAGTTTTTATAGCCGGCGGTGCCCGTTGTTTCGGGCAGGGATTGTGGAAACTGGGGGATGTAAAGTTCATCGATGGCTGGATCGTCAATGGTTCTGCCCAACTGGTGGGGGCCTTGTCCACACGCTTGCGCCGGATTCAGACGGGCTACATCTACCACTACGCCTTTGCTATGATTTTTGGGGTGTTCTTCCTGATGAGCCTGTGGTTCATCAAAGCGTAATTTGAGCGGAATTCCATGACTGCACACCATCTTCTTTCTTTGAGTATCTGGGTCCCCATTCTGGCGGGGATTCTCGTCCTCGCCCTGGGGCGCGATTCCAACCCGGGGCTAACCCGTGGAGTGGCACTGGTGGGGGCTTTGTTGGGCTTCCTGGTCACCCTTCCGCTTTATACCGGATTCATCAACGCCTCGGCGGCCATGCAGTTTGAAGAAGCCTACCGCTGGATTCCTGCTTTCACATCACTTATCAATTGGAATCCATGGGATTCCCCTGTGTTGTCC
>LR025265.1_pt1 | contig 13888 bp, 11 predicted proteins | sample 2322641 | NCBI scaffold set LR025218.1
CGCAAATCCGTGAAACGAGCCGCAGCCGGCATGCCATGCCGTGGCGAAAAACCAAGGCTAATGGGGAAGACAATGCGGACGAAACGTTTGTCATGGGTCATGGGTGTGAGCTGCTGCATGTTGAACCTGACCGTGCTCTCGAGTTGCGGTGGAGGTGGAGGGGGGGGTGGTAGCCCAGGCCTTGCGTCACAAAGTGGTAGCAACAACACCCTGCTCTCAACCCAGATCGACACCACGGCCAGCATGACCCGGGCTGCATTGCAAACGCAGTGGCTGAGCCAATACCCGCCGGACCAGCAGGCCCTGATCGGCAGCCCTGTGTGTGGTGTGCAAGTGAACAAGTTCACCTATGCCACCGTTGGTGGCCAGGGCGAGCCGACCAGCGCTTCCGGCGCCTTGATGCTGCCCACTGGCAGCTCCCCGCAATGCCAGGGCCCGCGCCCCGTGGTGCTGTATGCACATGGCACAGCGATCGACCGCGCCGAGGACATGTCTGCCGTGAATGATCCCAATAACCCGGCTTACGGCACCGCTACCCGCGTGGCCCTGACCTTCGCGGCGCAGGGCTATATCGTCATCGCGCCCAACTACGCGGGCTACGACGTGTCCACCTTGCCCTATGCCCCTTACCTGAATGGCCAGCAACAGTCGCAAGACATGGTCGACGGACTGACTGCTGGCCGCCAGATGCTGACGCTGCTCAACACCGGCGACAGCGACAACGGCCAGCTCTTCGTCACCGGTTATTCGCAGGGCGGGTATGTGTCGATGGCCACCCTGGCCAAGCTCGACGCCGAGGGCCGACCAGCCACGGCCGGAGCGCCCATGTCCGGCCCCTATGCCATCCTGGCGATGGGCGACGAAATCTTCCTCGGCCACCCGAACTACGGCGGCACGGCCTACCTGCCGCTGATCGCCAATGCCTATGCTCACCTGAAAACCGGCTCCATCAGCCTCTCCCAGGTCTTCAGTTCGAACTATCCCAATGCTGGCACGTTATTTCCCGGCAATGTGGACTATGGTGGCTTCAGCAGCCTCGTGACGTCCGGCCAAATTCCCACGACTGCCATTTTCCAATCGACACCTACCGGGAACGCCTACCTGGACGGCCTCAATTTGCCCGAGGGTGCGCCGCTCGGGCCGCTTGGCTTCTCGCCCACCAACTACCTCATCAGCACCGCATTCCGTGCGGCCTATGTGCGCGACGCGGAAACCAACCCCGACGGTGCGGCGCCACCCGATGGCTCGGCACCGAACTTCAACAGCCCGCCGCCAGCCCTGCCCGCAAACCCGCAATTCCTGCTGCGCCAGGATCTCAAGGCCAACGACCTGCGCAACTACACCCCAAGCATGCCCTTGCTGATGTGTGGTGGCCATAACGATCCCGAAGTGTTCTGGAACCAAGGGGCCGCTGCGATGACTGCTGTGCTGGACAGCAAAACCACCACCGATCCCTCCCTGCGCTTCGCCACGCTGGACTTGGACACCACGGATCTGACGACGCCTTACTTTGCGAGCTTCGGCCTGAGCCCGGCCCAACTCAGCACCATGCAAAGCGTGGCAACCCAGGTGCAGACAGCATTCACCGCCTACCAGAGCGCAGTCGATCAAACAAATGCCACGGTTGGTCTCGAGGCGTACCACACCGACGAAACGCCCTATTGCACAGTAGCGGCGCGCGCCTTTTTCAATCTCTACGCCAACTAACGCCCCAGCCCATGCCGGCGCACCCTGGACGGCAAGCTATTCGCCTCGACTGCGCGCAAACTCGAAGGCTCATGCGCAAACGTGATGCTGCACCAGCGTCCAGGCCTGCTGCAACGCTTCCTGCGCTTGCGTGGCAAGGGCTTGGGCGAGTTCGTCCGGCAGCCTTTGCAGCAGTTGCGCATGGCCCAGCAGTCGCTGGCGGTCGTGCCAGTTGCCAAGCAGGGTCTGCAGCGCTTCAGTGGTTTTTCGCAAGGCTTGCAGGCGCCGTGCCTCGGCCTCTGGCAGTGCAGGGCCAAGACGTTCGAGCGAGAGGCGCAGACGCTTGCTGCCGATGCGAAAAGCGTGGAGATCGGCCATGGCCTCGGGCTGTGCCAGGGGTGCGGAGTCGCCACTGGCCAGCGCTTCGAGCGTGGGTCGACACACGGCCAAAGTTTTGCGCCAGTGCTTGTGGTCTTGCCGGATGGCACGCCGGGCCAGGTCGCCCAAGGTGAGATGGCGCAGCTTGGCGGATGCCTTCGTGGACGCGATAGGAGACCAGGTTTCAGACCAGCGCCCGAGCGCCAGCAACACACGGCCGAAGCGCGGGCTGCGCAGATAGGCGCGCAGGGTGCCCCACTGGCGCTGACGCTCGGCCTGCAGGCTTGCGCTCCAGCTCGACGCAATCTCGGGTGCGAACCGGCACCGCGTGGCGCAGTCGTCCAGCACCTGCAAGCCCACGTCGGCATCGCGCACCAGGCCGGAAAGCTGCATGGCCCAACGCCATTCGGCCTCGAGCCAACGCACGGCACGCGGCTTGGCCCAGGGCTGCAACCAGCGCAGCACGGTGCGCAGGCGGCGCACGGCGACGCGGAACTGGTGCACATCACGCGCTTCATCACCCGTACCGATGCGTTCGGCCCACACCGACAACTGGGCGCAGGCGGTGGACAGCCAAAGCTGCGCGGCTTGCGGCAAGGCCGTGTCGGGCGGCAAGTTGGCCGGCTCGCCAGGGGCTTGCGGACGTTCTCCCGCAAGCAGCGCACTGGCGCGCTGCGCCTTGTTGGTGGCGCTCAGCCGCAGCGGCAGGTCTTGCGCCAGCGCCCAGGCCAAGTCCCAGCAATGGCTCCACTGGCCGTCGATCAACTCGATCTCGATCTCGGAGATCGGTGTCTGCACCGTGGCGCCGCCGCGGCGGGCGACGCAGGCGCCTCGGTCCAGCGCCAATTCCATGTGGCTGCCCTGCCAATCGATGGTCCACGCCATGCGCTCGAAGCGGGTACCGAACACCGGGCGCAGCCGCGCTTGCAGCGTGTCCAGGTCCAGCGCCAAATCGCGCAGCGGCGTCTCGCGCAAGGCTCGCTGCACATCGGCTGGCGCGAGCATGTCGGCGGCGGACTCCGGCCCGGATCCGGTCGCGGCCCATTCCCATTCGCCGCGCGCGTGGCCCAGCGCGTCTGCCCCCGAGGTCTTGATGGTGAGCACCCGGCCCTGCCCGGTCTGGCGCAGCCGCAAGGCCATGCCGGCACCGGCGAGCAGGCCGTCTTCGGTATCGAAATAACGGCTGTCGAGCACCCATGTGCGCGGCGGACCGGCCAGCAGGGCGATGATGGGATGGTCCGGCAACTGCTGCGCTGCCAGCGCGTCGATGCTGAATTTGAGTTCCCGCTCCATGCCCATCTTCACCTCCAGCGTCAAGCCTGCCCCGGAACACGCAGCAGCTTACGGTCTGCGCACGACGATCCGCGCCGCCAGCAGCGCGCCTGCCTGCTTCAGGTCAAGCCGGAGCAATCGGGCTGCGGGACTACATGCCCACGTAGTTCGGCCCGCCGCCACCTTCGGGCGCGACCCAGACGATGTTCTGCGTCGGGTCCTTGATGTCGCAGGTCTTGCAGTGCACGCAGTTCTGCGCGTTGATCTGCAGCTTGTCACGCCCGTCAGGGCCCTTGATGAACTCGTACACGCCCGCCGGGCAATAGCGCTGCTCGGGACCGGCGTAGCGCGCGAGATTCACCTGCACCGGCACCGAGATATCTTTCAGCGTGAGGTGCGGCGGCTGGTTTTCCTCGTGGTTGGTGTTGCTGATGAACACCGAGGAGAGGCGGTCGAACGTGAGCTTGCCGTCGGGCTTGGGGTAGTCGATGCGCGGCATGGCTTCGGCCGGCTGCAGCGCAGCGTAATCGGGCGCCTTGCGATGGATGGTCCAGGGCATGCGGCCCTTGAGCAGCCATTGCTCGATGCCGGTCATCAGCGTGCCGACCATGCGGCCCTTCTTGAACCATTGCTTGAAATTGCGCGAGCGCTGCAGTTCGGCGTGCAGCCAGGATTGCTCGAAAGCACGCGGGTAATCGTCCAAGGTGTCGGCGCTGCGCCCGGCGGCCAGGGCCACGGCAATGGCCTGTGCCGCCAGCATGCCGGTCTTGATCGCGGCATGGCTGCCCTTGATGCGCGAGGCATTGAGAAAACCCGCCTCGCAGCCCACCATGCAGCCGCCCGGGAACACGAACTTGGGCAAGGCCAGAATGCCGCCCGCGGTGAGCGCGCGCGCGCCATAGCCCAGGCGCTTGCCGCCTTCGAAAATGGGGCGGATGGCGGGATGGGTTTTGAAGCGCTGGAATTCCTCGAACGGGCTGAGCCAGGGGTTGCTGTAGTCCAGTCCCACCACCAGGCCCACCGCCACCTGGTTGTTGGGCAGGTGGTAGAGGAACGAGCCGCCATAGGTCTTGCTGTCCAGCGGCCAGCCGGCGGTGTGCAGCACCCGGCCCGGCTTGGCCTGCTCGGGCGTGATTTCCCACAATTCCTTGATGCCGATGGCGTAACCCTGCGGGTCGCATCCTGCGTCGAGCTTGTAGCGGGCGATGAGCTCGCGCCCGAGCTGGCCGCGCGAGCCTTCGGCGAACACCGTGTACCTGGCGCGCAGCTCCATGCCGAGTTGGAAATGGTCGGAGGGTCGGCCGTCCTTGCCCAGGCCCAGGTTGCCGGTGGCCACGCCGCGCACCCCGCCGGCGTCGTCATACAGCACCTCGGCAGCGGGGAAACCGGCGAAGATTTCCACCCCCAGCGCCTCGGCCTGCTGCGCCATCCAGCGCACCACGTTGCCCAGGCTGATGATGTAGTTGCCGTGGTTCTTGAAACAGTCGGGCAGGACCAGGGCCGGCGTCGGCCTGGCTGCGGTTTCGCTCAGGAACCAGAACGCGTCTTCGGTCACCGGCTGGTCCAGCGGCGCGCCGTCGGCCTTCCAGTTGGGCAGCAATTCGGTGAGCGCTCCCGGGTCCATGATGGCGCCCGACAGGATGTGCGCACCCGCCTCGGAACCCTTCTCCAGCACGCAGACCGAAATCTCCTGCCGCTTCTCGGCCGCAAGCTGCTTGAGCCGAATGGCGGCCGCCAGTCCAGCAGGGCCACCGCCCACCACCACCACGTCGTAATCCATGGCCTCGCGCGGGCCGTACTGTTCCAGCAGTTGCTGCGATGTCATGCCTGTCTCCTGGATTGTGCGCAGGCGCTTGCTGCGCCGGGTCGACGGGCATTGTAGAGCCGCGTTTGCGTGAATCGAACGACCGTTCTATTCACGACTGGGCCTACCCCAAGAATGGCTGTGTATTGATGGCCGCGCCGCAAGCAGCGCCATATTCGCCCAATTCATCACGCATAGTCCTTACACTGATTCCGTCGTCACCTGCATCGCGCAAACGCAGGCACCCATCGAGACCAGCCGGGCGCGGTCAGCCGTTTTTGCATCGCGTGTCGACAACCCGATATGACCATGACCAGAGCACAACGACGATGCGATTTCCACGGGCCAGCGGCGTGCTCTTGCACCTCATTGGGGCAACCACTACATGCTGCTGGCCGACTATGGCAACCACATCGCCACGCAGGAACGGGTGGACGCGCTCTACCTGTCGCCCACCGAGTGGGCCAAGAAGGCGCTGACCAATGTGGCCGGCATGGGCCCGTTCTCGTCCGACCGCACCATCGCCGAATACGCCGAGCAAATCTGGCACACCAAACCCGTCATCCGTTGAAGCTCGGCGCTGGTCGATCCTGCGGGGCTGTGCGGCCCATGGCGGATTCGAATGTTCTGGCCTGCCCGACTGGATTCGAACCAGTGACCTACGGCTTAGAAGGCCGTTGCTCTATCCAGCTGAGCTACGGGCAGCAGGGGCTTGACGCTGCTATTTGCAGCCCGCTGAAGTGTAGTGGGGTGCAAGTGGGCATCCAAATTGCCCACTGGGCCCGGCAGCGGGGGGCTCAGGCCTCGGTGGTGGCGGTGTAACCGGCGCGCACCACGGCCTCGACCAAGGCTTGGGTGGGTGCGCTGCCGGTCACCGTGGCACTGGCTTGCTCGAGATTGACATCGGCACTTTGCACACCCGCCACGGACTTGAGGGATTTGGTGACGGCGGCGACGCAATGCTGGCAGGTCATGCCTGTGACGTGAAGCGTGGTGGTTTGCATGGATGATCTCCTGGTGAGGTTGGGGTCTGAGTTGGGCCGGACTCAATGGGCCGGCCTGCTTGCGGGGACGGATGATGGGGCGGCCAATGCCGTGTCGGTCTTCATGCCGCGGCTTGGCGCTGCCGACGGCCAGGCGTGTAGCCGCTTGAGCCGCAAGCTGTTGCCAAGCACAAAGATGGACGACAGCCCCATGGCCACGCCCGCCAGCATGGGGTTGAGGTGCAGGCCCCAGGGTGCGCCGAGGCCGGCGGCAACGGGGATGAGCACCACGTTGTAGGCGAAGGCCCAGAACAGGTTGCCGCGTATGGTGCCCAGGGTGCGGCGCGCGGCGTTCAGGGCGGTGAGCACGCCGGAGAGTTCGCCACGGGTGAGCGTGACATCGGCGGCCTCGATGGCGATGTCGGTGCCGCTGGCAAGCGCCATGCCCACGTCGGCCTGCGCCAGGGCGGGCGCGTCGTTGATGCCGTCTCCGACGAACAGCACGCGCCGGCCCTGGGCCTGCAAGGCCTTCACGACATCGGCCTTGCCCGCTGGCAGCACGTCGGCATGCACGCTGGCAATGCCCAGTTGCCGCGCCACGGCCTGTGCGGTGCGCGCAGCGTCGCCGGTGACGAGTTCCACCCGCAGCTTGTGTGCCTGCAGCGCTGCCACCAGCGCGGCGGCGTCGGGCTTGATGGGGTCGGTGATGCCCAGCACGCCGACCACCTGGCCGGCGCGCATGACGAACACCGCCGTCTGGCCTTCGGCCTGCAGCCGCTCCACTTCCGCTGCGGCAGGGCCGGGGTCGATGCCTTGTTGGGTGACGAAGCGCAAGGCGCCCACAGCGACCTTCGCGCCTTCAACCTCGGCATGGGCGCCATAACCGGCAACAGCGGAGAACTGTGTGGCCGTTGGCACTTGGGCGTCGCGCTCGGTGGCGGCTTGCAGCACGGCATGCGCCAGCGGGTGTTCCGAAGTGGCTTCAACCGCCGCGGCCCAGCGCAGCACATCGGCTTCGCGCGTGCCCGGAGCAGCCCAGATGGCACCGAGGGCGGGGCGACCGAGGGTGACGGTGCCGGTCTTGTCGAGCAGCACGGTGTCCACGTTCGACAGCGTCTCCAGCGCCTCGCCCTTGCGGAACAGCACGCCGAGCTCAGCGGCGCGGCCGGTGCCCACCATGATGGCGGCCGGCGTGGCCAGGCCCATGGCGCAGGGACAGGCGACGACCAGCACGGCCACGGCCGCAAGCAAGGCGTGGCTGATGGCGGGCGCCGGCCCGATGACGAGCCAGACGACGAAACTGAGCAGCGCGATGAGCAGCACCGCCGGGGTGAACACCCGCACCACCCGGTCCGCCAGGCCCTGGATGGGCAACTTGCCGCCCTGGGCCTGCTCCACCAGCCGGATGATTTGCGCCAGCACCGTGCCCTGCCCCACCGAGGTGGCCCGCACCACCAGCATGCCCTGCTGATTGACGGTGCCGGCGCGCACGCCATCGCCCGGATGTTTGGCGCTGGGGATGGGCTCACCGCTGAGCATGGATTCGTCCACATGCGAACCGCCTTCGACCACCTCGCCGTCCACCGGCAGGCGCTCGCCCGGGCGCACGATGACCAGATCGCCCTGCTGCACGTCGGCGATGGGAACGGTCAGTTCGGTGCCGTCTCGCCGCACCCTGGCGTCCTTGGCCTGCAGCCGCGCCAGGGCGCGAATCGCAGCCGAGGTGCGGCCCTTCGCCACCTCCTCCAGATACTTGCCGAACAGCACCGCGGCGATGACCACGGCAGCCGAGTCGAAGTACACATGGCGCGCATCCGGCGGCAGCAGGCCGGGGGCTGCCAGCACAACGATGCCGAACAACCAGGCCGCGCCCGCGCCGGTGGCGACGAGCGAGTTCATGTCAGGTGACAAATGCCGGTAAGCCGCCCAGCCGGGCCGGAAAAAGCGTCGCCCGGGGCCGAACAACACGGCCGTGGTGAGCACGGCCTGCACCCAGTCCCAGAAGCGGGGAATGGCGGCGGGGGCCGTGGCGTCGAGCACGGCCATGAAGCCATGCCAAACCATGCCGCCCATGGACAGCACCAGCACCGGCAAAGCCAGCGCCAGCGCCAGCCAGACGTCGCGGCGCATGGCCTGCAATTGGCGCTGCTTGTGCTCGGCCTGGTCGGCGGCGGCCGCAGCGCCCTCGGCATCCGCCAGGCTGGCGGTGTAGCCGGCACCTGCCACAGCGCGAATCAGCGCGGCCGGCTGCACGCTGGCCGGGATGTATTGCACGCTGGCACGCTCGGTGGCCAGGTTGACGCTGGCAGCCAGCACGCCGGGCAAGGCCAGCAGCGCACGCTCCACCCGGCCGACGCAGGAAGCACAGGTCATGCCTTGCACCAGCAACGTGGCCTCGGCGGTGCGCGGGGCATAGCCGGTGTCGCGCACCATCTCCACCAATTGCTGCGGCGGCACCTGGCGGGGGTCGAAGCGCAACTGCGCCTGCTCGGTGGCGAGGTTGACCGTGGCCTGCACCCCGGGCATGGCGTTGAGCGCGCGCTCCACCCGGCTGCTGCAGGAGGCGCAGCTCATGCCGTCGATGTCGAGTTGCAGTTCGCAGACCTCGGCCGCATCGGCAGAAGAAATGGACGAGGTCGGTGTGTTGCTCTGTGTCGTACCGGTTGTGTTCATGATGGTTTCCTGTGTCACCCTCGTGAGAAAACGCCGGCCGCCCCAAGTTTTCTCATCCCCTCGGGGGGGCCTGACGCAAAGCGGCAGGTCTGGGGCCCTCTCAAGCCTGGGGTTCGCGGGTCAGGGCCGCGAGGATGGGGCATCCGGCGGCGGCGCCATGTCCGGGCTTTGACCGCGCCCATGTCGGCATCGGCGTGCAGGCCGAGCAACTCGCGGATTTCCGGCAGCGAAAACCCCAGCGCCTGAGCGCGGCGAATGAAGCGCAGGCGTTGCGCCGCGGTCTGGTCGTACAGCCGGTAGTTGGAGGCGCTGCGCTGGCTCGGCGCAATCAACCCCAGGCGCTCGTAATGCCGCAGGGTCTCAGTGGCCAGCCCGTTGTCGTGGGCGAGCTTGCCGATGGTCATGGTGTTCATGATGAGGTGTCCTTCCGATTGAGTCATGCAAGACTGGGCGCGGCAAATGGCAGTTGTCGGCAGACGTGATCCATGTCAAACATTATAGTCGGCTGTAATGTTCATGGATTGGGCTGGATTTCGCCTTGTTGCGCACAAGGTCAAGCATGCTTGGAACGAGTGCGGCGCGACGCGGCCAGCGAAGGCGCGGCGCCAGCACGCAAACCATGAGTGAACCAGGACGGGTCGGCAGGGGCCCAGGCCTGCAGACACCTAGACTAGAGGCCTGCGGCGCTTGCCGCGATCTGGGTGATGTCGGTCTCTTCGACCCCATCGACCGCGACACGGCTGCCTCGCGCAAAGTGGAAGCGAATCACCCCCTGCGCGTCGATCTCTCGCTGCAAGACCTGGCAAGCCCAGAGTCGATGGGCATGGGCGATGCCCTCGCCCAGGGCGAAGCCGAGTTGATGCACGTCGAGCGCGCGCCGGAACAACACCGGCACCAGTTCGGCGGCCGTGCAAGCCTGGCCTTCGCACGCGCGCAGCACGCGTTGCAGACGCTCGGCGTGGTGCTCGCGCAGTTGCCGAATGCGCGCATGTGCCCCGGTGAACGGCAGGCCATGCGACGGCAGCACGCGCATGCCGGCCGGCAGCAAGGCAAAGCGCGCGAGCGAACGCAGATAGCGGCCGAGCACGTCGGCCTCGGGCTCGATGGGGAACACCGAGACATTGGTGGAGATGCGCGGCAGCAATAAATCGCCGGCGATCAACACGCCACGCGCCTCGCACCACAACGCCGCATGCTCGGGCGAATGGCCGCCGCCCTCCACCACCTGCCAATCGTCGGCACCAATACGCAGAACCTGCCCATGCACCAGGCGCTGGTACTGCAACGGCACCGTGGGCACCATGCGCGCATAAAAATTGCCGCGCCCGGCCATCTCCTGCAAATGAACAGGATCAGCGCCGTGGCGGCGGTAATGCGCCAGCATGGAGGCGGTGTCGGTGGGCGGCAGCCCGGCCGTGAGCAGCCGGGCACTGAGGTATTCGCCCTGGGTCATGCAGAGCGGCACGTCCCAGCGCTGGCACAGCCAGTCGGCCAGGCCAATGTGGTCGGGGTGCATATGGGTGCAAATCACCCGCGTCACTGGCTTGCCGCCCAGAACGTCGGCGAACACCTGTTCCCAGGCCGCACGCGTGGCGTCCGTGGTCAGACCGCAGTCGACGATGGTCCAGCCCGGCCCGTCGTCCAGCAACCAGAGGTTGATGTGGTCGAGCGCCAAGGGCATGGGCATGCGCAGCCAGTACAGCCCTTCGGCCACACGATGGGCTTGTCCCGGCGTGGGCGGCGCTTCACCGGCGAAGTACACCGGCTCGAAATCGGTTTGATGCATGGGATGAAGCGAGACGTTCGCGCGCCGACACAGAGGTCGGCCGCATGCAGCGATCGGGCATCAGCGCCCGAAGATTTCAGGCGCCGATGCCTTCGAGCAAAGTGCCCAGTTCGCGCAGCACCACGGCTGCGGCCGGATGGCGCTCGGCAAAGCGCAGCGACAGCTCGCGCACCCGCTGCGTCAGACCGGTTTCGCTTCGCCCCACCTCGTCATCGAGCGCGCGGCGAATGTCGGCGTCCAGGCTGGCAAGTTCGGACTTGAGCTGGTCGTCCAGCGGTACGCCGGATTCCAGGGCGGCGCGCAGCCGGTCGAGGCTTTGTTTGACAGTTTGCTGATCCACGAATCATCCTCAGGGCGGTGTGATGGCATCAATCTTAGGCCTCGGGAACACCCCCCGCACAGCTGCATGAAACGCCAAGCAAACGTTCATGGCCAGCGCCAGGGCGCGATGGGGGGCGAGCGCGGTTGCATGACGAATGGCATACTGGGCATCCACCCGGAACCTTCCATGAACCCCCATACCTGGCTGCTCTACGTCCTCGCCGTCGGCGTGATTTCCGCGATTCCCGGCCCCAACATGCTGTTGGTGATGAGCCACGGTGCGCGCCACGGGCTGCGCCGCTCCACCGCCACCATGGCCGGCTGCATGACGGCGCTGCTCATCATGATTTCCATTTCGGCCGCTGGTCTCGGCGTGTTCCTGCAAGCCTGGCCCACACTGTTCGACGCGCTGCGCCTGCTGGGAGCCGCCTACCTCATTAACCTCGGCATCAAAACCTGGCGAGCCGCCGCTCATGCCGGGACCTTGGCGGCGCCACTGGCCGATGCCGCTGAACCGCCACGAGGCCTGCACACGCCCGGCGCCCTGTTTCGCAATGGCTTCCTGGTGGCCAGCAGCAACCCCAAAGCCATCCTGTTCGCAGCCGCCCTGCTGCCCCAGTTCATGAGCCCAACGGCCCATTGGCTGCTGCAATTCGTGGTCCTGGTCAGCACCTTCGCCGCCATCGAGGTGAGCTGGTATTTCATCTACGCCGGCTTCGGCTCGCGTCTCGGCAAATTGTTGCGTGGCGCAAAAGTCGCACGCGCTTTCCAGCGTGCAACCGGCGGCATTTTCGTCGGCTTCGGCGCGGCCATGGCTGCCTTCCATCGCTGAGCCGCCACGCGGGAAAAAAGCCAGGTGCTGGCGAAGGCCTTGGTCTTGCCGAAAGTGGCCACCAGGGCGCTGACCGTGATCGGTCCGATGCTTGGGATGGCAACCGGTCAGCATCAACGCGGATTGCGGCGCGCGACCCCATAAGTAGCCCGAGTGGGCCGTAGCGCTGCCGCGTGGGGCACTCCACGCAGCAGCGTGAAGGTGTCCCCGGACGTGAGGCGACGTGTCCTGCCCTCGCAGGTCAGCCACATCTCACCTTGTATCACCACCGCGTCCGCATCGAACGGGTGGTGTGCGTATCCAGGGCCGTGTCGGGCGGCCAGCGGCGAACGAGAGCTTCATCGAATCCGCAGGCATAGGCCTGGGCTTGGAAGGCTTCAAACGTCTTGGCATTCATGAGGTGATGACGCGACAGCCGGCAACGATGGGATGATGGCTTTCAGTACCGACGTCGAGCATGGGCATTTCAGGATCTCCGGATGGCGTTACAGGGGCCAGACCGGATGCTGACTTCTATCGCTGGCTTCGAGTTGGCATCGCTTCCTTGAAGCGCGACGCATTCAACACTGTGTGCGCCCGCACCATTGTCACCACGCTGCCGAATTTGCACTGACGAGGATGTGACAAGCCACAGTGGCATTGGCAGGGGGAATGCTCGCCAGGGTCCCTGGTCAGGTCATGTCGATGCACGGGTCAATTAGTTATGTTTTCGATGATTTTTCGATGAATGCCCTAGACAATTCATGCTTTGTGGGTGCCCTTTGCGCACCAGCCCGCCCCGCACGGCCTGCCCCACCCCTGGCCCCGCCCCGATGGGAACCCAATGGGAGCGAACCGCCAAGGGCAAATCAAGACCGCATAAAACAAGGCTCTGTTCCGTGAAAGTGTTGGAACGTACTCGTCTTAGCTGCTTTTCAGAGAGGAACAGGGCCAGGGCGAGCGGTTCTGGAGAGGGTGTCGCGAAGCAGGTCTGTCGAGGTCTTTGCGCCTGGAGCCTCGTCAAAGAAGCGGAACCAGGCGAGGTAGCTTGCGAGGTTCTTCGTAGCCACGCCCCGGAAGGGGCGGAACCAGTCCTTGATGCGCTGGTGCAGCGCATTGACGTTCTGGATGTGGTACGGCCCGAGCTTGCGGCTGCCGCTGGGGATGAGCCGCAGGGTGACGCCCAGCGTCGCGCCTGCGGCCTTGTAGACGCCTGCCGTGTCGGCGCAAAGCACCGAGTCGCGCTCCACGGCTGGCTTGAGCGCGGCCACGACGTCCACCGCCTTGGGCACGCCAGGCAAGACCGTCAGGTGACTGCGGCGTGAGCCGCGCGACACCGCTGTGAGGACGGGCACCTGCTCCGATGAGATACCGCGCTTGCTCGCCGGCGTTCCACGCTTGTGGGCTGGCCGCGGCAGGCCGACGCGTTGGCCTTTGTAGGACTTGCGAAAGAACGTCTCGTCGACCTCGGCCACGCCGGGCAAGCTCGACGGCTGGTGCGCTGCAAGCTGCGGCATCAGCCGATGCCGCCACGCGAACACCCGCGTGGCGTGCATATCAAGGCGTAGCGCCGTCTTGCGCACGCTCAGGCCCTGGCGCATGCACTCGGTGTACTCGAGCAGCCGGCTCTTATCGCGCAGGCGGTTGAGCACCGTGCCAGTCAGGCCCGTGAAGCTGCGGCTGCACGAGGTGCAGCGGTAGCGCTGTTCGCCCGAAGCCGTCTTGCCCCAGCGCTGAATTCGCTCATCACTGCAGTGCGGGCACCGCCCGCACTGCAGGACCTGTCGCGCCACAAGCTCCTTGACGGCGTTGCCTCGCGACAGTTCGGAGACGCTATCGCCGAGCTGTCGGAGCTGCTGTGGGCTGAGCTTCGGAAGTGATTCGACCAGCCGCTGAAAGTCTCGGCGACGCATGTGTCACCTTTGGTGCGAAGGGGCTCCGATTGTACAGCCAACACGTTAGCGGAACAGAGCCAAAAACAATGGTGAACACTCCAATGGGAATTGAATGGGAATGCAGTGGGAATTTGGCACCATTTAGACGAAAAAAGCCCACAGGGTTAGTGTGGGCTTGCTCTTTAAGTCGTTGTTTTTACTGCTTATTATTGGTCGGGGCGAGAGGATTCGAACCTCCGACCCTCTGCTCCCAAAGCAGATGCGCTACCAGGCTGCGCT